>OFPG01000001.1_pt1 | contig 49320 bp, 68 predicted proteins | sample 1542501 | NCBI WGS metagenome assembly OFPG01 (sample SAMN05503963, study PRJEB24370) | sediment metagenome | isolation source: lake sediment | place: USA: Lake Hill lake, St. Paul Island, Alaska | collected 2013
ACGAGGCCAGCAATGATTCCGAAGATGATCCAACCGATTGCTTTTTTCATTTGAGGGGATCTCCAATCTTTCCGGCCTGACTTGCCGCACCGTTCAATTTGATTTTCTCGATCTCCTGCTTCCCTTTTCCGTACTGCTTCAACCAGAAAAGAGCATTGAGCGCCAGCATCCACTCATAGAAAGTGTTGATTGGGGAGGCCGGCTTGAAAGATGTGTAGACAAACGCGACGAAGAAGAGGATCACCGAAACAAGAAAGCCAAACTCAGAGTGTACCCACGAAAACGGGTTATGTTTCATTTCGTCTCCTTTGCCAGGATTTCCTTGTGCGCCCGCCAGACCTTATCGACGTATTTCTGTTCGTCGAGGACCCCGGCCTCGTCGGGGTTTTTATAACTCCCACCATTGTATCGACTTAGCGCGCAATCTAAGGCACTTATATGCTCAAACTTTTTCGGGATTTCGTCCTCCCAGACCTTGTCGAGGAGGGCCCGGACCAACTGGGCCTCATAGAAAATGTTCGTCTCCGGATTGTAAAGACCTTCTGCGAGTGTCTGGAATCCGGCGTGATTGAGCGTCTTCCAATTCGTCGGCTTCATTCCGAGTGCCCATGCCGTCGTGAACATAATCTGGGCTAGGCCATAGGACGCGCTGACGACCGATGGATCTTTGTCGGCCCACCAAGGATCTTTCTTGACGAGGGACTTAAAAAATGCAGGTTCGAATCTAAATGCTCGCGGGTTAAACGTGGACTCGACCATAACAATTGACTTCAGGACGAGCATCGCCTTGGCACCCATCTTGTATTTCTCGGCGGCCCGCTTGAAGATGTCGTCGTATTTCTTCGTGTCGATTGCCATCGCTCCTCCTATTTTGTCTTAGCTTTGAATCCGCCGGCCCTGAGCTCCCTGCCGATAGCCCCGATGTCCCTGAGTTCGGCGCTGATCTTCTCGACCCCTTCCACGAAGTCCTTGTTCTTCGCGTCTTTCTCCCATTGAGGCGCCAGCGTATTCTTTCTCAGCCACTTTGCGTACTCTCCCCGGAGGAGCCTGATCTGGGCGTCCCGCTGGATGGCGGCTTGGGCCAGGAGTTTTTCAGGGTCAACGTCCCATGTCCGAATGCCCGAGAAGAAGTTCTTGATCTCTTCGGGGAGTTGTTTCACCCGGCCATACGGGTCCGGCTGGCCATTGTAGGCGTCAATGACCGCTTTAATTTGAGGACCCGTGAGTTTTCCTGGCCGGATATTCCCGCCTTCGGGATTCGGAACTCTTTTCTTCTCGCCCGTATTTGGATCCGTCACTTCGATTGTGGCCGGGCCATACTTTTCACCCTGAAGCAATCCCTCGAGGTTCGGGATGGGCATAGACGCCGGCAGGTAGAGGTAGGCCGCGGCGGCCTTGGCGCGGTCAATGATCGTCCGATACTTGGTTCCCCACTGGGGGTCTTGGCCCTTAATGAGGATTGACCAAATGTCAAAGAGCGGATGAGAGAAGAAGTCGAGGGAGTCCTTTGCCCCGGCAACGTCGCCCTTGAGAATGGACTTCCCGAATCTTTCGATGTCGCCCGTCGGCCAGAGGAAGGAAAAATCGAACACCTTGAGTTTATCGTCTTCGCCCCGGAAATAGAGGAAGGTTCCATTCCGTCGATATTCGGGATACCAGCGCTCGAGCTCCTTGATCTGCTTCTCGTCGACGTCGAAGACCTTCTTGGAGATCTCCGAAAGTATGGCGGGGATGGACAGGAAGAGAGCAAGGCGCAAATACCGGCCTATGCCCCGGGACCTTGTCGCTGTATTCTTTATTTCTTCGGTTGCCATCCGCGCCTGATTGCCGATAATCTTGACCGTGTTGGCCTTGAATGAAATAAACGGTCCAAAGACTGGCCAGCGGCGCAGGAAATCAACGGCGACCGCGAGTTTCCGATAGTTCTGGAGTCCAGCATTGAGTTCTTCTACGGCCTTTGTTGGGGCCATGCCAAATCCACCCTCGCTTCTTGGCGCCGTATTTTTCAAATAAGCGGACACTCGATATAGGGAATCGCCGAAATTGTAGAGTTCGCCGAGCTTGTCGATCGGCCATGATAAGAATTTATCCCAAATTTTCTCCGGCCAAGTAGCGGGATCAAATCTCATCACGTCCTTGTGGAGTCGCGGGATTTCGCGCCCGTAGAATTGGGTTTCCGTAACGCCCTCCTTGATGAGTTCCGACCAAGCATCTCGGGAAGACCCGCGATTATTCAGATGGATGTTCAGCGATTTTGTGTACCACTTGGCGTTGAGCGGGTTTAAGATGCTGTTTCTAAGCAACATAGAGAACCCGAAGTTGCTGAGAAAGTTGCGGGGGTGAGACGGAAGAGAGCCGATCGTCTTCGTCCACTTGAACGGGTTCATGATGAATTTCTGGATTGCCTCTTCCATGTCCGATCGAGCCGTGTCAAACTCGCTCTTGATATATTGGTAAAGTTCGGGGTCGACCCACTTTCCGGCGAGTTTGCCATAGGCGTAGTTGTGTTCGGCGAACTGGGAGTTCTGCCAGCCGCGTTGAGCCGCCTCTTGGTAATCTGCCGTCCAATGATCAGGCAAATACTCGGAGATCCAGTCGAGGAACTTGGCGTTATAAGCCATCGTGGCCTGTTTCGTGATAGTGTGCATGACCAGCCAAGGCAACCGATCAATCTCGCCGGCGAACTCCCGCCATGCCGGGGAGAGGACCTTACGGCGGATGAAATGTTCGGTCGGGACACGGCGCGTCCGGCGACTCCGCTGCGGCCGGATCCCTTCGTCGTTCCTGCCGTAAGCAAGTTCGGCCTCGATGAATTCGTCGGCCTGTTCTGGCGTCATCGTATATTCGTTCATCAGCCAGCGCTTGAAGCCGTCCTTTTGCGCGTCCGTCGGACTCCAATACCCAGTTCTAAACGGCCACACCCCGTGAGGTATTTGCTCGTAGAGGCGGTAGGCCTTGGTCAGATACTTCCCGATGTTATTCTCGAAGGTCGCCCGCGTCTCTTCGACTAGGCCGCCATGAGTGATGACGAGGTCGGAGAGTCGGTCGACCCTCTGCCGCGTATGGAGCATGGCCTCCTTGATATCTGCGGGGAGCACGCTATTCTGGATGTCCTCCATCCCGTCGCCGCTCATCGTCCCGCGCATGAGCTGGGCTAGGTATTCGTTCGTCCCCTCGGGTTGGTCCTTGAGCCACTTATTGATCTTTGAGGCATCGATCGTCTGATCGAAAATCTCGGCCATCCTGCCGCCGATCCGCGCATCGTTCTGTTGGTCAATGATCTTATCGGCCCCGCGATAGGAGGAGAAATACTTCCGGAGCATCTTGGCCAGGTGCTTGAGGTCCTGCTCGGACGGGACCGGCCCGATGTTCAGTTGCATCATCCGCCTCGCCATGATCTCCTTGATGGCCGGGCTGTCCTTTAGGATCTCGAGCATCGCGTCGTATTGCTTCTTGACGTAACTCTTACTGTATCCGAGGCGTTCGCCGATGGACCGGAAGGATTCGGGCGTCAATGAAAGGAGGCGCGACTTGAGGATGTCCACGGCGTTGTCTTCGAACCCGGGCGCCTCACCGAGGGACTTCGTATAGGTCTGGGCCGTCGAACGAAGGGCGTTCATGACCCTTATCTCCTCAGCCCCGAAGACATCCGGTTTCATAGGATCACCGGGGATCTCCGGCTCGGGCGGTTTCTTACCCTTCGGCTGCGACTCAGGACCGAAGACCGACTTGTCCTCACCGAAATCTTTCTCTCCGCCGGTGACCGTCTTGGGGAATTGCTGTTCCCTTTTCAACTTGGCCATGCCCTTCCGGCCAGCCTCTCCACGGATGAAGAACCCCTTGTTGGCGTTGATGTAGTTTTCGAGAGGCCCTTTGTCTGGCGTGTAGTTCTCGAGGACGAACCGGGCAAGGTTCTGGCGATTATCCTGAACCTCGATGTCGGTATTCCCCTGCCATTCTCTCGGGAAGAATTTTCCGGACGTGAGGCGGTAGACTTCGCCGGCGATGTCTGCCTTTGGAACTATCGTGTTCGGGCCAACGTCAACAACCTCTTTCTTGCCAGTTATCTTATTGACTTGATACTTAACTTGCCCTTGTTTGGGCTGGATATCTACGGCGTCAACTCCGATAAGTGGGGTTTCCTTTCCCGTCTTGGTATCATATATCGAGAACCTTAGCGTTTTTCCACGGCTCAACGCCTCCGTTGACCACCCCGCCTGACCAGCGTGGCTGGCCACCTCTGGCTCCGGCTTTTTATACCCCGCCGGCTTTTCGGCAACCTCGGAAGGCTTGGCAACGGTATCCTGGACCATTCCCTTAAGCAATGTCGTGGCGTCCTCGTGGGTCGTCTCGCCCTTGACGTACTTCTGGGCAACCTTCTTCGCCTCTTCGCCGTCCATGAAGGCGTTCTTCTTGAACTCATCAATGCTTGCGGCGTCGAGGCCCGTCCCGCGGAGTAGGTCATCGGCAACTTCATTGAGGGCATCCGGGTCTCCCGCCCGCGCCTTGACCTTGCTCTGTTTCATCCGTTCGTTTTCCGTTCGGTAGTATTCGGTTTTCGCCTCAAGCTCCTCAGCCTTCGTGAGTGGTCTCCCCGGCTTCTTGGGCACAGGGATTCCCACGTGGGCCGCCTCTGCCGCTCGGTCTTTGCCTGCGGCCATCGCCTCTTCGAAGGTCGGCTCTCCTTGTCGTCCGGGAATGGGCTTGGCTCCGAAAACGTGTTCGGGGATTGAGGGTTTGGCTGGGGGCCTGAACCTTGCCGCCTTGGCCGTGGCTTTGTTCTCGGCCATGAACCGTTCGGCATCTGAGCCATTCCTCCCGACTCCGAAATAGCTACCAACCCCTTGCTTTTCAAGTTCGTTCTTCATGAGTTGGGCCTTGGCGGTCAACCCCTCTACTGATTGGCCTTCCTTTCCGAGGATGACGAATTCGTCTGCCGTTCCGCCCTTGCGGTAGACAGCATCGTCTCCGAGGTCCCGGAAGACCTTTCCGGCGGGTTTGAATATGTTGTCGTCCGTCCATTCGTGGCCACGGGCCGGGTCGTTGTTGGCTTCCCTAACGCCGGCCAGGTCGAACCGGACCTGTGGGGCCGACTCCCAGTTGGGGACCTTTCTCAATGCGATGTCGCTACCGACGCCTGTCAGAACATCGACCCGCGTCCTTGCCTTGTAGCCTTCGACGACCTTCTTCAGCCGGTCGTTTCTATTCGCGGCTGAACTTATGACTCTGGCGTCTTCGGGCGTTCCCTCTCCCTTGGTCATCCGGACGACGGCATCGCGGAGTGGCTGGTCGGTTCGGAGTTCTACGGGCGCGACAGTCGGCTCGGCGGGTGGCGGCGTGATGATGGGTTTCTCAGTTATGGGAGGTGGCTCCGTAACCGTTTCGACCGTGAAGGACCCGTCCTCTTGCGGCGTGACCTTGATCTTAGGCTTGGCTTTGGGTGCCTCGGCCACTGGCGGAGGAGTAATAATCGGCGGTTGCTCCACGGGAGGCGGGGCCCCTGCTCTCGGTACGCCAGTGACGGCTGGCGGAGCAGTCCCCGGCGGAGGGGCCTGGGAGGGCCGTGGCGGGGCTTCTGTCGTTCCCCCTCCTCCTGGTAGGGGCCCCCCTGCCGTTCCGGGTGGCGGCATAGCGCCGGGGGCCATCGCCGGAGCTCCCGGGGGTGTTCCGACAATGCCCGGGGCCGGATATTGCCTTGGGGTGGTCCGAAAGACATCAGCGAACTCGGGTTTGAGCGGTACGGGTTGGCCACCGAACTCGGGAGGGACGGTCCCTGTCGGCTTGACTGTTCTGCCCGTGACGATCGGCGTCTCGCCCGGGATGTTGACGGGACGCGGGGGGATCCAGCCGCGGCGCACGGCCTCTCTCCAGCCGTTCGTTCCGGTGATACCCTCGTAGACCTGGCGTTCCCAGTCCCCTGGGTCTGCGGAAACCTTCCCGGCGCCGGTGTAGTTAGGGTCTGCCCTTCGATAGATGTCCCGGATCTCTTCGGCGGTAAAATTCGCCCTTGTCGTCGGGCCCCGGCCGGGAGCATATTGCGTCTCGAACTCGATGCCTTGGGCGGCTTCGTAGCCTCCGCGCTTTCCCGTGCCGAACGGCTTGCCGCCGTATTTCATGTTCCAGTTGACGACCTTGGAAACTTGCTCCCATGTCATCCCCAATGCCTCGAGGGCCGTCCAGTAGAGAATGTGCGTCGGGATCTTTGGTAGGTCTTTCACGAGGTCGAAGGGTTCCCCGGCCAGTTTCTCTCCGGCGATTTGGGCCGCTCCGGTTACGGCGCCAGCGAACATCGCGGCGATGAATCTCTGAGCGATCGGGGCAGCCTTGATAAACGACTTCCCGTAAAGGCTTGCGGCCTGGGCAACCTTAGCGTAGGGCACGAGCATGGCCATGGACTTGGCGACTTCCTCGAAGCGGATTCGGCCAAGGTTCGGATCATAGCCAACGACCTGCGTCGCCGTGACGTAGCGGTCCTCGAGCTCCTTGGCGAGGCCTGGTTGTCCGGACGCCTGCTCCGCGACCTTCCAGACATCAAGGATATTTAAGGTTGCGCTTTTGACCATCGTCTGCACGACTTTTCCGGTGACGTCCGGAGGGAGTAGGCCGCGCTGTTCGGCTGCGAGAACTCCGAGAATGTCGAGGGCCTGCTTCCATGTCCCAGGGCTTACCTTGGGCGGCCGCGTGAACTTGAACGTCGGCGTTACCCGGCCCTGGCTGTCAACAACCTCTCCGGTCTTTTCCAGCTTCATCCGTGGGGCCGTCGGAGCGAATTCCTTTTGGATGAACGCCGCTTGTTCTTGCTGTGATGGCAGGGCTCCCGTCGTGTCGACGCCGTCCACCCAACGGTTCGGATGATCCTCCCCTTCGACCTCCTGGCGGTACTTGAACTTCGAATCCCAATGGTAGAGACTGTCTGTCGGATCGACCTTCGGCTCTAAGCCGGCCAAGAACGCCTTGCGGTAATCGTATTTGTGCAGGTCGGGGTTGGGGTCCTGGCTAAGTCCGGCCTTCGTCGCCCAGCCCTTGTACCACGCCTGGAATTCCGGCTCTCTGTTCCCGAGACTCTCGTAGACGCCTCGTTGATCCGCCTCTGGGTCCCCGGGGACATGAATCCCTTTAGAGCGGATAAAGTCGAGATATCGGCTGTCCATATCCTTCGCAATATCAACGGATTCGAAGCTCGTTTTCTTAGCCCAATCGCCCGTTTTAGACGGCGCTGTCTCTGAGGTTACTTCCCGCTCATACCTCATGAGGCCCTTCTCTTGTAAGAACCGCATATAGAGAAGGTCGTTTTCCTGGGTGGACATTATTGCTTTCTCATTTCATTTGATCGTTGCCGAAGGTTCGAGGTCTTTGTGATACAGGGAGATAAACTCGTTGGCTCGAGCCTCTGCCTTGGCCTTGTTCTCCGCCGACCTGACGCCCCCAAAGAGGTTCTGGATGTCGAATTCGACGTAGTGATTGAAGAGGCCCTCGCGCCGGCTCGCCCTGACGCCGGCCTCGTCCGCTGCTGTGTTCCCCGTGTAGGGATTCAGGCCCCCTTGCGTCCCTCCCGCGACCGGCGCCGGAGCTCCTGCGGCCCCGGGCCGAGGCGGTCTTTTCCCTGCGGCCGGCGGCTCCTTCAATTTCTCCGTGACAAACCCCTGGACTGCCGGCGTATTGTAGACCTTGGAAACGAAGGAGAGCTGGCCGTCCGTGAGGGTTTCATATCCCTGGCGGAGGATCTGCGCCTTGATATTCTGGAGATGCGTGAGTGCGAAGCCCCGGTCTTGCGACGAAAGGGGATCTCTTGATTTCGATTCGAGGTATATCGGCATTTCCCCGGTCATCGCTTGTCCTTGGACGCCCTCCCCGACCAGATAACTGACGGTATCATCGATCCACTTGATGTAACGGTCGGTCATCTTTTCTGCGGCAGCCTGGGTTCTCCCTGCCCCCACGTCGGTGAGCTTTTCGCGCTCGATGCCGAGCTTCTGCTCCTCGATGCCGGCCTGTCTTGAGGCCCGGATGTTCGTCCCCGATTCTTTGTAGGCCTCTTCCATACCCCTGAAGCCACCGCCCTTGAGCATGGCCGCGTAATCTTCCCACGTCCCAGTGCCGCGGCTCGCATTGTAGGCCGCCTGGGCCAGCGGAATAATCTCGGCCGCATAATCTTTGGCCGCTTGGATCGCCGCCTCATGATACTGCGGAGGAAGATTCGGGTCCGTGGCAAGTCGCGCCATGGAAACTCGATAGTCTGCCCCGGGCAACTTTGCGTAATCGAGCATGGCCTTTGTATAGGCCTCCTTGTCGGTGAGGGCCGACTTGTATTCGGCGACGCCAATATCAATCCGGCCGGCCTCGACCTGTCGTTCGCGCATGAGCTTATCTTGGACCCTCATGAGGTCGGCATCGCGGTCAGACCTCATCTGGTCCAAGAGGTCATACGAGAGGAACTGATTGAACCGAGCGAGCGTCTGCTTCGAGCTTGAAAAATCTAACGGAATCGCCATGGCGTCCTCCTTACCAACTGCCGATGGGAACCGGGTTAGTTCCAAAGGTCTGCCAGGATGTCGGATCGTTCTGGCCGAAGACTCCGGTGAGGTTTCTCAGGATCTGGTAGGGGTCGTCTCCAATGGCGGATTTCTGTTTTCCCATCTTTCCCATGAGAAGCGCGGTCATGAGCATTTCGGTCAATGCCGGTCCCTGGCCCTGCCCCATGGCCTGTTGCTGTACGTCCGCGCCGGACACGGCTCCGAACATCTGTGTAGCCAGGGCGATGTCCGAACTCTTCTTCGCCTCTCCGGTGATGAGGAGGTCCCGCATGGCTTCCGTGACCAGGTTCTCGTTCGACCAGGCGTTCTTCCTGGCCGCCCCGACCTCCGCCCCGGTCCCGAGCATCCCGGCTCGACCGAGCGTCCCGGTCGTGCTTTCGCGCACATTCTTGCCTTGGGCCCGGACGTTCTCGAAGCTCTTCCCGAAGATGGCATCGATGGCCGCTTGGTCAAAACCTGGGTGAGCCATGAGTTCTCGGCCCTTCGCTGTCGTCTCCCTCTGGAACCCCTTGACATCCTTGGACTGCTTCTTCTTGAATAGCTGGCCGAGGATGGCTTCGAGGAGAGAACTCCCCGCCATGATTCCTGCCAAAGCCAACGCTGGAAGTGGCATGTTCGCCTCCTACTTGAGAGTATTAAGTGTTCTCTTAATTTCGTCAATAGATTCTTTAAGGCCGCCGATGGAAACTTTGATCCCGGCCACGTCGGTCGGGACGGTTTTCAGGCCCTCCATACAGGTCTCGAGAGTGACAAGCCTCTTCTCCAAGGCTACGTCCTCCCCTGAGTTCTTCGTAAGGGTCATGACCGCTCCGTAGGCCGCGAGGGCCAGGATGAGCACTACTTGGAGAAGCCCCTTGGTCAACCAATTCTTTCCGTCCAACTTAGGTATGTCCGGCATGTTCTACTCCTAAAATGGCGATGGCCAAGCCTCCTTGCCTCCATCGTTTATTTTTATTTTCACTTTGCACTTATAGCACGTGGCCTTTATGATCGGGTGGTCGTGCAACCAGACGAAGAAACTCTTCTCGTCTCCGCAGAGAGGACAGGTTCCGCCGTACATGTGTGTACTCATGGTCATCTTCGATAGTCCAAGTCTCCTGCACAGACCATCCCAATCATATCCCACTATTCCTCCGGATACGGAACGTCGTTGGCTTCGATGCCGATCAGCAAGGGCGGCAGACCGACTTGCCAGCCTTCCGTGTCGATCGTCAGGATAGCCTGGGTCGCTCCGGCCGGAATCGGGTTCGGGACGATCGTGTGGCCGCCAGCCATATTCACCGCTTGGAGGTAGATGGGTCCGATGAACCCTTCGAGCCTCTGAACGGTGAGGTTAAAAACCGCAGGATCGCCTTTAGCCACTTTCCGAACCATCGGATCAGCCGCGAGAAAGCACCCGGGCGCGGCCAGCACCTCTAGGCTCACTTCCACGAAACCTTTCTGAAATGCCATGATGACCTCCTATTTTGCCGTTATCGTCCGACTGCCCAGGGTATCAACTTGGTAGTGGATGCCAGCGGTTTCAATTAAGCATTCCCCGGCGTAATCATCCGATTCCGCCGCCACCCTCGTCAGCGTGAACATAAACTGGTCGCATATCTTGAAAGTGGTCCCGACGATGGCCGCAAAGTCCGTTCTGTAACACCGGTATTGAGTGTCGATCGCCACGTCGGGGGAGTCAATGGCCGTCGCCGCCGCGAGGGTCACGCCGTCCCGCGCCACGATATAATTTAACCGCCATTGGACATTGTCGGTTCCACCGTCGGGTGCGGCGATACCCTGCCAATGAATGTGGAATACGAGGTCCGTTCCCTCTTTGTAGTCGTGCTGTAATTCAAACCCGCCGTGAACCATCTCGTTTAATGCGAAGGCATAGGTTTCTATCGTAGTATCCACGCCGCCCGCGCTTCTGAAAGTATCTACGCCGGGATACGATGATGCGGGCTTGGTCAACAGATAACCGGCTATGTTGATGTCTTTGTAAACAGGAGTGGCAAGGACCAGCGTCTTTGCCGCGCCGGTGATTATCGTTAAATCAGTCGGGGCGGTTGCGTTGGTCTCTATTTGACTGGTGTGTATATGGTCGAACGTCGGGCCGTCGCCGGGGCCGAGCGGCTGGAGCGATGTCTCCTCCGCCCCCCACGTCAACCTGCCGTCGGCGGCAATCTGATTATAATAGGCGAATTCAACCCAGTCCACCGTGGGGCCGAAGGCGATATGCTCGATAATCGCTCCGGTGGCGGCAAAGGATGAATCTACATAAAGGGCCGCCCCAACCGCTCTGGCAACGGTGCGTTGCAAAACATCGTCCAAATAATATTTTACGTTTACCCCATCATAGATAATGCGGAAAATTGAATTTACTGTGTATGCATCAAAACTTCCTATCTGAACATTACTTTCCCAGATGCCAAGGACCCCGGTACTCCATGCCCACGCGGCATAATCAATGGATGAATAGGAAGCATCCGTAGCCGGGTCGCTATTCAATCCTATCATTACATTCTTGTCTGCTTGTCCGGCCCGGAAATAGAGAGCGCAGGTATCGACATACCCCTCTACGCTGTATGCTTGAGCATCCCAAGAAGCGTCAACCCCCCCTGTTTTTTCAACCTTTGTTTTTCCTGTGACGGTACAGTTCCCGCTCGTCGTCCATTGTGTTCCGACTGCCGTTGACACATCCGCCGCCGCCGGGTTCCCGTAGTAGCACCAGATATACGTCCCCGCCGCCGCAACGTCGGACTTGACCCAGAAGATGCCCGATGCCTCTCCGCCCGCAACAGCGAAGGATTCCCGCTCGTAGTCGAGGAGCGTCGTCCCGTCGGATGCCGTGAAGCGGATGTCGAATCCGTCGGCGCGACAGGTCGCCCCGATTTCAGCGTCGGCGATGATGGGAACCTCGACGGGAAAGTCCGTCAGGTTCGCCGTGGGGACGGGGAGATCAATGCGCTTGCGGTGGGGCCACGATGTCACGCCCCAGTCGGACAGAAGCGTGGTCCACGCACCACCGCTATTTTTTATTTCTATGACTCCGCCGTTGTCCCGAAGCCCGTATGAACCAGCCCCGAGAACCCCGCCGAAATTAAGATACTCTGAGGTTGGAAGGACGAGCGATCCCGCCGTGACATAAAAGTCCTTGTTGCTGTCGAGTTTCAGGGCGTCCCGATCTGTGTTCGGGCCGATGAGAAGGTCGTCCTCCCAAGCGACGATCCCATACTCAGCAATCGACGTATCGTAGTCGGCCCCAAGGTAAAGGTAGACCGAACCACCGTAGACGTATCCCGTCCCCGGCCCGTAGATATGAGCGACGCCCCTTGCCGTGTCGTCTATGCCAAGGTAGATGCTCCCAAAGGTCACGTTGTCGTCTGTATGCAAGCCCGTAATATCAGCCTGGACGTGAGCATGCGCGGCCGCGGCGAAGTCGGCGGCGTCGTAGGTCGAGTCGATGAGTTCGCCCCCAGCCGTTTGGTAAGGGAAGTGGTTCGCGGCAGGAGTGACGATGATTGAGATGTAGTCGCTGTCGTGGTAGTGCGTGGCCGGGGCGAAGGAGGCGTAATGGTATCCGTCGAGGAGATCAGCGTTGAGGTTCGCCACCATCGTTGTGCTGGTGATCGTCATGGGAGCCGTACCGTCTGCGATGGTCAGAGTGAGGGCAACAAACGACGGGCTACTCGCCGTGGTCAGTCCCGCCACCGCCGCCTGGTTGAGCGTAGCCCAACTGGGTATTGCTCCCGTGTTCCCCTTGAGGTATTCCCCGGTAGCCCCGACAGCCGCGACTTCCCCGATCGTGTTCGCAGACGTGGCCACGGGCAACCGAAACGCGGTCGCGGCGTTGGGGAGTTTCAGGGTAGACCAAAGGGGAGCCACGCCGATGCCGCCGCTCCGCAGATACGAGGCGACCGCTACGTCAGCGCGTCGGGCCAAGGTCGTTGTGGCAGAAGCATAGATCAGGTCGCCGATGGCGTAAACAGCGAGGCCGGTGCCGCCGTGGTCAACCGGGACGGTCCCGGTTGAAACGAGGGCGCTTCCGGCATCGGTGAAAACGGGGTGACTCGCGGTTAGGCCGGAGAGGGTGAGGCCAACGAACGTCGGACTGGCCGTGGTTATTAGGTCCTGCCCCCAGGTTATCAACCCTGCCGCATCGACCGCGAAATGACCAGCCGCTGCCGGACCCGTGCCGGGGAAGGTCAGGCCGTATGAGGCCGTTATTGCCGCCGGAGCGTAAAGTCCGACATACTTCGTGGCCGCTTCCGTCCCGTCTTCCATGAGATGAAATCCGTCCCTGGCCCGGAGGAGCGGGTAGGAGTCGCAATAACTCCCATCGAGGCCCGCTTTCAGGATGGGGGCGCGATAGATGGTGCTTGAGAAAGAGATGGAACCCCCCAAAGACAACCCGCAGGCATAATAAAACTCGTCATCTTCGGTTGTCCCATAGTGGCCATAGGTCGCAACGTAGGTCCCGTCAAGTAGGAATTTCATGAGCCTGTTGGCATCCGGGATAGTGGCGTAATCGAAAATCCAAAGGGTCGTCCCGTCCGTATCGATGGCAAGGGCTTGGGTCATTTCCCCATCGCCCGTTCCGAAGACTCCCCAATGGGTGACGTAGGTAAGCGATGAGGCACTATATTTATAAACATGCTTCAGACTGGCCGGATCGTTCTGGTTGAGGATGTAAAGATAGCCCCCCGTCACGCAGATGCCAAGCAGGCCGCAGGAGTCGATGTAGCCGTCATCGTGAATCTGTAGAACGTCGGAAAGCGTTGAGCAAAAAAGAGTGATTAGCCGGCAGGTCGCCCCGCTATTCTGCGTAATGTAAAGATAAGTCCCGTCTGTGCAGATTGCTTTTGGATCGTTGAAGTCATGGGGGTCGAGAGGATCAGAATCGGCGACGGTCGCTGAGGCAACGTAGGACAAGTCAGAACAAAAATGCTTTTTTATTCGATTATTTCCGCTGTCGGTAATGTAAACATGAGTCCCGTCCGTGCAAATGCCCCACGGCTGGTTGAATTGGTCATCCCCAGTCCCAACGCTACCGATCTCCGTGACATAGGAAAGGTCCGACGCCTTCCGTTTTACTATCCGGTGATTCTGTCGGTCGCAAATATACAGATATATTCCGTCATTACAGATTGCTTGCGGTGTGGCGAAATTATCGTCCCCGGTTCCGGTTGACCCAATTTTTGAAACATAGGTCATCGCATCGGCGGACAGGTGTTTCTTGAGTCTATCGTTGAGGGTGTCTAAAACAAAAAGGAACCCGTCGTAATTGATTTCCATCGTGTAAGTTGCGGCCGCCTCCACGCTCGTCAGAATGTCCCCCGAGCAGAGGAGCCAAGCATCGCTATCGCTGTCGTCCACGCCCATCGTGTATTTCTTGACCGACGTTGCCCCGAGAGACCAATGAATCACGGGGTCGTATTCCGTGTCCGACCAATTCCTTATCTCGACATAGGGTTGTTCCGCGATGGCCTCGACGAGGACGTTCCCGCGGACCTCGAAATCGTTCGAATGGGGGTGGATTCCGACTCCGACGTTGCCACCATAGCGAACGATATTGGATCCTTCCAGCGTCCAGTAGCAGAAGGCATGACCATTGCCCCCACCCCCTCCAGCTAATACGATATTTTTTATCTCTCTTTTTGCCTCGGCTCTTCCGATAAGGTCATACCGGATAAGGTTCTGCTCAAACCGACGCTGGTATTCGATGTCATCAAAATAGACCGAGGCGCGGCGGAAAGCGGGGTCCATAAAGGGCGATATGCCCTGGTCCTCTTTCCTGCGTCGTCTGTTAGTTGGCACCGATTTTGTTCTTTATCACGTCCGGACGGACGAGAATGTTCGCTTCGTTGATCTTACAGTCCCCGCCGCAGTCCTCGGCGTTCGTATACTCAACGGATATCCACCGGGCCCGGACACCGAGTTCGGTCTTTTCTCCAATAACCCTCCGGAGTTCAATATCCGTCGCGGCCGGCGTCACGCCCGTGAGCGCGGCCGTCCTAAAAACGGCACTCTGCATATCGACATAAACATTCGCCGTGAGCGTCTTGGCGGTCGGCAACTCATATTCAGTCTGGAGGAGCCTGGCGATGCCGCTTGCCCCCATGTCCAGCCAACCCTTACGGTAGGTTGCCGTGATCACGGTCGTGTTGTCCGCCGTGCCGTAGTCGCAGAGAAGGACGTATCCGTCCCGGGTCCCCATCTTCACGACTCGTTTCCCCGTCGAATCCTTGCAAGAGACGAGGCACGAAGGCGTCTTGTAGAACTGGAAAAAGAAGAACTTGTTCCGGATGTAGTTCCAGACGATCGTGATGGCCGCGGCCCCGGCCAACCGACTCGGGATAGAGACCCAAGCCTCGTTGAATTCCTTGTCGTGGACGATGCTCATGTATTTGTAGCCGGCCGGGTCAGCCGTCAAGAAGGTCTTGTTGATGGCCACGGAGAAGTCGGGGGAGTATGTCCTCACCCCGTCGTAGACCTCGATGCCACGCTCCGAAGGGAACATGAGGAAATCATTGACGACCTCGACGCAGCCATCGGCGATGCACCCCACGTCGCTGTTCAAGTGGTAGACACCATAACCGTAGGCGGTCTTCTGGATGATGAAAATGTCGTTCCGCTTGAAGACGTAGAGGGCGTCCTTGTAGGCTTTCATGGCCGTGATGACGTCGCCTTGGTCGCCCCTGCGAATCGGGACGAACCTATCGCTGATCGAGAACTCTTCGGGAACCCCGCCTCCGGACCTGACAGCTGAGTAATAGACAAGGTTCTGGGCGTGGTCGGCGATCCAGAGCCGGTTGTCCCACCATTCGGAGAATTTCCCGATCGTCGTCGAGAGACTTCCTGGTTGTCCAGTCGTGGCCTCGGTGAACAAGTCCCGGTCCTCTTCCATCTCTTCGCCAAGACCACCCGTATCTGGGAAGTTATCGATGAGCTGGGTCGTCACGGCCCCATCGTAGATGGTCGTGAGGTAGTAATACGTGGATCCCCCGGCGTCCGTCCGGTAAATCTTCCTTGCCGTAACTTGGGTGTCGGCAGGAGATGGAATGGGGATATTCGTCAAGGTGACTTGCTGCCCAGTCGCCACCACGGAACACGCAGAGCACAGGATGTCCCAATAGTTCGTCGCCGTGTGCCCTGTTATTGCAACGAAATTTACGGTGATACCAAATCCAATATATACCTTCGTTGCCAATTTGATTTCCGCGCTCCAAGTCAATCCGCCATCGTCTGACCATTGGATCGTATCTTGCGGAGCTGCGGCAGTTTTGACATAGACGCGGATGGTTCTGTTCACGTTACCCGTATAGGTCGACTCTGCACTTACGGTCATGTCATCGAGACCCGGAGCCACAGTAAACGCGGGTGTCCCGATAACCGATTTTATTGGGTTGGATTCACATCCATAGTTTCCCGTCCTGACAAAGGACACGGCGTATCGATATGCTCCAGAGATAACGGCCGCATCTTCATCGACGGGAACAACCTTGATAAAATCAACCCATGCTTCCTGGGCGTCGGAGGCGATCCTGTTCGCCAATTCCAAAACAACGTCATTGGGAAAATTAGTGTCTGGGTGGTAATGATTGGGAATGGCCACGGAGGTCAGGGTTCCGTCCACCGTCCTATAAACCGTGACTTTTATTTTCTGATGGTCGGAGCCGTCGACGGTCACGTTCCAGATGATCCATTTTTCAAGTGGCGTTATGTCGGAAGATATCCTTTTTGGAATATTATTATTCCCCGTAAGAAATACTCCGTCTTTGCATATATGAAGTTCAACAAGAAATGATCCATTGTAGGCGGCAACCCTAAATCCATTGTGGAAGGTCAAGAACGAATGGAAGGCGTTCAGGGTTTTGAAGTAGGTAGCAAAATTAATAGAATAAACAGACCCGATGTCGACAGCCCCCGTCCTCCATCTCTTTGCGATAACGGCCCCTCCGACAGGGGTGGAGAATTTCACATAGCGGGTGTCCGCGTCGGGACCAGGGGTGGAGTATGGGTCTGCGGTTTCCAGGGTCGAAGCCCCTCCCCCGGAATCATCGTCAGTCCAGACAACGTCCAGGGCAGCCGTGTTGGCATACGGGAACAATTCAGTAATCGAAAAAGGAGCCGTCGTGACATAGTTTGCGGCAAGGGTAGGCAGGGTCAGCGGGGGGCTTATCCCGATCTGCCGAATCGTCCCATCTGCAAGGATAACCCGAGACCCCTTTTCCGTGATGATGAACTGCTTGCCCTGGATTTCGAGGGGCTTGACGACGTGGTCTATGGTCGCCGCAGCCGGCCAGTCATAGATATTTGCCCATGCCGCGCCCCCGACCTTTCGCTGGATCTCGGTCTCAAGTACGGCGAGTTGGCAGAACGCCGGGGTCGTATTGAAGTAGGTGGCGTAGCCATAGACATCGAGATTCGCAGCAACCAACCCTTCTTCCTGAAGGCCGGCCCGCTTCATGATCCGCTTGCCGTCCTTGGTCAGCCGCCAGTTCGTCATCTTGACGCAGTCGCCGGGGGCCAGATAATCGGAAGGTGAAATTTCGTCAATACCACCGGACAAACTGATGGGGACCGCCTTGAGGCCCTGTACGCTTTCTATCATTAGCCGCTCCTGTTGGCTATTGTAACTTATTCATTAAAAACTATTTATGGCCAATCGAGGTCATAGAAAACGCGTTCACGATCGTCTCTCGTAGTTCTCTCGACAACGGACTCGCGGACAAAGCGAGGAGCCTGCTGGAATTTACCCTTCTGCATGGCCTTGATCTTCTCGAGACGGTTCGAGTAAAGCAGGATGAACTTGTCCGGGTTGGCCCCGATCATCGTGGCGACGAGACTCGCGGCCCAGAAAACGATGAGGCGGTGCGTCACCCGGGGAAGGTAGGCCGGCCCCGTCGGATCGGGCATGGAAACTGCTTCCGGTCGGATTCCCCAGACGCGGATGTAATCCGTGATCGCCGTGGATGGGGTCGGGTAGACGTAGAGGACACCGTTGATGATGTTCGCCCCGTAGGGTTTCGCGTTCGTCTCATCGTGCGTCTCGGCGTATTGATGCGAGAGCGGGTCGATGAGGTCCATCTCAGTTTCGTTCTCGCCAGCGACGGTCTTGGCAATCTTGAGGATTTGCCAGAATTCCTTCGTGAGGACGTAGGTTTTTGTGTTGGCCAGCATACTCACGTCCTCATAGGTCAAGAGTTCGTTTGGATAGGTGCCTACGAGGTCCAGGACGACCTGTTCGACCGCGTCTTCGATGAAGCCGATGAGATTTCCAGCATCGGACAGGAGGGAGCCAACATCTCCCGACAATTCGTTGACGAGTGACCGAACAGCGGTAATGATCGCCGATTTTGTCATGGCGACCTCCTATGTGGTGATGATTTCTTCGACCTTGTCGACGGTCACGAAGACGGTCCCGCCGTCGATCGTTCCGACCACGAGCCCATTCAACACCAATCCAAACGGATAATCCCGCTCGAGCGGAAGAACGACCGCTGGGCCAGCCTTCATGACGATTGCCGACTTAACGGCGGCGGCCGCATCGTATTCCTGAAGAATCAGGTCGTTGTCAACGGCCGCAGGCTGGTAATAGACATGCCTTACTCGGACCCTAATCCCCACGGCCTTAATTACCCCGGCCGTGTCGAGCGCCCAGAGGTGGGGCGCGGTAATGTCGTTGGCCATGATAGCCTCCTGTTACGATTTATGAGCCGCCGTAGGAGAATGATTTCTTCCGAGAGAGGCGGTCGGCCTCCATGATTCCTTCGGAGATCATGTCCACGGCCAATTCGGCCTTCTTCTTTTTCGCATCCCTTTTCAACTTCTGGTAGTAGGCCAGTTCGTTTGTGGGATTTTCGAAGATCCCCAACTCGATCCCTTTTAGCTTCATGGCACGAAGTACCTCAAGCCAATGCTCTCCGAAGTCGGGGATCCAGAGCAGGGGTATCGGCCCTCGAACGCGGAGGAGTTTGATGTCCTTCCCGGGAATGATCAGAGACTTCCCGCCGTCGGCCTTGAGGGTCATGTCCAAGTCCTTGATGATGAAATAGCCGTTGTGGTCTTCGGTGCCCTCCACGCGGTACGTCTTGTCAATTATGGCTAGGGCATCGAGAAAATACTTCGGCACATTCGGCTTGAACATTAAATTGCCTTGATCTTCCTCGCCACCTGGGCGGTGTCCGCCGTGAAGGCGTTGGCCTTGTCCAACCGCTCGACCTGGTCCTTGAGGAACATGATCTCTGCGGCCGAGAAGGTGAACGGCTTGTCCTTGGCGTTTTTGTCGTTCCACGTCACGCCCTGGTTGCCGGGTCGAATCGTCAGGCCTATCTCCTTGGACTCTTCCTGGCCGACGATCACCTTTTCGGCGATGTCCTTCTCCATGATCTTCGTCACCAGGTTCCCTCTCTCCGGGAAGAATTCCTGGAAGAGCAACCTGTCCTTCACGGTCAGGATGACCGTCGGGGTCTTGACGACCTCGGGGGCCGCGTTCTCTTTCTTCATCGTTTCCTTTTTCATCTGTTCCTCCTAAAAATTTAGAGATAGGGGGAGGATGGCCTCCCCCGTGAATCCTTTACGCCGGGGCCTGATCGTAGCAAGGGATAAAGAGCGTCTGCCCCGTGGCAACGTCGTAGATTTTGATGTAACCGTCGACATTGCCTCCTTGTGTCTTATTGACCAGGGCCGTGAATCCTTCCTTTCCGGCGGCCGTCTGGAAAGAGAAAGCGTGTTCCCACCCGGTGCCGGTCCCGGCCGACCCGAAGTGGATACCCGTGGCCCGCTGTGCGAAAGATGCCCCGCCTTCTGAATGAAGACGGATCATGGCGGAGTTGTAGCACTTCGTTGCCGCCGTTCCCTGGACCCCGGCGTGCTGAGAGCCGTCGCTTCTGTCGTCGACGACGAGAAGGTTGGTCTGCGTCCCGATGACTCCCCGGCATCTCTGCGATACCTTCAGGGTGATCGCGGTCTCGCAACCCTTTCCTGCGACGGCATAGGCACTCCGTTCATAGACGGAGATCTCGGCGCCAAGGATTTGGTTGAGGCATCCGTCCGAAGTCGAATAGGCATAGACGCGGAGGGCTTGAAGGGCACCGCGTGAAACGTCGTTCAGCGCGTAATTGTAGCCCTCGATCCGCATAACCATGTCGCCTGCGCCGCCCCATTGACCTTCGGGGCCGCCCTTAGTCTCGCCGTCGGTCGACAGAAACTGCTGACCGGCCAGACGGGCGAAAGAGACCTTCATGACGCCCTGCGCGAGTTCGCAACCGGCAGCGTCCCCGTCCGGCTTCAGGCTCCCAGGAGTACCCTGAATGATAAGGGCGCTACAGGCCCCGCTGTTCTTGCCCTTGAGGTCATCGACGATAAGCGCAATCCGCTTTCTCGTATTGAAATAGCCCGCTGTAAAATTCCCGGTGATAATACCCATTTTTCGCGCTCTCCTAATGCGCTAGAGAAAAAGGGGCCGACCGGCTCTAGGATGACCGTGCCGGCCCCGGTTGTCCATTCTTTGCGCCTCTGGACTTAGGCGACGGCCGTGGAACCGTAGACGAACAGGGTGTGCCATTCGCCCGAGAGGAAGATGCCGACCCACACGTCCTCGTCCGCGTTGAACGTGATGGTCGTCCCGACGAGAGCGCTCGGCGTGACGACGACGTCCGCGGCGTAGGCCGTGCAGATCATGATGAGGATCTGCCCTTCTCTCCCGCTGGCCAGCCCGCGGGTCTCGGCCGCGCCGGCCTGGGTGATGTTGACGACAGCGTAGCCGTCAGGGTTGATGGTCTCCGCGTCGGTTTCGCTGAGGAGAACCTTGGCCTGGAGGAGCCCGACCTTGAGTTTGTTGATGATTTGGTCCGCTGATTCGAACATGGCCGCTCCTTATGCACTCGCGTGCTTGACGTAGCGAAGAACGCCGATATTCCGGATCTTCTTGCCCGTCATGTTGTAGTACCACCGCAGGTTCGCGGCATACTCGTCCTTGCCCTGGACCCTCGAAAGGATGTTCCCGGAGTCGCCGGGAAGCCAGTCGAGGCCGCCCTTGTCGGGGGACGTGATCTGGACGGCGTCCTTGCCCCAGAAATAGACCCTACCGTCGGGGCAGTCCTCGTCGTAGACGATGGGGATCGCCTTGGACTTGCCGCCGTAGAACTTCATCCCGGTCAGGCCGCCCCAGTAGCCGGGGTCATTCGGCATGGTCTTGTCGGCCTTGAGGATTTCGAAGAGGGCCCTCCAGATCGAGTCGTTGGTCATCATGACCTCGACCGCCCCGTACCGCTCGACCTTCTGGATGACCTTGAGGATCTGCTTGTCGGTGATGACCGCCGGGATCCCGATGGCCGTCCCCATGTTGAACATCTGGGCCTGTGCCCAAGTGTTCGACGTCCGGTTGACGCCCTGGAACGCGCTGGAGAGAACTCCCCCGATATAGGGGTTGAGGCTCTCGCAGATTCCGTAAAGTCCCATGGGAACTCCTGTCCCGGCCGCTTCCGTCCCGCCCGTGGGGTAGGTGTCGTGGTCGTAGATGAAGGAGTTGGCCGTGGCCGTGATGGCCGTGGCCATCGTCAGCGTGTCCGTCCCGGCTCCGCCGAGCGCGATGCTCGAGATCTTGACGTCAGACGCCTCGAGGACGCCGGCGGCGGTGTAGATGTCGATCGACATGCCGTCGAAGAGGTACTGGCTGGGGTTGGTGTATTCGTTGGCGTCGATGCCGAACCGACCCCAGTTGGTTGTGTCTCCGTCGACGGTGACGGATGTCCCTGCGGCGGGACTGTTTGAAAGGATGGCTAGACGCCCGCTCCCGTCTCCCCAGAACTGCTTATTGAGCTTCGAGGGGATGTAGAGCATCATGGCGTCGATTTCCGCCTTGACGAGTTCCTTGACCGCCCCGACGCCCTTGCCGCAGGCCATGGCGAGCCCATCGAACTGAAGAGTGCCGTAGCCGCCCCTCTTCATGTAGTAGATGAACTCGTTGTAGGTCCCCTGGTCCGCCGTGGGGAACGTCGATGTCGAGGAGGCGCGGAACGACTTGGGGGTGGCCGTGAGGACCTTCGTAACGCCCCATTTGCCCTTGACGTCCTCGGTATTGGTCTTGAACCTGTCGTAGACGGAGGTGTTTTCGTAGAGTGCGACTTCCAGGCCCGGCTTGATGTACTCCAAGAAGAGCTTGTTGAGGCCGGACGTGGAGAGTTGTGCGACTGACATGAGATTACCCTCCGGTTAATGCCTTGATGGTCTCGGGGTCTTCGAACCCCGCGTCTACATAATCATCGAGCGACTTGCGCTGACCCGCGTCGGCTTTCGGTTTCCGCGTCAGATCCGCCGGCCGCGTGGCCGCCTTGATCGACGGAGGAACCTTGGCCCTTTCAGCGTCGTTCTCTTCGATGGCTTTCGCCCCGACCGTGACTTTCAGGGTCTGGGCCAGTTTCGGGAATTTCTTCATGAACTCGGCCGGGTCCATATCGTCGGTGATCTCGGCGGGCTTGCCGTTTCTCTGCTTGTCGTGGAGGTCACGAACGGCCTCCCTTGCCCAACCCGTAATCATCTTGATGTCCGGCTTCTCGATTCCCGAGAGCTGTTTTTTCGCTACAACGAGAGCCCAAAGCTGTTTCTTGGTGAGGTCTTCGCCTTGGTCGTCTTTGATGTCGTCGTAAGGGAAATTCTCTCTTTCTTCGGCGGTCGCCTTTTCGACGATCTCCGTTGCCCGTTCGAGGCGGAGCTGTTGGAGCTCCTTTCTCATTTCAGCGATGGCCTTGACGGTCTTCTTTTCGTGGGGGTAGGCGTTGGCAGGGTCGATCTGGAATTCCGCGTAGATCGCCTTGTCATCTTCGTCTACCTTGCCCGCGTCGTCGACCGCCTCTTCCGCGGTAGCGACCTTAGCCTTTGCGGCAGCGCCGACTTTTTCTGGCACGTAGCCCTTGTCAATGAGTTTCTGCAGGAAGGTCTCCATTCGGGCGGAGGCGGCTGCCAACCTGTCCTCCTCCTTCTTGACCTCCGCTTCTGCGCCCCGCCGATCGTCGGCGAGCGCCTGCGTCTTACGAGTATAGTCGGCACCTTTAGAGGCCAAGGCATCATATTCTGCCTCGGTTGCCACGGCGAGTTCTTTGCCCTGGACTTTCAGAACCTTGAACGGTTTTTTAGAGGTCGAATCTCCCCCTGTGTCTATTTTTTCAGCGGGTTTGGTTTCCTCTGCAGGCTTAACCTTCGCCGCTCTTTCCTGTTCGGTGACGAGCTCTAGCTCGTCCCAGCCCTTGTTGAAACTCTCGTCCAACGAAAGGGGCTTTTCCGTCGTAGACTGCCCGGTGGCTTGGTCTTCTGAATTCATAATTGTTCCTCCTGAGTTTTGTGAAATTTTATGTGTTCTCCAATGCTGGAGAATAAGAACAAGTTCTCGTCGCGATTGTCGGCAGGGTTTCCGTTGACATGATGGGGGATTTCATTTGGCAAGAGAATCCGGCCAAGGCGCGCTTCCATGACAAGGTGGTGTTCCGCGACATACCCCCGCTTACTAGCCCGAGGATGGTTAGGCCGTTTTAAATAAACATATCCTCGAATAATGGTTTTTCCGCCCTTCCATCTATAATTCTTTGCTCCACGGCAAGACGCGGCAGATTTTTCATAGGACTCCGGGCTGTTTCTGTGGCCACGCAGAGAGGCTGATATTTTAGCTCTCGTTTCCACGCTTTGTTCGTGCCTTTTGCCGCGAAGTGCAGCCGACATTTTTTCGCGGGTTTCCCGGCTAACAATGTGGCCTTCGGCATTTTTGTTTCCAATTTGAGATCCGGACATCTTCCTTTTCGTTTCCGCGTTGTGCTTAAGGCCTAACATTGACATCGTTTTTCCTTATTCATCAAAAAGGTAAACTATCCTCAACGCTTTGCGTCTCGTCTGTCGCTTGTCCGCCGCCGGCCCCCGCCTCTCCGCCGCCGCCGGCCCCAGCGCCAACCGTCGCGCCTTGAACCATCGAAGCCTGAGCGGCCGCTTTCTGCATCTGCTGTTTTAGCAGCCCCATGTGCGAAAGAATGTGCTCGTTCATGGCTGAAGACGTCTCTTCGGGCCACCGCTGCGCCTCTTCCGTCTTGGCGAGTTTCGTGTGCATGTCGAGGTGAACGGCGTGGTTGTCCCAGATCAATATCAGGACGCCGCCGTCCTTGAATTTCTTTTTGTAGGTATTTTCGAGGAAACATTGGTTCTCGCGGGATGCTCGTTGCTCGTCAGCAATGTCGCCGCGGATCTTCTCGCTGATGTCCCCTTCCCATAGGAGTTTGAAGATCGTGTTCCATTCTATCGGGGCACCGGCCTGTTTGAGGTCGAGCATCATGCGCTGCTGGATGGTCTTGGACTGATGGATGGAAACGCCGACAACGAGTTTGACGTCATAATTCCCTTCCATCTTGGACCCGGAGAAATAGGCGATCGTCGACCGTTCGTTGACGCCGATGATCTTAACCATCCGCGGGTTCTTGTAGTATTTGCCCATCATCTCGAGCCGGAACTGGACCTCTTTCTTGAGTGTCCTGTTATGCCGGCGGATCATCGGGTCGATCTTCTGGTTCTCCTGCTCGATCATCATCGCGTAGAGCGACGCCGGGGCCCGGGAGGCTCTTTCCGGCAACTGCGAGTAGGAGACCTCGTGGACGTTCGAGACAAGGTCTTTCGCGCCGATGAGGAAGTCCCGGTGGTTCATGACCTCGGGAGAAAGGACGGGCATGGTTACGGGGACGGGGGCACCCTTGCTCATGTCGACTTCCAGAATCTCGAACGAATCGGTCGTGAAGGCGCCTTCCTTGAGGCCCTGATTCTTGTCGCAGACCATCTTCGCCCGCCAGCCCTCGACGTGTTCGGAGATGATCGAGATCATGCGGTTGAAGTCGCGCTGGATGTCCTGGACATGATGGAGCGGCCCCGTGAACCAGGGGGAGCTCCCGTAACGCTTGTAACCGTATTTGAAAAACGGAAGTTTTCCAAGGGCGGGGTTCTGCTTAGCCCAGAGAATCGTGCCCGGGATGCTTATGATGTGCCGGCCCTCGGGGTATGCGGGAGACGTTTTTTCCCAGTACCAGGCGACGATATGGGTCGGCTCGTCCCTGTCTTTCTCGGCCTCCTTCTCGTTCATCCCCTTGTATTTCAGGCCGTCCACTCCCGACCCCACTTTCCCCGTGGGGTCCGATTGGGCGATCCTGATGTCCTCGGCGTTAATCCCGAACGTCTCGCAGACGGCCTCTTCCGTGACCTCGGCGATCTCTATGATCCAGCGGGCATCTTCCACGCCCCTCGCCGCCGGGTCGAGGCGGATATTGAACACGGACGGGACGCAGCCGACGAGTTCCCCCTCTTCCTTGGTCTTCTCGCCCTTGCTGTTCTCGACGTATCCGAACCGACCCGTCTCCCACGTCCATTTGCGGAAGGCGTTCCCGGTGCGGATGAGGTCGTATTTCAGGTCCTCGTTCAAGGCGTCCATGTCGTTGAGGTAGTCGTTGTGGACGATCAGTTTCGTCGCCACCTGGGCCCCGTTGATGTCGCGGAGTTCGGAGGAGTTCGGAAGGCCCTCGAACTGAGCGGTGAAATTCAACTTGCCCTCGATGGCCTCGGCGAGAGGTTTCAGGAGGTTGATGACGACGCGCTTTTTCCGCCGCTTGAGCTGGACGGGCATCATCGAGGACGCCGTGTCGTCCCAGATGGAGAATTGATTTCCGTTCTCCCACTCGATGAGTTCCTTCCACTTCCCGTGGTGGACCTTCACGACCGGGTGGGTGAGTATCTGCTTCTGGATGAACGCCAGGTATTCCTGTTCCTTTTCGGGGGGCAGGATCGTCGCGTCTTTATATTCCATCGTCATCCTCAAAATCTATCGTCGTCCTTACCGGGCTTAGCGTCTTCCAGCATTTGAAGTCGTTCTTTCTCCGCTTCGTCCCGCTGCCCTCTTTCGATAGCGAAGAAATGCCGGATGACCTCGATGAAGTTGGACTCGTTCACGGCCAGGCCCTTGAGTTCGCGGACGACATCCTTAAAGACCGCGATGGTTTCGTGGGCTTGCTGGCTCTCTTTGTCGTTGAGTTTCAGGAGTTCGGCGTGGATGAGGGGCAGGTATTTCTTCTCGATGTCCCGGCGTTCTATGAGCGCCTTAATAAATAGCATCTGCGTTCCTCCCCTCTTCTCGCTCTCTTTTCCGCTCGTAATACGTGTCCATCTCTTTCTCGAACTGCTCGCCGATAGACGGTTCGAACTCCCGACCGGACGGGAGGATAATCTTCCCCTTCCGTTTCGGCAGCCGCCGGATGTCCAGCTGGTAGGCCAGCGAATCGAGCATGTCGTCTCGCGTCGAGTCGGGGTATTCGAGCAGTTGCTTTTCGAAGACGGGCATGTTCGGCCCGACCAGGATCCGGCGTGTTTCGAACCATTGTTTTAGCCGCCAGATCCGGCTGTCGTTCATGTTCGCCGACGTTCCCTTCGACCATCCCTTTCTTCGCCCCTTGTGTTCGACGAAAGAGATATTCAAAAGCGGATACTTGTGTTGCCAGGTGTCGGCAATCGTCGTGGTATATTTTTCTTTTTCGATTCGAACGTCGTCTGGGTCATAGAGATTTTTCAGATTCACGATACAATCGATGAGTTTTTCGGGTGTAAGAAAAAACTCGTCGGCAAAGACGATATAGATGACCCCATTTTCGTCCGTATCGACTATGGTTATTCCGGTGGCGTCGGATTTTCCCGGGGAGGAACCGCCGGGGTCCACTACCATTGAACGCCACCGGAGGTCCGGTAGCTTGCTCCATTTCCGCATCCAAGACTCCGGGCAAAGGGCGTCCTCTTCGCTGATTGGCATGAGAAGGAACTGGGCGCTAAAGATCGAATTGCCCATCTCTTCCCGTTTGCCCTCGAAATCATCAACGGCGTAGAGTTCAGGGAACGTGACCCCCTGCTTAATGTCCCGGTTGACGTAACAGGGGATCTCGAGTTTTGAGTATCTGGGCAGGTTCCGGATCATCCAGGTCAACCCATTGACCGAGTAGGGCGTTCCGATCTCGTATTCGAGACCGATCCCACGGCTCTTGATCTTGGTCAAAATGGCCTTCTGGTATTTCCACTTCTTCTTGAGTTCTTCGCGCATGTATTCGGTCTTCGCGTTCTCGTCATTCTCCAAGTCGTCGTTGAGCCAAACCGGGTAATGGCGGGAGACCAGGGTTGTCTCGAGCGAAGAAAAGTCCAGCTTGACATGCCTATGCTGGATCCGCTTCTGGGTCATGTCGTCGTAGGCGTTCCTTTCTCTCGGGAGTTCGGGGAAAACCCATTGGATGACTTCGTTGTGGAGGAGGGAGTGTTCGACGTCGGCCGACATGTTGAAAGCATTGTCCTTCGTCGCGGTGTTGTAGACGAGCGAATTCGTGTTTTTCTTAGCCAAGTTCCAGCACAGGAACCAGCATATCAGGCCAAGCAGTTGCGTTGTCTTATGACTTCCTCGAAAGGCCGACATGTAGATTTGGGAATTCGGATTCACGGACGGGTCGAGATGGTCGCACATCGCCCGCTGGATCATCCCGAAATCATGGAACTTCTCGTCCCACCCGTGCGGCATGACGTTCGCGTTGAACCAAGAAAGGCTCGTCGACTTCCAGCGCCACCAGTTACGGTCGCCGAGGTCAGTCTTGGTTAACGGGGACGGGGTTAACATCGAAACTTACACCTTTTTCAAGGAGCTTGGTCTGCTCGTCGTAGCGCTCGAGTCTCTGGACGACCTCGGCGGAGAAGATGATCTGCTTCGTCTCGGTCTTGTCCTCGGAGATCCGCGTCGGGGCGAAGACGTCGTGAAGTTTCAGGCCGAGTTCCGTGGCCTTGAACTGGATGAAATTGTCGGGCGGGGCCGGCATGAATGTTTTCGTGAAGGGGTTGAACTCCCTCTTCGCCAGCGGGTGTTTGGCCTCCATGAGTTCATCGATTTTTGCGGCGAGACGCTTCAGGTCGACGCCGGCCCTATTGAGCTCCCGTTGCATTTTTTTATTACGGACGAGATTATTGAGGACTCGATTACTTCCCTTCGCGGCACCTTTCTCGCTGAAGCCCGCGGCGATGGCGCAGGAGTTCTTTGAAAGCGAGTCGAAATTTGATCCCGACCAGAGTTCCACAAATTTTCTGTCGCGATCAGCACCGGCACGACCGTTATTCATTTTATTTTTTCTTTCTCTCGGCGTGATGAATAGTATGTTCGTTTGTGGAAGAAAAAAGCATCAGGTTTTCGATGCGATTGTCGTCCTTGGTGCCATTTACGTGGTGGACGACTTCGGTTGGTAGAAGAACCCGGCCGACGTGGGCCTCCATGACTAAACGGTGTTCGGCAACATATCCCCGTTGGTTGGCGAAGGGGTGATCAGGGCAGAAAATGTAAACATATCCATTCGAGATAGACCGACCGCCATTCCAGTGGTTGTGATTTCCTTTTTGAGCAGATGCCATTTTAGCCCGAGCTTCTGGGCTACGTTTTTGGCCGCGATTCGCTACCGAAAGCTTGGCGCGAGTTTCAAGGGTAACCTTATGGCCTCGAAGGGCGGCCACGCCCTTGGCCCGGTGTTCCGGGGTTTGTTTATAACCCTTACTTGGCATCGTGGGACCGTTTTCCTTCAGCCGAATATAAAGCGCGTTGCTGTTTTAAAGCATCCTTCCTAGTCGGGTGCGTCCCGAAAACATGACCATCCCGGCCGAGCACGACCCATTTCCCGTTTCGCTGAATAACATCCCAAGGCATAAGGACCTCCACGATCTAGCGTCTTACAAGAAATACGCCCCAATATACAGAATGTCAAGGGGAAAAATAAAAGGACCGGCCTTTTGGGGGCCGGCAAGGATACTGAAAGGAGGTTGAATATAATTTATGCCGAGGTCGCCGTCGTGTCAAGCGGAAAGAAAGAAAGAGGGGGCCGGTCAGGGGATCGTGAGTTCCCTTCCGGCCCAGAAAACGTCGAACCCGAACAAGTATAAGCTGGCGTTTCCTGTGGACCTCTACTTGGCGTTGATTTTTATGACCCCGACCTCGACGGCCAGCACGGTCACATGCCGAAAGTCGATATTCTTATAGCCGGCAATCTGCTCGCAGATACGGCTCTTCAGAATGGCCTCGGCCTCATCGTCGGCAAACGTGAACGGGCTCCCGGAGGGGATGGTGACGATGCTGTCCGGGTTCTCTCCGCAGAACGCCCAGACTTCCCAAACTTTCGTGTGTTTCATGGGTTCCTCCTGCCTGAGATTCAATATCAGGCTTTTCTTGTGATAGATAACCTCACTTTCGCTCATTCTGCGTTCGTGCTCAAATTCCACATCCCAGAGGGGATCCCTCATGGCTTGAGTTCGACCGAGCGGTTTCGAAGCCAGAGCCCACCGTATCCGATGGTCAGGACGAACAGGTATATCGCCGCCCAGAATGGCCCCCCGGGATCCTTCGCGTCGGAATTGTTGATCATTCCGGCCAAAATGACCAAAATCCAGCCTTGGGCCACGCAGAGGCCGGCGTAGGCGTTCGACGAGAGCTTTTTGGCAAGAAATACCGGGACATGGTTCCGGGGACTCAGCCCTAACAGGGCCATTCGCCTTGCCTGGATAGAAACAGCCGTGAACAAGCTCAAAAACGCTAAAATCAGTAGAAATACGAGAAAACTCATGGTTTTTCCTCCTCTGTTGGTTTTTCTTGATACATGCTGTTCGCAATGAAGTTGAAAACGGCCTGCAATTCCTCCCGATAAGCCGACCTCTGCCAAGACTCTTCGTAGAGCCCGTTGATCTTTTTCAGGGCTTCGGACATTACGTCCGCCGGCCCGTCGCCGTTGTAGCGCAAGTCTTTCGAACTCACGCCCGGCACGGCATTTGCAAGCACCGGGTTCGTCGGGCAGACATGAGCGAAATCAACGCCACCCCTCTCCACGCAGTTAATCTTCCACCATCCCATGATAACCTCCTCAAAATAATGATTTTGGCGGGATTTCCGCCTTTTTCAGCTTTGTGGGCCGCTTAATCCACGAAATACATGGGCAAATGCCAATTCCGCGGTCGGCCTCGGTCAAAAACGTCTTTTTCAGCTTGCAGTAGAAGGCGCCTCGACATTCTGGCCGAGTCCAGCCACAATCAGTGAAATCTCGGCTCATTTCGATTCCCTTGCTCGTTCTTCGTAATGTTTTTTCACCGACGGCCAGCGAAGTTTGCCTGTCTTTTTTAGTTTGATAACGATTTTCTTGAAATACGGGACCATCTCGCCGACCATTAAATCGCAGGTTCTCTTGAATTCTTCAACGCACTTATTGACGGAAGATTTCTCGACCAGCGACCTATCCAGCTTGACAACACACCTAATTTCCAGGTCTTTCTTCTTTCTCAAGATTTCCTCCTACGCCTTAGCCAAGAGATTTATCAGCTTTCTTAGCAACGACTTATAGCACCGGGGGCAGATGACTCTCCCCTGCCGAATTCTCGGCTTTCTGGTGTTTTTTCCGCATTTGGCGCAGACTTTCATCGAGGCCCCTCTAACATCTTGAATCCGCCATCTTTGACCTGGTCGTAGTAGGACTGGTGTCCATTCCAAAAATAAGGGAGGAAGATCTGAACGAACTCCGCCTGTTCCATTTCTACAAGGCTCATCTGGACCTCGAGCCAATCTTGCCAGAGCTTCCATGCCGTGCGATTTGCCTGGGACTCGATCTTTGCCTTCGTCGTCGATGAAATTTTGCGTTTATACTGGGAACTCAATACCGCTACGATCGCCTTCCGTTGGACGGGTAGCCGGATCTTCGAATCCTTCCCCGTCGCGGGGTTGTGGACCGAGAACGTCAGGGCATAGACTTCGCCGTCTTTGTATTCTTTGGCGACTTGCGTGGCATAGTTCTTGGCGAGGATCTTCTCGATCCGCATGACCGTCACCTCGACGGGGACTGAGCTGGTATAATTCTTCATCTCGGCCCCTTCCACGCCCATACGTTGACTTCTGACCCAGAGGGGAGCCTGGTAATCTTCCCCTCAATGTAGCCAGCCCTCGAGAGCAGGCGCATCTCCTTCCGCGTCAGGCCACCGGCACCCGTAGGGGCCCTCCATGACCATTCGCGGAATATGCCCATGGCCTTTTCGACTAAGGCAGGCCGGCAGACGGCTTGGGTCATTTTCCCGCCTTTGCCAGCTTTATGTGCGCTTCGAGATGGGCGTTGAGATGGCCGCGGCTGTTTTTCTTCTTGAGTTTGGTGATGACGCCCTTGTAAGCAGAGACCCAGCGCCAGAGGTGTTCTACCTCTTGACATTTCGCAAGATAGCTGTTCGAAAGATCGCTGACGATCTTCTTCTGGCCTTCGAGTTCTTTCTGCGTCTCTAGTTCTGTCTTCCCTGTGGCCAGACGCTCGAGGGCGTCGGCGATTCGGAGAAAAGAACCTATTTGGAGGCATTGGTCATCCTTGTCGAGGGATATTTCGTCGACTTTCGACCCATAATCTATCTTACTCAGCGTCCGGAAACTGTGCCATGTTTTTTCAGCCATCTTTCTTCTCCTCTGGATGTTCCACGGGAAACTCTTTGGGTTTCTCGTATGGCTTTCCCCCATTGAGTTCCTGGTTGAAAACCTGGCATTTTAGATCGTTCAGGGCCTCCTCCGCCGCCTCGAGGGCGACCCGGAGCGGATTTACCCATTTCGAGGCGTAGACTCGGAGGCAGTCTAGGGGGAAAACGATCTCCACCAGATAGGAATCCCGACCCTCCATGGGGACAAGCCTCATGGAGGCCTCCCCGGCCTCGGTGATCTTCTGGTCGAAAAGGGGGTTCGTGTCGGTCATGGTTTTCTCCTCCTCGTAATCCTCTGGCTTCTCGGGCCTTGATGGGCATCGCTCGCTCTCCCGATTGAAAAACTCAGGCGGAATGTCTCCCCGCTTGATTTCGTAATACATCTCAAAAAGACCATCCTTGTGGGCAATAAACCTGAACTTTATGTATCGACCAGCCCCATGTCGGCTCATGATTTTGTCCCTAATTATCCTATTTAGGGCCTCCATCGTCATCGGCGGATCCACGTCTGGGCATTTCCGGTATTCGGCAAGAATTTCCTCTTTCGTGCTATATTTCACGTCGTTCCTCCTTTCGAATGTCGGCCAGTCTGCCCAGGCCCTCGGCCGGCCACCCGACGATTCGGTCACTCCTGGTTCGGGGTCCTAAAACCCCTTATATCCACGCTGTCCGCGGGCAGGATCAATCGAACACGCCTCGAGCCAAGTCGGCGTCTTTGGGCCTGGTCTTTAGATATTCCTCGCGCCTACCCTCCTCTGCTTGAGCCCCCTCGAAAAACTCCATCACCAGGGCTATGGCCTGGACCTTGGCGTCCCGGACATCCTCAAACGCCCCTCTCCACGGCTTTTCCGCAAACCCCGGCCTGTGGTTTACTCCGGAGATCTCGAGAAACCAACCCGCGTCCAACTTGCGTAAAGTGATCCTCGCGCGATACCCGCCAAGGACCCAGTCTTGGTCTTCCATCATCTCGTTCCTCCTGTAGGCGCTCCCAGCGACCTACCCTGGCGCTCGGGTTGGGCGCACGCGGCCTTCAAATCACCAGGTCCGCTTCGTGCATCCCCTTATATCCAGCGTGTCCACGCCTGATAAGCCTATCTCGCAAAGCGCTCCTTCCTGAGCTTGTCCGCCTTGACCCGGTTCGCGTCCCACAATTTCAGCAATCGCTCCACCTCCCCCTCCAGCGCAAACCCCACCATCCCCGCCTCTTCTTTTTCCCTACGAAACTCAGCCTCGGCCGCCGCCCTCCTCGACTCCAAATCTCCCTCCCCCACTCCCCCTCTTAAATCAGAAGAATTAGAAGTAGAGAGTAGAGAAGACAAACCCGACTTACCGTTAACGTTTAAATGCCCTTTTTCTGTTTTATTGTCAACAGATGTAAAGGACTGGTAAATCTTCCACTTAAGGATCTTCATGACCCTTCCTTCGGCATCGTCCCTAATGGAAATTCGCTTCCTGTCAAAACACACTTTAATGGTCTCTTCAATAATTTCCTGCGGCGTGTTCAACATCCGAGACAGGCTTTCCGTGTTCACGAACTTGAATGACCCCGGCGTTTTGGATATAGCGGACAGGCACACGAAATCCTGAAAAGTAGCCCTCTGCGCCGGCCCCATCTCGTCCCGAGCCGTCGAGTGAAGCCAGTTTACCGGATACCACTTGATCCAGAGAGGCTTCATCTTCAACCCCTTCCTGACTTATGGTACTCATCAAGCCATTTCTCCATAACCCCTTCAGGAAGTGGAAAAGTCGAAAAGAAAACATTGAGCATCTCCTGAATCACAACCCCGGGCCTCTGACCACGCCATTCCGCATATTTCTCGAAGCGGAACAACTGCCAAGGCTCTACTCGAGCGGCAAGGATATTCGATTTAGCTTTTTTCATTGTGTTTCTTCCTTTCGTTTAAACAATACGATAAGAAAGAGGCTTTGTCAAGCCCTGATATGAAAAAATAGGAAATATAGGGGGAGAAATCAACGATCCAGCCCATCGCTCCGGCGGCGGCACCGGCCCCATACCCCTTATGGTCCTACCCTTCCTTGTGGACCTTGGCGTGGCACCCCCGCCCGGTTCGAGCCCTCCCGCCGGCGCCCGCTCACCCGCTCACCCGTGCGCTTCCTTCTTACTGCCTGCCTGCAGGCTGGCCGATCTACCGCGCCGAGCTTCGAAGCCGAGGGCCGAGCTCAGGTTGCGCCCGTAAGTGTGCTCACGCCCCCCACTTACGTGAGCCTGACCATGCGAGGAGGAGGCGGATGAAGGGGCGGTCGAAAATCCCGATTTTCCCCCACTTCCCGTTTTTACCCGTCCAAGTTGCCCTCCACCTACCGACCCCCGAAAACGCTAACTCGCTTGACGCCCCCCACTTACATAGACCGAGGGAGGGAATAGAATCCCCTAAACCACTTAACCCGATTTTGACGGAAGCGGAGAGCTAAATCAATCTATATATATATTAACTAGCTATTAACTCATATAACCAATTGGCGCGGGGCCCGTGGATCCGCCGGGCCCCCTGGCCGGCGCTCGAGCTGGGGCCCTCCTCCTATGCACGGTCTGGATATAGGGGGCTGGAGGTGAGGAGTGGCAACATCAACCATTGAGGTCAAGTGTCGGTATCGATCCAGGCGCCGAGAACGGATCGCCGCCTACGAGCGCAAATGGCTAGCGACCAATTAGACTATTCTAAAAAGCTGTCCGTCACGTGGCTGTGCCATATGTGCCACGTGCGAGCAAGGAGGAAATCATTATGACCGACTTCACTCATTGCCCTGGTTGCGGGCTGATCCGCCCGGATGGGGAGGGTCTTTGCCCGTCGTGTCTCGGCGTGGCTGAGCCCGAGCCTATCCTGGCCAACCCCGACCCCGAGCATGAGGAGTCCATGGGCTTCATGGCCTGCCTTGACGCCCTGGACGTTGACCCCGAACCAGTCAAATACCGCCCAGTAGTGCCCTTCGCGCCGGATCCGAGCCGAGGCGAGGCGCCAGCTCAATCCTGTCTTGAAATGCCCGACGCCGGGCCACTGTTCGCTGGCTGTCTGGAGGCCAAGTCATGAGCCCCGACAAATCCATCAGAGAGCTTTATAAGGGGCCGACCCGCGCCGAGATCGAGGAATGGCTGGACGAGGGGCGTGCCGAGGCCCTCGACGGCTGTATCGTCGAGCCGGACGGCACCTGCCCTCATGGTTCGCCCTCGTGGCTGATCGAGCTGGGGTTGATATGACCGACCTACACACCGAGGGCGGGAAGCTCATGGCCGGGACCCACGAGGTCCTCAAGGGCTGGGAGTCCTATTCCGGCTGGTATTGGTTCGGAGTCGAGGAGGACGCCAATGAGCCCGGGCTGTGGTTCGGCTTGGTTCAAGGGTTTGAAGAGGAATGGGGAGACTTTTATGTCCCCGAGATCCTGTCCCTTGGCCCGACTGTTGCTTGGCCAATCAAGGCCTGTGACCTGGCGATTGCTGGAAGGCGGACGAGATGAACAAGCCGACGCCGGGAAAGTGGAGATTTAAGGAGAGAACCCTTACGATACCGCACTCTGCCGTTTATGGCCCCCCGCACCCCATTGATGGAGGGGACTACGCTCCGATAGCAGAGACATCCAAAGCAGATGGAGAGCTCATCGTCGCCGCCGTCAATTTGGCATTTGAGGTTAATCCAGATGACCCGACAGCCGCCCTCAATATTCTCCGCGAATTATGGAAACAGCATGGACGTTGAGACGCGGCAGAAAATAGCGACCTCCTTGCGGGGACAACCGTGGACCGAGGCCCGGCGCATTGCCCACAGGGCGGCCATGAACCGCCCGGAGGTCAAAGAGAGGCTCCGGGCCGCCATGCGGGGAGATCAGAACCCGATGAGATGTCCCGCCACGCTGGCGCAACACGGCCAGGTAATGCGGAAGGTATGGGCACGCCCCGAAGTCAAGCAGAAGTTATTGGGTGACAATAATCCGATGAAGCGGCCAGAAAATAAAGCGAAAATCAAAGAGATTACAAACCGTCCCGAATATAAAGAACGGCTCCGCGAATCGATGATGGGTGATCGGAATCGAAATTGGCTAGGTGGTTCTTCTATGGAACCATATCCGATGACATGGACAACGCATTTCAAGAAATTAATTCGGGAGCGCGATGCGTTCACTTGCCAAATTCCCGAGTGCGGGGCCAAGGAAAATGGCCGCCTACATGATGTGCATCATGTTGATTACGATAAGCGAAACTGTGCGCCCGATAATCTTATCGCCCTTTGCCATGATTGTCACCGACGCACAAACTCTCATCGAGATTATTGGCGGGGTTATTTCCAGGCCCGCGCCGCCCTCGCCAAACTTGAGGCCAAGCCATGATCGATAACCCCAAGATTCTAAAGTGGTTCGAGGTGACGTGGGTGACGGCCAGCGGGAGGAGCCTCGTAAGGGCCGAGGGCGAGGGCGAGGCTAGGATGTTGGCCTGTAACGAGGCCGAGGGCGCATGGCGAGGGCGGCGAGGCGTGGAAATGCCGGAAGGTAAGTTCATCGCCCATCAATGGTTCGGCGCAGCGGACAACGAGCCTTTGATCTTCGACGTGGAAGAACTCGCCGAGGACACGGCCATGGAACTCAAGCGGGACATGGAGGACGGATGAGTCCGGCCCTTCGATATTTCATCGCTTCCCTTGCCGTCGTCGTTGTGCTAGGCTTCGCATATCACCGTATTGGATCTTTCGTGTCAAGGATGGCGGACAAAATGGGTCGGAGGCCATAAAGAAGGGGATGAGAATGAAAACAGAAAAAAAGAAAGCCTATGATGTTGCCTACCGTGCGGCCCACCGGGAAGAGATAAAGACAAAGGCCGCAGCCTACCACGCGGCCCACAGAAAAGAGAAAAAAGCCTATTATGCCGCCCACAGGGAAGAGACAAGGGCCTACAGCTTCTCCCGCCGGGGGGTAGTTCGAGCACGGCATCTAAAAAGAGAATATGGCCTAACCCCAGACGCTTTTAGTTCCATGCTAGATGGCCAAGGCGGCGTGTGCGCTTCATGCGAGACGGCGGAATGGGGATCGTTGGGGCCGAACGTAGATCATGACCACGCCACCGGGAAGATTCGAGGGATTCTATGTTTCAGATGTAATGCGGCGGCGGGCCTTCTGAAGAACAGCGCAGATATAGCCTTGGCCCTAGGTGCTTACCTAGAGGCAAATTCTGAATAGGAGAATTGAGTGCCGAATGAAAAACTCATAATCATCTCGGGGATGTGGCAGAAGGAGAGCCAAGCGGCCGGGGGTTATTTCACGGGGAAGATCGGAAAGCTACCCGCGGGGTTCGAACTCAAGGAGGGGGCGAAGCTCTTGATGTTCAAGAACAAGAAGCCCAAGCAAGAGAATAGCCCGACGCATCACCTTATGACCGAGGATACGCGGCCAGCCGGGAGCGGCGAGGATCCTGGGGCGAAGAAAAGTGACCCCCCGGAGGGGTTCGAGGGCTTCGGTAAGCCCGAGGACGCGGCTCCGTGGTAAGGCGTCAAGGACACGCTGGATATAAGAGATTGTATGGAGGAGGAAAATCATGATTGAAATTACCGCCGAAGAGAGGGCCGCCCGAGTCAGGGCTCGTATTTACATGCGGCTATCGCTAGGGGCCTTCGCAAGCGTGGCCTTGATGGAACAGGCGAGGGCTAGGCACGGGCGGTCTGTCTGTCTCGGATTCGGTGAGATGATGGCCCGTATCTACCGCGAGTTCAGAATCAAGAACAAATTCTACGAAGTGGTGTAATAATGACGGCCCCAAAACATAGCCCAGAACACACAGCCAAGATAGTGGCCTCAAATCGTGCCCGAACTGGCTGGAAGCAAACCGCAGAAGCGCGAGCGAAAATGGTGACAGCAAGGCGAGGCATTAAAATAAACTCAGAACAACGTGCCAAAATATCGGCGGCTCTTCGGGGCCGCAAGAAAAGTTCTGAAACTCGGGCGAATATGTCTGTGGCTCAAAAAGCGGAGAAAAACGGGAACTGGAGAGGCGGCAAGATTGCTAACGACCGGGGATATATTATGATTCTTTGCCTATTCCACCCCTCTGCTAATTATCATGGATATGTCAGAGAACATCGTCTCGTCATGGAGAAATTCCTTGGCCGGCCCCTTCTCCCGAGCGAGGTTGTCCACCACGTCAATGGGAACCCTGACAACAATCGAATCGAAAACCTAGCCCTGTTTTCTTCTAATACAAAACACCTTGCCCACCATAGGGCCGAAAGGAAAAAGGCATGAACGAAAATCAAGAGATTCAACTCGAGAATTACACCCTCGGATTATTGCGACAAGCGGAGACGTTGGAAGTCGTTGATCAGGATTCGGCTGACGCTGCGGGAGTTCTTGTTGCGGCCCTTAAGTCCAAACTCAAAGAATGGGAAGCCTATTGGCGCGAACCTAAAGAAAAAGCAAGGGCAGCTCACGTTCTTTTATGCGATAGGGAGGGCGAGGTCTCGAAGAGGGTTAAGCCCGCCATCGCCCGCCTTTCCGAAATGGCCTCCGCATGGATCTACGCCGAAAGGGAGAAGTTCCGTAAGGCCAAAGAGGCGCGCGAGCGGGCCGAGTGGGAGGCCAACCGAAAGGCCGAGGAGGCAGAGAGCAAGGTCGAGGCGGTCAGCGGCTTCGAGGGCATGGCCACCGCGATCGCCGAGATCCCCCCGCCCGCAGATCTGGGCCCGGCGCCGGAGGCCCCGAGGGTCGAGGACGCGCAGTTCCGGGACCATTATGTTTTTGAGGTCGAAGATTACGACCTCGTTCCCCGCAGGTTTCTCAAGGTTGACGACGAGGCCGTCAACAATTATATCCACGAGACGAAGGACAAGGCAAGCCTTAAAGTTCCCGGCCTCAAATTCACAAACAAACCGATTATGGCCACAAGGAGGTCAAGATGAACGAAAAGAAAGAGGACGCAATCGTCCTCGCTCCGGCAAATCTGCCGGACGCATTAAATCTGCGGACGTTGGCGACGGAGATGCTCAATTCGGATTTCTTCAAGGGCATCCAGAAGGCCCCGCAGGCCATGGCCATCATCTTACATGGCCACGAAATCGGGATTACCCCGACCGTTGCGCTCCAAACCATCTCGATCGTCAACGGTCGGATGTGTATCAGCACGACGGTTCTTCAGGCACTCTTCCAAAAACGAGGCGGCAGGATCGAGGTCGTCGAACGAACCGACAAAAAGGCCGTAGTCGAGTTCTCGCGCCCAGGCTGGAAACCCTACAAGCACGAATACACCATGGAGGACGCGAAGGCCGAGCAACTGTGGTCGAAAGACAACTGGGTCAAGCGGCCCAAGACGATGCTCTTGTATCGTGCCATCAGCGGCGGGCTTCGCGTATACGACCCCGGGAGTTTTTTGGGTGTCGTGACCACGGAAGAGGCCGAGGATTATCCCAACGGTTTCCCCGATGATGCTGCCCCCATCGTCGAAACCAGCAAAGCCCCGGATAAGGCCCTGGAAGCCCCGAAGGTGGCCCCCCCCACCTCAGATGCCTCCCCCAAGGCCGAAAAGGCCGCCAAGGCCTCGCCAGACGCATCCACGGGCAAGAAACAGGCCATTCCGAAGGCATCCGCGGCCCCCAAGGTCGGTTTCGAGCTTTCGGCCGAGGAGGACGAGCCCGTCGACGACATCGCCGCCGCGGCCGAGCACGCCGAATCCAAGAGTGATGAGGATATCCTTGTCGACTCGATCAAGGCCGCTCTCGAGGCCGAGAAAGTCGACGTGAAAAAGTTCAAGGCGTGGCTGTTCGACTTTCAGAAGGGCGAGAACATGAAGCTTCATTCCTGCATGGTCGTCAAATTGGGGCCGGCCCTTCGCTTCCACGGGGCCGTCCACGAGGATCTCGAATACCTCAAGTCCCAGCTCGGCGGAGCCGTCAAGGTGTTCCGCCATTACACCGGAAAGGATAAGGAAAAAAAGGCATGAAAAAAGGGGAGACGGGGAGTATAAGTCCTGGTGTGCGCGACCGGAGCAATCTGGTGCTTTGGCAACGTCAACACGTTGGTCACCGGGCGGCTAGTATTCTAGATCAGCCGTCCGCACAGCCACAACGCAGACGACTGATGATGTCGTCCCCGCAAGGGCAACAAAGAGAGGGCGATCCCTTTCTCCCCTTCTATTTTCTGCTGAGGATTACGCCATGAAGAAAAGGGACGGCGAGTTCTACGACATCTTCGGAGTCGAGTTCAGGCGCGTCACGTCTATCCTTGCCCGCCTTCGGCGGTTCGGTCTCGACGAATGGCAAAGTTCTTGTGCTATCGACTTTATGCTAAGAGAAATAATTTATCCTCTCCAAAAGGGATGGATGTCCCTCGACCAGCTGAAAGAGACGGACCTCGAGCGGACGCGCAAAGCGGCTCTCGACGAATCACGAAAGAGAATGAAGTCCGCCCAGGACCTCGGTCGCAAGGTTCACAAAGCCATCCACGACTACTATAGGGCCGGCCAAGACAAAGCGCTGATCGACCGCCTGATAAAGCTCGATCCGGAAATTTCTCGCGGCCTCAAGGCGTTCTTGGAATGGGAGCGGCTATTCCACGTCAATATGATTGCCTCCGAAAAGCAGGTCTTTTCATTTGAGCATGGATTCGCCGGAACCCTCGACTTAGAAGCCGATGTAGTTTTCCCGGCCGAGGATTATGGCGAAGACGCCCCGATCTATCATGTCATCGCTGATTTCAAAACGGGGAACCCAGACCCGGCAACTATAATGCAATTAGGGGCTTACGTCATCGCCAATGAGGAGATGACGAAGAGCAAGATGGACGGCGGGATCGTCGTCTATCTCGACAAGGAGACCGGCGTGCCGCGCTGGAAGATCTATAAGCGGCCCGAGCTTGAGCCGGCCATCGAGATGTTCCTGACCATCAAACACTACGTTGATTTAGAAACCGAATGGAAAAAGAGAGAACCAGACGAGGGGGAGTCGTCGGAAGAAAATGTCACACCTTCATCCTCCTTCGGGGACGCGCCTCCAACGTATCCCACAACCGGCGGCTTCCCTTCATCTTTTTAGGAGAAGACGATGAGGTGGCCACTAAGGAAACTCCCGGAAAAAGCCTCCAAGTGGTGGATACGGGTGTGGAAAAACAGATGGGAAAAAGACCATTGGGAACGTTATTCTAGATGTTTTATTTGCGGGGGGCCGTCTCAGAAGATGGGGAAGTTAAGGGAGACGAAGTGGGGAGCAGAGAGAGAGTATTCCCCGCCCTATTGTATTTATCTTGTCGATTACGCAAATGAGGTAGCCGCGACCTGTTCAAGAAAATGCGACAGGTTATTTCGAGAGGCGGAAAATCAAGATGGTTTTACCAGACCATTCGGATTCAGCCGCTCTCTTATGATTCTTGACCTCAAGAACATCCCGAGACCGAGAAAGAGGACAGCATGACCGAAGATTGGGAGCTCTGCGATTCCTGCGAAGAGGGCGTCGACCCTGCGGGGGCGTTCTTCGAAGAGGGTAAGTTCTATCACCCCGACTGCGTGCAGATGCATAGGTGTATTCAATGCGGATCCTGGATTGATAACGGAAAAATCTGTCCGGAGGACGGAGAGGCCGAGTGAACACAGATTACAAAGACGCGGCGTGGCTTTCCCAAAAACACATTATCGAAGGATATTCAACCCGAGACATGGGGGCAATGCTAAATGTCTCATATATGACAGTTCGATATTGGCTTGTGAAACATGGGATACTGCGTCGAATTGGCCGGGATGGGAATAGATCTTCTCGGGCCATAGAAAAATGCAGACTATCAAGCTCTCTTAGAAAACATACCCCAGAAGAAATCGAGAAATGCAGAAAAGCAAAAATCGGGGCAAAGAATCCGAACTGGGGCGGGGGGGCATACTGCGATCATGGGTATATTTACATAAAAGTTAGGCATCATCCTTCTGCCAATTCTCGCGGGTATGTTCTTCGATCCCGATTCGTCTTAGAGAAAAAACTGGGGCACTATTTAGATCCCAAAAATATCGCCCACCATATAAACGAAAACAAAAGCGATGACCGACCGGAGAATTTATTTCTATGTAGAGATGTCGGCCACCATGTATCCATTCATAGAAAAAGAAAACTCACATGACCTTCCGTCGCCTCATCGCCAACCTCCTCGCCGGCATCGTCCTGATCGTCCTGCTCGTCGTCTTAACGTGGATCATCATAGACGAAGGGGTCAGTAAGGCCGAGAGCATCGCGCATCCGAAACCGTTCGTGCAGGAGATCCCGTTCCGATGAACAAGCCGAAACTCAAGCCGTGCCCGTACTGCGGGGGCCGTGAACCGTTCTTACATGAATTTCATAGGGATGCGGCGTGTCCAGAATGGGTAGTAATTTGCGCTAGTTGTTATGTTCGGACTGATATGAATACAACGAGTCGTCGAGCCATCGCCGCCTGGAACCGTCGGGCAAAGGAGAAACCATGACTATCTATCACTTCGAGGTAGTGCCATTCCGAGCAATCAAGACGGTCAAGTGTTCAGGTTGCAGGAAAACCCTGCGACGCGCCAAGACATTCGACCAGACCATCAACCCCTACAATCGACTTCTCAATGGGCAGGTCAAAAATCGGAAGGATATCCTTGCCGAATTGAGGCTTGAGGCCGCAGTGTGGATGAGGGAAGGGGAGATATGTTTGCCATGCCTAAACAAGGCCAAACCATGACCACGCCGAACGCCGAACGGATTGAGGCCAGGGTAGAAAGCGGAATGATAAGATTTCGCAATATGGTTAAATCCATCGCCGAGGCAACGGCAGAACTGGTGGGGACAGACGAATACGATAGGGAGGTTGACCGATTAAAAGATTTTCAGGCTATCCTCTCCGACTACGCCGCGCTACAGGCTGAGTTGACCTACGCGAAAGAAGTAGCAGAAGGGGCGGGATATCGGCTCGCTAAAGCCGAGGCCGAGAACGAGCGGCTACGGTCAGAGGTAATGGCGTCACAGAGACTAACGCGCACTGTGGAGAAGCAAACTGCCAGGGTGATTGACGAGCGGGATGAACTCAAGGCCGAGAACAAACGGCTGAATCATAAATTGACCTCTGCTGAGAATGAACTGTCGAACACTAAAGACAGGGCTAGGAAATGGAAGGCCGAACTCGACGCCGCGAGGAAAAGGATGGAGGACTTTGCCAACGGCGTTCGGCAAATGCTTTATGACATAGCCGACAAACCAAGGGGGACAGGAGCATGAGTATCAACGCCGAACGGGTAAAGGAACTGTGGGGGTGGACATATTTATTGCCGCACGGAATACGGGTGGATGTTAAAACCATTCTCTCCGACTACGCCGCGCTACAGGCCGAGAACGCGGAGAATCAGAGATTGGCGATAGCCCACTTTGAAACGAGCGAAAAGTTCGCTGGAAAGCTGGAAAGATTGAAGAGCTACGGGCCGAGAACGAGCGGCTACGGTTGATGTTTGAGAGTACGGAGAAGGCCCGGTTTGAATTGCGGAACAAACTAGATGGGGCCGAGGCCGCCCTCGCCAAGCAGAGGCCGTTGATAGAGGCGGCGAAAAAGGCCAGAAGGTCAACCTTGGGCGAGGACCGCGTGTTTTGGGGGGTTGATGAGGATGCTATCCTTCGCGCCAATCTCGACTACCGCAACAAGACCGAGAAGAAAGGAGAATAAAAATGGCTACGATGATTTGTTCTAACTGTGGTCGGGCCGGAATCTATTGGAAGAATCTCTGCGGGGTGTCCCCGTGGACGTTCTGCCCTAACTGCAACTCCGCCCAGGACCCGGTGCCAGAAGAACCGGAACTCGAGGAGGAGACCGAGGTAGATTTACATGACTGACAAGAACACCAGCGGCGTGAGTAGGGAGGAGATGCTGGGGCGGGCAAACAGAGAAATTGGCCGCCTTACTAGAATCCTCGAAAGCCGCAAGGTGCCTCTTTGGTCAGAGACAGCGATTCAGATGTGGCGAGATGACATGGCTTTCTATCAGTCCATCCGCGCCCTCATCCTCGCCCCGCCAGGAGAGCTGGAGAATCAATTAATGTGGATGACACGAAACCGTGACCATCTATTGTGCGAATTGGAAAAGGCGCAGTCCGCCCCGGCAGTCATAATGAACGAGGAGCAATTCGGAAAGATTCTCTTTTTCGACTGTATCTCCAAGCCGTCATCAGCCCCAGAACGAAATTGCGAGCAATGTGACCATTCTGTTGAATGCGACGAATCATGCGAGAAAATTGCCGCCTTAATCCTCGCCCCGCCGATTCGGGTGACGACTGAATGGGTGGAAAATTTGATAGCGACTAATATGCCTCGTTATGTGAGCAGGGCCGAAACGATGCTCCGCGAGAAGGGAGCCGAGGTCGAGGACAAGAAATGAATTGGTGGCAATGGCTTCTTTTGTATATCTCAGTCAGTATGTTTTTAATGTGGCTTGCAAGGTTTATTCGAAAGGATAACTGATGCCCCGTCCGCTGACGAATAGGTGGTTCCGAATCTGGGCCCCGGACATGTTCGGCCCGGATCCCGACGGGTTCAACGAGAAAACGGACCTCGAGCCGCAAGAGCGGCTGTGCTGGCACGTTCTCTTGGCCATGTGCGCTATGTCTAGTCTCCAGCCGGCCATCTGTAAATCCCCGCTGATCGGGTTTACCGACGTGGAGTTCGCCAAGACGATCGGCGTCTATTCGAACGTCTGGAAAGACTGTAAGCAGAAACTCATTCTAGCCGGCAAGATCGATGTCGATAGCCAGAACGTCATCGTTATCCGAAACTGGGACCGGAACGCAGCGAAATACTTTCGTGGCCGCGACCACGACCGGGACGCCCTCCTCCGAGGGTTGACCGTCGACGAAGAACTCCAGCTCCGCGGAATCGAGAAGGAGAGGGCCGTCCTCTTCGCCAAGGTCATAAAGCACCTGAATTACGCGGCCGGGAGGAATTTCAAGCTATCATGCAAGCCCTCCTTCCGCCACGTCTCGGCCAGATTCAACGAAGGATACCGATGGGAGGATTTCAAGCACGTCATCGAGGTCAAGTGCCAACAATGGGTCGGCAATCCAAAGATGGAGGGGTTCCTCCGGCCAGAGACCTTGTTTAACAGCGAGAAGTTCCCAGCCTATAGACAGGAACATATGATTGTCCGGAAGGCCGCCATCGGCGGGACCGGCAGCATGACCGTCTTCCCGGAGGAGAGAGCGAAATACGAGGCCGAGGCCAAGATTGAGTACGAGCGCAAAAAGACAGAGGTCATGGCGGGGTTGGGGGTGACGACGGACGAAGGATGGTACAACCTGATTTTGAAGGGGGAGGCGCCCATGTTCGAGGAATTTCTGAAAATTTTTCTTAAGAAGAAAAGGGAATCCGGAGAGTGGACCTTGGAGACTGAGGAGCCGAAATGAATAAGCGACCACGTCTCCTTGACCTTTTTTGCGGCGCGGGGGGCGCGGCGATGGGATACTCCCGCGCTGGCTTCGATGTTGTGGGAGTGGACATAAATCCGCAACCCCGTTTTCCTTTTGAATTTTATCAAGCCGACGCCCTTGATTACCTTGTGGAGTACGGTCGGGAATTCGATGTAATCCACGCAAGCCCACCCTGTCAGGGGTATTCGATAGCGATTCACATGAAAAATGTGTCTGAAATCCATAAGGATACACCCAAACTAATTGGCATCGTCCGTGAATCGCTGTTATCTACAGAGAAAATGTTTGTCATTGAAAATGTACCCGGGAGTCCGCTCATAAATCCGATTTGCTTATCGGGGATGATGTTTGGATTGAAGATTATTCGTAAACGACTTTTCGAGCTTGGTAGGTTTGAAATTGTCCTGGTTCCTTGCCCCAGAAAACCGGGGGATTATCGAAAAAATGGATTCATTCCATATCATCATGGGACGAGTAAAAAACGCGGGCACCTTCCAAATATCTGGACAAAAGGTCGGCTACAAAAAGCTATGGGGATTAGTTGGATGTCCGTAGCGGAAATGACACAATCTATCCCCCCGGCCTACACGGAATTCATCGGTAAGCAAATTATGAATAATATCAGGAGGCCTTGATGCTTAAAAATTGGGAAATTCTTTACGGCGATAAAGTGATGCCCGTCACGGCCAACGACGTTGTCGAGGCCTTCGGCCGCATCCTGGCTAGGGAATACCATCATATTATGAACGACGAGAAGACAAACAGCCACGTCCAGATGAAGATCCTACATGAGATGGACGACATGATTCTCGAGCTCGTCAAGAGCCACTTCTCTGGCTACATCGAGGAGGCGCGAAGAGGGAGTCTCCATCCGAAGATCCCCGGGAAGAAAACTGTCAACGAAGGAGGAGGAAAATGAAAGGTAGAATCAGGACTCTTGAAGGCCTTATGCAGGCGGTCCGCAGGAAGAGGGCGGTCATCATCCCGACGATGGCGGGGGCCAGGATGCCAGCAGCTTTCGTGATCGAGATGCAAGCCCGCCTCGTCCACTCTTATATTCAACGCAGCATGTATCTCTACGAGAAGGAGAAGCCATGACCACGACGAATGCTGAACGGGTGAAGGAGAGGGTCGAGAAAAAGCTAAGGCTTATCGCCGATAAGTTGGATATCCTCAATGGGCGGGCCAGAAAGATAAGTATGGAAGAACTGAGGCAAAAGATAAACTGGGCCGTCAAGGATATTTGGGTGATTGCCGATGAAGTCGATGCCATCCTCTCCTCCCACGCCGCGCTACAGGCCGAGAACGAGCGGCTGGCGTCCCTGAATAAACACGTGTCCGCAAGTCAAGAATATTGGTGTAAACGCTCTCAGAAAGCCGAGGCCGAACTCGCCGAGCAGAGGCCGTTGATAGAGGCGGTGAGGGCTTTGCTTCCAGAAAACCTTAATCACGCCATCGCTGACCCGAGGACCTATTGCGCCGCCCTCGCCTACAAGACTGAGAAGGAGAAAGCATGAAACGACCTACACCGCTCGGGGCCATCAAGGCCCATTGTATCGACTGCATGGGAGGCCAGAATCAGGAGGTCCCGCTCTGTCAGATCGTGGACTGCCCCCTCTGGCCCTATCGCCTAGGGCTAAACCCTCGTAGTCCAAGATACCATGATCGGGTCAAGACTGCCTGGGAAACCCGCCGAGAACAAAGGAAAGAGATCGAGGCCCTGGGGCTGACGATGGCATCCTTCCTTCCCGTGGCCGTCCAGCATGGCGTTTTCAAGGGGAAGAGGAAGAATCAAGGGAAGGGGTAGGGTAGGGCTAGAAAGCCCCAATTTGAAGGCCCAAAAAGCCTGAATTTACAGGCTAAGGAGACATAATGCCGAGCAAGAGCCAGAAGGGTAATCAGTTTCAGGACTGGTGCGCCGCCTGGATCCTCAAGACCACGCCCGGGTCCGTCGTCCACAACCAGAAGGCCGTCGCCAAGACGATCAAGATCCGGAATCCAAATACCGGCCAACTCGAGGACCGTTGGGTCAGCCAGCGTAACGATATTCTAGGATGTATTGACGTGCTTTGGATCGACCCTGCGGGCCGGATTACATTCGTCCAATGCACTATGGACACCGGCGTTGGAAGAAAACTCGCGGAACTCAAGAAGATCCCGTGGAATCTCGGCGTCTGTCACGTTGAGGTATGGGTCAAGCGCGAACCCGGCCGGGTCGACATCATGCAATATCAGTCGGATAAAAAGCTCGGAAAGATCACCACGATTCTACGCGGCAAGGCCATCCCCGAGGCGTTTTGACATGATTATCTGCGGCGACTGCCTTGATGTCATGCGCGGGATGGACGCGATGAGCATTGACGCGATAGTGACAGACCCGCCCTATGGCCTGGGGTTCATGGGGAAGGACTGGGACCACGGTATCCCCGGCGTTCACTTCTGGCAAGATGCAATCCGCATCGCCAAGCCCGGTTGTCACCTTCTCGCCTTCGGCGGGACTCGCATGTTCCACCGCCTCGCTTGTGTTATTGAGGACGCGGGGTGGGAGATACGGGACTGCCTGGGCTGGCTATATGGGAGTGGATTCCCGAAAAGTCACAACCTAAAGGGCGAACGAGAAGGTTGGGGAACGGCCCTTAAGCCCGCATGGGAGCCTATCATCCTGGCCCGGAAACCGCTGGACGGGACGGTAGCCGAGAATGTCCAGAAGTGGGGGACGGGGGCGATAAACGTGGATGGATGTAGGGTAGAGGCAAAAGATGGCCAACTGGCGAAGAAATATGCCAGCGTTAGGAATGCCCCGGCACGGAAAAATTTGGTCTATGGCAAGGATTGCCGCCCTCGTTCAGAAGGGAACCTTGAACCGCACCCTAAAGGCCGCTGGCCCGCGAACCTACTACACGACGGGAGCGACGAGGTGCTGGAGTTGTTCCCGCAATCTAGCATTACGGGTGAACGACAGATAAAGAATCGCATTCAGCAAAGGGCGGTTTCGACACCGTTCACGAGGGGCCAGAATGCCGCTGAATACACCGACTCTGGCTCCGCCGCCCGCTTCTTCTATTGCGCGAAGGCTAGCCGGAAAGAGCGCGAGATGGGGTGCGAGGGGATGGAGGAAAAGCACGTCACTTGCCGCCCACTGTCGGACGATGCCGATGATCGGACCATTCAAGAACGACTACACGGACGCAAGGCCCGTAATCATCATCCCACCGTCAAGCCTCTCGCCCTGATGCGCTACCTCTGCCGACTCGTCACCCCGCCCAACGGACTCATCCTCGACCAGTTCATGGGGAGCGGGACAACTCTCATCGCGGCAGAGCAGGAAGGATTCCGCGCCGTCGGGATAGAGGTGAATGAAGAATATTGCGAGATAGCCCGCAAACGAATCTACGGCACCCTCATGGAGCCTGAATGAAATTCATCTGGTACGGCTTCCTCATCTGTGATGCCTGCGCCAACGCCTGGCCGGCGATGGTGAAGGAGGAATGGGCCGCCCCGTTCCCGAAACTCGGCTGTTTCAGGTGCGGCGAACTTACCGCTCGACCGCTCGGCCCGCCGGAGGATCTCAGATTCAGCGAAGAAGAATGGCCAATAGCGTTACCCCTGCTCCTACAGCGGCAGCCGTGGAGGTCAGGGTTATCCGCTTTGCCGAAATACCGGCACGTTGAATTCGTAGATTCTGTATGGTATTTGCCAAACGGATTTTCCCCCTTGCTGGCATCCACCCATAAGTATATAATTAAAGAAACGTCTGTCGGAGGAACCCTAAATTGAGTCCATTAAAAGGCTACAAACAGACCCCGGAACACCGCGAGAAGATAGTGGCGCCACAGCGCGGTCGAAAACATACCGCAGAAGCCCGAGTAAAAATGTCGGCAACACACCGCGGTCACAAACCAAACCCCGAGGCTCGCGCCAATATGTCTAAGGCTCAAAAAGCAAGGGCTCAAGCACCTGGATATAAAAATCCTAAATGGAACGAAGGTAGAAAAACAAGGGGGAATGGATATATCTATCTTTTACTTCCAAACCATCCGGCCAGAGATAAGGCAGGATATGTTGCTGAACACCGAATTATAATGGAACATATTTTGGGACGATACCTTCTTCCGGAAGAGGTCGTGCATCACATCAACGGTATCGTTTATGATAACAGAAAAGAGAATCTGCGACTATTTGAAAACAATTCCGCTCACCTAGAGTTCCACGTTGCTCAGCGATGAGACACAAGAAGAACGACGACCGCTATTCCCACGGCTATCCCGCCTATCCCGGTCAACCTGAATTTGTTCTCAAGGGAAACGACCCGAAGGTCCTGCAACGCAAGGCGTTGTTCTACCTTCATCCGTAGCGATTTCTCACCCTCCCACAGACCCTTATATACGTCCATCCCTTTTTTGTAGTCCAGGCCTTTCAATTCTGAACTAGAGAAGGCGCCCTTCCACGTCTCGACCTGTTTCGTCAGCGTGAAGATCTGGTCCTTCCCACTGGCCACTTGGCCCAGAAGATTCATGACGAGTTCCTTGACCCTCGGGTTCGCATCGAGGACCGGCTGGACCTCGGTCAGGAGCGGGCCGGCTGCCGCCTCGAGCTCCGTGGTTCGGGCCCGGGCGACCGCGAGATCGTTCTCGAGCCCGACGTTGACGAACATGAGGCTGTCGATGTTCCCCTGGAGGCCCCCGATCTGATCGAGAAGTCTGGCGATCTGCTTGAGCGACGTCTCTTCGAGTTGCGTCTGGACGACCTTCATGTCTGCGATCTCGACCTTGAGCTGGGCGTTCTCTTTCTTGAGCGGCCCGTCCTTGCAGGACGTGTAGAAATAACCCCCGACGAGGCCAGCAATGATTCCGAAGATGATCCAACCGATTGCTTTTTTCATTTGAG
>OFPG01000002.1_pt1 | contig 45355 bp, 41 predicted proteins | sample 1542501 | NCBI WGS metagenome assembly OFPG01 (sample SAMN05503963, study PRJEB24370) | sediment metagenome | isolation source: lake sediment | place: USA: Lake Hill lake, St. Paul Island, Alaska | collected 2013
CACGACGCTCTTCCGATCTTCAGTCTTGGAATGGCGAACGCGCCCGCATCCCCCATCTCCCCGATCTCCATCGCGGAGATCATCGCGGATGCGATCCCCGGCGTCCTCCAGGGCAAGCCAGAGAAGAAGCCTCACGGCCGCATCGGCTTCACGATCTATCCGCGCTGGCACTACGGGTTCGACCGCTGGTACGTCGATCTCTCGGTGATGCCGAGGCGCAGGAAGCGAGCCGCATCGTGAGGGCGCGAACCACGCTTCCCGCCCCGCCCACGACAACCACCCGGTTCGACCTGGCCGAATTCACGGACTACCAGAAACAGGGCCCACTCCACCTCGGGACGGAGCGCGGCGGCTTCTGGGTGCCGCTCTGTGGCAGCGAGGTCAATGCAGATCACTCATGCTGGGATCCCGTCAGGTGGTGGCCGACTTTCGCCGATGCGATTGACGGCAAGTGCCCTGCTTGTGGGCGCCCAACCTGCATGTACTGCCTTCTACTCTGGCAAGCATGAGGCTCGCCGCTATCTCAGACATGCACTGGAAGCTGCCGCGACCCGCGGAGATCCCGGTCTGCGACATCCTCCTGATTGCCGGCGACGGTGGCGAGACATCCTTGCTGGGGGACTGGCTCGAGAAGGTAAACGAGCGCGTCGGGGTTGTGATCGGGATCGCCGGCAATCACGACTTCAACAACACGGCCCCGTATTTACAGGAGTTGCCCTGGGTCTACCTCGAGGACTCCTCCTACGAGCATGAGTCCGGGCTCAAGTTCTACGGGTCGCCGTGGACGAAGCCCTTCCTGAACTGGGCGTTCATGCTCCCGGAACCAGACCTGGCGAAGAAGTGGAAGGCGATCCCGGATGATACGGACGTCCTCCTCACCCACGGGCCCCCGTACGGGATCTGCGACCTGGTCGACCGGCCCCTTCCGAGCGAGGGTGAACACGTCGGTAGCCCCTCCCTACTCAGGAGAGTCAACGAGCTCGCGGATCTCCAGCTGCACGTCTTTGGTCACATCCACGAGTACGGGGGCCTCGGCGGGGAGTATGCAAACGGAGCTCGCTGGCAGAACACCTCTGTCCTTGACGGCAAGTACGACCGCTGGGGCCCGGCTGCAATCGAGTTTGAGCTAAGTCCCAAAGGACTAGGCGTCCTAGCCCCATAGTACGTTCTGGGGTATGACCGACGTACCCACTCTTTCCGGCAATGAGATCACCGACGCCGTGCGCCGGAACAACACGCAGGGCGACGGCCTGCTGCCCGAGCAGGGGTCAACGGGGATCTGGGAAGCCACGACGAACCTCGTCACGAATGGTGGGTTCGAGACGAACACGACTGGATGGAGCGAAGAGTCAGCGGCTGCTGGCTTCACGAGGCAAGCCGGCGGCGGGAAGTTCGGCTCGGCGTTCGGGAGGATCAACAACGTCTCTAACGATCACGGAGTCAGGATGACCGTCACCGTGTCCCTTTCGACGACCTATACAGCTTCGGTCTGGTTGCGCGGGGTATCCGGCGTGCAGATCAAGATCCGCCTCTTTGCCCCAACCGCCGCCGTTCTACTCGGCCAGATCAACCCAGGGATTCTGACGGGCGGGTGGCAGCGATTCACGCTCACCGTCACCTCCCATTCGTCCGATCCTGAGATTCGCTTCCAGATCGAACCGACTGGATCTGCGACCTTCGACTTCGACGGCGTTCAACTAGAGCAGCAACCCCTCGCTACTCCGTATGTGGAGACAAACGGAGCGAGCGCGACACGGGCGGCCTGTCGAGCGCGAGGGCCATCGTCAGTCGTCAGCACTGCCCAAGCGTGGTGTGCTTTTCGCCTACGCATGGGTTGGGCCAGTGCATCCCCCCCTGACGCCAACGAACGCCTTTTCAACTGGGGTACATACGGAGGCAACTTCCTTTGTCTGCTGAACGAATCCGGCTCATGGAAACTGCTGCGCCATACGACCGTAGACACCAACCGTTGCACGAAGGCCGCTACCTTCGGAGCGGGGGCCATCACTACGGTGATCGGTACATGGACGGCAGCGGGAGCCAGCCTGTCGGTCGATGGATCAGTCTTTACCTTCGTTGCAAACGCTGACGTTCCCACGATCTCGGCGGCGTTCGACATCGGATCAGACGCCGGTACAGGTCTACATATTGACTCTGAGGTTTTCTGGATGACCACCGGCACGGGCACCCTCACCGACGCTGACGCCCGTCTCATCGCCAGCTTCAACAACTCCCCGTCGATCACCGACTTCCCCGGCACCCCGACATGGTTCTGGGACTCGGGGCCGGACGGTACGCAGGTGCCGCTCGTGGTCGGCCAACTCGGAACAGGAAGGATCTAACCGATGTCACTTCTTGGACGCCGAGCTCCGATCTCATGGGAGCACGTGGAGAAGTATCCGCTCTCCGCCCTTAGGACAGCGGAAATTCCAGTAGCGCGGCCTGTGACGATCGGGATCAATTGGTACTCGAATTTCGACTCCCCGGTCAAGAAGGGCACTCGCTGGTGGGTCGGGCTTGGGGATCTCGGACAAATCCGCGGTGGCCACTGTGTTTGTCTCAAGACGAGCAAGTACAGCGATCTGACCTCCTGGTGGGACTTCTATAACCAGGGGCGCCAGGGGGCCTGTGTGGGCTTTGGCTCCTCGAGGATGATGAGCCTGATGAATCGGAAGCGCTATGACGCGCGCTGGCTCTGGGACGAGGCCAAGATCGTGGACGGGTATCCCGATACGAACCCCGGTGATGACGAGGGAACGACAGTGGATGCGGCTATGAAGATCCTTGCCGCCAAGGGGCACTTGAGATCGGGCTCCTCCTTACCTTCCCTTGGTGAGGGGATCGCCGCATATCGGTGGGCGACAACGGTGGACGAGGTGCGCTCGGTGCTGCTGACACCACTGCATGACACACTCCAGGCAGTTCCCATGTTGAACTCATGGGGGAGGGTGTATCCACATGTGGTTTGGATCCCGTATGTCGTTCTCGAGCGCCTGATGAACGAAGATGGGGAAGTCGCAATCGTCACAGACAGATAGGTTGGTTGCGGGGCCAGTAGCTCAGTTGGTTAGAGCAGCGCGCTCATAACGCGAAGGCCGAGGGTTCAAGTCCTTCCTGGCCCATGTGTAATCTTGGGGCATGACGTGGCACGCAAGGTCAATTACCGAGGCAAGGGAGAGAGCCGGGCTGGCAAAACAGGTCAGGCTTCAGTGTCCTCATTGTCTTGGGTTTGCCTATGCGAATATCCCCTGGGACGCGACGGTAGAGACCAGGCAACAGGAGATCCACAACGCGATTAATGAGCACCGAGTTGTCTGCACGGGTGCGGATGCGACCGAGGGTCGCGTCTATACGATCGAATATCCGCGCTTGTAGCTGCTCGCTATTCCCGGTTGATTTGCATAACGTCCGGGATCTAAGGTACGTTTATCTCACGTTGTGATCCGCAGGGCGGTGACCGGCGAGCCAAGTCCAGGGGACTCCAGGCGCAGATGTTGAGTCCCCAAATGGAAAGGCGGTCTTGGTATGAGCATGTTGACCTTCGGGCCGCCCGTTGTCGTCGATGGCGCCCTGCCAACCGCTCCCCCGCGCTCCCTGCTGAGCATCCCGGGTGTAATCCAAGAGACGAGAGACAGCCGCTGGACAAATGGTGCCGCTATCTACGGGTACCCGGATGGGCTTCCGGAAGCATGGGACCCCTGTACGACAGGGACGTTTCGACCCAAGTCTTCCCTTTCAAGTTTTGAGACCCCAGACTTCGCCGCGTTCGTTGCCTATCTGCCGATCACCTGTTCCTCGTTTTCCCTCGCCTCCGACCCTGCTGGGTTCGCGCAACGTGCTGAGGTAACTCTGGATGCAACGATCTCCTACGCCGTCGAGCAGGCCCTCTCGCAGGGGATCCCGATGTCGACGAATCCCTTCCTCGCCGATGCGGGTGTCACGGTTCTTGCAGGCGGCGCTGCCAAGACTCCGAGCGAAGGGCTCGCATGGCTCGAGGATGCGATCGGAGATACGGCTCGAGCGGGAATAATCCATGCCACGCCGGCGGTAACTTCTAGCTGGTTTGCCACCTTCCCGCTCTTTGAGCCTGAGATCAGGTCGACGCTGTACACGCCGAATGGAACCCCAGTTTCGGCGGGAGCCGGATACAAGGGGGCCACACCTTCCGGCCAGGCCGCGGCAGCAGCCGGTCAGGCGTGGGTGTACGCGACAGGGCCCGTCCAGGTCTGGCTGGCCGAGGAGGCCACTCTGAACATCAAAGATGTTCTCGATCGTGCCGACAACGATGTCACATTCAGGGCGGAACGATACGCCCTAGTAACTTGGGACACAAGTCTCCAAGCCGCAGTCCTCGTGGACTGGGGAGCCTGATGTACCACAACTGGGGCGCCGGCTACAAGTCGGACTCCACGAAGGAGGTCGAATAAAGTATGGCAGCTCCATGTGGTGTGGCGCTCGGACTCTGTGCATTCCGAATCACGCGCCTGATCTCAACGACGGGTTGTGTCGCGGCATCGCCGGACAACAGCTTCGTCACGACCGACCTGATCTCACTTCAGCTGACACCGGTGATTGAGGCCGGAGCCGACACGACGCTGAAGGGAGGCTGCGACTGCATTGTGGCCACGTATCGAGGAGTCGACAGCCTCAAGCGCTTCGACTTCGAGATCACGAACCCGAAGCTCTCGCCGGCTCTCTACGAGATGATGATCGGTGGCGGCCTGATCTCGGACGCCACGGTCCCGGTCGGCACGACCTGGCCCGGTCAGCTCGACTGCGGCGACTCGCAGGACTCGGTTGCGATCGAGTTCTGGGTCAAGCACTGGAACGGATCCTCCCAGGATGCAACCTACCCCTGGATCCACCATGTCTATCCCCAGAGCCTGTGGCAGATCGGTCAGCAGCAGTTCACGAACGACTTCGCCCAGCCGACGCTGACCGGATTCAGCAGGGCGAACTCCTGCTGGGGTGACGGACCTTACGGGGATGGCCCGGAAGCAGAGTACGGAGTGTCGATCGACATTTCCGCGGGTGGCTACTACTACACCGCCACGGATCCGCCGGTCGACACGAACTGCGACTACTCGGATGTGACCCCCTCGAGCTAGTTCGCATTGAACCGACCGACCAAGGGCAGCTCAGGCTGCCCTTGGTCGTTCTGTCGCCATTCGTCTGTCCGGAGGAGTAGTATCCCCCGAAACGAAAAGGAGAGAGTAATGAGTTCGATGGACAGGAGGGGCGCTCCTGACCCTGCGGGGACAGTGGCGGTTGTGTTCTCATCGGAGGTTTCGCGCTACTCCAGGATGTTCGCAACGCTGAACGATCTCGATACACCCGAAGGGTCGGTGAAGACGTTCTGGTGGGGAGCTCGCTGTCAGGCGTTGAACGACGCCGTCGATGCGGCGCTGAAGACGGGATCGTATTGGATCTGGTTCATCAACGAGGACTACGGATTCAATCGAGACATTCTCACCAACCTCATCTCTCGTAACGTCGCGATGGTCTCGCCGATCGCGGTTGAGGCATCGGAGCCCTTCCTGCCCACCGCATGGACTGCGTTGGGCAACGATGGGGCGACCACTTCCCTTCTCCTTGACCAGGTGACGGGCCCGTCCTCGCTGATCGAGGTGCGCGGTGCTTCCGTTACCGGGATGCTCGTTCGCCGGGCGGTCTTCGAGGCGATGGGTGCACCGTGGTTCCGGGTGACCGAGGACGTGCCGGAGGATGTCTACTTCTGTGAACGTGCGCTCGAGCTTGGCTTCCAGCCGTACATCGATACCGAGTCGCGCCTCTCCACGCTTTCCGTTGCCGCCATCACTCCCAGGCACAAGGGGGACAGATGGGAGCTCGGCGTCGACGTGGGTGACGACATGCACTTCACCCAGATGCTCAAGCACCGGTAGAGCAGTGGATATCGAAGCTGTACGAAATGCCCAGTGTCCCGGGGACGGGGTTCATTCAGACGACCCGCGCTCTTGGCATGACTGGCGGCTATGGAGGAGAGAGCCAAGCTACCGATTCGAAGCAGGAATCGGCTCATGGCCCCTTGAGGAGCACGCTGAAACATGGTATTGCACTCGCTGCCGGAAGATCGAGGAGAGGACGGTGATGCTTGATGGATCTTGACCAATTGCGCGAGCTCGCACGGGAACCAGAACGAACGGCCATGTCTCGGACATCTCCATTCCCCTCGATGACAGACCAAGTCTTCAGGCTCAAGCAGGAGAACTCGGCGCTCCGTCGCGGGTTGAACGAGGCGATCCAGGAGATCGAGATATTGCAGAACAGGACTATCGAAGTGACGTGGTCGGAGTGACACGCGTTTTGGTGGGTGTGATAGCAAACGATGCCGCCCGGTTCAGTGAGTTCTGGTCTTGCGTCCTCAGGCTCAAGGTGCCGGCCGGATCTGTGAAGGAGAATGTGATCGGAGGTGACTGGTGCTCAGCTCGCAATGAACTCGCGCAGCGCTGCATCGACGAGGAGTATGACTACCTCTGGTTCATGGACGACGATCACTCGTTCGCGCCCGATCTTCTCCAGAAGCTCCTCGAGGCCGCCGTTACCTACGATCTGCCGATCGTGAATCCTCTCTGCACAACACGAACGGCACCCTTCCATCTTGTCACCTTCGCGGCCAACCCAGATCCCGAGTCGAAAGATCGCTACCTCCCCATCTCCCTAGAGGGTGCGCCGGGTGAGGGAATCGTTGAGCTCGAGGCCGGCGGTTGCGCGGGGATGCTTATTAGACGTGATGTACTCGAGGCTGTGAAGAAGTGGGGACAGCACAACGTTGATCCCCGCTCCCTGGAGGCGCGCCCCTGGTTCGAGTACACCGACACGTCCGAGGACATTCTCTTCTGTGAGAAAGCCAAGGATGCTGGGTTTGGCATCTACGCCGACCTGTCTGCGCGCCTTGGGCACATCACCACAGCAGTCGTGATGCCGGGGATCGTGGATGGGAATTGGATAACTGGCCTGACGGTGGGACGCGATTTCCAGGTGGCAATTCCGACGGCCGAGGAGCTGTTACGCCAGCAGGAGTTGGAGTGGGTGGAGGAAACTGAGGTCTCCGATCCGCGGAACCATGACGACAATCCTCATCCCGATGCGCTACCGGATCACGTCCAGGATCCATGTGGCCTTTGTGGCAGGCAGGCCACGTGGACAAGCAATGGAAGGATGGGGTGCAGTGATCATCCGCCGGACAGCACGGCATGGGGTGCCGAGCGGATCGAGATCTGGGTTGACGATGAGCACCGTTGGTGGTGGAGGGCGATCTCGCATGATGGCGACGTGTTGAAGAAAGACTCGGCGATCAACGAAGCTGGTGTGATCGGCGCCGCCCATCTCTTCTACCCGGGGGCCCCAGTTCACCAGGTGCAACGCGAAGTGGACGACTCGCGCAATCTCCGGCAGTACGGAGTCCCGGGCCGCATGTGGACACGCGACTGATGGCCGGCTGCCCGGTATGCAACTCGTTCCGCCAGATGAGCTTCGGAGGGAACCTCATGGCGCAGCACTTGGCCGACTTTTTACTCTGGGAGGCCCTCCTGAACGAGAACCCCCAGGTGAAAGCGATCGTGGAGATCGGAACATGGCAAGGAGGATTCTCCTGGTTCCTCTGGGCCCAGACACAGGCGCGGGGCTTGGAGTTCCAGACCTATGATGCCCAGGAGCCAGACAGGGAGCCCCCGGGGTTCATCAGGATGGACGTCTGGCGCGAGGTGGATGAATTGCGGGACAGCCTTCCTGAATGGGGGCCGATCGTGTTGTTCTGCGACGGCGGCAACAAGCCGCGAGAGCTGAAGACGTTCCCGCCTTTCTGCGCCCCGGGGTCGGTCTTCGTCGTTCACGACTGGGGGACAGAGACGTTGCAGAAGGATGTCCCCGACTTCCTTGAGGAGGTCTACGGCGAGTACTGCGACAGCATTGGCTCCGCCAGCCGCGTGTTTAAGATGGCCGCTTCATGAACCAACCCGACGTGGAACTAGCCGACCTCGAGTCGGAGCGCATTGAGGGTCTCGAGGAGGATGCCGGGATTGAGCTCGCGCTGTTCTCGCAGATCGCACCCAGCATTTGGATGGGTGGCTGCCCGGTCGACTCGGTTCCACCGGGGACGCGCTTCATCGTTGACCTCTACCCATGGGCGGAGTACTCGGTCCCACAGGGGGTCACCATCACCAAGTCTTGGCTACAGGATGTCCACGAGATGCCGGACATTGACGAGCTCATTGCACTTGCCTGCTGGGTGTCAACCGTCCGGAGAATCGGCACTGTCACCATCCACTGTCAGGCTGGCCTCAATCGCTCCGGGCTGGTTACCGCGCTGGCGCTGATGGTCGATGGAGCAACCGCTGGCGACGCGATCGACCATCTCCGCGCGTGCCGCCATCCAATGGTTTTGTGCAACTCAACCTTCGAGGCATGGCTCCGGCTTGAGGCTGGCGCGGTGCTCGAGAAATTCTTCAGACAAGGGAGTTGATGACCTATCTCAGGGACCGTAGGTGTAATAGCGGACTCGACCTCCAGGTACACCATGTTCACCCAGTCCCTGGTTTCCATCCTGTCGCCGGTGAACACGGCAATGGACTTCCGGATCGGGGCTGACCGCGGACGGTCTCGCAACCAGCTCGTAGAGGCCTCGCTCGAGAGGGGCTCGGAGTGGATGCTCTTCCTGGATGACGACCACAGCTTCCCGCCTGGGCTGCTACTTGGCCTGCTCGAGCGCGACGAGCCCGTGGTTGCTTCCCTCTACTTGCAGCGCACCGACCCATTCCTGCCGATCGCGTACACCAGGAGGGATGAGGAGGGGAACTACTGGCCCCTTGACCTCACTCAGTGCGCCCAGCACGGGCTCGTCCCGGCTGTCGGCGCCGGCACTGGCGGAATGCTGATTCGCTCGGAGGTCTTCTACGCACTGGATCCCCCGTGGTTTGTGCACACAACCGAGCAGTCCGAGGATCTCTACTTCTGCGACCGGGTTGTCGCCGCCGGCATCCCGCTCTTCGTCGACCTTGACGCCCGTCTCGGGCACATCGCCGCGATCAACGTCTTCCCGAACTGGGAAGAGGGACACGGGTGGACGGCCGGACTTAGTGTTTCTCCTTCAATGAAGGTCGTGCTGCCGATCGTGATGCCGGAGGCGACCGCCTGACGCCCTAGACTGGGGACGTGTTCATCCCCCGCTCCCCCCAGTTCACGCCGTTCGCCTCCGGGCCTCCGGTGGGCGGCTACGCGGCGTGGTACGACGCGGCTGACACTTCGACGATCACGCTCTCTGGTTCCGATGTAACCGGCTGGGCGGACAAGGCGAAGATGGGGAACGACCTGACAGCCCACGGGGTCGCCCCGACGTACACGTCCCGGAAAATCAACAACATCACCTGCGTTGAGTTCAACGGGACGACGCAGGCGATGAAGTCAAACCTGACGGCGTCAGACAACACGGCGACATACTTTGTGGTTGCGCTGCTTGACACGAGTGCCGCTGTGAGGGATATATATGGAGGGCTTCTAGGAAACACTTTCGTAGCGTACTGCGATGCGTCCAACAACATCCAGTTGGAGTTGCAGTTGTCGTTCGGGTTTTTCACGACCAGTCTGAAGCCGACGAACGGGGTTGCGTTCGCGATGACCAACGTCCTCAACTCGGGTGTCTCGAACGGCACGATCGTGACGTTGAACGGCGTCACCCAGACGACCACAAACACGTACACTGCCACCGCTTCGACTCTCACCTTGGGTGGTTATGGCGCTGGCCCGTCCTCCTTCTGGGACGGCCTGATCGGCGAGTTCCTCATGTATCCGACGGTTCTCTCCGCCCCCGACCAGGTGCGCGTCGAGACCTACCTGAAGTCCAAGTGGGGGACACCGTGAGGGTTCCCATGGCAACGGTCTCCGTCTCTGCATCTGCGGCGTCTTACGCGCGCCTCTCCTACGAGGTGGCGAGCTCTTCCGATGGTGGTGCTACCAGTGCGAGCGTATGGGAAACGCGCCCGCTCAACACTGAGATCGACACGGACGCCATCGTCTCGCTCTCGGCGAACCAGATGACGTTTGTGGCTGGAACCTACGACTGCCTTGTCACCGCGTGTCTCGTCAATGTTCAGAGGGGTAAGTTACGTCTTCGCAACATCACCGATTCCCTGGACGTCGTCCTGGGACAGAACACGTATACGTCAGGTGCAGGCAACGGTTACTACTCCAGCCTGTGCCAGAGATTCACGATCGCGGCCGGCAAGGCACTGGAACTACAATCGGCTGGCGCGATTGCCCAGACGTTCGGGATGGGGTACCACAACACGTTTGGCAACAGCGAAGTTTACACCGTCGCCGAGTTCTGGAAGGTCGCCTGATGCCGTACGTTCCCGTGTCCGCCGTGAAGGCAGTCGGGTCGTCCCTGGCGTCATATGCCAAGCTCTACGAGTTGCAGGCGAACGGGGTCAGTGCTGGTTCTTCTGCCTCTGGATGGCAACAACGAGTTCTCAACACCGAGATCGACACGGATGGGATCGTCTCGCTCTCCTCCAACCAGATGACGTTCCAGGCGGGAACGTATGACAGCCTGATATTTGTCCCCCAGGTCAACTCAGACGGCGCTACGGCTCGTCTGAGGAACGTCACTGACGGAGCCACTGTCATCGTCGGAATGGATACGTATTCCACAGGAACGCTTGGCATGGGAAACTCGACGCCAATCGTCGGGCGGTTCACGATCGCCGCTGGCAAGGCTCTCGAAATACAGAGCTACATCACGTCAGCGGCAGCAACGTTCGGTCTGGGGATCGACAACTCGTTTGGAGTCGGTGAGGTTTACACCGTCGCCGAGTTCTGGAAGGTCGCCTAATGCAAGTACCTTCCACCCGAATCTCTCCTGGTGCTGGCGGCTCCCTTCCCTACGCCTGGGTGCGCGAGGAATACTCGGGGACGGCAAGCCCCACGGGAGGAGGAGGAACATCCACGATCGGATCGTGGTTGACGAGAGTTCTCAACACCGAAGTGCTGGATGCCGACGGCATCCTCTCTCTCGCGTCCAATCAGATGACGCTGGCCGCAGGATCTTACTGGGTCCGCGCCTGGGGGCTTGGCGTGAACTCACAGGGGTTGCAGGCCCGCCTTCAGAATGTGACCGACGCAACGACGGTGCTCCTGGGGAACAACCTGTTCAACCCGAATGGCTGCGCGGCTCATTCGATGGTGTGCGGGTCTTTCACGATCGCGGCGAGCAAGGCGCTGGAACTACAAACTCAGTGCAATGCAGGTCAGGCGACCTACGGCTTGGGGTGGGCGAATGGGTCGGCCAATACGGGTGAAGTCACCGTATTCTGCACCGCCGAGTTCTGGAAGGTAGCGTGATCTGATGCCGTTCATACCATCAGCCGCCCAGATCAACGCTGGCGGTTTCACGTCTTACGCCCTCGCACAGCATCAGGAGGCGTCCACCGTGGATGGCGGCACAGCCACAGCGGGATCGTGGGTCACGCGGACGATCAACACGGAAGTCTCTGACACAGACGGGATCATGTCGCTGTCTGCAAACCAAATCTCTCTCGTTGCGGGAACGTATAAATGCTGGATTCGCGCTGCCCTAAATGGAGTCAACCAATGCTCTAATCGACTGCGGAACGTCACCGATGGGGTGACGCTACTGAACGGCTCGTCCGAAAATGCCGTCGTCGGTGGGGCAACGATCAGCGGGTTCATCATGGGCAGGTTCACGATCGCGGCTGGGAAGCTGATCGAGATTCAGTCGAACGTTCGGACTACCAAGGCGACGGACGGGTTTGGCGTACAGGCCGGAGGATGGGTGACGGGCGGTGTTGCCGTTGAGATTTACATCGACTGCGAATTCTGGAAGGTAGCGTGACTAACCTCCCCCTCACCAAGCTCTCGGAAACCGCCACGTGGTGAGCGTCTGATGTCTCTCGCGAACTACACCGCAGCCGTGCTCGCCGCCACGCCGAAGGCGTACTGGGAGCTCGATGAGCCGTCCGGAAACTTCGCGGACTCGTCAGGTGGCGGTTTCACCCTGACGCCTGACTCGGGTCCGCTCTACACGCAACCCGGTTTCTTCGCTCCCGGCTCCGCCCTGTTCCCCATCGGCGCTTCCGCTTCCGCTGCTGTGTTCTCGACGGCGGTGGACAACTGGACGGTCGAGATGCTCGTCTACGTCGGCCCCCAGTATTCGACGGGGTTCGACTGGCTCTACTCGTGCGGGACACCTGCTGCGTCGAATGGGTTCGCCGTTGGGATCGACAGCAACGGGAAGCTGATGGGCGTCGCTCACAACATCGGCTTGACGACGGCGGGGGCGACGGCTCTGCCGTTGAACTCGTGGTCGCATGTGGCGTGGCGACGGGCGGCGACAGTGTGGACGTACCTCATCAACGGGCTGTCGGAAACGGCAGGCTCAACACTCACTCCGGCCGCTCCGTCGGGGACCGCGTATCTGAACCGGACGGCTACGGGAACGAACAGTCGAGCATGGAGGATCGCGCACGCCGCCCTCTACGAAACGGCCTTGTCGGACTATGTGGTGCGAGCCCACGCTGGGGCTGCGAACGCTTTCTCCGACCTGAGTGGGCCGTTGAACAACAGGCTTACGTCATCCAGTAGGCGGTCGAGATGGTGACGTTCTCCAACCTACCGCCCTCGTAGACTGGGATTCAATGGCGCAGGCTGCATACAACGCCGAGGTCTTGGCGGACACCCCGGATCTGTTTTGGAAACTCAACGACGCCTCCGGCAACCCGGTTGATTCTTCGGGGAACGGAAGGAATGCAACTTCGACTGCATCCGTCACCTATCAACAACCTGGGCCGTTTTCGGGGTCTTTTTCGGTTCTTATGCCTGGGGGAGGGTCCGTTAAACGGACTCCAGTTCCGACCTCAGTCACGGACAACTTCACCCTCGAATGTTGGTTCAAGTTCGACCTCATCTCGGTTGACAACCAAATCATCATCTACAACGGGGGCAGTGGGACCGACGGTTATGGCCTACTTGTCCGTTCCGGCGCGTCGCAGTTCCTCCGCTACCTCGCTGGTGGAGTCTCTCTTGGTGGAAACACTTCGGATGTAGTCACCTCCGCTGCTTTCAAGCATTTAGCCATAATTAGGCGCGCGGGTGATTGGGAAATTTGGGTCAATGCTTCCTTGAATGCCGGTGGCATAACCACTCCCGGCACCCCTGTGGGAAACTTCCAGATCGCGAGTGACGCGAATCTCCAGGGATACTGGTCAAACACCGCTGTGTATTCGACAGCCCTTTCCGGAGCTCGCATTCTCGCCCACTACAATGCCGGCATAGCCGCCGGCAGTGATGGCGCAACCCTGCTTCAGGGAAGAATGAGGAGTAGGAGAACATCATGGTGATCCAGGATCGGGTGAGCTAGGTGGCTACCGTCGCCGAACTCGGAACGTCCGTCTTCAACACGACGGCGGGCAACAAGACGATCACGGCGACCCCGACGCTCGCTGATCTGATCGTCATCTTCGCTCCCTGCACCCTCGCGGGAGGAACGACTTCCGTCACGGACAACAACTCGGACGGGCGCGGAACTTACACGCAGATTGACGTGGATCGCACCGGCTTCTCGACGAGCGGGGTTCTCACGATCTGGATTCGCAACGCGCTGATCGGCTCGGCGACCTCGACCGTGTTCACGGCGAACCAAGCGTCCTCGACGGGCGGTGGCCTGACGATCTACCGGATCACGGGGATGAGCATCGTCGGGCTAGGTGCCGTGCGCGGAGCGGGGGGTCAGTCGGCAGGAACGGCGGCAACGACTCCGGCTCCCGTGCTTCTCCGCCGGACAGGAACGACGTTCTCGGGGACGCAGGCGGCGCTGACCGGGAACGTGGTTATCGGCTCTGTCTGCAACGGGGCAAGCCCCGCAGCGATGACGCCTCCCGCGTCGTTCACCGAGTTGCCGACCCCTGACCTTGGCTACACCGTGCCGACGACGGGGGCAGAGACGTGCTTCTCCAACTCGGGGATCACGGCGTCCACGATCACCTGGGGTAGCGCCTCGGGAACCGCGTTCGCGAGCATGGCCGTCGAGCTCGACGCCTCCGTCCCCCAGTACGACTACGTGCTGCGGAACAAACTCGACTCGGAAGGCATCTCCTCGCAGGAGCGGGCGGTGGGTCGCCAGAGCACCTGGATGCAGGGCTCGCGTCGTGAGTGGAAGCGAAGCCGGCGCGGTATCCTCGTTCCCGAAATGAGGTTCGCATGAACGACGTACCAACCCTCTCCGGCAACGAGATCACGGACATCACTCGGCGCACCAACACACAGGGTGACGGCCTGCTGCCCGAGCAGGGGTCCACGGGGATTTGGGAAGCGACGACGAACCTCGTGACGAATGGTGGGTTCGAGACGGGCACGACAGGGTGGGGCACATTCGGTGGGAGCATTAGTCGCATCACCACGAACAAGAAGTTCGGGTCGGCTTGCCTCCAGGGAATTACGGCTACAGGGTCGTCTTCTGGTCCTTCTTCCCCCAACGTCTCAGTCACTGGTGGCGCTACATACACAGGTAGTGCCTGGGTTCTACTCCCGACGGGAGAGCCTTTCGTCATAAGGCTCAACGATGGTGTCGGCTTCAGTTCGTCCTCGTACACCGGGACGGGGGAATGGCAATACGTCACGCACACTAGAACGGTGGATGTCACGGCGACGGTCTGTGGGATTCACATCCTGAAAAGCGGTTTCCCCATCATCACGATCTTGGCTGACGGCGTCCAACTGGAGCAACAGCCCCTCGCCACCCCCTATGTGGAGACGGACGGAGCGAGCGCGACACGGGCAATCGCGTCGGCCGTTGCTCCCGCGAGCGTTCTTGACGAAACGCAAACGTGGGTGGCCTTCCGGGTGCGAATGTCCTTCGATCCGACCGCCGATCTCTACGCAGGCGGCTACCCGACGCTCATGGAGTGGGGCGACGACGCGAATAACAAGCTCTACATGGGCTTTGCCGTGGACGCCGACCAGTTCTACATTCAACGACGGACCATCTCCGGGGTAGGCGCAGGCTTCGCCGGGGCGTACACGTTCGCCGCCGGAAGCATCCTCACCGTGATAGGGAGGTTCACGGCGACCGAGATCGCGATCTCGATCAACGGAGCCGCGTTCGTGTCAACGGCTAACATTCTGATCCCGACGCTCGCCGCAACGTCGTTTCGCATCCTTGACACCCTCGCGGCGAACCGCACCTTCGACGGCGACATCTTCTGGTTCACCACCGGCACCGGCACCCTCACCGACGCCGATGCGAAGCGCATCGCCAGCTTCAACAACTCCCCGCAGATCACGGAATTCCCCGGCGCTCCCACATGGTTCTGGGGTGGGGCGCACAGCCCCCAGGGTTCCGTGCCGATGGGGGAGATCGGAATGGGGAGGACATGATGCACTCAACCCTAGAAGGACTCTCGCATGATTGACATCCAACTCCCCGGCACGATCGTCGCGAACGACAAACTCACGTTCGGTGGCTCCTACCCGATCAACCCGCATGACACCGGGCTGAACAACTACGACTGCAACTCGTACCCGGCTGCGATCAACGACCGCATCTTCCCGGTCGCGCACCCGTCGAACCCGACGCGCTCAACGTGTGTCAGTTACGAGGTGCGTCCCGGCGACAAGCAGCCGCACTACCACGCAAGCGGAGAGCGAGCCGAGCTGTGGTACGAGCCGCATGACGGTGTCGTCGGCACCCGTGACGCCGTGGTGTCGTCATGGATTGTTCCGGCTGGCTGGCAGTCGCCGGGAGGCTGGTGCATCATCTTGCAGAATCACGGAGGGCAGGACAGTCCAAGCCCTAGCCCGTGGTTCGTCGTTTCCCTGATGAACGGCAAGATCAGCGCAGAGCACCATCACGACTCCTACGTGTTTGGCGACATCATCCCCGGTAGGGAGTTCTTCTGCGCCGTTGACACGTTCCTGTCGTCCGGGCCGGACGGGTTCGCAAGGGTGTGGATGTCGTGGGACACGCCGCCCGACACGACGAAGCCTCCGTCGGTGTCGTGGACGGGAGAGAACCAGCAGGGCACGACCATGTGGTGGAAAGTCGGCCTGTACCGGAACGCCGGGGAGACGTTCGCGAACCGGGTGATCCAGACGACACTCGCGCGCCGCCCGTCGATGGCGGAGGCTGTCGTCGCGGCAGGATGGCCGAAGATCGGCGGTGTCGTTCCGCCGCCTCCCCTCAATACGATCCAGGGTTCGATCGTGACCAACTCAAAGATCCAGGGTGCAGTTGTGTGGACGGCCACCAATGGCCCCTGCGTCTTCACGGTCGACGGGGCGGCGGAGTGGCGGGAGAACCTGCCGCCCTATCGGTACAACGGTGATACTGGCTTCCTGGACACAACCACGCTGACCGACGGCTGGCATACCTTCCGGGTTGCCCTCGCTGACGGCAGCGCATCTTCCGAATCGAGGGCTCAGGTTATGAACATTCCCGTACCTCCCCCGCTGTCGAACGCTGAGCTTCGAGATCAGGCTGTTGTCGCCCTGAAGGCGACGACGATCTCATATCCTGATTGGAAGTCGCGACTCGACCAAGGCAAGTACCCGGACCCGTCGAAGACGAAGTGGCAGCAGGCTTTCGATCTGCTCGCGAGGATCAAGTGATGTAGATGCCGATCGCGCTCGCTCAGGAGAAGTCAGTGGGTGCGTCCGGCAACCCGGTGTGTGCGATGGCGTCAAGCGTGACGGCCGGGTCGCTCCTCGTTGCCCTGATCGCGGTCAAGTCAACGTCGTCGAGCGTCGTGTCAATCGCGGACACGCTGTCCAATAGGTGGGTGATCTCTGGCAACTCGTATTCGGCTTCTAACGAGTTGTCCGAACTCTGGATTGCGTTCTCCCCTTCCGGTGGGGCAAACACGGTGACGGCGACGATGTCTCTCGTCCGCGACACTTGCATGAACGTTTCGGAGTGGACGGGCATGGCGGGAGCGCAGAGAATCGGTAACGGTGGGCAGAGCGACAATCCTTCGGGCACCGCCCACCAGAGCGGGCCTGAGACTCCCTACCCCAACGGGGAATCCCTGCTGATCGCCTGCATCTCGGCGGGAAGCGGGATGCTTCCGGTGACGCTGAACACCGCTCCGAAGTTCACGGCCCTGACGGATTTCACGCAGACGACGAGCGTGTTCCGTGGTGCCTACCGGATCGTGCAGCCGAACCCAGTCGCGGAGCAGGCGGCATGGACGGCGTCCGTTGCGGGGGCATCTGCTGGCATCCTTCGCTGCTTCGCAGCGTTGCGGAATCCGGCGCGAGGGCCAAATCCACCCGCAGGCAAAGGAGCGACATGGTAGACCTACCCCTCACGAAGCTCGCCGAGACAGCCACGACGATCACGCTCGGGTGGACGCCGATCCCGTGTCTCGGCTACGTCCTCTACGCGGACGGCGTCCGCAAGTCGAACTCGTGGGATCAAGCCAAGTCGTCGTGGAAGACCGCGAAGGCAACCGAGATCAAGGTGGTTGCCTTGGGTGCTGAGGCAACAGGTGTGTACCCCTTCGTCCTCCCCCCCCTTGGCCCGCGACTGGTACGTCCGCCGCTTGTGTCTCCGGTTGTCCTGACGGTCACAAATGCAAATCGGATTCCGTTCCAACTCGACAACGCAAAGGACTACATCGTCAATTTCGGCGAGACGCTCACGTCCTCTTTGGATATTCGGGGCGGCAGGAACGTCGTCGTGACGGGAGGGAGAATCTCGATCAACGCCTCTGGTGAATCGTTTGCGAACACAGGTTTGGTGGTGCGAGACGGAGCCGCCAACCGGACGGTGTTCGTGGAGCAACTCACCATCGACGGCCCGCGCCTGATCGACGCCGTCGCGGTTGCCTGCCCGACAACGGTGCTGGAGATGCAGACGTGCAGGCTTGGGCCGAACGTCGTCATCAACGGTTCGCACTCGGATGGCGTTCAGTTCCAGGCAGGCTGCAAGTTCTTCGATGCCGATCTGCTCACGATCTACACGCAGTATCAGGGCTTGTTCTTCGGCGACCATGACGGCCCTATCGGCGGAGGCCATGTGACACGCTGCAACATCGTCGGCCAACCAGGCAAGTATCTGTTCTGGCGCACCAACCCGTCGTCTTACCCTCTGGCGTTTGAGGATTGCTGGATGCGTGTTGAGGGCACACCGTGGAATCCCGATCCGGCGATGTGGGTGATGCCTGACGCGAATGGTTCCTACGGGCACGACGCTTCCTACAGGGCGACCTACGATCCTGTCACCAAGGCAGTGTCCTGGGCCAAGGGTGCAACGACCGGGCATTGGGCGGTAGGCACTCCTCCCGGTGGGGACTTCGTGATCTGAATGGCGTTCCCGACCACAGCAGTCATTGACACGTTTGCCCGCGCAGACGGAGCCTTGGGTGGCAACTGGACAACGTCGTTCGGAGACGCTGCTCCGAACATCATCTCCAACGCCGTCGCTTCCTCGGGTGCTGGTTGGTCGGGCGCTTACTGGAATGTCGCCCCATTCCGCCAGGACTGCGAGGTGTTCACTCGCGTGGATGTTCCCGGCCTGTCGGGCCAGAAGGTCGTCGTGCATGGCAGGGTTGTCTCGCCCGGATCGACGTGGAACGGATACGGCCTCCTCGTTGATCCTGTCGGTGGTGCGTCCAACTGGTCGATCCAGAGGTTCACTTCAGGGTCCGGGACGGGCATCGGTTCGGCCGGAACACAGGCTGTCGCTGCTGGCGATTGGATCGGGTTGGAGTGTTTTCGGAACGTGATGACTGCCTACTACAAGACTGGGGCAGGAGCGTGGACGGCAGTCACGTCGGCGACTGATTCCATCTACCAGAACGACGGTATCCTCGGGTTCGAGATCTTCAACACGACGGCCCGTATAAGCAACTTCGGCGGCGGCGCGGCTTCCCTTGCTTCCGACACCCCGTTCCCACCCGCCGGGAGAGGAGCATCATGGTAGACCTACCGCTCGCGAAACTCTCGGAAACCGCCACGACGATCACGCTCGGCTGGACACCGCCGGCCGGAGCTCGAGGCTACGTCTTCACCGCGAACGGCAAGATGAGTCACACGATGGACGGCACTCGCTCGAGCGTCAAGTTCGCGAAGCCGGGACCGTACTCAGTCGAGGCACTCGGTCTGATCGCGGCCGGTTCGTACCCGCCACCCGTCGTTCCGCCTCCTGTGGGTCAGGCCGTTCTCGGCATCTGCCCGAACGTCGGCTTCCCAACCAACTACCCATATGGCGCGAGCCTGAACATGAAGTCGATCCGCAGCGACACGATCACGCAGGCGGGCATCGACTGGGCGGCGACGCACGGTGCTGACTACCTCGGGCTCGGGAACCCGATCAACATGGCGCTCATTGATAAGTGGCCTCAGATCCAATATTGGGAGTACGACAACGAGCCGTATTTCAACCGGACGGCTGATCCGGCAGGTGGCAACGGAATCAGAGGGCAAACGATTTCGCAGTACGCCGTGACGATGCGTGACTTCGGGCAGGCGTTCAAGGCGAAGTACCCCGGCAAGACCTTGATCTTCCCGTGCTACGTCCAGTCCGACTTCGGCGACTGGAACGGCCCCCAGGGATGGAAGCCGTGGGTCACCTACCTGTTCGACGCCGCCCCTGATCTAGGCAACTATTTCGACGGCTGGGCTTGCCACCCGTACTCCGCGCCCAGGAACGCTCCGCCGTTGAATCCGAACGTCGACAAGGTTCGCGGTCAGCTCGTCGCGCGCGGGTTCACGAAGGGGTGTTGGGTGACGGAGGTTGGCTGGTCTGTAGGCACCGGCACTGGGCAGAACAACGAGCAGTGCACCGAGGCTCAGCAAGCCCAGTACGTCGGCCAGGTGATCGACCAGCTTCGCTCCCGCCCCTGGGTCGCTCGCATCTACATCTACTGCCTCGGGACGTGGGGCACCGGGTTTGAGCAGTCGTTCGGAATGTTCAACCAGAACGGCAGCGAACGCCTGTCGGCTGTCGCGTTTAGGGATCGAGTCTGATGCCCACCGTTCAGTTCACCGACAACTTCGCCGAGCAGAACTGGGCGGCTTCGTCCGGCAGTCCGGCAAGAGTCCTACTTCCGGTGCAGCCGCCGTCAAGCCAGTCTTTGGAGATCACAACGACGGCCGCACTGGAGTACGTGTTCTACAACACGTTCGGCGGCACCCCGGCCCGCGCGCTCGCCGGGTTCTTCTTTCGCTTCGATGCGTTCCCTGGAACCAACGCACAGATCGCAAAGATGGACATGGGGCCAACGGAAGCACGCTTGGTCATGAACGCGTCTGGCGAGCCGTCCATCAAGTCCGACGGGGCTCCGACGATGACAGAGGTCTATTTGGGTCGCAACCTCTCCACAGGAGTGTGGTACTGGGCCGAGTTGATGTCCGACAAGTCCGCGAACCCGTGGGTGTTCCGGGCGCGCATCGACGGCACGGACATCTCTACGTCTGGTGCTGCTGCCGCGTCGAACTGCGGCGGCGACTTCGTGCTGCTCGGAACCAACCGCGCCGACACGGAAACTGTCTACCTCTCGTATCTGAAGTACGGGGTGCCGGTCGGGTCCAGCGATTGGTACGGCCCACCCAATGTCGGTCGATCTTATGACACCTCGTTTGTGTCTTCAGGTCGCGGCGCATGCTGAGGCTTCCGCTTCGGGGTCTACAGTAGAAGCCATGACTCAGCTTGCCGCCACTCGTGCCGCCGTCCGGCATCGGACGTTCTCGCGCCCGTCGTTCCGCCGGACGTTGTTGCGACGCAGAACGCCGCTCATGCTGTCAAGGCCGCTCCCCTCGGCCGACCCCCTGCGGCGTGAGCGGCGTCGTGCGCCGAGGCAGGCACGCCGGACGCGCACGGGAAGACGGCAGGCTACTGAGCCCCACTTAGAACGGCGGGCCGTCTAGGTGGCCCGGTTTCTCCGCACCGATACGAACAGCTCGGGAGGCCACTCTCGGCTGCGGCGGCCTGGCGTTCCGATCGTCGGGGCGGGCATCGCGTTCCACGGACCGGGAGTACGGCTTGCCCCGCCGCTGGCGCGTAACACTGTCCGGAACGCACGGGCTTTCTCGCGGCTGGATCCACCCGCTGTCGTTGGCGCTGGGATCTCGTTCCACGGGCCTCGGGTACGGCTCGTCGATCCTCTTTCCGCGAATAGGATCAACCGGCGGCGCGCCGACTCTCGCCTAAGTCCTCCGGCTGTCGTTACGCCGTCAGCCACCCAGACGTTCTCGGGCCCGAAGGAGACGCTCGCAAGGATTCGTCCTCGTCGCACCGACTACAGGCTTGCGCCACCGGCTGTCGTCAACACCGAAACGTTCACTCCGTGTGCGTTCACGACCGACACGTTCAACCGAGCAGACCAAGATCCGATTGCCGGTAGCTGGAGAGTTCCTAGCGGTGGGAACTCCTTTGAGTCGGGGCGCATCTTCAATAACACCTACCGAGTAACCACTCCATTTCTCGGTACCAGCGCGTTCGCCAACGCGATCAACATGCAGGGGAGATGGCAGGCCGCCATCACGGTCAACCTTGACCCCGCGGAGGTTGGCTCGACCTACGCATTCGTCGGCGCGGCAAATGATGGACTCACCACCACCGCCTTAGCCTATGCGTTCCAGGGTGAGATCGACCTAATCCTGCCCGGCGAAACCTATAGCTACCAAACAACCGTTGTACCTGGCGATCAGATTGCGTTGGCTTGCACACCTGGGGCTAGTTCGCGCTACGAGGTATGGCATAAGCCGGGTGCCGGTGCGTGGCAGAAAGTTCTCGATGTCACGTCCTCCGCTGCCGATTGGGCGGCGGCGGGCCCAGTATTCCCTTACATAGGGATCGGGACCGCGGCCGGCGTTTCGTCCATCGACGACTTCTCGTTCTGCCCGTACACCAACGACGGCGTTACCGCGATGCGGGCGACGCAGCGGCGTGGCGTCCCGAAGTCCCGGCTATCGCGACCCGCGGTCGTAACGCCAGCCGTCACCCCGATCTTCACCGGCCCCGAGGTCAAGCTCGCGCCGTCATCGCGGCTCGGGCGCAAGGCAGAGTCGCGCCTGCAGCCACCGGAGAAGCCGCTCGGCGCTCTCATCGGCGGTGTCGCCGTTCAGCTCGCCTACTCGCGCAGGGGCAAGCCGAAGTCCGAACTGGCCGCACCCCGGTTCGACATCCAGCCGAACTTCCAGGGTGGCGTTGCGATCCAGCTTGCCCCTTCGTTCCGCGGGAAGCCCAAGTCCCGCCTTTCCGCGCCGGCCGTCGTCAATCCCGCATCGACGGAGGTATTCGTTGGCCCGAAGGTCAAGCTCGCGAAGATCAGGCCCGCTCGCAGAACACATTACGTTCTCCCGCAGGTTGTGTACTCGGCGGCGATATACGCGCCTATCGCCGGGTATCTGACGAAGCCGCGAGACACTTCTCCGACGACCCGTGCCCAACTCTTCGCACCGGAGTTCGTCGGCCCCGGCGTCACCTTCCAGCCCGTCGCGACAACCCTGACCTACTCACTGCGCGGGAAGCCGAAGTCGAAGCTGAAGGCCCCCACGGTCGTCACACCGATCGCGATCCTGCTCCCACTTGGCGTTCAACTGGCCCCCACAATCCGACGCGGCTCTCGCTATCAACTCTTCGCACCCGAGTTTGTCGATCCCGGGGTCGTCTTCCGTCCCGTCAGGGTCAAGCTCGCTCCGTCATTCCGAGGTAAGGCGACATACCACGTCGCCCCTCCCGTAGTTGTCACCACCGCGTCCATTGCGCGCGAGATCTCCGTCACGCTAGCCCGGATCCGGCCTCAGCCCACTGACGCCTCGGTCTTCAAGCCTATCGTTGTCTCCCAACCCCAGGGGCCCCAGGGCGGACTCGGGATTCAACTCGCGCCGGCTTCTCGAGGTAAGACAAAGTCGCTTCTGCGCCCACCGATCGTGGTGGCATCCGGCGTTACATCACCGCCGATCAAGGTTCGGCTGACACTGTCCTCTCGGCTCGGCCGCAGGGCACTTTCCGGACTAGGTCGTCCCATTGTCCTGAACGCGAATACCGCGTTCCCACAAGGGCCAATGGTGCAGTACGCCCCGCAGTCGAGGGGGCGTGCCAAGTCGCGCCTGTCTGCTCCCGCCGTCGTCACCCCAGCCACTCGGGTCTTCTTCGGGCCGAAGGTTGAGCTCGCGAAGATCAAGCCCACTCGCACGGTCTCCCGACTTGAGCCGCCAGTTGTCGTCGCTCCTGTCTTGGCCCGCCCGGCGGCCACAAGTCTCGCCTACAGCAGTCGGGGCGAGCCGAAGCCCCGCCTGGCGCCTCCCGTCGTCGTCGGTCCAGTTCTCGCGCAGCCAATCCAGATCACGCTGGCGCGAATCAAGCCGGCCGCAATCCACTCGATCCTGCGGCGACCCGCTGATCTCGTTGACGCCGCTGATCTCGGCTTCATCCGAGAGCATCTCGCGTACTCACGCAGGGGAACCCCGAAGTCCCGGCTCGAGCCTCCGACGGTCGTCTCGCCGGTTCTCGCACGGCCGATCTCCACGCACTTCATCAGGATCACGCCGGCTCGAGTCGACTCCGTCCTGCGCCGTCCTGTCGACCTCATTGACCAGCAGGACGTTGGCTTCGTTCGCGTTCATCTTGCGTACTCGCTGCGCGGGAAGCCGAAGGCGCATCTTTCTGCCCCGACCGTCGTCGCTCCCGTTCTTGCCGCTCCGATCGGCACGACCCTAGTTCGGATTCGCCCGGTCGCAACCCGGTGGCTACTGCGCAAGCCCGTTGATCTCGTTGACGCGCAGGATCTCGGGTTCGTTTCCGTCACCCTCGTTCGGATCAGGCCGCCCCATGTAATCGCGGCTCTCCGCTCGCCCGTCGCGATCGACCTAACGCCGCAGGTGTTCCGTGGCAACGCCGAGTTGACGTACAGCGTTCGCGGGAAGCCGAAGTCAAGGATCCAGCCTCCAGCCGTTGTCACACAGATCGAAACTCCCGTTACGGCGGCGACGGTCGCGTTGGCGCGGATCGCGCCGCCAAGGACGCATTCGTTCATCCGTGGCCCGGTTGTTGTCAACGCCTACGTCGCCGACGCCGTCGCCGATGTCACGCTCGCCTACTCGCTACGCGGAAAAGCGAAGTCAACTCTGCGGCCCCCGGCCGTAGTCGCCCCGGTACTCGCTCCTCCGATCTTCGTCGAGCTTGCCCCCTCGTCGCGAGGCATCCCGAAGTCCCGTCTCGAGCCTCCGGCCGTTGTCGCGCCCGTCCTTGCGCGCCCGATCGCAACGAGGCTTTCCAGGATCACACCCCCCCCGACCAACTCGGTTCTCCGGCGCCCCGTTGACCTCGTTGACGCGCAGGATCTCGGGGTCGTCGCCACCTCTCTCGCCTACAGCCTGCGTGGCGAGCCGAAGTCGAAGCTCTCAGCCCCCGCCGCCGTCGCGCCGGTTCTCGCACGGGCGATCGCTACCAAGCTCGTTCGGATCACGCCGTCGCCGACGATGGCGCGGCTGCTCCCGCCCGTCGATCTCGTTGACCAGCAGGATCTCGGATTCGTCCGAACGCATCTCGCCTACTCGCTGCGAGGACGCCCGAAGTCGCGCCTCGCACTTCCGACCGTCGTGGCACCCGTTCTGGCTCGGCCGGTCGCTACCAAGCTGACACGGATCAGGCCGGTCGCGACCCGCTGGCTGTTGGGACCACCCGTTGATCTTGTTGACCAGCAGGACATCGGTGCTCTCCGAGCGCATCTCGCTTATAGCCTGCGCGGCAAGCCGAAGTCACGGCTCGTTCCCCCGACGGTTATCGCCCCGGTCCTTGCGCCTCCGATCCTTGTTGCCGCGGCGGCGAGCTCGCGCGGCATCCCGAAGTCCCGGCTGTCCGCGCCCGTTGTCGTCCAGGCGTTCCGCATCCCAGTCGTCTCTGTCGCTCTCGCGCCGAGCTCCCGCGGCAAGACGAAGCCGTTCCTCGGGCGGCCAACCGATCTCGTCGACAGCCAGGATCTCGGGATCGTCCGGGCTCATCTGGCGCCCGGCTTCCGAGGTGCACCGAAGTCGCGGCTGCGGTCGCCGACAGCGGTCTTCCCATTCTTCGCGAGGCCCACTGATGTAACGCTCGTCCGGATCAAGCCCGTTCCGACGCAGTACTTCTTGGGGCGCCCGACGGATCTGGTTGATCGAGAAGACCTTGGCTTCGTCCGGGCGCATCTTGCGTACAGCCTGCGCGGAAAGCCGAAGTCGTTCCTCCGTGCCCCGTCCTCGATCGACCTAACGCCGCAGGTCTACTACCCGGCCGTCAGCCTTGCCTACTCGCGCCGCGGCACCCCGAAGTCGCACCTGCCGCAGGCATCTCTCTACCAGCCACAGCCGAAGGCCGAGTACGACCTCCGCGTCGCGCTCGCCTATAGCTCGCGCGGCGAGCCCAAGTCGCGGCTGAATCCCCCGACAGTCGTCACCGCTGCGACTCCGTATCTGCGCTCAATCGAAACGACGCTCGTTCGGATCCGCCCCCCGAGGACAATCTGGAGGCTCGGCCAGCCAGCAGATACTGTCGGCCCCGAGGATCAGGGCAGTGTCGCGATCACGCTCGCCTACAGCGAACGCGGCAAGGCAAAGTCGTTCCTCCGCGGGCCGGTCGTCGTGTCCGGATTCGTGTTCCGCGGAGTGGATACCACGCTCGCACCGTCGCGCTTCCCGCGCCCGAAGTCGGTGCTGCGCAACCCGGTCGTTGTTCAGACGTTCCGCATCCCGGTCATCACAACGACGCTTGTTCGGATCACGACTCCGCCGGTTCACTCCAACCTTGGGAGGCCGATAGATCTCGTTGATCGGGAGGATCTTGGATTCACCCGCATTCACCTCGCATACGGTCTTCGTGGAAACCCGAAGTCAAAGCTGCGGGCACCCGCCTTCGTGGCGCCGGTCCTCGCCCGGGCCATCGATATCACCTTGGCACCACAGAAGCGCGGCCTTGCGAAGTCGAAGCTGCGGATCCCATCCGTCGTCTCTCCCTTCTTTGCTCGCCCGACCGATATCACGCTTGCCCGGATCAGGCCGGTAGCAACCAAGACTCGCCTGCGCCGCCCCATCGATCTTGTTGATCGTGACGACCTCGGTTTCGCTCGCGTCCACCTCGCATACTCGAAGCGCGGAATCCCGAAGTCGATCCTGCGCAAGCCGACTGCAGTTGCCCCGGTTCTGGCGCGCTCTATCGAGGCGACGTTCGTCCGGATCCGACCTGTTCATACGCTCGCGATCCTCCGCCTTCCGACAGTGGTCACACCTCGAGTCGAGGATGCAGTTGCCGACATCACACTTGCCTACTCGCTCCGGGGCAAGGCGAAGTCCAGGTTGTCAGCTCCGACTGAGGTTTTCCCGTTCTTCCCGAGGGCTCTGGATGCGACCTTCACCCAGATCAGGCCGGTTCCCGTTCACTCGGTCTTGGGTAGGCCGACGGATCTAGTTGATCAGGCAGATCTCGGATACATCCAGACCAGTCTGACCCAGATCAGGCCGGTGCGAACGATCTCACGCCTTTCGCCGCCGGCGATCGTATTCGCAGCAACACCCGCTGACGCGGTCATCGACAGCACCCTTGTCGCGATCCGGCCTCCCGCCGTTCACTCCATCCTCGGGCCCCCGGCGGTTATCGGCGATGGAATCTACTTCCGCGGAATCCTCGTCCGCCTCGCTCCGTCGTCGCGCGGTATTCCAAAGTCGTTCTTGCGGCCGGAATCCAAATTCGCTCCTCGCCCGAAACTCGAAACGGTTATTTCCACCACCCTGGCGTACAGCCTTAGGGGCAGGCCAAAGTCACATCTGACCTATACAAAGCCGTACTCATTCCCGGGATTTGTCTGCAGCGAAGTCCTTGATCTCAGCGAAGTTTGCGGGGACACGACCGACCTAAGCGGCATACTCCAGGGAGCCGTTCTTGATGAGAACAGTGCGAGCGGAGAAGATCTCACCGAAACGAAGGTGGCGGGCGAAAACTTGGACATATACCACGCAGACGGAGAGGTGATCTAAATCAACGGCGGCACTTATCAGAATGGCACCGCATTCCTCGTACGGGAGACCTTCGGGATCCTCACCATTCCGGGTGACCCAACCTCCTTCGTTGCGACTGATCCCACTGGGGTAACGATCTCGGTTCGGGATCCAGAAGGAACCGTCGTTGTCTACACCAATGGCGTAGACCCAGAGATCACAAACCCCTCCGTCGGTGTCTACGAGCTCCGCCAGGGGCCCCTCTCACTCGCTGGCTTCTGGACATATCGAGCCCAGGGAACGGGGGCTGTGGAGGCGGTTTCCGAGGGAGATTGGACGATCCTTCCTTCGTCGGTCCTTAGTCCTTCCAGCACTGAGTTCTTCCCCACGCCGTGCACACCGTGGTGCGATGCCCAGGATGCCTGGATCGCCTGCGGCTCACCGACGACGACAATCGGCGTAGGCTCCTCGGCCACCGAGTGCCCGGTCGACATGAAGCCCTACGCCAACATGGCCTCCTGGCTTCTGTTCGAGCTCTCGGGAAGGCTCTACTCCGGTCGTTGTGAGCGCACTGTGCGCCCTTGTGGGAGCGCCCCTTGTGGATTCCAGGTTCTCTCTCGTGGGTACATCGTTTGGCCCCAGGGCGACTGGGGTTGGGGGAACTGGGGTGGCGGCTGGGGATGGAACTACCCGGACTACGCCGGCTGCGGCTGCATCCCCCTTGATCGAATCAACCTCGCTGGGTACCCAGTGAGGGAAGTTCTCGAAGTGAAGATCGACGGGGTCGTCGTGCCCGAGACCAACAACTGGCGCCTGGACAATCATCGCTTCCTGACTCGGATGGCGGATGCCAACGGCAACGCTCAGCGCTGGCCTGCGTGTCAGCGGATGGATGAGAACGACACCGAGGTTGGGACGTTCTCGGTCTCCTACGCTTATGGCAACGATCCGCCCCTCCTCGGCTCGCTGGCGGCAGCCCAGATCGCCTGTGAGATCTATCGGGGATCAACGGGTGCCGATTGTGCACTGCCGGCGGGAACGATCCGGGTGACGAGGCAGGGAGTCACAGTGGACAAGATGGCCGCGCTCGGGTGGTTCCGCTCGAGCACCAAGGGCTGGCAGACTGGGATCGGGATCGTCGATGCATTCCTCAATGGGTCGAATCCGAATGGGCTTACCCGGAGGCCGATGATGATGGCTCCCGGCAACCGGCGTGGCCGCTTCGCCCAGAGCGTGGGTCCGCCGAACTAATGGCCCCAACCTCACTTCAGCAGTTGACCATTGTGGCCCAGGCGGTGCTTGACAGCACGGTCGCGATCCTGAATACGACTACAGCGGGGGCCCCAGCAAGTCAGTTTCTGACGGGCTCGAGGCCTGCCTTCGACTGTGAGTTCGTTGCCGTGCAGGTTGCACGTCTTGGAGAGGAGCAGACGTCACCGCTCACGACCGCAATGATCCCAGGGAACAGAGATAGATTCGGCAACGTCATCCTCGCCACCTACATTCTCTACGTCGTGCGTTGTGCGCCAGAAATGCAGGGGGCCAATCCGCCCACCGATGCGGCCAAGACGGCCTCGGCAACGACGGTCCAGGAGGACGGGTGGGCTCTCTGGAATGGCTGGCGCGAGGAGCAGCCGTTCATCTTTGATGACTGCACGGGTGTTCACTTCGATGGAGGTGTGCCCATCCAGGAGGAGGGAGGATTTATCGGCTGGACATTCCAGCTCAGAGGAATGATCGAGGGGTACGTTCCATGAAAGCCATAACGATCGACTCTGCAGCAATTAAGAGACTCGTTAGTGATCCAGGTGGTGGTATTGCCCTCGCGCTTGAGGAGACAGCTCAGGCGTTTGTCGAGGATGCCCAGAGAACCCTAGACATTCCCCAAGTCTTCTCTGGGTACTTCACCTCCCGGACGCCCGAGGGTTTCCTGAGGCATGGAAGGACGGCGTTTTCCAATCCGCCTCCAGGCCCCCCCCGGAGACGTACTGGGGATCTAGTAAGGTCAATCAAGTGGACGCGTGACCCGGCTCGGCCTAATGCAGTGTATGTCGTTTCCGATCCCGGGACGCAGGTGTATCGGCATGACACTGTCCTCTACAGCAAACTGCTTCGCGATCAGGGTTACAAGTTTCTGTCATTCGAACTACCGGAGAACTTTCAACAAGGAGAGGGGATTTAGATAATGCACGACTTCAACGCAGGTAGGGATAAGAGGCATCAGGACCGAGCTAAGAGCTTCGGCGAGAAGCCGTTCACATTTGGGCGGATTAACGGGGAGCCGGCCGAGTTCTATGTGCGAGCGAATGTCGGCTACCTCGGGATCAAGAGAGTGGCCGCTCTGTCCGAAGAGTCAAGTGGGGGCGAGACATTCGAGGCGATCGAGGCCTCCGTCTTCTCGATGATCGAGCCCGGTGACGGTGCGATGGAGCGCTTCAAGGCCGTTGTGAACAACAACGACGATCCGATCACATTCGACGATCTCGTCGAGCTCCAGAACTGGTTGCTAGGAGAGCAGTCAAGCCTCCCTCCTACCGAGCCAGGGTCCTCTGCAGATTCCTCCACGACAAGTGGAAAGAAATAGATGGGTCTCTGATCAATCGAACAGGGAGAGGTCTTGACGACCTGAACATGAAGCAGCTCTGCAATCTGGCCTATGCCCTCTTGCTCGAAAATAGAACGGATGCCCAGAGAGCAGAGCTCGAGATGTTGTTGACGGAACCGATCGGGAAAGAAGAGTTGATGGAGAAGCAAAATCAGGCGGCTATGAGGGAGCTCGAGCGGCGAATGCCGTCTGGCATTGGTCTGCTTATTCCGCCTGGAGCCAAGCCGAAGCTTCCCGCTGGCGGTAAAGGATAACCTTGGCCTCGATAATCTCCACAGCCTTCGTTGTTGTCAAACCGGATCTGGGTGGATTCGAGGAAGAGCTGCGCGCGAAGCTCAAGACGTCGATAGGCAAGCTGAGCGTCGCCGATCGCACAATCACAATGCGAGCCCAGTTTGAGAAGGGGACTCGCGAAAAGCTGATCAGCAGCCTTGGGAGTAAGGCCAAGCCGACCCCGTTCTTTGTTGCACCGACCATCGCCCCCGGTTCGGTCGCCAGTCTCCGCAAGGAGATCCAGAAGCAACTCGGAGCCGTTCCAGTAGGAATCGCTCCGGGGTCCGCAAGTGGATCTGCAAGTACCACGGCACGGAGTACAGGACAGGCTGCCGCCCAGAAGGCAGCAGGAGAATCCGCGGCTACTGCCGCTCCCGAGGTATTGAGCCTCGCTGAGGCGACTGATGCCGCTGCCGCTGCCGCAACTCGTCTTACAAAGGCGACGCGGGCAGAGAACCTCGCGCTGTCAGAACTACAATCGCGCTCGGGAAAAGTGGCGCCAGCCAAGGTACAAAGCCTTCGGGGAACGTTCACTTCCGCCTCCAATGAACGTCTGGCTGCCGAGCAGGCACAGGTCGCCGCCAGCGCGCAAGTGGAGGCAGCCGCTCTTGCAGAAGTGGAGACGGCGGCAGCGATCGTCGCCACAAAGACTGAGCTCCTCGCTGCCGCCCATGCAACCGCCGCTCCGGCTGTCGCCTCACTGACGGCCCTACTGGAGGCCGAGACTGTGGCGGCGGAAGCTCTGGCAGAGGCCCTTGTTCGAGGTGCTTCGGCGACGGAACAAAGGAACCTAAGGACTGGCCTGACGAAGGCCTCCGCTCCCGTCAAAACGGCCAGAGGTGAGGAGGCAGCTGCGGCTGCCCGGGCAGATCAGATTGCCGTTGCCGCATCGGAAGCCAGACTGGCGGCCGATGCGGCGTCGGCTGAAGTGAGGTCTCTCCTCGCCGCCAAAACAACGGAACTTGCTGCGGCCCAAGGTGCAGAGGCGGCAGCGGTAAATCTCGTTGCGCTCGAACAGGCAGCCCTTGAGGCCACGGAGGCCACAGGGGTGGTAACGACAACAAAGCTTAGGGAACGGACGCTGAAAACTGCCGAGGGATATCTCGAACTGGCCCAGAGCGCCACCTTGGCGGCCGCTGCTATTAAGGAGAGTGAGGCGGCGACGGCCAGCTCTCTGGCTGGGCTGGCAAAACCCATCGCAGATGCTCAGAAGGCTTTGACAGATGCCGCGGCCAAGCGGGCGGCAATCAACACTGCGGGAGTTACCCCAGCTGTTCCACTCGGAACCGATAGAGCCCGCACGACTGCAGCGGAAGCTGCGGTCAAGAGCGCCGAAAGGGCCGCTGCCGCCACTGCGGAGCTTCGCGCATCGAGCAGGGAGATCCTCAGAACCGCCGGCGCGGGCACGGAAGAGGCAGCAAGGTCCGCCCTCCGAGAGTCTCGCGCGCTAGATAAGGCCGCGCAATCCGAGTTGGGCCTAGCGCAGGCGACGCGAATCCGATTGGAGCAAACGGAGATCGCGACCATTGCTTCTGCCAAGGAAGCAGCTGCCCTCGAGGCCGGGCGACAGGCCCAGGTATTGGGATCTGGAATTGGCACGGCGGGAGCGGGCAAGACTGGGGCCGCCGCCGCGGATGCCGAGCTCGCTGCCGCCAATGCCTTCCTCGCCCAGTCACAGAAAGCGGTGACACTGACGTCCGAGGCGGGCCTCATTGCGGCCCGCGAATTGGCAATAGCTCAGGAGCAGGCTGCACTTGGCGCTGTCGAGCAGGCCAAGGCGTCACTCGCGGCCGAGGTTGGACTTGAAGGGCAGGCAGCCGCCGCTCGAGCCACGGCCAGGGCGGAGGCACTTCTTAGGGCGGCCCAAGATCCACAGGGGATCAACCCAAGGGCAGCGGCCCAAGAGGGGATCAGAAAATCGATTGCCCTTGAAAGGGAGTTGATAAGGCTTGACAGGAGTCTCGCTACGGCAGAAGGGGAAGTTGCCGCAGCAATCCGACTCAAGGTTGCAGAGCTCACTAAGTCAAGCATTGGGCTCGAGGCCTCGAACAGGGCCCAACTGCAATCGATCCTCCTCTCCGAGGAGCGGGCTGCCGCTCTTGTCCAGGAGGCGAACGCTGACGCCACGCGCACAAGTCAGGCCCTCAGAGGTGCCGGGGCAACGGGAGCGACCTTCCTGGGTCTCCGCGGGGCTGTCCTGTCTTCTTCCGCCCCCTTCCTGCTGGCCACCGCCGCCGCAATCGGATTTGCCAAGACCATCGGAACTGCGTCCCAGCTCGAGCAGAGTCTCAATGTTTTCCAGGCTACCGCTGGGGCCACCGCCGCCCAGATGGAACTGGTCTCCCGGAACGCCAAGACTCTCGGCGCAGATCTCAGTCTGCCGGCGACCTCAGCCAATGATGCCGCCGCGGCGATGACCGAGTTGGCCAAGGCTGGCCTGAGTGTCAATAATGCTATTGCGGCCTCCAAGGGCGTCCTTCAGCTTTCGACTGCGGCGAATATCTCCGTAGTGGACGCGGCCAAGATTGTCGCGACCGAACTCAATGCCTTCAATCTCGCCGGGGGCGAGGCCACACGGGTTGCCGACCTCCTCGCGGGCGCCAGCAAGGAGGCGCAGGGCGAGATCACCGACTTCGCACTTGCCTTCCAGCAGGTTTCCGCCGTGGCGAACCAGGTGGGACTGCCACTCGAGACGACGACGGCACTTCTGACCCAGTTTGCCAAGGCGGGGCTACGTGGGTCGGACGCAGGAACCTCCCTGCGGACGCTGCTCTTGCGACTGGTGCCAACAACAAAGGCAGCCGCGGATGCCCAGGCAAGTCTTGGGATCAGCCTTGACAAGTCGCTTCCCTCCGGGGCCCAGTTCATCAATCTTGTTGATCAGTACACAGCTGCTCTTGCCAAGCTCGGACCAATAGCCCAGCAGGAAGCGCTGACGCAGATCTTTGGTCAGGACGCGATCCGCGGTGCCAGTATCTCACTGACTAAGGGCTCGGCCGATCTACTTGCACTCCAGAAAACCGTATCGGAAGTCGGCCTTGCGGCCGAGATCACCGCGGGTAGGACGAAGGGTCTTTCCGGCGCTACAGAAGGGTTGAAGTCGCAGGTTCAGACTCTTGCCGCAACAACGGGCACAGCTCTACTCCCAACCCTTACGTCAATGGCTCAAACCCTATCCAGCATTGTCGGCACGGCAAATAGCGCCGCCGATGCCCTTGGGAGACTGGGGAAGACCAAGGTCCAGCCACTCGGAATCTCAGCCCAGGACGTCGGGGGGGCACTAGGTGGGGGTGGGACGATTGCGAACATCGGTCTCGCCCTCGGAGCGGGATTCGGGATCAAGGCACTCAAGGGGAGAAGGGATGCCAGGAAATTAGAGGCCGCAGAGGCGAAGGCTGCAGCGGAAGCGGTTGCGGTTGCCGAGAAGGTGGCAGCGACCGAGACGCTTGCCGCATGGGAGGTGACATCCGCCGGCGTCATCACCGCGACACAGGTGCAGACGGCAGCCCAGATTGCCGGGGCCGAGAAGGCAGCGGCAGCCCAGGCCGCGGCGGCGAGGCTCGCCCGGGCGGAGTGGCTCGCGTCACTCACGGCCATCCAGAGAGCCCAAGTACTCACCACCGCTGCGGCTGGAAGGTTCACCGGCATCCTCAAGGGCAATAAGGGCCTCGCAGCAGGGATCGTGGGAACCATCGCAGGGCAAGCGATACAGGGAGACGGAAGCCCTGGGGCTCGCAACGAGATTGGCGGGGTAGTGTCAGGGGCGGCCCAGGGTGCGGTAATAGGATCGATCATCCCTGGGGTCGGAACAGCTGTTGGCGCGGCGGGCGGGGCTATCTTTGGGGCTGTAACGACCGCGAGTGCCGAGCGCAAGGCGGCCAAGGATAAGTGGAATGGTCTCTCCGGCGAGGATCAGTGGGCTTGGTTCCTGAAGGAAGAAGGGCAACGGGAGGACGGGAGCTTTGCAAACCCGGGAAGAGGGAGTTTCCAGCTCTCGTTCTTGGGTTTCAAGCTGAAGCCCAATCCGTTTGCGGCGCAGTCGGCCCAAGTGGTCGGTCTGCCACAAAGTCCGCTTGGGCTTACTGCAACTTCGCTTGTCTCCTCCACCTCCAAGACTGGAAATGTTTCATTCAGTACTGGCGATACCAAGTTCTCAGGAGGGGCAATCGGGGACTTCCTCAAAAAGTCCGCCGCGAACGTGAAGGAAAACATCAAGGGTGCTCGGGAAAATGCCGCTCTTCAGGCTGAGCTTGCACTAGCGGAGGCCGAACTGGCCGGGGATACGAAGGCTGCGGACGCGGCTATACAGACCATGATCAGTCAGACGAAGGCGCAGATCGACAGGGCGAAGCGAGGTCTTGCTGCGTCCAGGGGCCCTCTGGGAGAGTGGATCATCCAAGGGGCAGAGAGGGAGAAACTACTGGCAAAGGTCGTCGAGTTGACCAAGAAGGAGGCGCAGCTCTATGGTCAACTCTCATCGGCCTCGTTTGAGGTTTCACAAGCGGCACAAATTGCTCTTATCCGCGCTGGCGCGACTGAGGGGCTGGCGGACGACCTGATCGCTCAGGTGAAGATACAGAAGGAGACAAATGCCGCCCTCGCGGCTGCGATCAAGGAAGGAGACGCGGAGGCAATCAAGGCAGCCAGAATCAGGAAGGAACAGCAGGATGCGACAGTCAAGGGTGTCGAGGGAAACATAAAGTCCAAGTCTGAGGCCGATGCAAAAAAGGCACAAGAGGATGCCGAGGCAGCCGCCAAGACTGCAATTCAGAACGCGGAGACCCGTCTTCGGATTGCGGCCGATGCCGCCGGCAACATCGGCGCGGCTGAGAACAAGCTGATCGTCTTCCTCAGGAAGCAGGCGGCAGACACGAGCAAGACCACAGCCGAGCAGCTGGCCGCCCAACAGGCCCTGACCTCGGAGATCGAGAAGCGCAAGTCGGCGCTGCAGGCGGTCATCGACGCTGGGACGACCCTCAAGAACGCGCGCCTGGCTACCCAGCTTGCGAGAGCCCAGGCAACTCCGGGTATCAAGGACGACAAGATCGCGCTCAAGGCTCAGATCACCTTTAACCAGTCATTGATCGCCGGACTTCGGGCCGAAGAGACCGCACTGAAGAAGACCTCGATCAAGTACAAGGAAAAGGAGACTGCCGTCCAGGGGTTGATCCAGGCCAACATCGGTTTGCGACAGTCGATCAAGGGGCTCAACGATTCGTCAGGGTTCTCGCTCAATGACCTCTTCAAGGAGGCGTTGAACCAGTTCCAGGAGTTCGGGTCTAACGTGTCGGGCTCGCCACTGGCTCCGGGTGGGGCGCGTGGGGCTTTCGCGGGCAACCTGATTTCGGCTATCACAGGGAGTAAGGAGGATCGGAAAGCATTAGGGCTGGACACAGTGGCGAAAAGCACTTCCAGTATGGACACCACGTTGAAGAACATCGAGAGGCTATTGAGGGGAGACCCTCCTCCGAAGAGAACAACAGTGGACGATAGGCACGTCGGTCGCCTTACGTCAAAGCAGGCCGCAGGTTTGGCTTCCCGTAGGGTGGGTGGTGCCTGATGCCGGTGGCTGACTGGACGGTTCCGTTCACCTTGACGTCGTCGGTGTTTTCGGGAACTCCGCTAGATATCAACACCCCCGTTACATTCACGGGCGGGAAGACGGGGACCTATTTCTTGCGACCTGACGGATGTTCGCTAACGAACCAGGTGCGACAGACGAAAGATTTTGTGCCGCAGGCCGACGGGGCTATTCTCCATCGTAGGTTCACTGGTGGCATGGAGATGACTCTGGTGATCCAGCTGTGGCAGGACACGTCTTCGATCGCGTGCGATACGTTGCTGCAGGAAATGATCGACGACCTGATGGGATACTTGTATGGGTTGATCAACGCCGGCGACAACGAAGGCCGGATTTCGTGGGCTCCCGAGGGAGGGTCTTCTGCCTCTTCGACGTCACGGATGCTGGATGACATTCGCTTACTGGCATATCCGACGGGAGAACAGCAGCCTGGTCTTCCGTACGAGGTGACGGTGAGTGTTGATTGTGCATTGCCGTACGCGGAGGATCTAACGCAGCTCAACCCGACTATCGCGGGTGCTGTCGTGAATAACGGAAACCGGCCCACGTACCCGGTGTGGCAGGTGTCCGCTTCGGCGTTCACCCTGACCGACACGAGCGTCACGCCGAATGCGGTGTTCCAGTTTGACGACAGCCTTCCGGGCTGTCCGAACGTGGGTGCTGGTTACGTCGAGATCGACACGTTCCGTAACAGCGTCACCATCGTGACGGGAGGGCCGACGTTGTCGAACGGCGCCGCGGGAGTCGTGATGACCGCGTCGGACTTCTTCACCCTGTCGCCCGGCAGCCACACGATCACCCTTTCGGCGGGAACGGGTGTGTGTCTTATCAACGCCGCCTGGGCGTAAAACGTGACCGTCACCATTTCTCCGTTGTGGAGATTCCTGGTTACCGACCTCAACGGATCTTCGATTACGTTGCTCGACAGCCTGGCGTCGGAGCGGATGGTCACTCCGAAGCTGAACGAGGCGTTGGAGATTTCGGGGACGGTTCCATCCGACTCCGACTATGTGAACCGCACCCACACAGACGGGTTCCCCTTGCTGGCGGAGGGGGTGCGGCAACTGTATGGATTCCGTCGCGAGTCGAACACGAGCCCGTACTACAAAAGCCGTGCTTCGGCGCTGATCATGCAGATCAACGACGCCGCTCCGTCGGGCGACGCGCGCAGCCGTTTCACCGCCTGGGACCCATGGCAGTATTTGTTTTCGCGTCCGGTGTTGCAGTCAAACCTGGCGACTATCGGCAAAGATGGAGCGGCAGGCGTCAGTGGCCTGTTGATCCCACCTGCCAATCTGTTTTATCCCCAGTCCGTTTCGGCCGACGAGATCATCGTTGACATCCTGTTCACGATGTTGGCCAACGGTGACGTGACTGCCCCGGGGTCGGCGTTGCAGGGGTTCATCGACTGGGGTTTGTCGGGGTTCTACACAGGTGTAATCGAAACCTGTTCAGCACCTGGAATCGGGCAGAGCTGGGAGATCCAGCAAGGCACGTCGGTAGGGCAGGCGTTGCAGGACATTTGCGCGACCGGAGCGTGCGACATCATCATGGAGCCGATTTACGATCCCGTGAACCGCCCTGGATTGTTGTGTCAGATGAGCATCTACACGCAGAATACTCCGGCAAACGGGGCGGGCATTTTCAACTACAACGCGATCTTCGCGTGGGACAGGCCGGGAAGGAATCTCGTTGGTGTGGACGATCTGTTCGACGGAGCGAACCGAGCGAACCACATTATCTACTACCACGGCCAGGGAGGCCCGCCTGTTTTGCCGTATGCGTCTGCTGATCCAAATGTACGGAACGCAGCTTCGATCGCCACCTATGGAGAGTACGTCAACTCTCAGTTCTGGGTTGCCCAAACGATAAAGGCCGGGGTGAAGGCTTTGTCGAAGCAGCAGCTCGAGTTGCGTGCGAACTTCAAGCAAACCCTGACGGTGAATCCCGCTCCCGAACGGTCGCCGGAACCGTTCGTTGACTACAAGTTGGGCGACAGGGTGCCGGTGTATGCGTCTGACAACTTGCGTCAAGAAATCCCGGGTGGTGTGTTGCCGTTCGCGTGGCAGCGTATTTACGGCATTCCAGTCGAGATCGACGACAACGGCGTGGAGACCGTGCGCGAGCTCCTCGTTGGGCCCATTGGTGGCCCACCGCCCGTCGGCGGCCCCGGATCTCCCTTCCCGGGAATCAAGGCGTTTACTACCAATCAGCTTAACGCGGTCAGCACTAAGCGGGTCGGCAGTGTCTCGGTGCCGAGGAGTGGGGAGTTCCAGGTATGAGTCGCGGATTCGGCCCATTTCGTCCTATTGTCGTATTCAGGCCCGGCTGGTACTTCACTCCCGTCCGTGTCACAAGGGCGGCAGGGGCGCCGGCCCGCCAGGGCATCCGGGCAACCGAAGTGATTATGCTTCGGGATCCAGTCGTCGTGCAGCCCGAGGGTTGGTACTTCACTCCGGTCATAGTGAAACTGGCCAGGCACAAGGACATCGCCAGGAAGGCCCAAACAAAGCAGCTCTACTGCTACGTCGTGACAAAGGCCGTGATTCCGACGAACACGGTTGCCCCGGTTGCCTCTGGTACCGCCCAGGACGGACAGAACGTATCGACGACCAATGGAACCTGGACAGGGACTGCGACGGTTACCGTTGGTTCCGGCTATCAGTGGCAGACAGCGACGGACGCCGGCTTCACGACCTCAGTGCTTGACATCGGCGGGGCCACTGCTTCCACATACCTTCTGACCGCCGCCGAGATCGGCCTCTACGTTCGCTGTATCGTGATGTCCGTGAACGTAGCTGCGATCGGACTCGGGTATTCGAACTCCCTAGGGCCGGTGATCGCGTGACCGCTCCGTATCGCCGCACCGATGCCATCGATGTCTCCGGAGATCACCAACGACGCATCAACATCCTCGAGGCAGTGTCGATCGCCGCTCAGTTCGACATCAAGGTACAGGCGGATACGAATACTACGGCGGTTGGGAACGGGGCGTTCATCTTCGCGATCCCCAGCGACATCGATGGGTATCGTTTCGTTCGTGCGGAAGCCTACGTCACGACCGTTGGCTCAACGGCGACGGTACTCCAGATTCGCAATGTGACCACTGCGCAGGATTTACTCTCTACGTTGATCACGATCGCAGCATCCCAATTCACCTCGTATGCCTCCCCACCCCCATCCGTTGTTAATCTCTCTTCCGAAATCGTCAACACGGGCCAGCTCATCGCAATCGACGTCGATGCCTCGGGTTCCGGAGCCAGGGGGCTGGGCGTGATACTGGACTTCGCTCTCTAGATGCCGGCTCCAGCGAATGACAACTGGGCATCCCGAACGGTCATCGTCGGTGCCTCTGGAACGCTGGCTGGGGATACGACCGATGCCACGGTCGAGGGAGGGGAGTGGCACGGATGGTCTGTGAATTTCCGAGGAACCGTCTGGTACGAATGGACGTGCCCGGCCGATGGCAAGTACTCGTTCTGGATGGAACCAGACGCTCCGCGCGATACCTGGATGTCCGTTTTCGCCCACACGGGATCCCTCCCCACGACACCACTCGATTGGCTTGACGAGGGCGGAAATAATTCCCCCAACGATGACCAGGTCCGAGTTAACCTTGACGCGACACTGGGTACGGTCTACGACTTCCAGTGCGGGAAGTACCAGTCTGGGGTAGGAGCCGTGACGAGTGGGCCCTTCGTTCTCAACTGGGCCGACATCACGGGATTGGCGCCTGCCGGGGATGACTTTGCATCTCCTAATGTGCTCGCGAATAAGACGTTATATGAGTTCGATCTCTTCTACGCGACAAAAGAAGTGGATGACCCTTGGGACTGGGTGCCGGCGTATGCCGGGTACTGGTCATCCGACTATCTGCCAGGCGAAAGAACGATGTTCCATACGATCACACCCGATGTCACCGGGACGGTGGAGGTTCGACTTCAAGCGTGGTACGACAACAGCCTTGAGATGGGCTCCATAACGGTGTACATCTTCGATGGAGCCGGAGTGGTCTCTATCACCGACCTCGATGCTGGCGCTATCTTGGATAGCAATGATGAAGTGTACGGAACTAGCACACTGAGCTTTGCGGGAGTAGCAGCGCAAACGTACTGGGTATGGACTACCGCAACCTACGGGGTTGAAACCCCTGGGCCCTTCTTCAAGATCAAAGCCAGATGGCCCACCGTGGGCCCCCCTCCGAATGATGACTGGGTCAACGCGACAACACTGGTCATGCAGACATGGGTGACCTCACAGTCGACCGAAAATGCAACTGAAGAGGTGGGGGACCCACTGCCCCAGATCATCGCGGATTCACTCTTCTACCCCAACCCGGCCACGACGACCGTCTGGTATACGTTCACCACCCCAGAGGGTCCCGCGAATCTCTTCCCGGAGATAAATATGTCGATCCAATTCGAAAACGTCTCCGATGCCCTTGATTGGGTTCTGTTCACTTTCTGAGTCCATATGCCTCCTGTTAACGACGACGTAATCAATGCAATCGAGCTGACTGGGCTTTCGGTTTCCGGGACGAACGTTGGCTCAACTTCCGAAGATGCGAACGAGGTCCTCACCTATTTCGCGGGGAACCCGTCCGTTTGGTACACGTGCACAAACAGCACCTCCGATCACGTGCGGCTTGACTGTTCCAATCTAGTCCCAGTCGGATTCACGCCTGAAATTGATGCTTGGGGCCCGTTCCCGATTGGCACGGTTACGAGCTTTGCGGATATCTCCACAGGAGGGTCGTTTGATAACAACCCTGATTTCATGGGAGATACAACCCAGTGGAAGACCACGCTCTCCGTTCTCATCCCCCCCGGAGAAGTCCTTTATCTTCTGGTAAATAGCTGGCTCTGGATTCCAACAGATCAGGGGACATTCACGTTCGACTGGAACCTGACAACTCTCGGAATAACAGATCTAGTGCGAACGGACTCTGGCTCAATGGCGTACTACGAGGGGGATCAGCAATTCCCTGTCCAGATCAACGGAGAACAGCAGTACTGGCTCTGGGTCTCGCAGCCAACTGGAACACCGTATGTTGATTTCGACGTTCGGGTTCTCCCAGATCCACCGGACAACGATCCTATCGCCGACGCAAAGAATGCCGCCTTCAATACAGGCAGGTCGGCGATTTACCTTACGAATGAGACGACCGCTTATGCAACAGCCCAGGTTGGTGAACCCAATCACGGCGGGAGCCCGGCCAAGCATTCCGTCTGGTACGAATTCTTCCCGGTGTCCGGTGTCGACTACGACATCTGGATAGAGCCGCACGCAGGTACCCCACCGGGAGACATCTACAAGCTCTCGGTATACAGCTGGGTCGGAACGATTGGCGCCCTTGGCGTCTCCCTTGGTGAGGCATCCGGGACAGCAGCTAGTAACCCACTTGTAACTGCCCAGTCCTCGGGGGCCGGGCTCATCATTGCCGTAGATGACGCCAATGATCCCGGTGGAACATTCCAGCTGCGGGCCGAGATTGCATCCCCTCCAGCACCGGCCCCACCGGCAAATGACGACTACGCGAGCGCAATTGCGCTTCCAAGCGTCGCGGTGGGCTCCTTCTCGGGCACTACGCTTGGATCGACGATCCAGCCGCCTAACTATGATTACGACACGCTCGGTGGGAACGTCTGGTACAGCTACACGCCAGCCCTCACTGGCGACATAACGCTCTCCTGGGTGACGGCAAACAGCATGAGAGTAAGGGTCTGGACTACGTACCTCGGTGGTCCCATCGCCGTGATCGGCTCGGCCACCGGTACGAGTGGGACGCTCATACTCGGGTTGACTATCGGAACGACCTATCTCATCAGCGTCGAGACAGCGGACAACCTCCAGCAGGCATTTACGATCAACACGACCGAGGTCGCCGCCCCCCCGGCTAACGATCCATTCGAGGTACCAATCGATGTCACCGGGGCAGGGACGATAACGGGGACACTGGCGGGTGGCTCACAGCAGGCATCCGAGCCGGTCGATGCCGCCTACGCCGCCGTCGGTATACGCAGCCTTTGGTACAAGGTGACGCCTCCCCACGATTGCATGGCCAGGTTCACGTGGACGGTCTCAAACTCTGACCAGGTGGATGTATGGACGGGAACGACGATTGGGGATATCTCGATCGTCCCGGGATCTGGATTTCCCGGCGCGTACTCAGTACGCCTGCGTAAGGACGAAACGTACTGGGTCAGGCACTGGAATCCCAAGAATCTCCCCCCAGCAACCTCAACCATTACAACGCGATACGAATACGAGATAGATGATCCCTATGAGGATCTCACCACGTACTCATGGACGGCAGCCGGCGGCACTTTTGCCGTTACCCCCTTCCTGGCCGCTACCGGATCAGCGCCGGATCAGACCTGGGTGTCGATTGACGTCAAACTCTCCGGGGGAGAGGTGCTGGGACGGTTTGGAGGGGCGAACAACAAGATCGTCTTCCTGAAGATGGCAAACGCTAGCGGGTCTGACTATCTTGAGGCATCAATTGTCGGGGATCTTAATGGCAATTTCAGTCTCGACTGTAGAAGGCCGACGTTTAACAATGGATTTTCTCCCTTCCTTGGGCCGAACGACGAAGAGAACAACGGGTGGGTTCGACTTGAATTCGCGTTCTTTGCCACCAACGCTGGGTGGATGTATATCAATGGAGAGAATGTCAATACAAGCGGAGGCCTGCTAATAAAGACTGTAACGGTTGGTCCATCTACTTGGCCTGGCGGTGTGGGGCCACCACCAGATGGTCCGGACCCATGGGTGCTAGAGACCAAAAACCTTCGAATAACCGATCGCAGACTTAGTGGGCCCGCCGGGATGCCGGGTGACAACATTGTTGCCTTTGACTCCCTCGTTACACCCACGAAAAGTAACGTCACCCCCACGTGGTTTGACGCAGACGCAACTCCGGCGAGCAATAACGATATTTCCCTGTATATGGAAACCAATCCGGATGCATCGAGAAGTTGGCCATCAATACGTCTGTCAAATCTAGGCGGTGCGTTTTGCTACTCACGAGAAGATGGAAGTAAAACGTGGTACGGATACTGGGTTCGTTTCACACGATTTCCATCCAACACGGCGTCCTCGTGGCTTGTTATTTCAAGGATGTGGTACTACGACGGAAGCGGGGGAGGAGTTTACTACGGTATATATGGGTACAGGTCTATGGGGCAGATCCTGGTTGATACAAATGGAAACGCCTGGGTAACTCCATACGGAATCTATGGCACTCAGGCCCCTCCGTCCCTGACCGGTATTGACCACACGTACAACGTCGGGCGTCTCGAGCTTGACGAGTGGTACTACATTGAAGTCGAGACAGACAGCACTGTTGGATGGGATACAACGTGCAAGGTTGCCATCAACGGAGTGCAGTGTGCCGGGAGCTACTCCAGTCGTCTCCTGAGGGACAAGGGGGATGCCGTGATGAACGCCCTCAGGTATTCCGATCGCTCCAGGTCGTACAGGGGTGGGGCCCCATCGAATGCCTATGCTGCCGTCAACGTGGGTGCGTGTTGGGGCGACGTAACAAGATTTGTTAGCGGCAGTGGGGTCAACTCCCTTGCTAACACGAACTACGGGACCCCCTATTCAACCGGGGCGGCAGACGTCCACTTTGGCTCAATTGCGGCTGCGCGCATCTCCCCGTTCCCCCTCGGGGCCCATGCAGCGTTTACCGTAGACGCCGCGGCTTCCGACGGAACCCACGATGTCCCGGACATCCCCTCCGAGTACTTCGAGGTCTCCGATCTGAGGTGGTTTGGTGGGGATGAAGAGAACATGAACACCGATATGTCGGTCGGTGGGACGCCTCCGTCTGGCTTCTCTGGTGGCTGGTTGGACGCAGGGGATATCCCCGGACGAATAGCCGACGCAACCGGCCCCCCGGGACATGAAGCGGAAGACGCCCTGCTCCTTACTGCAACAGATGGAAAAACGCTAATGGGGCCCATTGCCTACGACGAGGTAACCCCCGCCTTTGGTTGGAACTCCAGCGGGCAATACCCGGATGTGTTCAGTGGTGGAGATCCGCTTGACGACGGAACTAACGTGCAGACGATCTTTGCCTGGGTCAGGTACACCGGAGGGACTTCGGCCACGTTCACAATGGACGAAGTCCATACGGGATTCCTGGGTCCCTTCCCGACCACGTACTACGCCGACTCTCCGACATATACCCTGACCGACAACGCCTGGCATTACGTGTATTTGGGGACTCTCCCCTATTACAATGTGCTTCCCACAGGACCAGCGACCCAGGGCGGGATACTTCATTACGGGATACCACCCGGGGACGCGATTCACGTCAAGCAGGTAAGGGCATTTACCAATGCCCAGGTATATCCCCGGTTCGCCCGCACATCGGACAACGGGGCTTCCCATAGCTACGTCTGGGGCCCTTCTGACGCCGTGGCGTCAAGCATCGGGTCGAATCCAAATGCAGTAAGCACCACCGGCCTGTTCATGAACAACACAGAAGCGACAAACAGGTGGAGCATGCAGGACTCGAGGATCTCATGGCTCCTTGGGGATTACCCGAGTGGCATGATCCCCGGTTGGTACTTGACTCGCAGGTACATCGAAGTCCTGCCGGGAGCGTTCCCGGTCGACGCAGACCCAGCGGAAGATGTATCTGCCGTTCAGCTCATTATGCGCGCCTCCGGGTACACGGGTGGAACGATCACCACCGCACGGAGCGCCGGCTCGATCAAGCCGCGGCTTGCGAATGGGGATGGGTATACCAGGAACATGGGGGACATTACGCTCACGAGCTCCGATGCCGTCAAGTACTCCAAAATGCTCATCGCCTCGGGCGGCTTGACGGAATGGAGTGAGGGGGAGTTCAACTCCTCAAGGCTTCGCTTCGGCTTTAATCGGCTAGGGGAAAGGTCGTATCACTCGATTGGGGCAATGCTGGGGCAGAGCGCTGTTCTCAAGGCTGCCTCCTGGGACGTCCTCGCCGCAACAGCTCCCGGCCCGCCGCCGGCCTGCGCGTTCATCCCCCAGATCTATCGGAGGATTCCCTACCGCTAGCGGGGGCGGTACACCGATCCGCCGGTTCCGCGCCTGCCTTGGGGCAGCATGATGTCCGTATCACTCGGGGCGCTGAAGGGGCCGGGGTAGGCATCCGCGAAGCCCACGATCTCATCCATATATATGGTGCTGTTCAGTCCCCCGTGGTTGTATTTCACAGCGACAGCGCTTGCCAGCAACGACTGGCCCGTGCCGATAGAAGATGTTTCCGTAGGCGACGTTCCGTAAGGGCTGTTGAACAACTTGACCTCGAGGTCGCCAGAGCTGTGAACGGCGTGGTACTCGATCCGTGACCACTGACCATCGTTGATCGAGGTGGTGAAGGTGTAAAGAAGCGTGGTAGCCGAGTCTCTTACCAGGAGCTTTCCTTGGTCGTTGAGGGCGATTGTCCAACACGGGGCATTGTTGATGTCGACCGATATGTGCTGATTCAGCAACGCCATGGTCTGCCAGCCCGCATTGAGGTAAAATCTTCCGTAGTAATCCGTGTCAGCCGAGCCGGACCAAGCCAAGTAGGTGACATTCACTCCGCCTGCGTTCACGAATTTGGCGGACTGACTCCCCCCCACCGACGCACTGTTGTCGTACGTCAGCGCGTTTCCGCTGCCAATGATGATGAACGACCATGCCGTCAGAGAGCCCGGGTCTGCCGTGGCGATCGTGGCCCCGTTTGTCCCTAGCTCAAAGTCAGCAGTAAAGCTCATTGGTCGATCCTATCGCCAAAGGCGGTTGGCGATAAGGGAAGTCTGCCCGTAAAACTGGGATTGCCCCGTTGAGCTTTGGCCTGCGACGTCGAAGTGCCACAGGACGACCGCCCCGACAGTAATACTTTGGGCATGGGATCGCTTCTTACCCGCGTCCTAAAGGACGGATCCGTCGGCGATGATGTATACGGCGTGAAGCGAACC
>OFPG01000003.1_pt1 | contig 34216 bp, 29 predicted proteins | sample 1542501 | NCBI WGS metagenome assembly OFPG01 (sample SAMN05503963, study PRJEB24370) | sediment metagenome | isolation source: lake sediment | place: USA: Lake Hill lake, St. Paul Island, Alaska | collected 2013
CCACCGAGATCTACACTCTTTCCCTACACGACGCTCTTCCGATCTCCGGACCGCTGGCCACCAGCACACCGCGCTCCATCACATAGCCACGGTCGGCCACGGCCAATGCCTTCTTGACGTTCTGCTCCACCATCAGCACCGTGGTGCCGGCATCGGCAATGCGCCGCACGATCGCCAGCAATTCATCCACCATCTTCGGCGCCAGACCGAGCGAGGGCTCGTCCAGCATGAGCAGGCGCGGCGCGCTCATCATGGCGCGCGCCACCGCCACCATCTGCTGCTCGCCGCCGCTCATGGTGCCCGCCAACTGATGGGCGCGTTCGCGCAGCTTTGGAAAGTCAGTGAGCGCCTGCTCCAGCCGGTTGGCCCGTTCTGCCTTGTTCAGCAGCCAGCCACCAAGTTCCAGGTTTTCAGTCACCGTCATTTGCGGGAACAGCTGGCGGCCTTCGGCTACCAGCGCCATGCCGGATTTCACAATCTCATTGGTCTTGTCTGGCAGCTTTTTCTCATCCAGCAGCACCTCGCCGCCCCGCGCAATCAGGCCGGCCAGCGCCTTGAGCAGCGTGGTCTTGCCCGCACCATTCGGGCCCAGAATGACCGTCAGGCCGGGCTTGACTTCAAGCTTGAGGTCGCGCAGCACCAGAAAGGGGCCATAGCCGGCACTCAAACCATTGACCTTGAGATGGGCGCACTTTGATCCGCCCAGAACGAAGGGGGTCGGTTCAAACCACATCATGCAGCCAGCCCCGCGTCTTCCACCATCTCGTCGCCCAGATAGGCCTCAATCACCTCGGCATTGCGCACCACCTCCGCCGGCCTGCCGTCAGCAATCTTGCGCCCCTGGTGCAGCACGATCACGCGCTCCACGTGGCGCAACAGCGTCGTCACGGCGTGCTCAATCCACACCACCGTCAGATCCAGCTCATCGCGCATGCGGCGGATCAGCTGCGCCATGGCCTCCACCTCGGCTTCGGTCAGTCCGGCCGCCACCTCATCCAGCAGCAGCAGGCGTGGCCGCGTCGCCAGGGCCATGCCAATCTCCAGCAGGCGCTGCTGCGATGGGGTAATGGCTCCCGCTGGCTGATCGGCCAGATGGGCCAGCCCGATCAGCTCCAGAATGCTTGACTCATCGCGCAAATGCCAGGAGCCCTTGCGATGGCGCCCGGCAAACTTCAGGCCGAAGTTGATATTGGCGGCCACCGGCATGTCAGGAAACACACGCGGCGTCTGGAAGGTGCGCGCAATGCCGGCCGCCGCATAACGGTGCGGGCCCTTGCCACTCAGATTGCGTCCACCCGTGATCAGCTGGCCCGAGGTCGGCGCGATGACGCCGGAGATGGCATTGAAAAACGTGGTCTTGCCGGCGCCGTTCGGCCCGATGATGCCCACCAGTTCACCGACACGAAATGTCGCACTGACCGCGTCCACTGCCGTCAGGCCGCCAAAGCGCACCGTGATGTCACGGGCGTCGAATAAAACTTCAGACATTCTTGCGCCCCTTGGCACGGAAGGCGCGCACCGATTGACGACTGTCCCGCCACCAGCCCCCAAACGTGCTCCAGCGCAGCGAGGCCAGGCCACCCGGCAGGTACAGCACGCTCAGAATCAGCAACAGACCCAGCGACATCATGTAGATCTGCGGTGCTTGCAGGCGCAGCGTCTCGGCCAGCACGCTGAACACAATCGCGGCAATCAGCGGCCCCCACAGCGTTATCGCGCCACCAATCAGGGCGATCAGCACGGTCTGAAAACCGATGAACGGGTTGAACACCGTGTGCGGATCGATATAGGTCCAGCGTACCGCCATGGCGGCGCCGACGGCGCCGGCAAAAGCCGCCGTGATGGCAAAGCCCGTGATCTTGATCAGGCGGGTGTTCACGCCCAGTGTCTGGGCGCGCTGCTCATCGGCCCCAATGCCCATGAGCGCCAGGCCGAAGCGGCTGCGTCGCACCACGATGGACACCAGCACCGCCAGCACCGCCAGGGCCAGCACCGTGAGGTAAATCGTGTCGCGGTCCGGGATCACCGTCAGCACCCGACCCACCGTGCCCGTGACCTTTTTTTCAAAATAGGTCACGGCGTGGCGGATCAGCTCCGTCATGCCGAAAGTCAGCACCGCAAAGTAGGTGCCCCGCAGATGCAACACGGCCGCGCCCATGATCACGGCAACCACCGTCGCCAAGCCCGCACCGAGCGCAATGGATTCGAGCCACGACAGGCTTTCCAGCACTAGCGCGCTGGTATAGGCGCCAATACCGAAGAAGGCCGAGGTGGCCAACGACAGGTAGCGCGTGCTGCCACAGAACAGGCCCCAGCTCGATGACAGCGCCACGTACATCAGGCAGGTCAGCGCCATGGACACCACGAACTCGCTGCCGTAATGCGGCAACGCCAGCGCCCAGCCGGCAAAAGCCAGCAGGACCAGCAGGTCGCGCACAAGAATCTGCTTATTACTCATTTTGCAAACAATCCCCGGGGCCGCAACAGCAGCACAGCAATGAACACGCTGTAGGACAGCAAAGCCTTGAGCGACGGGTTGCTGAAATGCATGCCCAATGCTTCAATCACACCCAGCAGCAGACCGCCAGCGAGCGCGCCGCTCATGCTGCCAAACCCGCCCAGCGTGATGACGATCAGCGCGGTAACGGTATAAGGCTCGCCCATGCTTGGGGTGATGGTGTAGGCCATCGACAGCAGGCAACCGGCCACGCCGGACAGTCCCAGACCGATGCCGAACATCAGCGGGTGCAGGCGTTTGGTGTCGATGCCGACCAGCTGCGCGCCCACCGGCGACTGCATCAAGGCACGCACGCCCTTGCCCAGCAGCGTGTAGCGCAGCAGCACGATCAGGGCGCCACTGAACAGCAGGGCCAGACCAAACACCAACAGCTTGTTGCCGGCAAACTGGGCATCGCCCAGCTTCACCGGGTCGGTCAGGTAGTCGTAGCCGCGCAGGTCACCGCCCCACATGTAGGAGGCGAAGTTCTGCACCAGGAACATCAGGCCGAACGACACCATCAGGCCGCGCGCTTCGAAAATGTCGAGGTTCGGCGAGGTGGCGGTCAGCCGGCGAAAGCACAACCAGTGAATGACCAGGCCCAGCGCCATCATCACCGCAAAAGACACCGGCACCATCAACAGTGGAGAAATACCCAGCGTGCTCTGCGCCATCCAGGTCAGGTAGGCGCCGACCATCAGGAATTCACCGTGGGCAATGTTCAGGATGCGCATCAGCCCGTACTGAAGGTTCAGTCCGAGCGCGACGAGCGCGTAAATGCCGCCGGTGATGAGACCGGAGGCGATCAGTTCAAGCCAGGCGGTAACCGACAACTTTTATTTCCAGGCTGGCTTGTTCGGGTTGAGCTTGGCGGTGGCGACCTTCACGGGCCAGACGACCTCAAACTCGCCGTTCTGCCACTGGCCCACGGTGCCTGGCGTAGCCGTGTTTTCGCTGCCGGTGAACTTGACATCGCCAATGATGGTCTTGTGCGTGGTGGCGGCCACGTAGTCGCGGATCGCCTTGTGGTCCAGACCCACCTTGGCCACGGCCGCCTGCATGATCTCCAGACCCGCCCAGCAGTGGCCGCTGGCCCAGCGATCCGGCTCCTTGCCGCCAAATTTCTTGGAATGGGCATCAAAGTAAGCCTTGGCACCCGGGCTGGTCTTGCTGTTCCACGAACCCATGCCGAGCACGCCTTCGGCCCCGGCGGGCGTCATCACATTGCGATAGAGCTGGAACGCCGTGCCCACCGAAGCGTAGTAAAACCTCGGGTTGAAACCGATCTCCTTGGACTGCTTGCTGGCCAGAATGGTGTCGGGCGGGTAGCTCAGGCCGATGAACGCATCCGGGTTCTTGTCCTTGATGGAACGCAGCACGGGCGACAGATCCTTGATGTCGCCGGGGTAGCTTTTTTCTTCGACGACCTGGATGTTGGTGCTCTTGAGCGCAATCTTCAGCGCCGCATAGTTCTCAAGGCCGAACAGGTCATCGACGTAGACGACAGCCAGCGTCTTGACGCCATTGGCCACCAGCATGTCCACCAGGGCACCGACCATGCGGTCCGGCTGCTGCAGCAGCAAAAAGAAATACGGCAACTTCATCTCGACCAGCTTGCGCGACAGCGCAGTGGGCGCCAGCATGGGATAGCCCAGGCGGTTGGCCAGCGGTGCCACGGCGAAATTGGCGTTCGAGCCCCAGGGCGGCAGGATCAAATCGACCTTGTCACTGCCCATCAGCTTCTCGTAGGAACGAACGCAGGTTTCAACGTCACTGCGGTCATCGGAACTGATCAGTTCGATCGGGCGCTTCACGCCCTTGACATTCAAACCACCCGCCGCATTCTGCTGCTCGGCCCACAACAGGTAATTGGGCTCCTGGCTGATCTGGGCACCGCCCGTCCAGGGGCCGGTGCGGGCGATGGCGTAACCGATGCGCACGGGTTTTACCTGGGCAAAGATTTGGGGCGCAAATGTGGCCGCCCCGACTGCGGCAGCAGCGCCCTTGAGCAAGGTGCGTTTGGATTGTTGAACCATGATGTCTCCTTTGTGCGCCCACCCGGGGCTTGGAACACAAATGTTAGGAGACACGGCCCAGCGATGCTTTGCTCAGCGCGCACTTTTCACTTGACTGAAAGCGCACATCGCCACGGGTTAACCCTCAATCCCGACATGTCACAAAACGCGACACAAAGCCCATAATTCGCGCTGTCGCCTATCTTCATTCACCAAGAATTCCATGCCTGCCTCCACTGTCGTCACGACTGACCATGTCGCGCCCCGCGAGCGGGCGCCGGTGTGGCGTGAATGGATCTGGAAGCACTTCGGCGGCCTGGAATCCGACCTGTATGGCGACACCGAATTCGATGGTCACATGGCCTCCGTGAACGCCGGGGAAGTGATCCTGACCAAACTGGAAGCCAACCGCCATCGGGTGGTCCGCACCCAGGACATGGTGCGCGCCAGCGATGCCGGCTATCTCAAAATCGTCGCCCCCATGCGCGGACGTGCCGGGGTTGAGCAGCTCGGACGCCAGGCCTGGGTCAGCCCCGGCGCCTGGACGATCTACGACACCACCGGCTGTTATGCGGTGGACAACCCCGAGCGGGTGGAGCACCTGATCGTGATGTTGCCCAAGGCCCAGATCATGGAGCGCGGCCTGCGTCTGGACGCCCTGATGGCGCGTTACGTGGGCGGCGCCAGCGGCATCTCCCGGGTGGCACTGGCCACCATGCGCAGCACCTACCAGGAACTGCCCCACATGAGTGCCGAAGCGGCACGGGGTGCCGGTGAACTGATCGCCCAGCTGGTGCGGCTCTCGCTGATCGAACTGTCGGGCCAGCAAACCGCGCTGACGCAACGTGAAATATTAAAAGACCGCATTCGTGGCTATATCACCCTGAACCTGCGCGACCCGGCCCTGTCGGTGGAGCACATCGCCCATGCCCTCAATTGCAGCAAGCGCCATCTGCATAACGCCTTTGCCGGTGACGAAGACACACTGGCCAGCCACATCCTGCGCTTGCGGCTCGAAGCCTGCATTCGCGAACTGCAGCAAACCGGGCCGCAGGCACGTCCCATCACCGACATCGCGCTGTCCTGGGGGTTCAACAACCTGTCCCACTTCAGCCGGGTCTTTCGTGACCATACCGGCTGCAGTCCCAGCGAATTCAGGCTGGCAGCGGGCGCCCGCAACGCGAACCGCCAACTCACCCACTAAGCCGGACGTCGATCAACCGACCCCGCCCCTGGCCACGGCACGCCACGGCTCCAGGGATTGGCCGATATGGCGCAAGGGGCTTCGACTTTGGAATGTCCTCCCCATTTCCGCCTAGTGATTACCCTTGACTGTCAAATTCTGGACAGTTGAACCTCAAGACCGCGCATACCCTTCGTCCCTTGACCATTCAACAGGGTGCAAGACACCCCTATCGGAGCCTTCATGCACATCCCCTCACTCAAAGAAGTTGTCAGCGCCGAAGAGTGGCAACTGCGTTGCGACCTCGCTGCCTGCTATCGGCTGGTGGCCGCCTATGGCTGGAGCGACCTGGTGTTCACCCACGTATCGGCCCGCATTCCCGGCCCGGAACACCATTTTTTGATCAACCCCTACGGGCTGATGTTTGACGAAATCACCGCCTCCAGCCTGGTCAAGATCGACCAGGACTGCAACAAGCTCAGCGACTCACCCTATCCGGTCAACCCGGCCGGCTTCACCATCCACAGCTGCATCCACCAGGGGCGCGAAGACGCGGGCTGCGTGCTGCACACCCACACGCGCGCCGGGGTGGCCGTCAGTGCGCAAAAATGCGGCGTGCTGCCCATCAGCCAGCAATCCACCTTTGTGCTGGGCTCACTGGCCTACCATGACTACGAAGGCGTGGCGCTGCGCGACGACGAAAAACCACGCCTGCAAGCCGACCTGGGCAAGGCCAACTACTTGATGTTGCGCAACCACGGCCTGCTGACCGTCGGCAAAACCATTCCCGACGCCTTCCTGGCGATGTACACCTTTGAGAACACCTGCCGCATCCAGATCGACGCCCAGGCGGGCGGCGAACTGACCCACGTCAACCCACAGATCGTGGCCGGCATCGCCAGCGTCATGAAAGTGGCCACGGCCGGCATGGGGGCCGCGCTGGCCTGGCCCGCGCTCCTGCGCAAGCTCGACCGCATGGACCCCAGCTACCGGACCTGAAAACCGCCCTGTCAAACACGGTTTTCCGATCCCGCGAACAATTTAGCCATATTCAAAAGAGGTGCCCTATGTCCACCATTCCCCTGCACGCCGTAACCCCGGTGGATGTCATCCGCAATACCCTGGAAGACACCCTCAAGCGCCAGCGTGCGGCCTACTTCGCCCATCCCTACCCCAGCTTTGGCGAGCGCCAGGCCGACCTGCTCCAACTGAAAGCGTTCATTCGCGACAACCGCGATGCCATCGTGGAGGCCATCAGCGCCGACTACGGCAACCGCTCGCGCCATGAAACACTGTTCGCCGAGATCTTCAGCGTGATGGACGGTGTGGACCACACCCTCAAACACCTGAAAAAATGGATGAAGCCACAGCGCCGCGGCGTGGACCTGAAGAACTTCTTTGGCGCCAGCAACCGCGTCATACCGCAGCCCCTGGGCATTGTGGGTGCCATCGTGCCCTGGAATTTTCCGATCAACTTGAGCTTCAGCGGCCTGATCGCCACCTTTGCCGCCGGCAACCGCTCCATGGTGAAGATGTCGGAGAACTCCCGCCACCTGGCCCAACTACTCATTGAAAAATGCCCCGCCTATTTCCCCCGGGAAAAGCTGGCCTTCTTCGATGAAACCGGCGGCGTCGGCATCGAGTTCTCAAAGCTGAAGTTTGACCACCTGCTGTTCACCGGCTCCGGCGCCACCGGGCGCGCCATCATGGCCGCGGCCGCGCCCAACCTGTGCCCGGTCACGCTGGAGCTGGGTGGCAAGTCGCCCGCCATCATTTGCGATGACTACCCCCTGCGCAAAGCCGCCGAGCGCCTGCTGTTTGTGAAGTACTTCAACGCCGGGCAGATTTGCACCACGGTGGACCATGTTTATGTCCCCGCAGGCAAGGTGAACGAATTCACCGCCATGGCAAAAAGCATCGTGACCGGGCGCTACCCGCGCCTGGACACGCCAGACTACACCTCCATGATTGACGAGCGCTCGTTCCAGCGCGTGGTCGCCGCCCTGGAAGAGGCGCAAGAGCGCGGCGCCACCCTGGTGCAACTCATCCCCGGCGCCGCCTGGGACGCGATCACCCGCAAGATTGCGCCCCACATCGTGCTCAATGCACCGGCCGACTGCGCCTTGCGCACACGGGAAATCTTCGGGCCGGTGCTGCCGGTCATCGCCTACACCGCCATTGAAGAACCCATCCAGGCCATCAACAACGGACCCCGTCCGCTGGCGCTCTACCCTTTCAGCAACGACAAGCCGCTGGTGCACCACCTGCTGCACCACGTCATGTCGGGCGGCGTCAGCGTGAACGACGGCTTGTTTCATGTCGGCCAGCACGACCTGCCTTTTGGTGGCGTGGGCGACAGCGGCATGGGCCACTACCACGGTCACGAGGGTTTCGTCACCTTTTCCAAGATGCGCCCGGTGTTCTATCAGGCGCCGTTCAGTGCGATCAAGTTCCTGTGGCCACCCTACGGAAAATTTGCCACCAAGTACCTGAATTTCCTCACCAGGTAGCCCACTTTCAATTCGTTCAACAAGGTGTCCCAAAGTGCAAATTCAGGAATTTGACTACGTCGTGATCGGCGGTGGTGCGGGCGGTTGTGTGGTGGCCAGCCGCCTGTCCGAAGACCCCAGGGTTTCCGTTTGCCTGCTGGAAGCCGGTGGGCCCGACACCTCGGCGTTGATCCACGCGCCGCTGGGTTTTGCCGCCACTGCCGCGCTCGGCATCCACAACTGGAACTACCACACCGTGCCCCAGCCGGGCCTGAACGGGCGTCGCGGTTTTCAGCCGCGCGGCAAGGTGCTGGGTGGCAGCAGTTCGATCAACGCCATGGTCTACACCCGGGGCAACCGGCTGGACTACGACCACTGGGCGGCGCAGGGCAACCCGGGCTGGCGTTTTGAAGACGTGCTGCCGCTTTTCAAACGGTCAGAGAACAACGAGTGCTTTGGCGGCGACGACTACCGCGGCACCGGTGGCCCGCTCAACGTCAGTTACCTGCGCAGCCCCAGCGTCATCAACAAAGCGTTTCTGGATGCCTGCGCCGAACAGGGCGTGCCCAAAACAAAGGACTACAACGGCGCGTCCCAGTTCGGGTGTGCCCCGGCCCAGGTGACGCAGAAAAATGGCGAACGCTGGAGCGCCGCCAAGGCCTACATCACGCCGCACCGGGCGCGGCCCAACCTCTCCGTCATCACGCAGGCCCACACCCGGCGCATTGTTCTGCAAGGCAAGCGCGCGGTCGGGGCCGAGTTCCTGAAAACCGGGCAGACACAGCAGGTCAGGGCCCGACGCGAGGTGATCCTGTCGGCCGGTGCCTTCGGCTCACCCCAGCTGCTCATGCTGTCCGGCATCGGGCCGGCGGCCCATCTGCAGCAGCACGGCATTCCCGTGGTGCACGACCTGCCCGGGGTCGGTCAGAACCTGCATGACCACGTCACCACGGTCCTGATCTACCGCACGCCGCGCAAGGACGCCACTTTCGGACTGTCGCTGTCCGGCCTGGTGGCCATCGTCCGCGGCATCTTCGAGTGGCGCAACAAGCGCACCGGCATCATCACCAGCAACGTCGCCGAATCGCAAGCCTTCCTGTTTGCCGACAAGAACGAGCCATCCCCCGACATCCAGCTGGCGCTGTGCACCGGCATTGTGGACGACCACACCCGCAAGAATCACCTCGGCCATGGCTACACGCTGCATGTGACGCTGTTGCGACCCAGGAGCCGGGGCACCGTCACGCTGCAAAGCGCCAACGCCAAAGATGCCCCCCTGATCGACCCGCAATTTCTGTCCGACCCGCGCGACATGGCCACCCTTATCAAGGGCACGCAAATTGGCCATGACATCATGCAGAGCAAACACTTTGCCCCGTACCGCGGCAAGATGCTCTACCCGCTGCAGCGCGACGATCCAGCGCAAATCGAGCAGTTTCTGCGCGACCATTCCGACACCGAGTACCACCCCTGCGGCACCTGCAAGATGGGCCCGGGCAACGATCCCATGGCCGTGGTGGACCCGACCCTGCGCGTGCGCGGTGTCGAGAATCTGCGGGTGGTGGATGCGTCCATCATGCCGCAACTGGTCTCGGGCAACACCAACGCGCCGACCATCATGATCGCGGAGAAGGCCGCCGACCTGATTCGGGCCACGGCCGTTTGACAACACATTTTGCTATCGTATTGATAGCTACTAAGGCATATAGGACGGTGGCTAGTTGCCAAAAAGCTTCTTGAGGCCACTGCCCACCTTGTCGCCGATCGAAGCCCCCGCCCCGGTACCGACGCCGGGCATCACGGCCGTGCCAAGGGCGGCGCCAATCAGGGCGCCGCGTGTCAGGGTCACCTCGGGCGCATCCAGCGTGCCGCCCGTCCCGGTCAAGGCCACGCTAAGCTCCCCCCCGACGTCGCGGACAATCACGGCATGACTGACGAAATTAAAACTACGACGACGATGCCCCCCGACTGGCTTTTGATCGAGTCGCTGGACATGGAAGCGCAAGGCGTTGCACACAGGGCCGACGGCAAGGTGGTATTCATCAAGGGCGCGTTGCCGTTCGAATGGGTGAGCGCGAATGTGCACCGCAAGAAAAACAACTGGGAGCAGGGCATGGTGACTGAGATTCACCGCGAGTCCTCGCAGCGCGTCCAACCCGGTTGCCCTCATTTTGGTTTGCATGAGGGCGCTTGTGGCGGCTGCAAGATGCAGCATCTGCATGTGGGTGCGCAGGTGGCCGTCAAGCAGCGGGTGCTGGAGGACAACCTGTGGCATCTGGGCAAGGTCAAGGCCGACAATATTTTGCGGCCGATAGAAGGCCCAGCCTGGGGATACCGCTACCGGGCACGGTTGTCGGTGCGCCACGTGCGCAAGAAGGGCACGGTATTGGTGGGCTTTCATGAGCGCAAAAGCGGCTATGTGGCCGACATGAAGGAATGCCCCGTGCTTCCGCCCCATGTGAGCGCCTTGTTGCTGCCGTTGCGCGCGCTGATTACGTCGATGGATGCGATCGAAACCTGTCCACAGATCGAGCTGGCGTGTGGTGACACGGTGATTGCGCTGGTGCTACGCCACATGGAGCCCCTGAGCCCGGGTGACCTCGGCAAGCTACGAGCCTTTGCAGGCCATCATGCCGGCGTGCAATGGTGGTTGCAGCCCAAGGGTCCGGAGACGGTGCATCTGCTGGACGAGGGCGGCGAGGAGTTGAGTTACGACCTGCCTGAGTTCGGCATCCACATGCCTTTCCGGCCGACGGACTTCACGCAGGTCAACCCGCACATCAATCGGGTCTTGGTGTCACGTTCATTGCGGCTGTTGAACGCACAAAAAGATGAACGGGTGATCGACTGGTTCTGTGGCTTGGGCAATTTCACGCTGCCCATCGCGACGCAGGCGCGGGAGGTGCTGGGCATTGAGGGCAGCGAGGCCCTGGTGGCGAGATCGCGTGAGAATTATGAGAGGAATAAGACGTCCGCCCCCGTCAAACAAGCGCTATGCGCTACAAAATTCGTAGCAAGAAATCTTTTTGAGATGACTCCCGCTTTGCTGATTGAAGACGGGGTGGCTGACAAGTGGCTGATTGATCCACCGCGGGACGGGGCGTTTGCGCTGGTCCAGGCCCTGGTGGCCTTGCATCAACAAAAGCTGGACCCAGTGGCCAATCCTCCAACGGCTGGTGCCGAGGGCTGGTCGCCGCCCAAACGGATTGTCTACGTGAGCTGCAACCCGGCTACGCTGGCGCGCGATGCTGATTTACTGGTGCATCAGGGCGGGTATCGATGCTCCGCTGCTGGCGTGGTGAACATGTTTCCTCACACGGCCCACGTGGAGAGCATGGCGGTGTTTGACCTGCAGGTTTGAACGCCTAACTGGCGCTCGCTCGGGGGTAAGTTCAGTGCGCGGCTGCTTTTTCTGAAGGCTTGTCGGTCGATTTGGCGCCCGCCTTGTCAACACTTTTGGGTTTGGTTTCGGACGATTTGTCTTTGGCGCCGGCGTTTGACTTCTTGTCTTCCACGACCTCTTCTTCCGGCTCGGTTTTGGCTACCGTGGCGCGAACTCCCTCAATCTTGTTTTCACGCATGTACTGGTCCATCTCTTTCCAGCCTGTGAACATGTCAGCTTTTGAGGCCGCCTCGTTGAGACTGTAGCAGTCCTCAATGCTGCGCAACCCGTGCCTGCAGGCACTGCCAATTGCTTTGGCCTCGGCCTCGCGCTGGGCGATTCTCGGGTCAGGCCCCATGCCGGGGATTTCGCAGCCCGCCAGCAGCAGGGCGACAGCGGTGATCAGCAGGCGCAAGGTCATGGGATAGGTCAGAGGGATGATGTCGATATCGTCTTTATCGGCAAATTGTGCGCCGCATTGAGCGCCGTCAGCTTGTGACAATCAAAGAAAAAAGACCCCTGAAGGGTCTTTTTTCAATCGGCGCGAAGCAGATTCAATCGCGTTCGCCTCCAGCGATGCCCAGCAGGGCCAGCAGGGCCTGGAACACATTGATGATGTCCAGGTACAAAGCCAGTGTGGCACTGATGTAATTGGTTTCGCCGCCATCCACAATGCGTTTCAGGTCATAGAGCATGTAGGCGCTGAAAATCCCAATAACCGCCACCGAGATGGCCATCATGGCAGCCGTCGATCCGACAAACACGTTGATGATGCCGCCGACCATCACCGCCAGGGCGCCCACAAAGAGCCATTTTCCCATGCCGGAGAGGTCGCGCTTGATGACGCTGGACAGGCTGGCCATCACAAAAAACACGCCAGCGGTGCCGCCAAAGGCGGTCATGATCAAATCAGGACCGTTTTTAAAGCCCAGCACCATGGCAATCATGCGTGACAACATCAAACCCATGAAGAACGTGAATCCCAGCAGAACGGGGACACCCGTGGCCGAATTTTTGGTTTTTTCTATGGCGTACATGAAGCCGAAAGCACCACCCAAAAACACAATCATGCCCAAACCGCCGCCCAAAGAGCGGGTAATACCGGTGGCCACGCCCAGCCATGCACCCAAGACGGTTGGCACCAAGCTCAAAGCCAGCAACCAGTAGGTATTACGTAGCACTTTGTTACGTTGCTCGGCCGACGCAACATAGCCATAGCCGCGGTCAATTGATTGAACGTTGTCAGTCATAGTCAAACTCCTAAATCAGTTGAGGACAGGGCTTGTCGCCAGGCGACTGCGGACCGTCCCACAAAGTCTCACGATCTGCAAGATGCAGATGGGGTGGATTCTAGGGCGAATCAAGGTCCTTCGCGTAAATCATTCAAACCGGGTTCCTACTTTTTGTAAGGATACTTTCAACCGGAATGGTGTCAAAGTGGAGCCGGACTGCCGTTATGCTCAATTCTTATTCAAAACAAGGGCTTACCCCATGAAAAACAAACCCACCCTCGAACTGTCTGATGTCAAAGCCATAGCGGCCGCGGCCGAAGTCGAAGCCTTGAAAAACAATTGGGCAGTCACCATTGCCATCGTCGATGATGGGGGTCATCTACTATGGTTGCAGCGTCTGGACGGTGCCCCGGCGATTTCTGCCCACATTGCGCCCGCCAAGGCCCATACGGCGGCGCTGGGCCGCCGCGAAAGCAAGGTCTACGAAGATGTCATCAACGGCGGGCGCACCTCATTTTTGAGCGCACCTGACATCAAGGGCCTGCTTGAGGGCGGTGTTCCAGTCATGAAAGACGGCCAGTGCCTTGGCGCTGTCGGCGTCAGCGGCGTGAAGTCCAGCGAAGATGCCCAGATCGCCAAGGTGGGCATTGCCGCGATTGGCCTCTAACCGTTGGCAAGACGAGTAACAGCAGGAGTACCAAGAATCAGCGTGAAGCTGTCGCGTCGCGACTTGGCTGGCAGCGCTGGATCTGGTTAGTCTGCGGCGCCATAGCATTGGCCACAGGTGTAGTGGGAATAGTCTTGCCCATATTGCCAACCACACCATTTGTTCTGATCGCCGGGTACTGTTTCTCACGCGGCAATGAGTTCGATCATCGCCTGGTGGATCTTGCCACCGGTCAGCCCCATCCAATCGACGCTCAGGCCGCTTCCAGTATCGGTGTGCGAATCAGGTAGTCAAAGGCACTCAGCGCCGCCTTGGCACCGTCACCGGCCGCAATCACGATCTGCTTGTAGGGCACGGTGGTGGCGTCGCCTGCGGCAAATACGCCGGGCAGGCTGGTGTGGCCTTTGGCATCCACCATGATCTCCCCGTGCTTGCTCAAGTCCAGCGTGCCTTTGAGCCATTCGGTGTTGGGCACCAGGCCAATTTGTACAAATACACCTTCCAGCGCCAACTGGTGGATTTCGTCGGTGGCGCGGTCCTTGTAGCTCAGGCCATTCACCTTTTGGCCGTCCCCGGTAATCTCCGTGGTTTGGGCGTTGGTGTGGATGGTGACATTGGTCAGGCTCTTCAGCTTCGTCACCAGCACGGCGTCAGCCTTCAACTGGTCTGCAAACTCCACCAGCGTGACGTGCGCCACGATGCCCGCCAGGTCAATCGCTGCCTCCACGCCCGAGTTGCCGCCACCAATCACGGCGACGCGTTTGCCTTTGAACAAGGGGCCATCGCAGTGAGGGCAGTAGGCCACGCCTTTGTTGCGATACTGGTCTTCACCGGGTACGTTCACATTGCGCCAGCGCGCGCCGGTGGACAGGATGACGCTTCGGCTCTTGAGCGTTCCGCCATTGGCCAGTTGCACTTCGATCAAGCCACCTGGCTCGCTGGCGGGAATAAGTTTGTCGGCCCGCTGCAGATTCATGATCTCCACACCGTAGTGCTTGACCTGGGCTTCCAGCCCGGCAGCGAACCTCGGACCATCGGTCTCCAGTACTGAAATGTAGTTTTCAATCGCCAGCGTGTCGTTCACCTGGCCGCCAAAGCGCTCTGCCACCACGCCGGTGCGAATGCCTTTGCGGGCCGCGTACACGGCGGCGGCAGCGCCAGCCGGGCCACCGCCCACAATCAGCACTTCATACGGTGCTTTGGCGCTGAGTTTGGCGGCATCGCGCTTGGCAGCGCCGGTATCGAGCTTGGCCAGAATCTCTTCCACACTCATGCGGCCAGAGCCGAATACCTCGCCATTCAAAAATACGCTGGGCACGGCCATGATCTGGCGGGCATTGACTTCGTCCTGGTACAGGCCGCCATCAATCACCACGGTTTGAATGCGGGGGTTGAGCACGGCCATCAAGCTCAAAGCCTGGACCACGTCCGGGCAGTTGTGGCAGCTCAGGGACATGTACACCTCAAAGCGATAGTCGCCATCCAGCGCCTTGATCTGCTCAATGACTTCGGGTTCTACCTTGGGTGGATGACCGCCGGTCCACAGCAAGGCCAGCACCAGCGAGGTGAACTCATGACCCAGGGGAATAGCGGCAAAGCGCAGGCTCATGTCGGTGCCCCGGCGCTGCATGGCAAACGAGGGCTTGCGTGCATCGGTACCGTCGGTGCGCACGGTGATCTTGTCGGACAGCGCGGCAATGTCTTGCAGCAGCTTGTGCATCTGGCCAGAGCTTTCCGAGTTGCTTAAAGAAGCTACCAGTTCAAACGGCTGTGTAACGCGCTCCAGGTAGGCCTTGAGTTGGGCTTTGAGGTCGTTGTCCAGCATGGTGTAAATCCTTTTAATAAGCAACTTGGGAAGCCGGCCTCCTGTTCACAGTCGTTCAGGAGGCCGAGGTTGGGAGGCAGGGGGTTTAGATCTTGCCGACGAGGTCCAGCGATGGCTTCAGGGTGGCAGCACCGTCCGTCCACTTGGCAGGGCACACTTCACCGGGGTGGGACGCCACGTACTGGGCAGCCTTGACCTTGCGCATCAGTTCGCTGGCATCACGGCCAATGCCGTTGTCGTGGATTTCGCACAGTTTGATCTGGCCTTCGGGGTTGATCAGGAAGGTGCCGCGCAGTGCCAAACCTTCTTCTTCGATCATTACATCGAAGTTGCGGGTCAGCGCGCCGGTGGGGTCGCCAATCAGGGCGTAGTTCACCTTCTTGATGGCATCCGATGTGTCGTGCCATGCTTTGTGGGCGAAGTGGGTGTCGGTGGACACGCCGTAGACTTCCACGCCCATTTTCTGGAACTCGGCGTGGTGGTCGGCCAGGTCTTCCAGCTCGGTGGGGCAGACAAAAGTGAAGTCAGCCGGGTAAAACATCAGCACAGACCACTTGCCCTTGAGCGTGGCTTCCGTGACATCAAAAAACTTGCTACCCTGGAATGCGGTGGCTTTGAATGGTTTGACTTGGGTATTGATCAGGGACATGAAAAAACTCCGTTGAGGTTGAAGAAAAATAACGTGAAGCGGCTAATTGCTGCGCCGCACAAATTATAGTGAACAGCTATTCAAATTTGTCTTTAATAATTTAAAGCTATTGATTGATAAAATCAATTGGATTGGCTTGTGATTTATCTGGTTTTTTGCAAATGAGAATGATCCTCAGCATGCTGAACGCTGCATTCAAGCAAGCTACGACGCGATCTGGGTGCCCGACAAGAGGTTCCGGAAGTGCCTTTAGCCAGCAGTTCAACGCAAGGAGCTCACCGTGAAAACCGAGTTGCCAATCGCCGAAAAAACCACCGAACCTGGCGACGAGGAATACACCAGGCCCTCAACTGCACAGTAGGCAAGCACACACCGATATGTGAATAGCTATAAATAGAATAGCTGACCACGCATATAGGACGAGGGCTGCGGCCCTATTTTGTCAGTATGAGTTTGCCCAGTTTGGTCGCCTGCAGGCGGTAGATGGACCCGTTGTGCTCAATCACGACGGACTTCTGGCCCCTGAACAGGTCGGCGCTGCGCACGGCTTCTGGCAATTCCGCTGCAGACCGGCGCAATGAGGTCTTTGCCAGATCGGAGACTGGTTCTGGAACCTGAGCGCTGGTTGGCATCATCAGACCTGAATTCAGTTTTTCGGCTCGGTAATGAAGCCGATTTTCTTGATGCCGGCCCGCTGCGCTGCGGCCATGGCTTGCGCCACACGCTCGTAGCGCACTTCCTTGTCGCCCCGGATGTGCAAATCGGGTTGCGGATTTTTCGCAGCTTCGGCTTCCAGCAGGGCGGGCAGGCTGGCGTCGTCCACTCGTGTTTCATTCCAGTAGTAGGTGCCCTGTGCATCCACGCTCAGGCGGATGGTCTGCGGCTTGACCTCCTGCGCCTGATTGGTGGCGCGCGGCAAATCCACGTTGATCGCGTGCTTCATCACCGGCACGGTGATGATGAAGATGATGAGCAACACCAACATGACATCCACCAGGGGCGTCATGTTGATTTCATTCATCACCTCATCGGGTTCGTCCTGTGTTCCGAAAGCCATGGTTTTTTTCCTTAAACTTTCTTCAACGGAACGACTTTGCCGTCGCCGCTGCCGACGCGGGCGCCGGTGACAAAGTAGGCATGCAGATCGTGGGCGAAGCGGTTGAGTTTGGTCAGAATGGATTTGTTGCCCCGTACCAGTGCGTTGTAACCCAGGACGGCCGGAATCGCCACCGCCAGGCCCAGGGCCGTCATGATGAGCGCCTCGCCGATGGGGCCGGCCACCTTGTCAATGGTGGCCTGTCCCGCTGCGCCAATGCCCAGCAATGCGTGATAAATGCCCCAGACCGTGCCGAACAGGCCCACAAACGGCGCCGTTGAGCCGACTGAAGCCAGCACGGCCAGACCTGACTGCAAGCGCGCAGTGCTGTCGTCGATCGAGTTGCGCAGGCTGCGTGTGATCCAGTCGCTGGCGTCCAGCGTATCGTGCAACTGTACCTTGGTATTGCGGTGATGGGTCGTGGCTTCACGCCCGGCCAGTGCCAGTTGGCGAAATGGGCTGCTGTCGTCACCTCCGAGTCGGGCCAGGCCAGCGGCAAAGTCTTCGCTGTGCCAGAAGTCTTCGGCCCTGCCGGCGAGTTTTTTGTATTTCAGGATGTCCAGTGCCTTCACGACGATGACCATCCAGGAAGCCAGCGACATGGTGAGCAATACCAAAGCCACGGTTTTGGTGACCCAGTCACCCTGGGTCCAGACGTTGATCAGGCCAAGTTGTGAATTCATAAATTCTCCAGAGAAAAGACAGACAAATTATTCGAGGACGAAGTTGATCGGCACGTTGAACCACATGGCTTCAGGTATCCCAGCACGCTTGCCTGGCACGTAGCGCCAGCGCAGTACGGTGCCCAGGGCGGCTTGATCCAGTCGGTCAAAACCGCTGGACTGTTTGATTTCTGCTTTTTGAGCCGTGCCGTCCACCCCGATGAGAACCCGCACCACGACCTTGCCCTGTTCGCCCAGCCGTTTGCTTAAAGCGGGGTAGGGTGGTTTTGGGTTTTGCAGGTAGTCGGCATCGCTGGATGGCAACTCCACTCGAGCCGGTGCGGGTGGCGCTACGGCCACGGGCGCTGCAATCGCGGGGACGACGGGCTGGGGTGTGGTGACGCCGGTAGGGGCATTGGGCGACGGCGTCGGGTCTGCAATGGCCAGTGGTTGGGGTGCCGTGGTCTGGACGGGAACAGGTGTTTTGACGACCGGTTGTTTGACGGGTGTGGGCTGCGCTGGCGGGGGGGGCACGATTCTGGGTGTTGGTGGCTCAATGAATTCGCTCAGGATTTCAGCAGGCACCACCAGCTCGACCGCGCGGCGCAGCAGTCCGGTTTGCAAAGCCCATAGCGCGGCGATGTGAAAAACGACAACGCTTATGGCGATGACGACGTTTCGGTTCATGCCGGGGAATATAGGAGGACGCTCAAGTAGACTCATAGTTTAGAGGTTTGCTGCTTCAGGTTTCAAGTCGATACTCATGTGTCGGCCCACATGCGCAGGAGGTTGTGGTAGCTCCCCGTCAATCCGGTGGTCTCATCGGTTTCACCGTGACGTTCACGCAGGCGCAGCAGATTCATGTCCAGTTCGTACAACAGGCGGCGCTGTTCGTCGCTGCGCACCATGCTTTCTATCCAGAAAAAACAGGCCAGACGGTGGCCACGCGTGACGGGCTTGACCTGGTGCAGACTGGTGCCGGGGTACAGCACCATGTGGCCGGCCGACAATTTGACAGCCTGTTCGCAAAAGGTGTCCGAGATGCAGAGTTCACCGCCGTCGTAGTCAGCGGGATCGGACAGGAAAACCGTGCACGATACGTCGGTGCGAACGCGCTGGCCGGTGTCTGGCAGATAGCGCACGGAGCCGTCGATATGTTGTCCATAGTAATTGCTGCTGCCGCCGTAGCGGTTGAGCCGTGGCGGGAACACCCGTTTGGGCAATGCCGCTGAAAAGAACAGGGGGTTTCGGTCCAGGCCGCGCAGCACCATGGCGCGTATTTCACGAGCAGCGTCGCAATCGTGCGGCAACTGTTCGTTGTTTTTTACCTGGGCCGCCTGCACGCCAGCGCCCGGTCGCCCGTCACCCCAGGGTGCATCTGCCAGCAGGTTCTGGGCATGGCGCACTTCATCGGCAGAAAGAATTTCGGGGATATGGAGGAGCATGGCGATGGCTTTCGATGGAATCAGAACTTCACATTGAGCGTGACCTGCGCGGTGCGACCGGCGCCAGGTACGTAATGCCCGGTATACAGCGAGTCTGCATAGAGCTTGTTGGCCACGTTGCTCACGTTGCCTTTTAACGTATAGCGCTCGTTGAATTTGTACTCGCTCATCAGGTCAATCGTGGCATAGCCTGGTGCCAGCCATCCCGGGTTGCGGTTAGGGGCCTGCTCGCTACGGAAATTGATGCCAGCGCCCACGCGCAGCTGCGGCGTCAGCTGGTAGGTACTCCACACGGTGCCGCTATGAACCGGGGTCAAGGCCGGACGCTCGCCCTGTCTTTCACCAGCCTGTGCCGTGGGGGCTGCGACGTCGATGATGGCCGTTGGCATCCACATGTAAGAGCCATAGATCTCCCACTTGTCGGTCAGGCGGCCGGTGGTGTCGATCTCAAAACCGACCGCGTGACGTTTGCCCGACAGCAGGAAGGCAGTGGCTGCGGAATCCGGATCGGTATTGCGCTCGTTGTATTTGGTCGAGTGAAAAATGGCAAGACGAGTTGTGAAGCGCTTGTCAGCCGTGTCCAGTTTGGCGCCGAGCTCAAAATTCCGGCTTTGTTCCGGGTCGGTATTGGCGCTGAGCGCGCTGTAGGAGTAGGTGTCGGCCGACGTGTTGAACGACGTGCCGTACGAGAAATGGTACGAAGACAACTCATTGGGCTGGTACAGAACGCCAAAGCGCTTGCTCCAGTCCGAGATGGTTTGTTGGTAGGAGGAGGTGACAGCACCCGCAGCAGAAACGTTGTCAAACGCGCCTTTCATGCTGTCATAGCGCAGGCCCGCCAACACTTTCCAGTGTGGTGCCACCTGGACCATGTCTTGCGCATACACGCCCAGGTTCTGCGCCTTGAAGGCACTTGAGACGCTCAATACCCGCAGACTTTCATCAACCCAGGCGCCGTCGTCCGGCGTGCCTGCTTTGGTGTTCGGTTTGGTCAGCGTCCCGGTGGCGCGATAGACATTCTTGGCCTCGTCGGCCAAGTCAATGCCCGCCAGTAACTCGTGTTTGAATCCCAGCGCTGCAAATTTGTGGCTGAAATCACTTTGCAGATAAAGCGTATCGAGGTTCTGAATTTTGATGTTGGTGCCCCGGGTCAGAACGGTCGCATCAGAGAAGTTGTCCAGTCCGGTCCCCGCCACCATCCGCACGGTGCCGGCGCGCTGATCGCGGTCGTAACGGCCTTTGCGGATGCTTGTTTTCAGTTCACTGTCGTCCTGAAAACGGTGGGTGTGACTTGCGGTGAGGTATTTGGCGCTGCCCGCGTTGTAGTCGCTTGCCATGCCGTAATAGGCGCTGGGGTCCAACTTGTTGTTGATGGTGGTGGTTGACACGACGGACGCTGACGTTGGCTTGATCCAGGGCATGCCGTAATTCATGCCGTTGTTGTTTTGCAGGTCGTACAAGCCCAGGGAAAATTCATCTGCGGTGCCGATGCCGAAGCGATAGGCTGCTGCAATCCCTTTCTTGTCAATACTGCTGCCGGCGCCATTGTTGTCGCCTTTGGTGGCCATGGCGTTGATACGCAAAGCCGCGTTTTCACCAGTCTGGATGTTGAAGTCGCCCGTGACCCGCCGGTAGTTGTGGCTGCCAAGGGTGGTGGAGATTTCGTTTTCGTTAATCGCTCTGGGCTGTTTGCTGACCTGGTTGACCGCCCCGCCGGTGGAGCCGCGCCCGAACAGCATGGAGGCAGATCCACGCAACAACTCGATGCGGTCGCTGTTGAAGGTGTCGCGCTCATAGAAGGCCGGGTCGCGCAGGCCGTCCACGAAGATGTCACCAGTCGTTGCCAGCGAAAAGCCGCGCAGGCGAATGTCTTCCTCGCCACCCTCTGCCGCCTGAAAGGTGACCCCTGCCGTGTTGTGCAGCACATCTTTGAGGGTGTCCAGATTGCGGTCATCCACCAGCTTCTCGGTTACCACCGTGACAGATTGCGGAATATCACGCAGCTCTTGCCGGCCCTTGCCGATGCTGGTGGTGCTGGCGCGCAGGGCATCCTTGCCTTCTGGCGCTTCGGCACGTTCCTTGACCACCACGGCCTTGAGTGTTTTTTCTGTCTCGGCGGTGGATTGCTGTGCCATGGCGCTCATGGAACCCGCCAGCAGCAGGGCGCCCAATGGGAGCAACGGGGATGATGCTATTGAAATAGTAGCTGGTTGCGCAATGGATACGGGGGCTGGAGCCTGTTTTCTCTCTCTGTTGTTTTTGTGGTTTGACATGGGTGCTGCCTCGGTCAGGGAGTTGTTGGCTGGCTGAATCCGCAAGCAGCAAAGGAATGCGCGGTATGGCTGGCTTATATTATGAGTAACAATTATAAATGCGAATCGTTGTCATTTAGAGTTGTATCCAAATTCTTTTGGATTCGATCATGAAAAAATGTTGCGTCCTGAAATACGCGTCGGCAACTCTTGCCATGTCCCTGTTGCCTGTGGTGGCCAGGGCACAAACGTCAGGGCAGGACAAGCCCTCGCTGACATGGTCGCTGTTGCGCAATTACAGGAGGTGTGTGCTCTGGCTCCCTGGCGGTCAGCAAAACAGGCGGACGGTGTGCTGATGGGAGCGAACAGGGGCCTGGGGCGCTGGCATCCGACGATCGCGCCAGGTTTTTTAAGGTGGCCCAGCGCAATGGCACTGGATGACCATTGGGTGATGCTGTGAGGCCTGAGGGTTGCCCTGGCCTTGTCAAGAACTGTTTAAAGCTTTCGCGGGTGCCACTTCACGGCTTGTGTGGTGGCCGCGCCAGATGAGCACGCGCTGCAGTTCGAGCCGCAGGTGCTTGTGGCAGTAGTTTGCTTAAGCCTTGATGCGACAAAAGCGGGTAGGGGGCAGCGCAGCAAGGCCTGCTTCAACGGCCGCTTGAGGGTGTCCGGTGCAAGCGTGAGCAGGCAGTACAGGGTGCAGCCCGCCACCAGTACAGACACCGTCAAAAACTGGAAAACGTTATACAAGAAATGGGTGTCCATGCAGGTCAATTCAGAGTGAATGCACTGACAACGCGAAACGTGATGAACGACGCCATGTAGGCCAAGGAAAACAAATAGGCTGCCATCAAGGCAGGGTAGCGCCAGGAATTGGTTTCGCGTTTGACCACCACCAGGGTCGAGATGCACTGTGGTGCAAAAACGTACCAGGCCAGCAGGGAGTAGGCCGTGGCAATGGACCAGCCCTGGGCAATGATGGGACTGAGTGCCTGGGCGGTTGCTTCACCTGTGGACGACAAGGAGTAGACGGTACCCAGCGCGCCCACCGCCACTTCCCGTGCTGCCATGCCTGGCACCAGTGCGATGGAGATTTGCCAGTTGAAGCCAATCGGTGCAAAAACTACCTCCAGCGCGTGGCCCAGCATGCCGGCAAAACTGTACTGTATGGCAGCGCCTGTTGCCCCATCCGGTGGACCGGGAAACGTCGCCAGGAACCACAGCAACACCATCACGGCAAAAATAATGGTGCCGACGCGCTGCATGAAAATGGCAGCTCGCTGCCACAGTCCCAGCAACAAGTTACGCAGATTGGGCATGCGGTAGGGCGGCAGCTCCAGCATCAGCGGCTGGTAACTGCTTTTCATCCAGGTGCGTTTGAAGACCCATGCGACCGCCATGGCCGACAGAATGCCGGCGGCGTACAAGCCAAACAGGGTCAGGCCTTGCAGGTTGAATATGCCAACACTACGCTGCGGAATGAAGGCCCCGATCAACAAGGCATAGAGCGGCAGTCGGGCTGAACAGGTCATCAGCGGAGCCACCATGATGGTAGCCAGCCGGTCCCTCCAGTTCGGGATGGTGCGGGTGGCCATGATGCCCGGAATGGCGCAGGCAAAGCTGGACAAAAGGGGAATAAAGGCGCGACCCGACAGGCCCACCTTGCCCATCACGTTGTCCAGCAAAAAGGCAGCGCGTGGCAGATAACCTGAATCTTCCAACAACAGGATGAAGAAAAACAAAATCAGGATTTGCGGCAGAAATACCACGACACTGCCCACGCCCGCCACCACACCGTCCACCAGCAGGCTTCTCAGCATGCCTTCCGGCATATGTGTCCGAATGAAATCACCAGCTGCAGCAACCACATCCTTGATCGCGTCCATAGGCACGTTGGCCCAAGAAAAAACAGCCTGAAAAACCATTAACAGCAGACCCGCCAGCAACACCAGCCCCCAGACCGGGTGCATCACGACGCCATCGATACGGTGGTTGAAGCGTTGAACAACTGGAGCCTGGGGCGCGGCAATTGAAAGGATGTGATTGACCCTCTTTTGTAGAGTCACTTGATCTGGCGGAGCTTGGTGTGAAGGCCCGGGGTGCGCCATGTTCAATGCTTGGTTGGCCAGTGCTTGTTGGGCCGCCTGCAGCAAAGCCTCACGACCATTTTCGATGGAGCGACCCGTCCAGTGCGCCAGCCAACCGCCAAACAGACTGTTGTCAACTGCCACGGTTTCAATCACGGGCAAACCCAGCTCGGCAGCGAGTTTCTGCACATCAATCTGCAGACCGTGCGCGCGTGCCACGTCCATCATGTTGAGCGCGACCACCATGGGTTTTCCCAGTTCGCGTAGCTGCAGCACTAGTCGCAGATTCATGCGCAGATTGGTGGCATCCACCACGGCCACAATGGCCGCGGGAGGCGCTTCGCCAGGACGAAGCCCCATCAACACATCATGGGTCACCGTCTCGTCGGCCGTGGTCGGGTTCAGGCTATAGGTTCCCGGCAAGTCGACGATGGACAGGTTGCGACCATTTTCAAGCTGGGCACTGCCTTGCTTGCGCTCTACGGTGACCCCCGCGTAGTTGGCGACCTTCTGGCGTGCCCCGGTGAGCAGGTTGAACAGCGCTGTCTTGCCACAGTTGGGGTTGCCAACCAAAGCCACGTAGGACTGGCGCGAAGCCGTGGGCGCGGTCACCGGGTTCATGCCTGCCCAGTCACCACGCAACTCTCGACCTCAATGCAGGAAGCCTCAATGCTTCGAAGCGCGAAAACGGTTTCCCCAATTTGCACTGCGATGGGTTCGCGCCCTCCGGGTCCACGTCGCAAGACGGTCACAGTTTCACCAGGCAAAAAACCCAGCTCGCTCAGACGGCGCACGACATTCGATTCCGCTCCGACACCCGCAGGCTCAACCAGGCTGAGGACGGTTGCGCTGCTGCGGGGCGTCATTTGATCAACGGAATTACAGACTGTGGACGTTGTGACGGTCTTCAATGGCCTAGTTCGCATGCGGTAGAGGGTGGGTTGGGACGCGGATCTGCGGCAATAATTTTGTGTCAGCTTGATGCAACAACATCAGTATACGCAAAATCTATGCAAATAACAATGATTCGCAATAAGATCCGCCTTGCACTGTGAAACTGCCTGATGCAGATCAATAGGCCAGCCGCTCCGGCCTGATTTCTTGCAGGATGGTGGTCGCAATCTCTTCGATCGACTTGGTCGTGGTTGACAGCCAGCGGATGCCGGCGCGGCGCATCATGGCCTCGGCTTCACTCACTTCCATGCGGCAGTTTTCCAGTGACGCGTATACCGAGTTGGGTCGGCGCTCGTTGCGAATCTCGCTTAAGCGTTCAGGCTGGATCGTCAGGCCAAACAGTTTGTTTTGGTGCGCTTTTAGCGCAGGCGGCAAATGACGGCGTTCAAAGTCCTCGGGAATCAGCGGGTAGTTGGATGCTTTGAGTCCGTATTGCATCGCCAGGTAGAGTGAGGTCGGGGTCTTTCCGCTTCGGCTGACACCCACCAAAATGACATCGGAATGATCGAGGTCGCGGTGGGACTGTCCGTCGTCATGGGCCAGCGAGAAGTTGATGGCTTCAATGCGCGACTGGTATTCCTTGCTCTTGCTGGCATCGCTGAAGCGGCCAATGCGATGGTGGGACTTGATCTGGAGTTCTGTTTCAAGTGGATGCACGAAGGTGCCAAACATATCCAGCAGCATGCCCTGGCAGCCGTCCGTGATGACCTTGAGCACCTCCATATTGACCAAAGTTGTAAACACAATGGGTCTTTTCCCATCCACTATCCCTGCGTGATTGATCTGGCGCACGGCCTGATGGGCCTTGTCGACAGAGTCAATGAAGGGCAGGCGCACGTGGCGCGCTTTGGTTTCAAACTGGGCCAGGATGGCGTTTCCAAAGGTTTCCGCGGTGATGCCGGTGCCGTCGGAAATAAAAAACACAGTTCGGTTGGGCATGATGGGTAAGGGCTCTGTTAGCTTTCAGCATTCTGCAAGGACGACCTGCATTGTGAGCTGGTTCGCGACCTACAATGGCGACAATCTAACCGAATTTTTCCGTGTACTGCACTGGCCGACCAGAACCAAAACAACAAAGTCAGGCTGCGTGCACGGGCATGGCCAGCGCCACCAGAACGCTTGGCGTCGTGCATCGATCCGCTTTTAACTTCTGGAGCTATGTCCCATGTCTGCACTTTTCAATCCGACCGCCTTGGTCGTCCCGTTTGAAGACCTGAGAATGACCGACGTCGAGGCGGTTGGCGGAAAAAACGCCAGCCTCGGCGAAATGATTTCGAACTTGCCTTCGGGCGTCAAAGTACCGACCGGTTTCGCGACGACGGCGCATGCTTTCCGCGATTTTCTGGCCTATGAGGATTTGAGCGGCAGGATTAATGCCCGCCTGAGCGCCCTGGATACCGAAGACGTGAGGGCGCTGGCACAGGTTGGCGCCGAGATTCGGGCCATGGTCGAGGCACAGCCTTTCCCGGCCGATCTGGAGCAGGCCATTCGTGCCGCTTTCATCACTCTGAGTTCCGGTAACCCCGAGGCCTCATTTGCGGTGCGTTCGTCTGCCACGGCTGAAGATCTGCCGGATGCGTCATTCGCCGGCCAGCAGGAAACCTTTTTGAACGTGATAGGGATCGATGGGATTCTTCACAAAATCAAGGAAGTATTTGCCTCCTTGTACAACGACCGCGCCATTAGCTACCGTGTGCACAAAGGCTTTGCGCATGAGCATGTGGCCCTGAGTGCAGGAATTCAGCGCATGGTGCGCTCAGACTTGGGGGCGGCGGGCGTCATGTTCACCATCGATACCGAGTCCGGTTTTCAAGACGTGGTGTTTATTACCTCCAGCTACGGATTGGGCGAGACCGTGGTGCAGGGCGCTGTGAATCCCGACGAGTTCTATGTGCACAAACCGATGCTCAAGGCCGGCAAGCGTGCCGTGATCCGTCGTAGTCTGGGCTCCAAGTTGATCCAGATGCAGTTCACAACGCCTGAGGAGAAAGCCGCCAGCGGCAAGCTGGTAAAAACCACAGACGTGCCCACCGAACTGCGCAATCGTTATTCGTTGACCGACGCCGATGTGGAAAAGCTGGCGGCCTACGCACTGGTGATTGAACAGCACTATGGCCGTGCCATGGACATTGAGTGGGGCAAAGACGGACTGGATGGCGAACTGTACATTTTGCAGGCGCGTCCGGAGACGGTGAAAAGCCAGGCCGCAGGCAAGGCGGAGTACCGCTACAAGCTCAAGGGCAAGAGTGCGGTGATTGTCGAAGGGCGGGCCATTGGCCAGAAGATTGGCACCGGCCCGGTTCGCGTCGTGCACAACCTCAGCGAAATGGACAAGGTGCAGCCGGGTGACGTGCTCGTGACTGACATGACCGACCCCAACTGGGAGCCGGTGATGAAGCGGGCTTCTGCCATTGTGACCAACCGTGGCGGGCGTACCTGTCACGCCGCCATCATCGCGCGCGAACTGGGTATCCCGGCGGTGGTGGGTTGTGGCGATGCGAGCGAGGTGTTGAAGGACGGCATGCTGGTGACGGTCAGTTGCGCCGAGGGTGACACCGGCTTTATTTACGACGGTTTACTGGAAACCGAAATCACCGAAGTTCAGCGCGGCGAGATGCCCGAGATCGCTGTCAAGATCATGATGAATGTCGGCAATCCACAGCTGGCGTTTGACTTTTGCCAACTGCCCAATGAAGGGGTCGGTTTGGCGCGCCTTGAGTTCATCATCAATAACAACATTGGCGTGCACCCCAAGGCGATTCTGGACTATCCCAATATAGATGCCGATCTGAAAAAGGCGGTCGAGTCCGTCGCTCGTGGCCATGCTTCACCGCGCGCTTTTTATGTGGACCGGGTGGCGGAGGGCGTCGCCACGATTGGCGCCGCATTCTGGCCAAAACCCGTCATCGTGCGTCTGTCGGATTTCAAGAGCAATGAATACCGCAAGCTGATTGGCGGCAGCCGCTACGAGCCGGAGGAGGAGAACCCCATGCTCGGTTTCCGTGGTGCCGCGCGTTACGTCAGTGCCGATTTCGGTGAGGCATTCGCGATGGAGTGCGAGGCGCTCAAGCGTGTGCGCCAGGACATGGGGCTGAGCAACGTCCAGGTGATGGTGCCTTTTGTACGAACGCTGGGGCAAGCCAAAAAAGTGACCGAACTGCTGGCTGCCCACGGGCTTAAACGCGGTGAAAACGGTCTGAAGATCATCATGATGTGCGAGATCCCCAGTAACGCCATTTTGGCAAATGAGTTTCTGCAGTACTTTGATGGTTTCTCGATTGGCTCGAACGATTTGACCCAGCTCACCCTGGGCCTGGACCGTGATTCCGGTCTGGAACTGCTGGCAGCCGACTTCGACGAACGGGACCCTGCAGTCACGGCGCTAATCAGTCAGGCCATCAGTGCCTGCAAGGCGCAGGGTAAGTACATCGGCATTTGTGGTCAGGGTCCCAGTGATCACCCTGACTTCGCCGAGTGGCTGGCAAAGGAAGGGATTTCATCGATTTCACTGAATCCAGATTCCGTGATTGCCACCTGGCAGAGGCTCGCCAAGCAATAGCAAACACCTATGGCCTGTGGCGCTACAGGCTGTCATGATCTGGCGATGTTGAATGCAGCGGTGGGTGCGGGTGAATTCAGGCCGATTCCAGGCGGCCTTCGCTTGCACGGCTGGCTTCTGGCAATTTGGTTTGTGGCGTCATTCGGCGTCGTTTTCTTCGCACGCGACCTGCAGATGATTGTCGGCGGTTGGCCTTTGGGTTATTGGTTTGCTGCGCAGGGTAGCGTATTTGTTTTTATCGCCATCGTTGCTTTGTTTGCCTGGGTTGCCAACAGGCGGGATGGCGAAGTCTCTACAGATGACGCGGCGTACTTCGCCTACAAGCACCGACTGCATCGTAGATTTGCCACTTACGTCGTGTGCTTGCTGCTGTTCTTGCTGGTCCTGGCTCTGGCTGAGAGGTGGGGACTGAAAAAAACGTGGGTGGGTGCCATATTCCTGTTCGCCACGCTTGTCTTATACGCAGTGATCGGTATTTATGGCCGCACTTCGGATGCCTCGGAATACTACGTTGCCGGACGCCGCATCCCTGCTGTTTATAACGGCATGGCGACTGCGGCAGACTGGATGAGTGCGGCGTCGTTTATCAGTATGGCGGGCGGCCTTTACCTCCAGGGCTTTTCCGGCACGGAGTCACAGCCCGGAGGCCTTGTTTATGTTCTAGGGTGGACGGGTGGCTTCTGTCTGGTTGCGCTGCTGGTTGCACCTTATCTGAGACAGCTGGGTCTGTACACGATCCCTGATTTTTTTGGCGCCCGTTTCGGAGGCCGCTGGCCACGGGTGATTGCGGCGTTTGCAGCGGTACTTTGTTCTTTTACCTATGTTGTGGCGCAGATTTACGGCGTCGGGTTGATTACGTCACGTCTGACGGGTGTCCAGTTTGAAATTGGCATTTTGTTGGGGCTTGGTGGTGTTTTAGTCTGTTCATTTTTGGGCGGTATGCGAGCCGTGACCTGGACGCAGGTGACTCAGTATGTCGTATTGATTCTGGCTTTCCTGATCCCGGTTTCATGGCTGGCTTACAAGCAGCTTGGTAATCCATTGGCTCCGTTCGTTTACGGTCAGCAATTGCAGAAAATTAATGAACTGGAGCGGCAACTCTCCGTTTCGCCCGCAGAGTTGCAGGTGATCAATGAATACGCCCGGCGTGCGCGGGACTACGAGGTGAAGCTGCGAAACGTGGATGCGTCATTGGAGAGTGAGCGCAGCGCGTTGAGGGAGAGAATTCGTTTTTTGAACGAACATCGGGCTGATGAATCGGTCGTTGTTGCTGCCAGACGTGAGCTTGCGGCGCTGCCCAAGGATGTGATGTCTGCTCGCGAGCGCTGGACGCGTGCCATGCAAGACAACCTGGATCGAGCCAAGCCCTTGGGCGGCATGCCGCCGCACGCCATACCTTTTGCTGGCGATCCCAAGGGTAACGTGGATGAGCAACAGGCGTTTGACGTTTCCCGGCGCAACTTTCTGGCCCTGATGTTTTGCCTGATGGTCGGTACAGCAGGTTTGCCCCACCTGTTGACCCGTTTTTACACGACCCGCACTGTGGCAGAGGCTCGAACCTCTGTGGCCTGGTCGCTGTTTTTTATTGCGCTGTTGTACTTGTCGGCGCCAGCCTTGGCTGTCCTGGTGAAATTTGAGGTCATGAGTCATCTGGTAGGCCAGAATTTCGATTCCTTGCCCGTATGGATTGCCCAGTGGGCGAAGGTGGATCCGACGTTAATCTCGGTCAGCGATGTCAATGGGGACCACATCCTCCAGTTCTCGGAGCTCAAACTGGGGGCTGATATTGTGATGTTGGCGACCCCTGAGCTGGGAGGCTTGCCCTACGTCGTGTCAGGTCTTGTAGCAGCGGGCGGGTTGGCCGCTGCGCTCTCCACGGCGGATGGTTTGTTGTTGACCATTGGTAACGCGCTGGCACACGATTTATTCTTTCGGGGAGAGAGTGACCAGGCGGGCGTTGTGCGAAGGGTGATGTTGTCAAAGTTTGCGTTGTTGGTGGTGGCTCTTGTGGCGGCTTACGTTGCCGCCCAGCGCTCAGCCGATATCCTCTATCTGGTGTCGGCTTCGTTTTCTCTGGCCGGGGCGGCATTTGTTCCGGCGATGGTGTTGGGCATATTCTGGTCCAGGACCACTGGGAAGGCCGCCGTCGGGGGCATGGTCGCCGGTCTCGGACTGACGATCTACTACATGGTGGTAAATGCCGCACCCGTCAGATCTGCTTTGGGGCTGGTTGGCACGGGTTTGTGGTTTGGCATACAGCCTGTTTCTGCCGGGGTGTTTGGTGTTTTTGGGGGGATAGTGGTCATCGTGCTGGTCAGCCTCCTGTCCCGCCCCCAAGCCGTGTCAGTTGATTGATTTATGCGTACGGCCAACGCATGGCATATAATGCTGGGCTTCGCCTTGCCACACCTCAATTAGACGCTGAGGGTGGCTTTTTCTGCCCAATGTGGGCCATCCACAAGGAGTATCAATGCGTCATTACGAAATCATTCTCATGATCCATCCGGATCAGAGCGAGCAGGTTCCCGCCATGCTGGAACGTTACAAGGGCATGATCACCGCCGGCGGTGGTAAAGTGCACCGTGTTGAGGACTGGGGCCGTCGCCAGTTGATCTACATGATCAACAAACTCGCCAAAGCCCACTATCTGTGCGTCAACATCGAAGCCGATCAGGCTGTGATGGCGGAGCTGGAACATGCGTTCAAGTTCAATGACGCCGTGCTGCGTCATCTGACAGTATTGAAGAAAAAGGCCGACACTGGTCCTTCTTCGATGATGAAAACTGTCGAGCGTGAAGATGCCCGCAAGGCCCAACAGGCTGAGTACCAGGCCTGATACCTGGTGAAACGGCATTTTTGCCAACGAGGAGCGTGAACCACGTTGTTAACCAGCTTGTTCTGACTGCCTGTATCGCCGAGATTGATGCTCTGCGATACACACCAGCCGGATTGCCCGCGCTGAACATAAGACTTGAGCATGAGTCAGACATTCAGGAAGCAGGGCAGATAAGACAGGTTAAGGCGGCGATAAAAGCGGTGGCTTTTGGTGCAATGGCTGAGCGGCTTGCCAAACAAGCCATAGGCAGCGCCTGGAGATTCAACGGTTTTCTGGCGACACCTCGCAACGGCAAGTACGTCGTGTTTCACATTCAAGAATGTCAGCAAGATTAACGAATTCGTAAAAATTTAAGGAGTCCATCATGGCCGGACCAAAACGTTTCAATAACAAAGACAAGCGCCCCAAGCGCCCAGCCCAGAACCTGCTGTTCAAGCGCAAGCGCTTTTGCCGCTTTACGGTGACTGGCGTTGAAGAAATCGATTACAAAGACATCGATACGCTTCGCGATTTCATTGCCGAGAATGGCAAGATCATTCCCGCTCGACTGACTGGCACCCGTGCCATATTCCAGCGCCAGCTCAACACCGCTATCAAGCGCGCGCGTTTCCTCGCGATGCTGCCGTACAGCGACCAGCACAAGATCTAAGGAACACGACCATGCAAATCATTCTGCTCGACAAGGTCGTGAACCTTGGCAATCTCGGCGAGATCGTGCGCGTTAAAGACGGTTATGCCCGCAATTTCCTGATTCCTTCTGGCCGCGCCCGTCGCGCTACGGAGTCGGCGAAACAAGAGTTCGAAGCCAAGCGCGCTGAACTCGAAAAAGCCGCTGCAGCCAAGTTGGCTGAACAGCAGGCGGTGGGGCAAAAGCTGGCTGGAACGACCTGCAAGCTGACCCAAAAGGCCGGCGTGGACGGTCGCCTGTTTGGTTCTGTGACCAACGCTGACATCGCGGAAGAGCTGACCAAGAACGGCTACAAAGTGACCAAGGCGCAGATTCGCATGCCTAACGGCCCGATCAAGGTGGTTGGCGACAGCACCGTCAGCGTGGCATTGCACACTGACGTGGTTGTAGATATCACGGTCTCGGTATACGGCGAAACGGCTTAAACAGCTGCGCTCCGCTAAAAAGCCGCCGGGGTGCAAACCCAGGCGGCTTTTGTTTTGGTGGCGTGACTTGTCCCGCAATCTCCACAATTGGTACACAGCTTATAACGGGCTTGTACCCAGCATTTCACTCGACGCCGGCCAAGCGGTGGCGTAGCATCAAAGCCTCAAAGGAAATTTCATGTCTGCCGTACTTTCTGCTGTGGGTGACGACTACGGTCAAGACCGACAAGTAGCGCAATTGCGCATACCTCCGCACTCCATCGAAGCCGAGTCCAGCGTGCTGGGCGGCCTGTTGCTGGATAACGGTGCGTGGGACCGTGTGGGTGACTTGTTGATGGAGGGCGATTTTTACCGTTATGAACACCGCATGGTGTTTGGCGCTATTGGTACCCTGATCAATGCCTCCAAACCGGCCGACGTGATTACAGTATTTGAGCAGCTGCAAAATCAGGGCAAGGCAGAAGACATCGGCGGGCTGGCTTACCTCAACTCACTGGCTCAGTATGTGCCCAGCGCCGGCAATATTCGACGCTACGCCGAGATTGTTCGTGAGCGGTCGATCCTGCGCAAGCTGGTGAGTGCCAGTGATGAAATATCCACCAACGCCTTCAATCCCAAAGGTCGGCCCGTGGCGGCCATTCTGGATGAGGCCGAGCAAAAAATCTTCAACATCGGGGAAGAGGGCGCACGCACAAAACAGGGTTTCCAGGCCATGGATTCACTGGTGGTTGCGCTGCTTGACCGGGTTCAGGAGATGGCGGACAACCCGAATGATGTGACCGGCGTGCCCACCGGCTTTTATGACCTTGACCGGATGACGGCCGGTTTTCAGGCGGGTGACTTGATCGTGCTGGCGGCACGTCCCTCCATGGGTAAAACGGCGCTGGCGATCAATATTGCCGAGCATGTGGCCTTGAACGAAGGGTTGCCGGTTGCCGTGTTTTCGATGGAAATGGGCGCGGCGCAACTCGCCGTGCGTATTGTGGGCTCGATAGGGCGTATTGACCAAGGCCACTTGCGTACCGGCAAACTGACCGATGAAGAATGGCCGCGTTTGACCGAGGCCATCGAGAAGTTGCGCACCATTTCCCTGCATATTGATGAAACAGCCGGTTTGACCTCCAGCGAACTGCGTGCCAATGCCCGGCGCTTGTCGCGCCAGTGCGGCAAGCTGGGCTTGATTGTGGTGGACTACTTGCAGCTGATGAGTGGTTCCAGCAATGATGGTGAAAACCGCGCTACCGAGCTGGGTGAGATTTCGCGTGGCCTGAAAATGCTGGCCAAAGAGTTACAGTGCCCGGTGATTGCCCTGTCGCAGCTCAACCGCAGTGTGGAGCAGCGCCCTGACAAACGTCCCATGATGAGTGACTTGCGCGAGTCCGGCGCCATTGAGCAGGATGCAGACATCATCATGTTCATTTACCGCGACGAGTACTACACGAAGGACGCCTGCAAAGAGCCGGGCGTGGCCGAGGTCATCATCGCAAAACAGCGTAACGGTCCGACGGGGGTAGTGAAACTTGCATTCCTGCGACACATTACCAAATTCGAAAGTCTGGCCAGCGGCGGCAGCGGTGATTTCTAGTTTGATGTAATGACGTCCGGTGTAAATGACGTGAAGGTCATCCCTAAATGGGAAGGCAGCGCAGGCTCGGAAAATCAGAAAAATTGATCGCGTCTATTTATAGATGTGATTAGGCGCTGAAGATGCGACAAGCGTAACCGTCCTCAACGAATCAATTGGGCCGCATGCCGCTCCGAAGTATGACGCTACGCCAAGGCCACCCGGCTGCATCGCGCATCAGTGGGTGCGCAGTCATGCCTGAGGCGTGGGAAGCGTTGTTAATGCCGGAGATCGGCTGTACCTAGGTCAATTCGTCGCAGATTGTCACGTCCCCCAAAGTAAAATAGCCGATCCGAAGCCTGAGAAGCCATCTCAGTGTCCAGACCGATGCCGCAAGTTTGCGGCCCGCTCGGAAATCCTCCCAAAGAAGGACATGGAATGACCGTGCAGAACTCACCGACCACCTCGTCCTCCCCGACCATGAGTGAGTGCGATGTACTTGTGATTGGCGGTGGTCCGGCGGGCGCCACTGTAGGCGCACTACTGGCGCAGCGGGGCCACAAGGTCGCGATTCTTGAAAAAGAGCATCATCCGCGCTTTCACATTGGTGAGTCGCTGTTGCCGGCCAACTTGGCGCTATTTGAGAAGCTCGGGGTAGCAGAGGCCGTCAAGGCCATCGGTATCGAGAAGTGGGGTGCCGAATTTGTCT
>OFPG01000004.1_pt1 | contig 31242 bp, 40 predicted proteins | sample 1542501 | NCBI WGS metagenome assembly OFPG01 (sample SAMN05503963, study PRJEB24370) | sediment metagenome | isolation source: lake sediment | place: USA: Lake Hill lake, St. Paul Island, Alaska | collected 2013
TCGAGCGCGCAACTAAGGTTCTCTACCACGGCAACCCGCCAAACGCATGGGACGATTTTGGCTGCAAACCGGGGCCGGCGAATGACCAGCATTTTATGTTGCAATGGCCCCGATTGTCGGCGGCCTACGCAAAAGCCGGCATAACTGAAATCGTGCCAAACTATGAGCCGGGCAACTATTTGTTCGGAGTATCGCGGTTGTATACCGAGTGGCCCGCAGATATGGAAATTCGCGGAACGCATATTTATGCGCAAATTCCAGAGGGTCTAGAGTCTTTCGACATTACTATCGACGGTCAGACAATGGGCGCGGGTGATATGCAAGGGGCAAGCATGTACGTGAACAACCCGCAAGGCGTGCAAGTGCTTAACGTGCCTCGATTGCCAATGACAAACGGCGTTCGCAATCGTGTTTGGCGAGATAGTAATTGGGAAGTAAATCGGGAAATTTACACAATACAAACCAACGGCGTGCATGGTCTATACGAAATTGTTCTTGGCTCCGATGGTATTGGCATTTATCAGACATTGACAATATTTGACGAATATCAACAACTGCAATCGCTTAACGGTTCGATGCCGATTAGCGGTGAACAAACAAAATACAAAATCAAACACGGAAAGTTGCGACTGGTAAAGACTCCGCAAGCGGGAAATGGCTTTATTCACTTCCAAGCAATGGGCGAAAAATGCGCGACTTGCATAAACGGTACGTGGATCAAGTTTGGCGAAAGGTTATCTCTCAGCAATCCCACCGAATTAGACATTTTCAGCGACGGAGACGGGTATTGTATCGTAGAGATTGATTACGAAACACGATACCCTCTTTTTGCGATAAAGATTCCAAAGTGTAACTAATCAAATCGCCTAATACTGACCAAAAGGTAGTATGGGAATGCCTCTCCAAGACGAAACCGGAATTGTTTACTTCGCGCCTAATCTAGAGGCGTGGGTACTCGATAGCAACAGCCTCGACGGGTTGCTTTTTGAAAAAGAGGTGATTTACGCCGATGACTTTGTAAAAGACGACAGAAAAAACGCACCGATACACTTTGGCGTTGATGACAATTTGCTTTTGCATTGGCACAACACAGTTCAAGAATTTCGCAGCAAAGGGATACAAATCCCCGTGCCGCTGGAGCATACAACGGACCCCACGAAAACACGCGGCGAGATTGTCGGCTCGCGCGTGGGGTTGAATTCAAGAGGCAAGAACGCCTTTTTTGTGAAAGTCAAATTCCTCGATTCTGAGGCGGCGGCGCTCGCGAAGCATTCGGACGTTTCGCTATACTCGCCCACGGACTTTGTGGATGGCAAGGGCAAAATATATAACCGCCCGATCCGCCACGTTGCTCTTACTAACTACCCAACAATTCCGGGCTTGGATAAATTCCAGCCGATTGCGGCAAGCTACACGCCGGGAATGCAACCCCCGCAAGCTGCGCAAGTGGCGGCGGGTACACCCCAACAAAATCAAAATCAAATGGCGTCACCGCTGCTACCGTTAGCGCAACAGTTGGGTGTACCGAATCCCGAGACTCTTGACGACGCTGCAATTACAACGGCGATTGTAGGCGTCTTTCAGTTAATGAAAGACAAGATCGACGAATTGGAAGGCAACGACCTTAACGCCGAAGAGCCTGAAGACCAAATCGACGAAACCGACGAAACCGACGAAACCGAGAAACCCATGAAAAAGAAACTTCCCCCCGCGTTCGCGGCTAGCTTCGGCAAAATGCTCAAAGATAACCGCACGGCGAAACTAGACCAGTTGGTTTTAGGCGGACACATCCTGCCCCCGGTTCGCGATGACTTGATTGCACAATATTGCAGTGCGCCGGCGCTTGCCCTTTCGCTGAGTGCAATCGACATCGACAACGACGCGTGCGAACTTAGCGATGTGCAATTTGATGCGCTCGTTGAAGCGCTCAAAAAGAATCGCGCTCTGAAGACCGGCGAGAAGTCGGGTCCGCAAATCAATGGTGCAATGGCGTTGAGCAACCCCGCGTTCGACAGCGAAGATGAGAACGCCTTGATTGCTAACGCCGAAAAGCGCGCCAAGGAATTCAGCAAGAACTAGGCTTAGCCATGCCGCAAACCGTAAGCGAAGAGTGGTATGCAGCGGGCGATGTATTCGTGCGCAATTTGCTCAGTTCAGCGCCGAGCCAAGTTGATACGATTGCCTACACTAATACTACCGCTAACGTGCAACCGCTGCCGGCAGGCACGCCGCTAAGTAGCGCTAATGCAGTTCTCACGAATGCACAGCTACCTACAATTTGCAGAAAGCTAGTGGCCGTTGGTACTAGAGTTCCGCCGCTTACCACTATGAATGTCGCCGTGTTTTCAAAATTCAACGGGCTGCTAGTAAACTTGACAAAGCTGCCAAATAGAGTGCCACATAACCCTGCGGTATTGTACACAGCAGCTAATTGGCGCACAGCTTTGACAAATCTTCTCTTGTGCGAATTCATCGAAGAGTCGGTCCGCGCAGACAATCAACCGCAATAAAAGGACGTAGCAATGGCTCAAGTAGCAAAAATTAAGTTAAACGAGTCCGGCGATGTTTTCATTCGCGAAGACTTGTCGCGCGAATACGATAGCATTTCTGCCACCGTGGCGAATGCAAGCGCTACCGCGTATCTTGTACACGCGGCTGGTACGCCGATGGTGGTCACAAACCCGACATTGCCGACGGCTTCCGCAATTGCCGCAACCGAAGTGCAAAATGCGCTCACTACGGGCTTTGTTGTGAACGGTTACGTTCTGGAGCCTATCCAAGTGCCGCCGGGCGGCTGCAAAGTGGCGATTGTCAATCGTTACGCGGGCATCGTTATGAATGAGAACGCGATGCCGTTAGCGCCGCCGGTTGTCGGCGGACCCGCGTACTTGCTTGCATCGCATATCATCCAAATGAACAATCTTGGAATTGTTCACAAAGCCGAGCCACCGCGCCAAGACGAGCAATTACGTTAATCAAAACACGCTTTTAAGGTCACATAAAGGACTCCGACAATGGCTAGCTTGGACATATTTCGTAGCGATGCGTTTAGCGTTTTGAAACTCTCAACTGCCATGAACAAAATGCCGTATGCGCCCAAGCGCATCGGACAATTAGGTTTGTTCAAAAAAGAAGGCATTGCTACCACGAATGTCATGGTCGAAGAGTCCAACGGCAAGATCATGCTTGTGCCGAACGCGGCTCGCGGCGCATCGCCAAACGCGCAAGGCGGTCGCAAGCGACAGGCGCGCACGTTCACGATTTGCCACTTGCCGTTAGCTGCTAACGTCATGGCGGACGACGTGCAAAATATTCGTTCATTCGGTTCGGAAACCGAAATTCAGACCGTTGCCGAAATTGTCAACGACAAGCTTTTTGACATGCGGCAGAATTTCGAGGCAACACACGAATATCAGCGTATTGGCGCTTTGAAGGGTACGCTACTCGACGCCGACGGCACGACAGTCATTTATGACTGGTATCAAGAATTCGGTATCACGCGAGTAGTCTCCGACATTGCTTGGGGGGCCGGTGACTTGGCGCTGCCGGGCAGTAGCAAAGTCAAGCAAGCGGTGAACAAAGCACGCCGCGCAATCGAGGATGCGCTTGGCGCGGATACATATACGGGGCTTCGATGTATGGCTAGCCCCGAATACATCGATGGGCTAGTGGCATCGACCGAAGTGAAAAATTCGCATATGTACCAGCAATCGCAGTTTTTGCGAGAGTCGCAAGTGCGCAGCGAATTCAGTTACGCGGGTTGCACGTTTGAAGAGTATCGCGGCAACATCCCGTTAGCAGCAACGCCGGGTACACCCGTGCCGTTCATTCCCGCGAACACGGCGATTTACTTCCCGGAAGGGACGCAAAATTGTTTTTCCGAACTGTACGGGCCGGCGAATTTCGTCGAAACCGTGAACACAAAAGGCTTGCCGACATACGCGAAACAGGAGCGCATGAAATTCGATTTGGGCATCGAAATTTTCGGTCAGTCAAACCCCCTAATCATGTGTACTCGTCCCGCCGTTTGCATCGGCTCTACCATGAGCGGCACACCCGCCGCGTTGTTGGCGATGGAAGCTGAAGAGCAAGCAAAGCACGCAAAGAAATAATCTCAATTCGGATGGTGCGCTGTAGTGGGGCCGTGCGTAGTAGGTACTAAGCCCGCTACGCACGGCTTTTTTATGTTACAAGTCAAAGTTTTGTTAAATTTGAGAGGGCTGAAAAAGTTCACAGCCTCGCTATCGACAAATTCTCCAGCCGTTGTGAAGACTCTCAAACAATGGGGAGTGCGGTATCGGGGTTTTGTGCAGCGCAGATTTGACACATTTAGCAAAGGCGGCGGAAATTGGCCCCCACTAAAGCCCGCAACGATTGCACGCCGACGCAAGGGGCCGGGGCAGGGAACGATTGCAATTTTGCGAGACACGGGGACAGTATTCCGAGCATTAAACCCAGTGCTAGGGCAACCCGGATCGTTCGAGGAAATCGGTGCGCAACCGTTTTCGGTTGTGCTTGGCTTCGGCGGGGCGGCGGTACACCCCAACGGCAAGGCGACTATTGCGGATATTGCTAGCTTTCACAATTCTGGCGCGGGTAACTTGCCACGTCGTCAAATCATTGTCATGCCATCGCCTGAGTTGCTTCGCGATATGGCGGCAGATGCACAGAGAAACCTAAGCAAACAAGCCAATGCCGATACTAAATGAGATTGACCCGTTTTCGCAAGTGTTCACGGCGCTATGGCAGCTTATCGATAACTGCAAGCCGCTAAATGGGTACACAGAGCCCGGCGTCGGCGGTACCATACACCCACCGCTACTACTACCCGGCAACAAAATCAAATTTGGCTTGCCCGATGACCGCGACCCTGTTAAGAACAACGCGCAGGATGCGGACTTTCCTGAGTTGATTCTTTCAACGAACGGCGTAGCCGAAGCGAATCTAAACGCATCATCCTGCGGCGCTAGCATTCGTCGCCAATACTCATGGATGCTAACGACCGGCGACTTTCGCACAAACTATAGATTGTTTCCTGTGCAATGGGGAATTTTTTGCGCGATGGGGGACTATGAAGCATCGCTAGCGCCTCTAACGTATGCCGGCGAGCGATTCATTAAGATCATGCGCGTAGGTGGTTCGTTTGAGGGCATTACTGAGATAAAACTAAACCGTAATATTCGCGGGTGGGCAAGCGTTTGGTCATGCACAGTAGACTATTCTTTCTCGCGCGAAATGTTGCGACTTTTTAACGAAGGGGTACAGTAACATGCCAGTAATGGGCCAAACTTCAGGGCAGTACGGCGCAGCAATGACCGACGGCGAAGCGTTAAGTACGCTCGGAAATTGGAACATAAGCGCCACGTCGGATATAAAAGCGTTTGTAGCGTCCAACACTAAGGGCGGCACTGGCCGGCGATCCGGGAACGTCGATTGGACGGGCAGTGCAAAGCAGTTAGTTGGGTGGCCGTTAGGTAAAGAAATGATGCCGGCCGGCGACCAGTGGAATTTCCTTGGGTTTCTCGCCCCGCGCAGCGGCGTCCCCGGAACGGCTGGGCCGAACGTCGGCGGGATAGTTCTAACCGAGAGCGTTTCGCTTACGATTGACTGGGCTGCAAGTGCGCTTATCGAGTTGATGACGAACTTTGTAGGCAACGGCGCTTTGCAATTTTCATCGGCGGACGCGATTTATACAGACGCAACAAACCCGATGGCGATCCCGTCGCGGGACGCCGTGCTAGAGCTTGGGTTGTTCTCGACGGGCACGGCGGTATGGGTGCCCGCGTGCGCCTTAAAGGCCGTGCTGACTTTCAAAGCAAATATGTACCCGTTTAGTAGTTCATGCACGGGCGGGGTGGTCAAGCGGGTAGCGGGTACAAAAGACTGGTCGCTAGTCATAACACTTGACGAGCCTGATTTTTCGTCGTTGCCTATTAGCTTGCAGCAAAATCAAGTCGTCGGCGCGCGAATCGTTTACGCTAGCGGCGAGATAATCGAACTGAAGTGGGGCATCGTAAAGGATTTTACAAACATCAACGTCGATGTTGAGACGGGGGCCATGATATCTTACGATGTGCAAATCGATATGTCAGTCGATTCTGGCGTCGATACGGGCATCACTGGCAGCGGGGTAAAAATGCCGGATGGACTCGGCGGAACTTATACATGGTGGCCGTAATGCAACGAATAACCGGGGCAGCCGCGCCGCTAATCTTGGCGGACGGCACACAGTTAAGATTTTCACCACTAACCGACAGAGATACCGAAGAGATTGACGAGTGGCTTGGCGCGCGGATTATTAACACTGCGCGAAATAGTTTCACGCCGTCGACTTCGCAAGCCGAGCGCGATGAATTGCTAGCCGTTGCTATGCGGCAAGCCGTCAAAACTACATTCGCAACGCAAGCCGGCGTTGAATTGCTTGCCACTATTCCCGGTATGGCGTTTGTCTGTTGGCTTTCACTTCGCAAAGAGCAACCGCACTTAACTGTCCCTAAAGTGATGGAGTTGCTTGTCAATGCCGAAAACCTTGATCGCGCAAAGGATGTTTTTCGGCATGTGAATGGCTTGGGAAAAATGCCGAGCCCGGACGGCACTGCTAAAAAAAAGAGACAGAGGAAACGGTAGTCCCGCCCACTAAAGAGGAAATCTACCGATTACTTGCGCAGTTGTATAAGTTCACGCCAGAGCAATGCGCTAACATGACTTTTTATCAACAGCAGTGTTTGCTAACGAAAGGCGCGCAGCAAAGCACTAAAAAGTTTAATACACTCGCAGAATTCAACGAGTGGAAAACATCGCAGAGTTAGCAACCGCATGACAGACTCCGCAACAATCAAGCTTGAAGGTGACAACGCGGCTCTAAAAAAGTCGCTAGCAGAGTCGCGCGCAATGCTAGAAGCGTTCGGCAAAATGTATGATGAAAAAATGCGTGGCAGGGGCGGCAGGGGCGGTGGTGGCGGCGCTGTTGGCGGCGGATTTACGGCGGGATTAGGGGACTTTGCAAAAACCGCTCTAGCTACGTTCACGGGAATGGGCGCGCTGCAAACGTTCTCGGGAGCGCTAGCCAAACTGAAATCTGTGCTACAAGAGTCTATTAAAGTAGCATCTGATTTTGAAGTCAGTCTGATAAAATTTGATGTTCTATTTCGCAATGCGGGAGAGGGTGTCGGGTTTTTCAGTAGTGAACTAGAGAATATGCAAGAAAGGATAGACAGCACAACGGGCTATTCTAAAGGCGCAGTTCGCGACAGTATGTCAGTGTTTCTCAAATACGGGCAAATACAGGGCGAAGTGTTTGAAAAGGGCTTAGAGAATGCTGCCGATCTTGCGGCGTTTATGGGGGTGGACATGGTGCGCGGCGCTGAAATGCTGGGCCGGGCATTGCAGAATCCCGCGCAAGGCATGCTACTGTTATCGCGTGCGGGTGTTCGGCTAACGAAAGAGGAAAAAACAAGAATCAAAAATCTGCAAGATAGTATGCAGATTCAAAAAGCGCAAGTCGCGTTGAACGAAATCATAACCGCAAAGTTTGGCGGCTTAGCTGAAAGAATGAAAAATGAGACTTTTGCCGGCGCTTGGGAAGATGTGACGACCGAACTAAGCGCGTCGTTTAAGGAGATAGGTCAAGCGTTGCTACCGGGGCTCAAAGCGCTTATTCCGTCGCTAGTGATAGCTATTAAGGAAATCGCTAAAATAGGGGCTGAGCTAACGCCTGTAGCTAATGCTTTGCTTTGGGCTGCCGGGTTGTTCGCTGAGGGTGCGCATTCTTTGCGAGATATTGGCGGGCAAAGAAACCGCGAAGCCGGCGATGACCCTGAGTTATACGGGCGTGAGTGGGTGAGGCGCGACAACGCGGCAAGAAAAGCGGCGCAGAAAGGCGCGATACCGGAAAGCGAAAATTATATTGATATGTTCGGTCTAAGCCGTAAGCGGCCAAAGCGGACTATGACCGAAAAAGAAAGACAAGCCGCAATGGACGACGCGGCAAGAGCGGAGGGCTTTGTACCCAAAACCGGCAAACCCGAAGAGCAACCGTCCGGCAAATCGCTAGAGGGCACTTTCGAGGATTTGGAAGCCACTTGGAGGCGCATCAGCGGAGCATCGGCAGAAAATTCGACAACTGAAGCTATAGACGAACAAACAGCGATGTTAGATACAAGCAACAAAGAAATGCTTGTAGAGACACGAACAACGAACGTTTTGCTAGAAGAGCTTGTGTACTATATGACAGGCATGCCAAAGCCCGGTGACATGGCGAGCTAAAACATGGCAGTTAAATGGATATCCGACGCTTTAGCCACAACGGTTACAGTGTGCGAAGAGTTTGGCTTGCGTAAAGAAACTTTTGGCGCTACAGCGTTCGAGGCGGAAGTGGTGTTGCGCTGCGCATGGGCGAATCGTTTCAAGGTAGTATATGATATCTACTACCGAAATGTTTCATATGCCGATGTGCCTGATTGTTTGTTTGCATCGGCAAGCATTCTCCCAACAAAAGCAAGGGGTGAAGACTTACAAGAGTCTGACCCTGTTGACGTTATCAAGTATTCCGAAGCACTTATAACAGTCAAATACTCGACTGCTGAGATTGACGCCAAGAAGTTGCGCGTTGAAACACTTGAACCCGCAATCGAATTTTTGGTATTGCCATATACAAGTTTCCAGTGGGGTCAAGCTGCTGATACAGACGTAAGACAACTACAGCCCCGCGAAGCGCCGGGCCGCCAAGTTGTTCAATGGAAATATGCAATCAAGTGGCTGCAACAAGATACAGTGCCAGCAGAATTTTGGAGCGCTGCCGGTAAAGTGAATGCTACGCCGTACACTTCGCCAGCATGGAACCGGCAGTTTGGCTCTGAAACGATGCTATATACGCCGGGGCCGGTCAGTAGGTCATGGACATACAAGCCGTTCAATACAACAGCGGGGGCGGACGTTAAACCGAAACCCGGATGGGATTATCTTTGCAATTATAAGGTAAACCCATTTCAGTGGAATAAGTATTATCGTGCTGATAAGGCATTAGGCGGCGGCGCGCCTGATACAGACAGGTTTGTACCCATTTATCGAAAAAAACCCGAAGAGCTATATGAGGGCTACCCGATGATGACCGGGGGCGAGCAAATACAACTGTTACCATTAGCCTCTGACCCGGCAGTAATCTAATGTTTTTTGGGAACCTAGAGCCGAAACAAAACGACAACGCGCAACTAACGCGCAACGATTACAATGCGCTTGTGCAAGGCGCGCAGCGGCAGACATACGGCAATTCTGGGTTTTCAGACGGCGATACTAACTTCGGGGCTTATGAGAAATCGTTTCCCGTACCGTTTGATATAGTCGGCAAGTCTACGATAGCCATCCCAATATACAGTATTTGCACGCTCAAACTAAACCCTGGCAACACGAACGTTTTTGAGCCGTTTAGAATCGGGATACAGGCGTGCAAAAAAATAAACCCTCGCCCGCTGCTATTCACAAATTCCGATTCTGAGTGCGTAGCAAACGGAACGTGTGTTGTGCATCCTATTGCGCACTTGTACCCGGTTTTGCTTAAAAGCGCTGCCGGCGAAGTGCCGGAAGTGGGTGCGCCTTGCGGGCCGGCAGATGATGACTTCTACGTTTCAAAATACGGCATGGGTATGACCTGCCTCGCGGTCGATGCCGTAAATTTTTACGTAATGGCATACCTTGACATGCCGGGCCGTAGGTGGTTGGTAAAGCCCGAAGCGGATATCCCAGCAAACACTGGTGGCAGGGCAAACGTTTGGAACGGCGAGCCGGGGGAAGAAACGCTATCAAGCCCGCTAATTTTCTTTGACGCATGGAACCGTACAGGCTCAACATGCCAAGCAGACAAATTTGCCGAAGTTGTCGAAATCGATAACAGATACATCGTACCGTGGGAATGTGCGGAGGAAACCAACACGCCGCCCGTAGGTCCAGTGGTCGGTACGGAAGGCATACTAGATAACTTTGATCGTCCGACCGGGCAGGATATTGGGTCTGAGTATACGCATGCTGGCGCTGGCTCAATTGCAGACTATACGATAGTAGCGCGTAACGGGGCCGATCATGCTTGCCGAATTAACGCAAGCGATAGCTACGTAATTCGTAACACGGACATAGTTTCGTTTACAACGCTAAATTATACGGTTGAGCTTGAACCGTTCGGTTTGAAGAGCGGCGACGAGTTAGGCTTAGTTCTGAGTATCTTTGATAGTCAGAATTTTTACACTGTTTTCGGTACAAAAGGCGCGAATGATTACACGCTTACTATAAACCGATACGAAGCCGGCGTAGTCACTACGCTAGCGACTAGCACGATTGCGCTGCCAGTTGGTGGAACGCGCGAGTGGCTGGTTGCGAAAGTCGATCTTGTCACTAACGCGATTTTAGGCTGGGTGCGAAATGAGAATCAAGTAAAGTCCGCGATCCTATCCGCCCCATTCGTGGCTAACGATGGAGATCGTGTTGGCTTCGGCGCTGGCAGTATGAACGGCTCGAATGATGTTGATAACTTCAAAATAGACGAACAGCATAATGTCTAACAATCCGTGCTGTTGCGGTTGCATTGTCTGCTGGTCAGACAATTTTGATCGGACCGATTGGCCCGATATCATGCAAGACGCTCCATTGGAGTGGCTTTCTCCAGTCGATGTTATTGAGATTAAAGGCAATCGCGTCGAGCTAAATAGCGATGGCGCGTTGGCCGTTCTAAATCAAGAAGTCAATCTTGACTTGTGCGTAGAATACTATGCGCAAATTGATTACGTTAGCATGGACATTAGCGCTGACGCCGTTCTAGTTGTATCGTACTCGGACCCAGCGCATTACTATGCTGGCGTATTCACGAACAACGGCGGCGGCAGTTGGATGATAACGCTGATTTGGCAAGCGCCTGGCAGAACAATCATAATTAACCAAATCACGGTCGACATAGCCCCGAAAACGTTTCGCGTGACGTTAAATCTCGAAGACAATCTAATCGAAGCGATGATTATCGACGCGGCGGGTAACAAAGAAAGATGTGTTGCGCCGTATCAGTACAATTATGGTTCGCTTGTCGGGTTTGGTTGTGCCGTGGCTGGTGTCACAGCGAATATGTATCTGGACAATTTCAAGCTTTGCGAGAACCGATGCACGAAAGGTTGCATATGGTTTACGGACGAATTTCAGCGGCCTAGTAGTTACGATGTAGATATTCCGGGCGAAACATGGCGCGAAGTTGAAAACGTTGAGTCCGATGTAGGAATAGCAAACGGCGAAGAGCTAGTCTTCAACAACACGGGCGCAGCGTGCGCGAACCCACTAGACGGTAACGGGGCCGGCATCGCTGGCGAAATATACTGTCTAAAGCCGCACCCGGACGGCCACAATACAATGGGGGTAGCGGTACGCGCGCGATTCACAAGAAAACCGCCGTGGCAACTGAGTGAGATACACATAAAACTTTGTGTTGATGACCCGCTAAACCCCACAAATTGGGTGGAAGTTAAATGGGATATCGGCAGGATGCAATTAACAATAACAGGGGTGCATGGTGGCGCGCGTGAGCCCATTTCACTTTTACACCCATCAGGTTTTTTCACTAAGCCCGACACATACTATGATTTTTACGCTTGCGTAACTAACTTAGGCGCGGTTCGCGCATACATTAAAGAGGCTAGCTCAGACGAGCCGGCGCTTAATTGGCGGCCAATCGGGGAAACAAGTATAGAGTCTGTCAAAAAATATCTCCAAGGGACATACTTTGGCGTTTTTGGTCTTGGGGACGCAAATCGAAAAGTTTATTTGACAAGCGTGCAAGCACTGAAAACATACCATCCGGGAAAGCCCGAGCAATGGAAATTCAAAGTCGACGGCATAATCGAGATTGGCGATAAGTTCGTTGTTGGGATTACTGTTGGCGGCAATCCCGAAACGTATACCGTAGCGGCGGTGACTACTGACAAAAATAAAGTAGCCTTGCAGATTCGCGATGCGCTTACTCTTTTAGATACGAATTTATATCCGCAAATTCGCAGTTTAGTTTGGCGGCTGCCACCAGACAATGAGAAAAACACTTTTATAGGCGAGATACAGGGCAACGTTACCGCAACGGCGGCGACGTTAGAGGCTAACGATGACCCAAAAGACGAACAAACTTTTGAAGTCATAAAGTACCAGTCTTGGGAGAAAGGCGCATACAATTGTCCGAAGTGTCCAGAGATTTGCGGGCCGTGCGCATATTGCGAAGGTAGTATAATAGAGCATCCCGACGAGCATTTCGAGCCCGACCAAGTGCGAATAATTTCAGAGGGTGTACAGCCAGTTGGCGGACCCGGTGCTGGCTTGCCGGTAGAAGGTTGCATGGCTGAGGGTGTAGTTAATCCATACGTACCGCCCGTTCCAGACATGCCAGAATTAGATATAAGGGGCTGTGTGGACGGCGTTGATTTTTGCTTCACTTGGAACGGTGACTGGCTTTTAGACGGTTGTGAATGCGGCTACACGTTTAAGTATCCGACTTGGTACGAGTACTATTATCCGTATCCTGATTTGCCGCCGGGGCAGGGTGGCAATCCTGAAAACATCGGGCAAGAAAACCCAGCAGAGGGTGACTTCGCGCGAGGGAGTTGCTTTCCGGGTGACGAGTGCGATGGTTACTTTGTTTCAGCGGAAATTCTTCGCGTAACTTCCGGGCCGGATGCGGGCAAGAATTATTGGCAAATAAAATTTCCAATTCGCGGGGGCAACGCTGCAATCTATGAGAGTGAACGGTTTCCACCTACCGAGTGCCGTAAAGAGCGAATTTGTCCGCCAACAACGCTTCCGTGGGTAGGGCCAATTACTGAATGCGAATGGCCCCCGACAATTCAGCTTATCCCCGTCAATTAAAATCATGTTTTGCAAATTTCAAATCGAGCCGGTTGCCGATCGCCCGGGGTTCTGGTCACATTCTTGTGAGCGCGAAACGTGCCCCAACAAGAATCTTGTTTTTGCAACACCCAAGCCGATGACGGCAACGTGCAAATATGTCGGCGGTGCGCGCAGACTTTTCAATTTTACGGTCGCGGCAATTGCGCACGTGAGCGGCGGTTGCCCAACATGCACACAGGACGAGATCGATGCGCGGCTAGCGGTTTGCCATACATGCCCGTTGTTCGTGCGCAAGAATGATCGCGTCGGCTATTGCTCGCATAAGACGTGCGGTTGCTCGATAAATGATATGGGCGGGTTCATAAACAAAATCGCATGGCGTGAGCAAGCGTGCCCGATTGGGAAATGGTGAACTAGTCCAAATGGGGGGTAGTGGGAAAGTCGAGTTCTAAGCTCTTACCCGCTAACGACTTAAAATCTTTCTCGTACTGCTTGACAGCCTATTCCCTACCCGCTACAATCCGGTTTGGCCGATACTAGTCCAGACACTATACTAGATACTAGGAGAAACATGCGAGCGCTAACCCCCGCGACGGCGCGTCTTCTCGCGCCAATCAAGCTACAGCCTAATGATCGTCTAGAATTGCAATTGCAAAAAGACGGCGATCAATTCACTGCGCGCATTTACTCGATTGACGTTGAAAACGGCAAAGAGAAAAAAGCACTTGCATCATGGGAAGCGCGCATGAAATTTATTGAGCGCGTACCCGAGCGTTCGCGACTTGGCAAAGATGGTGGCGCGAGCGGTTGGGTTGAATCATGGTCAATCGGCGCAACCGATACGAGCGTGGCCGTGATTAGCGCGCTTTGGCCTATCAAACAAATCGTATTCAAAGATGCTGATACCGTCACTATGTTTAACTACTTAGTGACGAGTTCGCTCAACTACGATTTTGCAGCCGAGCTATCTGCCCACTACCAAGAAACGAAGCAAGCGCCGCCGGCCGCATTTCCGAAACGCGATGACGTTATTCTAGCGCCGTATCAAATCACGGCAACGGCGATTGCGTTGCGCGTTGAGGCGTTCTCATTATTTATGGCTATGGGGACGGGCAAAAGTGCGTGCGTCGTCACACGGTTTTGTGCGGACGCTGTGCGAAACTTATCCGGCAAGTCGCATAAAGTCCTAATCGTTTGCCCCAAAAACGTGCGCACGAATTGGGTAGACGAGATCGAAAAATTCAAGACGTGCGGCGGGCGCACAACTGTGATTCGTGGCGGCGCGCTTGACCGGGTAAAATGCCTAATCGATGCGTTTAGCGGCTTGAAAGACGGCGAGAAGTTTACCGCCGTCGTTGTCGCCTACGATGCTATGGTGCGAATGCTTCCCGCGTTGCGAGGCGTCGAGTGGGATTTATGCGTGCTTGACGAAGGGCATTATATCAAGTCTGCGAAAACGAAGCGCGCACACGGCGCGATGGAGTTGCGAGAGATTGCAAAAAAGCGCATGTTGCTGACAGGGACGCCAATCACGAACACGCCGCTTGACTTGTATTCGCAACTGGAGTTTTTAGGTAAAGGCTTTTCAGGCTTCCGTTCGTTCGCGGCGTTCGCAAAGTTTTACGGCGTCTTCGCCAAGAACGAGCAAACCGGAATGAGCAAGCTAATCGCGTTTCAAAATATGCCGTTTATGAAAGAGCGGCTAGCGCGTTACAGTTTCATTATCACTAAAGAGCAAGCGTTGCCCGACCTGCCCCCAAAAGTGTACGACGTGCTTGAAGTCGAAATGACAGCGGAGCAAACACAAGTTTACGTTGACTTGCGCGACACGCTTGCGGCTGAGATCGACGGGCAGCTTAGCTCTTCCGGTGAAAACGCCGGTTTGATAGTAACAAACGCGCTTGTGAAGCTATTGCGGCTCGCCCAAATCACAAGCGGGTTTCTGCCGTTGCAAGAGGAAATCTTGCAAGAGGATGGCGAGTACAAGTTGCAAAAAGACGTGTACCGATTCGATCCGAACCCGAAACTAGAAGCGCTGGTGGAAGCGCTCAAAGAGGATTTTGCGGAGTCCGACAATAATAAGTCTATCGTATGGGCGTGCTGGGTCCAAGATATCAAGCAAATCCGCGCACGGCTCGAAATCGAGGGGATTAGTTGCGTCACCTATTACGGCGCGACTAGCGACGAAGACCGCGAAAATGCAATCAAGTCGTTCAACACGGACCCGAATTGCCGGGTGTTCATTGGCAACGCGGCGGCGGGCGGTACGGGCGTAAACTTGCTAGGGTATGATCCGCGAACAAACGGCGATAGCCAATCGAACGCGAACCACGTTTATTACTATTCGCAAGACTGGAGCATGGTCAAGCGCGCCCAATCAGAGGATCGCGTGCATCGTCGCGGCACGCGGGGCACGGTAAGGGTGACGGACTTGTGCGTACCTAACTCAATTGACATGGAAATTCGCGTGCGCGTAATGCAAAAGCGAATATCGGCCATGCAAATATCCGACGTTCGAGAAATTCTGAAAAATGTCATGCGTGGCGTACTAGGAGATAATTAGTATGAGTAGCAACACAGACCAAGCGCAAGTCTTGGCACTTGAAATTTCAAAGTACGATCTTTCGAGTTGTAACAGCTTTGGCTTTCTACAATTCATTTTTCCGCCCGACGGGCCTAAACCGAGCGTGTGGACCCGCGAGTACCGCCTTGAAATCGAGCGTGCGCTGGAAGATTATGAGTTCGACCCGGCGATTGATTACATCGTGCTTGTCGGTCAAATGTTGCCGTTAGCCATTTTGGTCAACATTCTTTCGACAAAATATCGTGCTTTCAAAGCCTTAGTTTTCAACGCCAACAGTAGAGAATACGAAACTGTGCTATTAACGGGGGTCAGTAATGATACCAGAAGCTAAAGAATTGTTCGCGGCAGTCGAGACAAACCACAAAAATTGCTACGTCACCGTGGGCCGCATTATGGCGATTGCCCCTAGCCTTGCCGAAGACACTACCGAAGCCGTCGATATGGCGCTGGCGGTCAAGCAAGCGTTTGACTTAGCAGAAGACACGCTTAAAACGTTGCGCGCACTTAAAGGGCTCACAGAGAAGCTAGTTTGCACGATGGCCGTGAGGGATGGCGCTATGACAGGATACGAGACGGCATACTGCAAAGTGACCCCGAAAGTGAAAATGGCCGTTTCAGTGCCGGCGCGAAATAGCGACCCCGAAAAGTTTTTGGCGGTCATGCGTGAGCTAGGCATTCCAGAGTCGTTACTAGGCGACGAAAACTCTCCCGAGTGCGCACGGTTGCACTACCCCGGCGTAGTGGAACTGGCATCGAAACTATTGTCTTCGGGTGCGCCGTTGCCGGCGGCACTGGCGAGTTGCAAGCAGTTCGCTCAATACAGTTTGAGAATCACCCCGCGTAAGGGCGTGTTGGAAGAGTAACTTTTTAACAGGAGAAAGACAATGACAGTGCAAGTTGAAACCTACGAGTTGACCGAGACAGGCATCGACGGCGTGCCCGAATGTGAAGCCGAAGCGATGGAGCTAATCCAAACGTTAGGCTTGACCGGGCAGCAGAAGCTTTTTGGCAAAAAAGAGGAAACCGGCGAAACGGTGCGATGCCCCTATCGCAAAATGAGCGCGTCCGAAAGGTTCGTTTACGATCTATTGTTGCCGGTCAAAACGAAGATCGAAAGCTACGAATCGGGCTGCATTCCGTTGCGCGTTTTGCAAGTCGCATCGCATGCTCGACCGCTGTTTAAGTGCTTATATGTTTTGCACACAGCGGACCGTCGCGACCCGGTTTTGATCGGTTGCGAGGGTCCATACGCGACTGACTACTTTATTCTTGCGCGCTGGGATGATGTGCTGGAGTCGTTCGGCGTGCTGGCCGCTAGAGCTTGCAAGTTATTTCGCGACCAGTACAAAGCGAAGCTTGCAGAGTTCCACGGCAAAATGGCGGCGGCGGCGGCGGAAGTCGCGGCTATGTCGGATGATGTGTTAGTAGACGCGGGAAAAACTTTGCCGACGTTCTACGCTTAGGTTTGCGGGGACCTTTAACCCCGTTTTATACCTTTTGTTTTGGGGACTCAAAAATGTCAAGTGAACTAATTTCAGGTGGTCAGAGTGGCGTGCAGTTGCCCGCGTTTATGGACGCCGACAAAAAAATGGGGGTTGAGTCGTTGGCACAGTACATTGTGCCGCCGCGCATCAAGATCGTGCAACCACTATCGGGGGAGCAATTCAGCGCACTCTTTAGCAAGGGCGACGTTGTGCTTGTGCCAACGCTAAGCATGGTTGCGCCGGTCATTCTAGACGGCAACAAGAAACCCACAAAAGCCGGCGCGCCGTTTTGTTTTATTCCGGTGTTCTTTTTTCCCGAGTACCTCGCGTGGAACCCGCTCTCGTTAAAGGGTGCGCTACCGTCGATTCGCGAGCGGTCACTTGACCCGAAGAGTGACATTGCGCGGAAGTCGCGCAGCGCTGGAACGCGCGAAGAGCCTTGCCCCGAGTCGAAGGACCCCAAGGATGTTATCCGTTATCAAGAACACTTAAATTTTGTTGTTGTGTTGTTGAACACTGGCGAGACAGCGGGCATTCCTGTAGTCGTGTCGTTTTCTCGCGGTGAGCATCGCACGGGGTCGAATCTTGCGAGTCTGATTGCCATGCGTAGCGCGCCAATTTTTGGTTGCGTCTTTGAGGCACACTCACAAGAGCGAGTAAACGCGAAAGGTGTATGGTACGGTTTGGATATTACAAACCCGAGCGTTGCGAGCGGGGTTAGCGGCGTAGTAACCGACGAAAAGCAATATGCAGCACTGAAGAAACTACACTTGCAGATGAAAGCCGCGCACGCGGAAAACATGATCGTTGTCGACCATGCGGACGACGATTTGGAAGTTGACGAGAAATTTACGTAGTCTCTGTACGCGGGCGCGGGGACCACAACCCGCGCTTTTTCTTTTCAGCTAAATGGGGTCCAAGATGGAGCTTGACGCAAAACAAATCGACGCTATTGCCGAGTTGCGACGGCACGGAATTCCGTACACGCTTGCGGGTGACGACTGGGCTAAAGTGCATTGCCCGTTTCACGCGGACAAAAGCGCGTCGTGTGGATTGAATATCCGCGAGAATTATTACAAGTGCCAAGCGGCTGGGTGCGGCGCTGGTGGTGACTTAATTGCGTTTCTAACGCAAGCATTAAAGACAACGCGCGTTTTGCTGTTAAAAGATTTAGTAACGCGGTACGAACTAAACGACAGCATAACAATCGAGCCGAGCGTTATCGAACGGGACCATACATACCTATGGGAATGCGGCCCGCAACTGCAAGAGCTACGCAACCGCGCCGTGTCGGATGATGCAATCCGTAAGTATCGCATCGGTGCGCGCAAGCCTGATAGGGACGGCGCGGTGCGCGTTACGATCCCGATTAAAAATGCTGTGGGGCTGTACGTCAACGTCCGCAAGTATCTGCCGGGCGCGCCGGGTGCGGATAAAATGCGCAACGAGCCGCATTGCGGATCGTCTAGACTCTACCCGATTGAGCAATTAGACTACTCGACAATCGTTATTTGCGGCGGTGAGCTAAAAGCGATTGTTGCGGCGGAAGAGCTAAACGAGCATGGCATAGGCGCGGTATCCCCAACGGGTGGAGAGGGGAATTGGAAAGATGACTTTACGGAAGTATTTACGGGCAAAAAAGTTTACGTTTGCTACGATATCGACAAAGCCGGCATCACTGGCGCTAAAAATGTTTGCAAGAACGTTTCTAGTGTTGCGTTGTGGTGCGGCTTGCTAAAGTTGCCACTTGCTATTGACGAGTTCCCGCACGGCGACATAAACGACTATGTAGCCGGCGGCGGCAAATTGTTTCCGTTGCTTGAATCTTGCGAAGAGTTCGCGCCTGTAATCCTTGCTAAAGAGCCGCTAGCTCCGATAGCCGTTACGCTACAACAAGCGATGCAATTTTCTGAGAATTCGCAGCCGCTAGAGTTCGATGGTTGCATTAGCGCGCACGGGGCCGCGTTCCGCGTGCCAAAAGTGCTGAAAGTGCGTTGTGATAAAGGGCAGCCGTTTTGCGGTATCTGTCCGGTTTCAATGGTCGAGAACGAAACTAGCACTTACGAGATTGAATCAGGCAACGCGCAGCTTTTGCGATATATTGGCGAAAACAAAAGCAAGTGGCTAGCTTATGACAAAGAGTTGCTAGGCATACCGTCGCAATGCCATGTCGTCGCATTCGAGCGTCTAGCAGATTACACGCTCCAAGATATTGAAATGAGCGATGCAGGGTCGACGCATAGGGGCATATGGTTCAAGCCTGAGAACGGAGTCGCGGCGGCGGTGACTGAAAAATACACTTTTACGGGGACTTCCCAAGCGTTCCCGAGTAATTCCGAAGCGGTCATATTCGCATATCAACAAGAGTTGCGCGATAATGAGCTATCTGAATATCAACAGCCAAAAGACAACGGCGAACACTTGCAAGTTTTCAGGCCGCTGGAGTGGAACGTTGACGCGCTTGAATTAAAGCTAACCGCAATTCACGACGATCTTGGCAATAATGTCCTGCGCGTTTACTTTCGCAACGATATGAATTTGATAGCCGATCTAGCTTTTCATTCAGTTTTGCAGATACCCTATGACGGCGGCGTTAAGCGCGGGTGGGTCGACGTGCTTATCGTAGGCGATAGCGGACAAGCAAAAACAAGTATGTTGGATGGCTTAATCAGACACTACGGGCTCGGCGTCAAAAAAGACTGTAAGAATGCGACCGTTCCGGGGTTGCTCGCCACGACCCGCAAGGGTCTTAGTGGTCAATTCTTAGTTGTCGCGGGGTCAATACCACAAAACGACCGGCAACTAGTCGTCTTAGAAGAGTTCAAGGGCATTCAAGGCGACGTTATGCAGAGGCTTACAGAAGTGCGGAGTAGCGGCAAGCTTACGGTTTCAAAAGCCGGGCACGGCGTATTTGATGCGCGCGTGCGGCTAGTCATAATGAGCAATCCAAAGTCAACGCGCGCTGTAAGTGATTACTCTTTTGGGATTGAGATACTTGCAGAGCTAATACCAAACTTGGAAGACTTGCGCAGGTTTGACGCTGCAATTATTTTAAGCAAGGATGACATTATGCCGGGTAAGCTTTCAGCACGAACGCGCGACCCGCTTTCCTTGCCGCATATCTACACGGCGGGGCTGTGCCGCGAGCTAATTATTTGGGCATGGACTCGGACGCCTGAGCAAATAGAAATATCACGCGAAACGTTCGGCCTGATTCTTGACAATGCCAAAGACTTGCAAACAGAATTCACGGACGCGCTGCCGCTAATAGACTCTACAATGCGAGAGAAGCTTACAAAGCTTTCAGTGGCATTGGCTGCGCGCACGTTTTCCTCTTCAGATGATGGGTGCAACATCATAGTGCGGCCATGCCATGTTGAGTTTATTACGGCCGCGCTGCGAAGAATCTACTCTCAACCGTCGTTTGGCTATGCGGCCTATTCGGCTAGCCTGAAAGTCGTTACGAATTTCCGAGAGAAGCCAGTGGATGAGGCGATTCGCGAGCTAGGGTTAGCGCTTTCCTTTGTCGAAAACGCACGGCATCACGATAGGCTTAGCTCGACGGACATTGGGAACTGGATCGGCGCAACAGATTACTCGCAGTCAACAGCGTTAATCAGTTTGCTAGTGCGGACGGGGGCGCTGATGCGCGTGCAAGGCACGGCGGGGGCGAGTACGCTTTACACTAAGACAGCAGAGTTTAGCGCGTACTTGAAACGTGTCGAAGTTACAAATACCAAAGGCCCGGTTTTAGAAGAGAAATTTTAATGGGTATCAAAGATCAAGCTTTGCACGGCGCGGCGGCTGGCCTATTCGTTGCGCACGACCGTGTGAACTATTTACTCAAAAACGAAAAGCTTGCGGAAGTTATTGAGGGCGTCGGGATGATCGTGTTGCGCAAAAGCCAAGGGGAGAAAGATTTGTATGGCGAAGAAATCCAACGAACGAAACGGGCGCTCGAAAAACTCGAAATCGAGTTCCAAGCGGGTGAGGCGTTTGAGTGAAAGTGATGTAAACTTACAAGAGGCGATCCGATTCAATAACGCGGTTACAAAAGCGATTCGCCAAAATAGCCTAGTGCCGTCGCATCATCCACTAGATAAGCTTTGTGACCTATTGCCGGAATTCGCGCGGGATATCATTCGCGCTGCAATCGGCAATAGTGCGCACGTAAGCGGCTCGACGTTTATTGGCAGCGGGCTGAAAGTGCTAGGCTTAGATAAGGGCGATGCTTTGCCTACTCCGTCACAAATTCAAGAATTGGATAAATTCTATCACGGGAAGCGGAAAAATAATGTTCCCTCCACTACCTGAAAAAATCAATACAGTTTACCTAGACCTTGAAACGGCTAGCTTTGATCCAAAAATTGCAGCACTATCGCCGTGGCGAGCGGAGAATCGAATTCTTGGGGCGGCGATTACTTGGGATGACGAGCCGCGAGCATGGTATTTTCCACTCTGCCACAAATTTGGCGACAACCTGCCGCAAGAGCCGGTGTTTGCATTTCTGCGAGAGGCTATGTCGCGCTCCGAGACATGGTGCAATCACAATATAAACTTTGATGCGCACTTTCTCACAAACCATATCGGGCCGCTGCCGGAACACTTGAAATTTCGCGACACGCTAACGGGGAGCAAACTTTTAGATACAGATTTACAGTTCAAGGGCGGCGCGGGCCTAGATAACTTGTCAAAGCTATGGCTTGACGAAGATATCAGCGGAGTAGAAGCCCCGTTCGTGCCGTACTTGCATAAAAACAAAAACTACGCGGCCATACCCGCCGATATTATGGCCCCCTACGCTTGCCAAGACGTTCAAACAGCCCGCAAACTGGACAAGCACATCGCCGCAAGTATGCCCAAAAGTGTTTTGCGCGTATGGGCAACAGAGCAACGGCTGACAAAAGTGCTTTTTACAATCGAGCAGCGCGGTTTGCGCGTGGACTTGCAAGAACTACAAATCGAAGAGCTTAAAGTGCGCTACCGAATGAGCGTACTTGAACAAAATTTACATGAGCTAATCGGCCGCGCTATAAACCCTATCTCGTCTAACTCTGTTTTTGATGTTCTTTGTACTCAGTACGGCTTGCCCGTGTTGGGCTGGAGTGAAGACGGCAAACCGAGTTTCGATAAGTTTGCTATGAAGCGGTATCTCGACTTGCCCAACGCACCGATAAATATCATTGAGTGCATTGCGGAATATCGGAAGCTCGCAACGCTACTCAATAATTTTTTAGAGCCTTACCAGTCTTTGCAAAAAGACGGTATTTTGCATAGCCGATATAACGCCGTTGTGCGCACGGGTCGAATGTCCAGCAGCACGCCGAACGCGCAGCAGTTATCTAAGGATGCCAAAGCGCTAATACACCCGCGATTCGGGTACGCTTTTTTGTCGTTTGACTTGGCGGGGATAGAGTTCAGAATACTTTGCGATTATATCGAGAATGCCGAAGCGATATCGCGGTACAACGCGGACCCCAATACTGACTTTCATATAATGTCGGCGGACATGTGCGGCATTAGTCGACAAGCCGCAAAGACCTTGAATTTTATGGTGGCGTTTGGCGGGGGTAAAGCCAAGACGCTAGCATTGCTCAGCGCTACCAAGGACCTAACCGACGCTGGCGAGGCAGAGAGGGTCTACAATGCGTGGCACGCCATGTTTCCAGAACTGAAGCCTACGGCCCGACGGGCGACGGCAGCGGCTAAATCGCACGGTTACGTGAAAAATCTCTACGGCCGCCGCCGACATCTCCCGACGGAGTTTGCTCATATTGCCTTAAACGCGAGCGTACAGGGCACGGCGGCCGATATTTTCAAGTGCGCAACGGTCAGACTAGCCGACTATTTTGCGAGCCGGCCCGAGATAGACGCACATCTAGCCGCCTTAGTCCATGACGAGTTTCTTATAGAAGCCCCTCTAGGGCTTCTAAGCGACACGGAGACGCTTAGAGATATAGTCGGGATCATAGAAGCCCCGCCGCTGGACGTGGCGTTTAGCGTGCCAATTAGAACGTCCGCGAACTGGAGTCAAAAAAGTTGGGCGGATTGCGAAAATAATAAAGTGGACCTGTTGACAGCCCTTGCAGAGCCCGTATAATCGGGTCATGGCACTAACAATTTCTCAGCTTTGCAAGATTCGAGCCGCACGGCGGCTGAATCCCTACACGGGAAAACCGCTACCCAAAAGTAGCGTTGTAAGAGTTCCGCGTTTCGTTTCCTCTGTTTCTCGTTTCTCGAAAGGGTAAACTATGTCTACCGCTACCGCTGCAATGGGTGTTGAAAAGAAAAAGCGCCCCGCGTTCAAGGCGATGACCCCCGCCGAAAAAGCCATTTATTACGGCGAGTTGAAAGAAAAGCGCGAGGCGCGCGCTGCCAACAAGTTCGTGCCGCCGGCCGGTGCAAGTTACATCAACGAAGACGGCTTGATGACTTGCACAATCACCCCGGAAGGATGGGACGGCAAAGTGCATGCGGATTTTGTCATGGCCGACTTCGCCGCCGAGCATTACTACTTGGACTTCCGGGCCGGGCTGCTGGAAGCAAAAGCCGCCAAGTTGCGCTTGGACGCCGAAACGAGCCGCAAGGGCGGGCCGCGCCTGAAGGGTGACGCCAAAAAGTTGCTCGCGTACCAAGAGAAGTTCGAGGCGCTTCGCAAGAGCCTCGAAGCGGAAGGCGTGGATGTCTCGGCAATTCTCGCCGGCATCGCAAAGTAGTGGAGTCGACCCCCCACAACGCGCGGGACTGCAAACCGCGCGGCGATGGTGGGTCAGCTTCGGAAAATAAACTACTAATACAAAGGAAACAACATGCTTTCACCGCGCGAACAACTAGCCGAGCTAGACGCCTTGATTGCGGCGCATGTGGCGAACATATCGCACGTGCGCGAAGTCCTCAACAACCCCCAATTAAGCGACCGCCTTATCGCGGAGCGCCGGGCGACTATCGACAGGCTTTTGCATTCTATCGCAGAGCTATCGAGTATGTCCGTTTATGGGGACGAAATGATTGCGCGCAGCAAAGCGCGCATCGCGGAGTTAAAAAGTCGCCGGGCGGCTCTTGCGAATTCTGAAGCGATTCAAAAGCTACTCGACTTGCAAGAAAAAATGGATGCAATCGAGGCGGAAGATTTGGACATATCCGCGATGGTTATGGAGATAGAAGATGACACGTAAGCCTTTGTTTGTCGTTGGGGCGAATAACGTCGTGCGCTGCCCACAATATGGCCGGCGGTTGCGGCAGGTGTTTGCAACTAACGCGGAAGCGCGGGAGAAGTGCTTGGAGTTGCGCGGTGCATTCAAGCTACTGAGTATCGAAGAGATCGAAAAGTTTATCGGCTCCAAAGAGCTTTGCTGGAATTCAGAAAAATGAACGAACAAAGTAGCCTTGCCGAGATCGTCGGGTTTCTGCGCAATGTGCAAAACGGGGGATACATCGAAATCGTTATTGAGTTGTGCAAGGCTCGAATGGTCGAGCTAGACAAAAATCACGTCAATGAAAACATCGAAGCACTTAAAGAACTGGCGAGGATGATGAAATGAAAACTTTACTAGTCGCGGTCGGTGACATTTTTCCGGGTACGGGCGACATTGAAGTGGGCGTCTACGACGGGCCGCGCTTTGTGGCTATTGGGGTCTGCGAAGTCCCGTGCCTATTACTGACGACTAGGGACATCGGCCGCGTGGCCCAAGTCGACTATACACATATAGACGAGAAAACGCACAAGCTGGTGGGGCCGGTCTTTCTTAAATGGCGCGATGACTTGTCTGCCAGCGTGGCAACACTAGGGCAGGACGACGAATTAGTGCGGGCATGGGGGGAAACCGAAGATTTAGGCTCACAGGATGCCCCCTAACGAGCGCCGATAGGGTCCAGTGACCTGGAACACGTCGGCGGCAACCGGGGCTTAGGCGGGCAGCTAGGCGTTTGGCGGCTTAAAATAAGGACTTAGGGGGTCGGGCTTGACGGTCGGGCTTGACGGTCGGCTGTGGGTCGGTTAGGCTCTAGGGAGTCGAGTTTACAAGTAACAAACGAGAGGAAACGAATCATGCAAACCGAACGATTGCGAAAAGATTGGTCAAGCTACGCCGGCGAGTCGGTTACAGTTGAGAAAATTGGCGGGGTTTTCTATGCTTTTGGCAGCGAATTGGGATGCTATCGGATTTGCTACAAATACCGCTACAGCGAACCGGCCAAAACGCTGGTTGATTACTCGCAAAACATGAAAAGTTGGTTTTTTCGGCTCGAACCGTAAAAAGGGTTTGCAATCGTGCGGCCCGCACAAACGTACAAGGAAAACAAGTCATGCAAGCGACAATTATTCACGTTTTCGAGCAAGCCGGCTTAGGTTTAGCGCCGTTTCGTTTCGTCGGGCTCGAAAACAACAACGACCGCGCAGCGATCAACAGCGAACGCCGTGCAAACGGCCAGATTTACACAACCAACTATTGCACAAGTTGCGATTATTGCAGCACAGCGATTTGTGACGCGTACTATCTGGAAAGCGCGGACGGCAAACAATTCAAAGTTGGTTGCGATTGTGTTCTCAAAACCGGGGATGCCGGTTTGATTAACATCGTCAAAAAACTCTCCGCGAAAGCGGCAACCGACAAGCGGCACGCACGCGAAGCCGTCAAGCTCGCAGAGGGCGCAGCGCTATTCGCACGGCCTGAAGTGCAAGCTATGTTGTCCGCGATGCCGCACCCTCGCAAGTGGCGCGCAAACAAAGGCGAGACTATGCTGGATAGCGTCAAGTGGATGCTTCTCAACGCTGGGACAGCGGGCAAGTTGAAAACCTATGCGGAGATTGCAAAACTATGCACGAACTAGATGATATCGTAACACTGGAGCGCGTTTGCAAAACGTGCGGCAAGATCGGCGTTTTCAAAATCCCGCGCATCCGCTATATAGCATGGTTGAATATAGCATGGTTGAAAGGTGCATATGTTCAAGACGTTGTGCCAGAGCTATCGGCGGACGCACGCGAGTTTCTAATTTCAAGCGTTTGCGGCGAATGCTTCGACAAGACTTTTCCTAATGGGTATTGGGGCGATGAATAATGATTGCAATAAGCGAAATTTACAGCCGCGTGCTTTTCAGTACTGGCGGGACCGTTTTCCTTGCGTGCGGGAGTTTACTGTGCTGTGCGCTTGCGGGTGGTTCGCCGGCGCAAGATAAGTTTGACGCCGTGCGCGCCGAAATAGCCGTCGAGCATGCGGCCCGCGAGTACGAGCGGTTGCGACCGCCTAAGCCGGTAACTGTTTTGTGGTGCAAATATGGGGGAATGAGCGCGGCACGCGATTACGCGAGTGAGCGACCCGAACACTCAAAAGTGAGCGATAAGCTCGCGAGAGAGAAGTGCTTGCGATTCTATTTGTCGCGCGGGGGCGTGCGCGAGGACTTGCCGGAAGTGTGTTTGCAAGTGATGGCGACAGAGTTCCAGAGAGTTTACAGGCGGTTTTACATACAGGAGTTGGAGAAGAAATAAAATGATCGACCATGAACGGCTACAAACGATTAGTGAAATCCGTAATCTGATAAATATGTTAGGGATGCTTAACATATCCGGCCGTACATGCAGAATACTGCGTGACATGAGTGAAGATTATTTAGCACAAGAGGTAGCAGCATTACAGGTTGGCGTTGGCGTTGTCGTTGGTGTTGAGCAATCGCCAGAACAACGGTTGCTTGAGTTAGCTAAGATGCTCAAAGAGCTTGGGGTGAAAGTATGAGAATTTCAATCGACGTATCGGGTGAGGACAGCGAAGAAATGCTATCCGACAACGATGTTTTGAAGCTTGTTGCCGACTTGAAGGAATTGGGGTGGGATTGCGAGGATGAGGATTGCCTAGTGGTAGACGCCTTGACGTTTAACAATCTAGCACATCATGCCTTTCAATTAGACGACGTAACAGCGACGATTCAAGACTATATGCCAGAAGTTGATTTTGAAACCTTAACGGAGTAAACATGACAATGAAAAATTCCCTTCGATCAATTGCGGTTTTGACAACGTTGCTGGTTTTGTTGTGGGCTGGGTTTCTGTTTGGGCGTATACTCGTTTGGAACTACCCGCAAAGTTTTCCGCATGACGAACTACTTGTGCCACTAAAGGGTGGGCTTTGGGTCCCAGCAAATCAAGTAGAGTCCATGCCGTTACCCTTGAAATCGTTTCGCGTTGAGGAATTACCAGCGCCACCAGCGCCACCAGCGCCAACTGTTGAGCAAGGGCGCGAGATACTTCGTTTTCGACAGACTAAATTTGTCGAAGAAATTGCAGCGGGCGTGCCGCTTGTCTCGGTCGACGGCTGGGATATCACGGTGGCAGAGGCGGACATGGTGCGGTTTACTAATGAGTACCGCGTGCGCAACGGCAGACGCGCGCTGAAAGTATCTGGCCGTCTAATGGGCACGGCTCGAACGCAAGCGTGGTTGCAAATCCGTCGCGGTATGTCGCACGGCTATACGTCGGGATGGGGCGGCGAGAACATTGCGAGCGGTCAACAGTCTGCGCGCGCAGTCGTCACAACATGGATAAATTCGCCGGGGCATCGTGCGAACATGCTCGGCAATTATGAGTGGATCGGCGTTGGCGGTTACTCAAATCAATGGACACAGCAATTCAGATAGGAGAAATAACATGCTCGAAACCAAAACGTTTGAAATTCGCGACCGAGGCACATTTATACCCGTTATGGCAACGGCAATGCGTTCGGTGCAAGATCAAGACAAGTATCTATTGCAGCGCGCGGGTTACAACCCCTATACATTTCTTGTTGCGCTAACGCACTTAGACGTTCAAAACGGCAACCCAATTGTTTGCAATTCGCTGCACTGGCACTTGAAAAAGAACCGTTCGCTATCAATTGCGCACGCGCACATTTCAACCAATTGGGACGCGCTTGCGAGCGGCCAAGTGATTGACGTCGAATTCTTGTTAGGCGAAACAGACAAACCAAAGATCAGCGAAAGGTTTGATGGGCTATGAAAACAATGGCTTGGACAGCGGTTGGTATGAACCCAGCCGGCGACATGTTTCAAATAGTCACCGTACAAGACACTCGCGACGAAGTGCTAGACGTTTGCAAAGAGTTTATTGCGAGCGGTGCGGGCGTTGCGTACAAAACTTTTAAGGTCCACGAACCCAAAAAATTTATCAGGGAGTTGTCGCCTTGGATTAAGTCGCAAGCAAAAGTAACTCTTTCCAACGACGATGTGAGAACTGCTGCGCACATACTTGCAAAAAGGCTTTTGGAAGAAATGATACTTCTGCGCGCAAACGAAATGGTCGCAAACGGTGGTAGGATTGGACACTTGCCCGAATTGGCTTGGGCGGGCATCGGTATCAAGTTTGATAAAGCGGAGACACAAAAGTTTCACATGGTTCAAGTGGTCACACTGAAAAAGGTTTTCGGTGAAGCGCTGGCAGCTTGCGAAGCGTACAAAAATCATGTGGACGGCGGCGACGTTTACCAAATATTTGAAATATCCAACAGAAGCAAATTTCAAAAAGAGTGTACCGAGTGGTTTATGCAACAGACTGGCGTGAATGCAACCGAAGCGAATGCGTTTATTGATTCTATCGTACAAGTACTCTTAATGGAAATGCTTAAATGAATGAGCGCGTCATTCGTAGGCATTTACTGCGCACCGACGGCAGCATTTCGCTAGTGGAGTTGCCGATTGGCTCAGTTTTGCTCTATGCCGGCGCGCTCGCGGGGGTACAGTTGTGGCTGTATACGCTGCAAGACGAGCGCGTAGAGCAAGGCTTGGGGGAGAAGTGCAAAACAGAGACACGCACTTTTCTAGCGGTGAAAACTAACGAGCAGATTTGTTTGGGAGACGGTTGCAAAGTTGAATTTTTGAGTAGCGCTTGCGTAAACGAAATGGAGTACCATACTTTTGAAATCACCTATTAAATACTTCGGTGGCAAGTCCTACCTGGCCGACAAAATTCTGGAGCTTTTTCCGTTACCTGAAACGTATCACAATTTTGTTGAGTTGTTTAGCGGCGGCGCAAGTGTGCTGTTTGCGCATTCGCACCCAAATTGTGCGGAAACATTAAACGACCTTAACGGCGAGATAGAAAATTTCTGGCGCGTTCTGCGCGAGCCGGACCTATTCACGGGTTTCGTGCGCACGGTCAATGCGACCCCTTTTTCTGAGCGCGCCTTTTCTGATGCGCTGAGTACAGCGTTACCCTATGGTGCGCACCCCGTCCGACGTGCCGTAAGATTCTTTGTCTTGAATCGGCTGAGCCGGTCGGGTGGCTTTAAGACGTTCGCGACCCTCACTAAGACACGAACGCGGCGCGGAATGTCTGAGCAAGCCTCTGCGTGGCTAGGGGCCGTCGAGGGGCTTGATGCCGTGCATGAGCGGCTTGCCGGCGTGGTATTGACCAACAGGCCGGCGGTGGCCGTGGTGGATGCCCTAGACGATCCTGGCACGGTCTTCTACGTCGACCCGCCATACCTGCCGAGTAGCCGCGCCGGCGGGGGTGAGTATGAAGACACGCCGGGCGGGGCCGGGTGCGAAATGGATATTGCGGGGCATATCGAGTTGTTGGATAGGCTCGCGCACATACACGGCAAGTTTCTACTGAGTACGTATGCAAACGAATTGTATGCGGACTACGCAACAGAGTACGGCTGGAATTTGTACGAGTTTGCAAGCCCGTTGCATTCGAGCGGCGGGGCAGTGAAACGGATTGCAACTGAACTTGTTTATAGGAATTACTAGAATGGGTTACTTTTTGCCAAAGTTAGTTGATGTTTGCGAAGTCGCGGCCCCGTTGAACAGGGTCGACGCGGTTTTAGACGAAATCAACGCGATACGCGAGCGCACGGGGCATAAATTTGTGGTGCATAGTTGCCCGTGCGGGCGAGAGCCTAAAGGGTTGCACATTTTGATTGAGTTGACAGCGTACCATTTACCGCTGAGTGTCATGGAAGCGGAATTCGCGATCCCGTTGCGAAAGGTGGTGCTGAATGGTTAGCGAATGCCAGTATACCCGCCGAATTTGTCGCGAGCTAACTGCGCTGGGTTGCTACGTTCAAGTCAACGCTGGCTCGCGGTATGGTACGGCCGGCTTTCCTGATCGCACTGTAATATTGCCGTGTCGCGGCGTGGTTTGGTTTTTTGAGTTCAAATCTGAAACGGGTAAGGTATCCGCTTTGCAAGCGGCAGTTATGCGAGAGTTGATACGTCGCGGGGCGAATGTAAAAGTGATAAGAGTGGGCGAGTTCTCAACCGGAAAGGAATTGCTAGAATGCTTACAGAGTTCACAGAGTTCACAGAGTTCGAGCCAGAACGATGGGTTGACTACCGGGCTTGGCTAGCTTGGATGAAAGCAAACGCTTTTGACATGCTGCTGAATGAGTTTGGTTTGCCCGGTGACATGGACAAAGCAGACTTCACAGATGAAATGTTCGAGGCGCTGGTAAAAAAAGATGCAGAGGCGCGCGTAGTGCTTGAACAGCAACGCGCAGCGTGGGCCGCGAAAAAATCAGCAGAGGCAAAAGAAAAAGCGAAGTGGTGGGTTTTCCCAACGCACGAACAAAGGATGTGGCCCCTAGAAGTCGAGCCAATAGTTGCGGGAATGAGTAAAACATCATTTAACAAAGCCGTCACTACCAGATTGATAAATAAGGGTTTGTCTATTAGGGATAGCGGAAAGGACAGAATCCTTATGAAAGATTATCTAGCGCTTATGGAAACTACGCGCGCCGAAGTGAAAAAAGAGTTGGATGATGCTAATTATTTTGCGAAACTCATGCTTAAACGCGAGCGTGATGCGCCAAAGGAAGAGGCAAAACGACATTTAGACAATTACAAGGACTACTTAAAACAGACCGCCAAAGCCGACAAGACTGCTATTCTGGCGGAACGGGCAGCGGAACGGCAAGCCGCTAGGGCTGAGCGCGAAGCCGCCGCTAAGGCTGATCGGGCTGAGCGCGAAGCCGCTAAGATTGTTGAAGAGGCGGAGCGCGTTGCACTGCAAGAGAGCTTGTTTCCGTTTGATGCGAATAGTAAGGGCATTACGATGCAAATTCGCAAGGTGTTGCGGAGCAGAAGCGAATTTTTCTTGCAAGTCTACCAATCAGATAGTTTGACAGTCTCTAAGATGCACCTTGAAGTGCTTTTCGGTAAAGCTTCGGTTAAGAGCCGAGACGCTTTGATAGCGGCCGGTGCAATTTGGCAAGATAAAAAACGTGGGGGATACCGTGTAACGCGCGCTTTTGCCGAATGGCTAACGAAGTAACGCCGAGCCTCAGAAAAAGATCGGAAGAGCGTCGTGTAGGGAAAGAGTGTAGA
>OFPG01000005.1_pt1 | contig 30958 bp, 25 predicted proteins | sample 1542501 | NCBI WGS metagenome assembly OFPG01 (sample SAMN05503963, study PRJEB24370) | sediment metagenome | isolation source: lake sediment | place: USA: Lake Hill lake, St. Paul Island, Alaska | collected 2013
GAGTTCAGACGTGTGCTCTTCCGATCTGTACCGCGTCTTGCACATAGGGTGCGCCGGCCGCGATGATCCTGGCCCGCAGCGGGCCGACGCTGACAAAAGTGCCGGTGGCCAGCTTGAAGTCTTCGGCAATGCGGCCATCAAATTTGAGGCCCTGGTGGATGTCGCTCTCGTCAATCCATTTCACCGCATCGCCGCTGCAGAAAAAGCCTTCTTCGTCGAAGTGGCCGGCCGTCTCCTCTGGCGCGCGCCAGTACCCTGGCGTGATGTTGGGTCCCCGATAGCGAACCTCAACTTTTCCTTCCGTGGGCACCAGCTTGAGTTCAAGACCCGGTGCGGGGACACCCAGGTCACCCGATTTCACGTTGTGGCTGGTGACAAAAATACCGAATGGCCCCGATTCCGTCATGCCCAGACCCGTGCCCATGACAATGCGCTCGCCCACCTCGGCTTCCTGGGTGCGGTGCAGGCTGTCCCACACGGGCTGTGCCAGTGCCGCGCCGGCATAGAAAAACATCTTGACGCGGCTGAGCAGATTCTTTCGCAGTACGGCATCGGTTTGCATCGCGTGCGCAATGGCTTCAAACCCGGTGGGCACGTTGAAGTACACCGTGGGCGCGATCTCGCGCAGGTTGCGCAGTGTTTCCGGCATCAGGGCCGGCACGGGTTTGCCGTCGTCAATGTAGAGGGTGCCGCCGTTGTACAACACCAGGCCGTAGTTGTGGTTGCCACCAAAGGTGTGGTTCCAGGGCAGCCAGTCCACCAGCACGGGCGGCTCGTCGGCCAGTACCGGCATGGACTGGCGCATCTGCTGCTGGTTGGCGCACCACATGCGGTGCGTGTTGATGACAGCCTTGGGCAGCTTGGTCGAGCCCGAGGTGAACAGGAACTTGGCAAGGGTGTCGGGCCCGGTCGCCTGCATGGCGGCATCGACTGCGGGGGTCGCAGGCGTTGCCAAAATATCATCAAAACGGGTCGTAGCCCTCGCAGACAGGGCGTCAGCAGCTCCTGAATGTATAGCGACTTCAACATCCTCGCCGACCGTGGCGGCAATCGCTTTGCCATACCGGGTGGCGTCGCTGGCAAACACCAGACCAGGCGTGAGTGTGGCGAGCACATGGCGCAGTTTTTCATGGTCGGTGCTGATCGTCGAGTAGGCCGGGGAGACACTGCAATACGGCACCCCGGCGTAGAGGCAGCCCAACGCCAGCAGCGCGTGTTCCAGGTCGTTTTCGCTCAGGATGGCCACCGGGCGGTCGGCATTCAGGCCCCGGTCCAGCAGTGCCTGGCCAATGCTGCGTGCGCTGCTCAGCGCCTGTGCATAGGAGATGTGTCGCCAGTCGCCGGTGCTGCCATCCGGGTTTTTGACGCGGCGCGCCATCCAGCTGCGATCCGGGGCCGTGTGGGCCCAGTGCAGCAAGCGGTCCGTGATGCGATGCGCATAGTCACCCAATGCTTGCTGGGCCATCAGGTAGCTCACACCGGCCGCGCCTTCGCGCAGGTCGACCCGGGTGACGCCAAAGGTCATTGGACGGTACTTGGGGCTGCTCATTTTGCGGTGCTTATGCTTTTTTGACTTTGGCGGCTTTGCCATCGAGGAATGCCTTCACCCGTGACTTGGCTTCCGGCGCGCTTTGAGCGATGGCCGCCATCAAGGCCTCGGTAAACAGGCCCTGGTCCGCGGGTTGCTCGGCAATGCGGGGCAGTGCGTGCATCAGCGCATAGTTGGTGAGGGGCGCGTTTTGTGCCACGCGCACGGCCAGCTCAAACGCCTTCTCGAACGCCTGACCTTGAGGCACCAGATATTGCGCCAGCCCGATGCGTTCACCGTCTTGCGCGTTGTAGACGCGACCGGTGAGCATCATGTCGGTCATGCGGGCAACGCCAATCAGCTTGGGGATGCGTACCGAGCCACCGCCGCCCACAAAAATGCCGCGCGAGCCTTCAGGCAGCGCATAAAAAGTGGAGTCGTCGGCCACGCGGATATGACAGGCGCTGGCCAGCTCCAGCCCGCCACCGACCACCGCACCGTGCAGGGCCGCGATGACGGGCACCGGGCCAAACTGCACCCGCTCCAGTGCAGCGTGCCACATGCGGGAATGGTGCAGGCCCTGGCCGGCATCACGTTCTTTTAGTTCGCTGAGATCCAGACCGGCGCAAAAGTGTTCGCCTTCGCCGTCCAGAACCGCGGCGCGCACGGTCGACGGCAGTTCATCGAACAGCTGGCGCAGGGCCAGCACAAGGGCGTCATTGATCGCGTTACGCTTGGCCTTGCGGGTCAGGCGGATCACGGCTACTTCCTGGTGCTCACCACGCAGTTCGAGGTGAATAATGTCTGTGTTTTTCATGGGCAGTGGCTGGTGTTCTGGAAAAATTTGATTTTTCGGATGGAATCGATTATGGTTATAAGATATAAGCAATTCAAGCGCCTTGGGTGATCTTTGTCTCAGTGTTTTCCCTAGGCACCTCACAATTCACAGGAGACTTTCATGGACCATAAAAATCTCATCGCCATCGACATTCACACCCACGCCGAAGTGAGTTGCTGGAACCCGTTTGACAGCTATGGCGAGGAGTACGACCGTGCCGCAGACAAGTACTTTCGCAACAGCCGCCGCCCCACCATCGCCGAGACCATTGCCTACTACCGCGAGCGCAAGATCGGTCTGGTGATGTTCACGGTGGATGCCGAGACACAAATGGGGCGCCGGCGGATCCCCAACGAAGAAATTGCCGAGGCGGCCAAGGCCAACTCGGACATGATGATGGCCTTTGCCAGCATCGATCCGCACAAAGGCAAGATGGGCGCACGGGAGGCGCGGCGCCTGATTGAGGAGTTCGGCATCAAGGGCTTCAAGTTCCACCCCACCGTGCAGGGCTACCACCCCTACGACAAGATGGCCTGGCCCATCTACGAGGTGATCAATGAGTACAAGCTGCCGGCCATCTTTCATACCGGACACAGCGGCATTGGCAGCGGCATGCGCTGCGGCGGCGGCCTGCGCCTGGCGTACAGCAACCCCATGCACCTGGACGACGTGGCGATTGATTTCCCCGACATGCAAATCGTCATGGCCCACCCCAGCTTTCCGTGGCAGGACGAAGCCCTGAGCGTGGCCACGCACAAGCCCAATGTGTGGATTGACCTGAGCGGCTGGAGCCCCAAGTATTTCCCCAAGCAGCTCGTGCATTACGCCAACACGCTGCTCAAGGACCGCATCCTGTTCGGCAGTGACTACCCGCTGATCACGCCCGATCGCTGGATGAAAGATTTTGAGGACGCCGGCTTCAAGCCGGAGGTGATGCCCGGCATTCTGAAAGACAACGCGGTGAGGTTGCTGGGCCTGGGCTGAAAACAAGCACAATCCGGTTCATGTCCATTGCCAATTACCGGAACAGATTTCTTCAGTCGATCTGGAGCATTGTCAAAACTGACTTGTTGCTGTTTCGGCGGTTTCCCCGACTGGGGCTTGCCGTCATCGCCATTGCTGCGGTGCCCGCGATCTATGCGTTGATCTATCTTTCCAGCGTCTGGGACCCCAATGCCAAGACAAACGCCTTGCCGGTGGCCATCGTCAATCTCGATGCGGGTATCAACTACCAGGGGCGCGCGTTCAATGTGGGGGAAGAGCTGACGGCGGGCTTGATTCAGGCGGCAACGTTCGGATTTCATCCCATGGCCGACGCACAGGAGGCCCGACAGGCGGTTGGGCTCGGAACGCTGGCCTTCGCGGTCATCATTCCCCCAGACTTCAGCGCCAACGCGGTGCCGGGCGTTCACCCGGGTGGTGGCCGGGTCACCGTGGTTTTGTCCGAGGGCAATAACTATGCAGCGGCCGGCTTTGCCCGACGGTTTGCGGCGGAGCTGGGCCACCAGGTGAACGAAACCCTGAACGAGAAGCGCTGGGAGCAGGTGCTGGTCACGGCGGACGGTTCGGGGAAAAGTCTGGAGAAACTCAAGGCTGGCATGGCCCAGTTACGCGCCGGGGCGCAAACCCTGGATGCCGGCGCGGCGAAATACAGCGTCGCTGCGACCCAGATGAGTGCCGGCTTTAAACAGATCGGCTCGGGTATTCGCAGCATGGATGACAAGCTGCCGGCAGAAGCCGACCTCAAGTCCCTGAGAGCCGGAACCCAGCGACTGAGTGCCGCGCAGCGCGAACTGGGCAGCGGCCTGGAACAGCTGCAGGTAGGCGCGACCAGGCTGACCGAGGGTGCCACGTCCATACAGGAGCAGACGGCGGGCATCCCTTTTGTGGGTGAAAAGATAGCCGGCGGCGCCGGAGAGCTGGCGGCCGGGGGGGCGCAGCTGAAGGAGGGTTTGTCTACAGCACTGGAAGCCAATGCGCGGCTCGTACGGGGCACTTTCAAGGCTGAGACCAACACAGGCAAGCTCATTGATGGGGTGGGCGCCTTGGGCGATGGCATTCACACCATGGCATCGAAGCTGCCTGAAGATAGTCGGCTTGACACTTTTGCCGTGGGTGGCAAAACCTTGTCGCAAGGTGCGGCCAAACTCCGGTCCGGCATTGAACTGGTGGAGGCTGTTCTGCCCGCGTCAGCCGGCAAGCTGGATGGCAGTGCGCGGGGACTCGCCGATTCAGTGGAGCCAACGCTGGAGGTGCTGGCGCCGGTTGCCAACAATGGCAGTGCCTTCGCGCCCAATATGGTGGCGATGGCCTTGTGGCTGGGGGCGGTCATGACGGCCTATCTTTTCAATATGGGGACGCTGCTGGCAGACCACGTTGGTGCCCCCCGATTCTCAAAAGTATTGGGCAAGTTTGGTATTCCGGCGCTGGTGGTGCTGCTGCAGGTCTTGTTGATTTTTTTGATGCTGGTGTTCGGGCTTGGCATCAGGGCGCCCAGTTACCTGACATTTGCGCTGACGATGACCATGGCGTCGCTTGCGTTTTTGGCTGTCGTATTTCTGCTGTTGCGCGTTTTTGGTGAGGCCGGCAAGCTGTTCGCGGTGTTGCTGCTGACGCTGCAATTGGCCGCCGGTGGCGGCGTCATGCCGATCGAGCTGACTGGCGACTTTTTCCAGGCCGTGCATCAGTGGCTGCCATTCACCTGGGTGGTCAAAGCGTTCCGGGCCAGTCTGTTTGGTGCTTTTGACAACGGCTGGATGCATGTCTGGACCATCGTTATTTTGGGCGGGCTCTCAGCCTTGCTGCTGGCAGGTTTCGGGGGGCGCTGGAAGGTGGTGCAGGAAACAGATTACAAACCAGGCATCGAAGCCTGACACTTCATGTGCGGATGGTCCGGCCTTGGCGTTTTCTCCTTGTCAGTGGCCCTTGGAACTGCTAAGGTTGCCCGCTGACCCATGTTCCGGTGGCGTTGTTTGTTGGAGTGCTATATGGTTTTCAATTTCGAGCAGGTTCACAATTATTACGAACGTCTGGTGCTGGAGGACGTGGCCCGGCTGTCTGTGGCACATCCAGATTTCACCCATGACATGCTGGCCGATGTGGCCTGCGTCGCGTTGAACCGTTTACCGGCACGCTATGTCAGACACGATGTGGACATGATGTTCTACCTGACCGAGCATGAACGCCACGCCATCGAACAAACAATGGCAGAAGCGCTGGCTTTCGCATTTGCTTTTGTCGGGGAGCGCGTTGCCAAACGCAGTGTGATGGCCTGAGCGCGTGCCTTGTGCGCCGCGAGGCGCCTTCGGCATAGCCACATCGCATCCTCCAGCAGCCGGCAGCCAGTCGCGCAACGGCTACCGGACCGCCAGCTCTATTTTCTGCGGCTCAGGTGGTACCCCAGACCTCTTGCGCCGTCTCAATCACCAGCCTCAGTTTGGCGCGCTGCGCTTCCACGGCGATGTCGTTGCCGTGCACGGTGCTGGAAAAGCCGCACTGCGGTGACAGCGCGAGTTGCTCCAGCGGCGCGTAGCGCGCGGCTTCGTCAATGCGGCGTTTCAGGTCGTCTTTGGACTCCAGCGTGCCGAACTTGGTGGTGACCAGTCCCAACACCACGGTCTTGCCTTTGGGCAGGAAGCGCAGGGGCTTGAAGTCGCCGCTGCGGACGTCGTCGTACTCCATGAAGTAGGCGTCCAAATCCATCTCCTTGAGCAGCGCTTCGGCCACCGGCTCGTAATTGCCGCTGGCGGCGTGCGTGCTTTTGAAGTTGCCACGGCACAGGTGCATGGCCAATAGCATGCCGGGCGGCTTTTGTGCCACCACCAGGTTGATGAATTTGGCGTAACGGTGTGGCAGCTCATTGGGGTCGTCACCACGCTGGCGCGCGGCTTCGCGCATTTTTTCGTCGCACAGGTAGGCCAGGTTGGTGTCGTCCATTTGCACATAGGTGCAACCAGCCGCAGCCAGCGAGCGCAACTCGTCGCCATAAGCATTGGCCACGTCCTGGTAAAAATCAGGGTCGAGCTCGGGGTAATGCTGTTTGCTGATGCCGGCGCGTCCGCCGCGAAAGTGCAGCATGGTGGGGGAGGGGATCGTGACCTTGGGCGTATTGCCGGGGCTGACCTGGCTCTTGAGGTATTGAAAATCGGCCAGCTGGATGTCTTTGACGTGGCGCACCTTGTCAACCACGCGCATCACCGGCGGGGCCAGCTCCTGCGTGCCGTCGGGCCGGATGATGGTGACGGGGATGTCGGTTTTCACGCCGCCGATCTGCTCCAGAAAGTCGATGTGAAAGTAGGTGCGGCGGAACTCGCCATCGGTGATGCTCTTCAAGCCCACGTCTTCCTGAAACTTCACGATCTCGGTGATGGCCTTGTCTTCCACCAGGCGCAGCTGCTCGGGGGTGATTTCTCCTTTGGCTTTTTGCTCGCGCGCATCCAGCAGGTATTTGGGGCGCAAAAAGCTGCCGACGTGGTCATAGTGGGCAGGTAGCTTGACTATAGGCTGGGTCATGGGATTCTCCGGTGATGTTGTTGCTGCACTGCGGATGTTAGAGCAAGTTTTAGTCATGGCATTGAATACATGAATTGAATGAAGACGCTTTTATTTCCGAAATTTGGCTTAAAAACAAGATCAATGTATACAATAAAAATACATTAGCGGCTCCGGTAGGTGTTCGTGAACAAGCGCCCCGAGCATGAGTTTTACAGCATCAGTGTCGACATTGGTTCAATGTGGGTGCCGCGCTTGACAGAAAGATGACATGGCAAACGCTACCATTTCAATAGCTTCTCACCCAATGAATACGGGGCCTGGAGGCCAAAAAGACACTGAAAGTTCGCCGGTGGACGCACAGCTTGGTGCCCAGGCCAGCGTGCAGGTGCAGGCGCTGCTGCGTTTGCGCGAGATGATTCTGGCTGGCGAATTGCCGGGCGGCGCGCGCATTGCAGAGCTCTCTGTCGTTGAAAAACTGGGCTTCTCGCGCACGCCCATTCGCGCCGCATTGATGCGGCTGGAGCAGGAAGGACTGCTGGATGCCTTGCCCCATGGCGGTTATGCCGTCAAGACATTCTCGGAGCGGGACGTGTCCGAGGCCATTGAACTGCGAGGCACGCTCGAAGGCCTGTCGGCCCGGCTGTCGGCCGAGCGCGGGGCAGTTCCCGTGGTGCTCAACGAGGCGCGTGCGTGTTTGCGCGAAATTGACGCGGTGTTGAGCCAGCCCGCACTCGATGACGAGGCTTTCTCCCGCTATGTGGGCTTGAACGAGCGATTTCACGCGTTCCTGAGCGAGATGGCGGGCAGTGCGGTGATTGCCAGAGAGCTGGAGCGTGTGTCCCGCTTGCCCTTTGCGTCGCCCTCGGGGTTTGTGGTGGTACAGGCCAACTCCGAAAAAGCGCGTGACATGCTGATCGTGGCGCAAGACCAGCACTGGCAGGTGCTGGACGCGATCGAAAGGCGTGAAGGCTCGCGGGCCGAGAGCCTGATGCGCGAACATTCCCGCATTGCCCAGCGCAACCTGCGCGAAGCAGTGCACAGCCAGCGCCTGGATCAAATGCCCGGCGTGCGCCTGATTCGCAAGCGCAGCTGAAGTCTAGTTATTTCAAACTGTTATAACAAACAGTCAGAAATCTCTATTGCGACAGGTTGCTTTTGCCGTCACAGTAGAGGACGGTTCCGAACTTGATCATCTTCCAGGAGACACAACATGCAAAAACGAGTATTCCTTCACGCCACCGCGCTTGCCATCGCTGCACTGGCTGCTACGAATTCCATAGCACAAGACAACAAGTTCAAAATCGGGCTGATCCTGCCCATGACCGGGCAGCAAGCCTCCACCGGGCGTCAGATTGAAGCCGCTGCCCGGCTTTACATGGCCCAAAACGGCGACACCGTGGCCGGCAAGAAGATCGAGTTGATCGTCAAGGACGACACCAGTGTTCCCGATGTCACCAAACGCCTCGCCCAGGAACTGGTTGTCAACGACAAGGTCAACGTGCTGGCGGGCTTTGGCATCACGCCTTCTGCCCTTGCCACAGCGCCGATTGCCACCCAATCCAAGACGCCCCAGGTGGTGATGGCTGCTGCCACTTCCAGCATTACTCAAGCTTCTCCCTATATCGTTCGCACCAGCTTTACACTGCCGCAGGCAGCCGTCGCCATGGGGGACTGGGCGCCCAAGAATGGCATCAAGAAAGTGGTGACGCTGGTCAGTGATTACGGCCCGGGCATTGACGCCGAGAAATATTTCAAGGAACGCTTCATCTTCAATGGTGGTCAGGTTACCGAGTCGTTGCGCGTACCGCTGCGGGGTCCTGACTTTGCCCCGTTCCTGCAAAAAGTACGGGATGCCAAGCCCGACGCGCTGTTTGTGTTTGTACCATCTGGTGCAGGGGCTGCGGTCATGAAGCAGTTTCTCGAGCGCGGTATGGACAAGGCGGGTATCAAACTGATCGGCACCGGCGACATCACCGACGACGATCAACTCAACGACATGGGTGAAGGCGCCTTGGGCGTGGTCACTTCGCACCACTACTCGACCGCACACCCGTCCGCCACGAACAAGAAGTTTGTTGACGCATTCACCAAGGCCAACAAGGGCTTGCGCCCCAACTTCATGGCCGTCGGCGGCTATGACGGCATGCGCGTGATTTACGAAGCGCTCAAGGCCACCAAGGGGCAGGGCGGCGGCGACGCCTTGCTCGCGGCCATGAAGGGCCAGATTTTCGAGAGCCCGCGCGGCCCGATGTTCATCGACGCGCAGACCCGCGATGTGGTACAAAACATCTATTTGCGCAAGGTCGAAAAACAGAACGGCCAGCTCTACAACGTGGAATTTGACGTCATCAAGGACGTCAAGGATCCGGGCAAGAACAAATAATTCAGCGTCCATCAGGGATTGTCTTTTTATTCACTGGCACTCGGTCTTCGCAGACCGGGCGCCAGCTTTGGCGTGAGCCAGAAGAACCATGTTGACCATTCTTTTTGACGGCATTGCCTACGGCATGTTGTTGTTCATTCTGGCCGTTGGCCTGGCCGTGACCATGGGGCTGATGAACTTCATCAACCTGGCGCATGGCGCGTTCGCCATGGTGGGCGGCTACATCACGGTGTTGCTGATGCAGCGCCTGGGCGTGCCTTTCCTGGTGTGTCTGCCGCTGGCCTTTCTGGGCTCCGCGTTATTGGGTGGCTTGCTGGAGCGCACGCTGTACCGCCCGCTGTACCACAAACCACACCTGGATCAGGTGTTGTTTTCCATTGGGTTGACCTTCATGGCGGTGGCCAGCGCCGACTATTTCATTGGCTCCAGTCAGCAAAATATTCAGTTGCCCGAGTGGCTCAAGGGCCGTACCGAGCTGGGTGAAGGCGCCTGGATGCTGGGCATGGGCCATTACCGGCTGTTCATCATTGCGGTGTGTGCGGCGCTCACGGTGGCTTTGCAATATGTACTCGCCAAAACCCGTTTCGGCAGCCGCTTGCGCGCCTCGGTTGACGATCAGCGCGTGGCGGCAGGGCTTGGCATCAATGTGAATATGGTGTTCCTGGGCACTTTCGCAGTGGGTTCCGGTCTGGCCGGCTTGGGTGGTGCGCTCGGGGCCGAGGTGTTGGGGCTGGACCCCAGCTTTCCGCTGAAATTCATGATCTACTTTTTGATAGTGGTGGCGGTGGGCGGCACGTCCTCCATCACCGGACCGCTGCTGGCGGCGCTGCTGTTGGGCATTGCCGATGTGGCGGGCAAGTACTACATCCCCAAACTCGGTGGTTTTATTGTGTACAGCCTGATGATCATGATTCTGGTCTGGCGCCCGCAAGGCCTGTTTGTGCGCCAGGGGGGCAAGTCATGACGGACTCGCAAAATCTTCTTCTCAAGAGTGGCCGCTGGAAGGTCTGGGAGTACGCGCTGTGGTTGCTGGCGCTGGCCTCACCCCTGGCGCTGTCCAGCCACGCGCTGATCATCAATGAAATTGCCATCGTGGCCCTGTTCGCGCTGTCGCTGGATTTGATTCTGGGTTACACCGGCATTGTCTCGCTCGGGCACGCCGCTTTCTTTGGCATGGGGGCGTATTCGGCCGCGCTGTTTGCCAAGCTGGTGATGCCGGATCCGCTGCTGGGTCTGGCGGTGGGCGTGGCTACAGCCGGCATCCTGGGGGCGCTGTGCAGCGCCACCATCCTGCGCGGCACCGATCTCACCCGGCTCATGGTCACGCTCGGCGTCGGCCTGATTTTGATGGAACTGGCCAACAAGCTGGACTGGCTCACGGGTGGTGCCGACGGTCTGCAGGGCGTGGTGATGGGGCCAGTGTTGGGCAAGTTTGAGTTTGATTTGAGCGGTCGCACCGCGGCCTGGTATTCATTGTCTGTGCTGCTGCTGGTTTTTGTGCTCGCGCGGCGTTTTGTGAACTCGCCTTTTGGCGCCACACTCAAGGCCATCCGCGACAACCGGCTGCGCGCCATGGCCATCGGGATTCCTGTTGCCAGTCGCCTGGCCGTGGTGTACACGGTCGCGGCCGCACTGGCGGGTGCCGCTGGCGCGCTGCTGGCGCAAACGACCGGTTTTGCGTCGCTGGATGTGTTCGAGTTTCACCGTTCGGCCGATGTCATGCTGATCCTGGTGATTGGTGGCGTGGGCTGGTTGTATGGCGGCGTGGCCGGTGCCATTGTGTTCAAGCTGATGCAGGATGCGATATCGAGCATCACACCGCAATACTGGACCTTCTGGATTGGTCTGTTTTTGGTGGTGCTGGTGCTGGTGGGGCGTGAACGTCTCATCCGTCCCTGGACCTGGGGAACTCGCGGTTCCGGCGGGAGTAAATCATGAGCGCCGTCAACCCATCAGGCGCTGCAGACACCGTGCTGTCAGCGCAAGGGCTGGTGATGCGCTTTGGCGGCATCACGGCCACCAACAACGTGACGCTGGACCTCAAGAAAGGGGCGCGCCATGCCTTGATCGGTCCCAATGGCGCGGGCAAGACAACACTCATCAATTTGTTGACGGGTGTCTTGCAGCCTACTTCCGGGTCAATCATTCTGGAGGGGCAGGACATCACCGAGTTGGCACCCTACCAGCGGGTGCGCCGCGGCATGGTGCGCACCTTCCAGATCAACCAGTTGTTTGACACGCTCACGCCGCTGGAAACGCTGGCGATGACGGTGTCGCAGCACCAGGGTCTGGGCAGCAAATGGTGGCAGGCCTTGGGCGCGCGCAAAGATGTGACCGAACGTTGCGAGCAATTGCTGGAGCAGTTTCACCTGACCGCGGTGATGGCGCAGGAAACCCGGGTGCTGGCGTACGGCAAGCGCCGGTTGCTGGAAATCGCGATTGCCCTGGCCTGCGAGCCACGCGTGTTGCTGCTGGACGAGCCGGTGGCGGGCGTGCCGGCGGGCGAGCGCGAAGAGCTTTTGCAGACGGTGGCGGCACTGCCGGCGGACGTGTCGATTTTGCTGATCGAGCATGACATGGACCTGGTGTTCAGCTTCGCCAACCGCATGACCGTGCTGGTCAACGGCACCGTTTTGACGGAAGGCGATCCGGACCAGATTGCCAATGACTCGCGGGTCAAGGCGGTGTATCTGGGCCACGGTGACGAGATTTCAAATGTCTGATTTGCTTAAAGTACAAGACCTGAGCGCCGGCTACGGCGAAGCCGTGGTGTTGCATGACGTGTCGCTGTCTCTTGATGAGGGCAAGACGCTGGCCTTGCTGGGGCGCAACGGAACCGGCAAGACCACACTCATCAATACGCTGGCCGGTGCCACGCGCCAGCATGCCGGCAGCATCACGCTGGGTGGCATGGCTCTGCACAAGCTGCCGTCGCATGAGCGGGCAGCGGCGGGTATTGGCTGGGTGCCGCAGGAGCGCAATATTTTCAAGTCGCTCACCGTGCATGAAAACCTCACGGCCGTGGCGCGACCGGGGCGGGCTGGTCGCGCCTCCAGCCCGTGGACGCCTGAGCGTGTGTACGAGTTGTTTCCCCGGCTGGCCGAGCGCAAGACCAACCTGGGCACGCAGCTGTCCGGCGGTGAGCAGCAGATGCTGGCCTTGGGCCGCGCCCTGGTGCTGAATCCCACCTTGCTGTTGCTGGACGAACCGTGCGAGGGGCTGGCTCCGATCATCGTGCAGGAATTGCTGCGCGCCATTCGGCGCATCACCCGCGAGGAGGGGCTTTCCGCCATCATCGTGGAGCAACACCCGCAGGCGATTCTGGCCATCTCCGACACGGCGGCGGTGCTGGACCGGGGCACGGTGGTGTATTCAGGCACCGCCAGCAGCCTGCAGGAACAGCCCGCGCTGCTGGATAAACTGCTCGGTGTGGCCCGGTAATTTCTCTCTTGCTACGAAATTTATAGCTGCTTGCGCTTATTGCACGGGGGCTAGCGGTCTAAATGGCCAACACCCGGTTTGAAAGGACAACACCATGACCATCCAGCGTTTCATTGTCAGCCTGCTCGGCGCCCTGATGGCAGCCAATCTCGCCTATGCCCAGACCTTCCCCAGTAAACCCATCAGGATCGTGGTGCCTTTTGGTGCCGGTGGCGTGGCCGACCTGACCGCGCGCACCGTGGCGCAAAAGCTCAGCGAGTCGCTTGGGACACCGGTGGTGATCGACAACAAGCCCGGTGCCGGTGGCGTGGTGGCGGGCGACACGGTGGCCAAGGCAGAGCCCGATGGCCACACCCTGCTGTTGATGTCCAATGCCACGGCGGTCAGTGCCGGCCTGTTCAAGTCCTTGCCGTTTGACCCCGTGCGTGATTTTGCACCCGTCTCCACCCTGGGCTACTTTGACATCGCCGTCATTGTTCCCGCAGATTCAAAATTCAAAACACTGGGCGATTTGCTGGCATTTGCCAAGGCCAACCCCGGCAAGCTCAACCTGGGCAGCATCAACATCGGCAGCACGCAGAACCTGGCCGCGGAGTTGTTCAAAACCAGCTCGGGAGCAGACGTGCAGATCGTGCCATTCAACGGCACCCCGGCCGTGATCACCGCGCTGCGCGGCAGCCAGATTGACGCCGCCGTGGAAATCCTGGGCCCGGTGCTGCCGCAGATCAACGCCAAAGCGCTGCGCGCGCTGGCGGTCACCGGCGACAAACGCGCCGCCGTCCTGCCCGATGTGCCTACTGCAAAAGAAAGTGGCCTGGCCACCTATGTGGCGTCGAGCTGGAACGCGCTGGCCGCACCGGCCAAAACGCCGAAAGACGTGATCGCGCGTCTGAACAAGGAGGTGGTCGCCGCCGTCAATGCCCCTGATGTGAAGAAGAAGCTGCACGACCTGAACGTGGAAGCGCGCTCCAGTTCGCCCGAGCAGGCGTCTGAACTGCTGGCCAGCGAAATCAAGCGCTGGGGCGACGTGATCACCCGTGCCAGGATTCCGAAACAATAAGCCCCCATCAGCAAGCCTGCAAACCAACTCTCAAGGAGACCGTGCAATGAAGCTGGAACACATCGGCATGGTGGGCTACGGTGAGGTCGGCAAGATTTTCACAGCCGGACTCAAGAGCAGTGTCATTGGTGTGTGCGCCTGGGACCTCAAGTTTGACGCCGCCGTTACGTCGGCTCCGGCACGTGACGCCGAGCTGGCCCATGCGGCGCAGGCCGGCGTGCAAGCATGCCCGTCCATGCAAGCCCTGTGCGAAGGCGCAGACTTTGTGATCTCTGCCGTCACCGCCTCCAACACGCTGGCCGTGGCGCAGGCGGCAGCACAACACATTCGCCCCGGCGCGATTTTTCTGGATCTGAACTCGGCCTCACCCGGCACCAAGCAACAAGCCGCGCAAGTCATTGATGCGGCCGGCGCCCATTACGTGGAAGCCGGTGTCATGACCTCGGTGCCACCCTATGGCATCCGGGTGCCCATGCTGCTGGGCGGCACACAGGCCGAGGCGCTGGCGGAAAAGCTGCGCGGCTTCGGCATGGACGCCAAAGCGGTCGCCACCGACATTGGCGTGGCATCGGCCATCAAGATGTGCCGCAGCGTGATGATCAAGGGGCTGGAAGCGCTGGTGATTGAGAGCTACACCACGGCCCGTGCCTACGGCGTGGAAGGCCATGTGCTGCCCACCCTGGCCGAGACCTTTCCGTCCATCGACTGGGAGACGACCGGCGCCTATTTCTTCAGCCGCGTGGCCCAGCACGGCAAGCGGCGCGCCGAGGAAATGCGCGAGGCCGCCAACACGGTGCGCGAGGCTGGCTTCGAGCCCTGGATGGCCGCCGCCATCGCCGAGAAACATGACTGGGTCGCGAAGCAGAGCCGTGACGGTGTGTTTGATGGCTTGCCGAAAGACGCCAGCTGGCAGCAGTATGCGGACCGCTTGCTGAAAAAGAGCCAGTTGTAAGCATCTGGGATGCCAAGAATAGACAGTATTGAATGTCGAGATATTTGACACTTCATGCAGGGCCATCCCGTACCCTCATCGTAAATGATTGATTCATAAGGAATAAACAACCCAGGCATGAAATATGCTGCGAATTATTATTCGCGAATTTCGCCGAATCAATCGATCCTGCTGCATCGCGGACTAATGCGCAATCGAGATTGTTGAACCTGATTTCAATGACTAGGAGAGTTCCCATGATGGTGAATAAACTGGCAATTGGTAGCTTGGCGTTTTCAGTCGCAAATATGGCACTTGCAGGTCAGCAATTGGGAACATCGTTGGGTGTCGGCTTGGGCCGTACGCTGGGTGGGGTATTGGGCTTTCCGCTTGGTTCCGCTCTGCCAATAGCAAGCGGGGGTTTGTTGACCGTCGCTGCAGTGAGTCTGGTGCTTGGTATCCGGATCGTGCGGCGCAAGCAGAATCGTTAGGCCGACATTTTTGCCGGAGTGGGTCGGCAAATAGAAGTAACTTTCGATGGCTGAAAAATTCGAGTCCCTGTATCAGCTCGTTTTTTTCTCGGCGGTGGTGTTGCTTGTTCTGCTGGAATGGGTTGGCACCTTTCAACGCCAACCGGTTCAGATCGCGAAGCGGTGGACGAGCAATATTGGCCTGTTTCTGATTGGCGGCATCGTCACCGGTCTTGTGATACCGGTCGGAATTTATGCTTTTGCTCTTGATCAGCCACCGGGCGTGATGGCACGGTTGGAGCTTCCCTTCGCTGCACAGTTGCTGCTGACATTTTTGCTCCTGGACCTTTGGCGCTACTGGGAACATCGATTGTTCCATTGGGTTCCCCTGTTGTGGCGACTTCATCTGGTTCACCACAGCGATACGCACATCGACGTCACAACGTCGGAGCGTCATCACCCCCTGGATTTATTGCTGGGTACGGTGGTCATGATGGCTCTGATCAGCGCACTGGGCTTGCCAGCCCAGGCGGTTGGGCTGTATCTCCTGACCGCGACCGTGATCGCGCTGTACTCGCACGCGAATCTGCGGCTTCCTGTGTCTCTCAGTCGCCCGTTGAGCTGGTTCATTGTCACGCCCGGGGTGCATGCGGTGCATCATTCTGACCTGCAAGCACAAACCGACAGTAACTATGGATCGGTTCTGACTCTTTGGGATCGATTGTTTGGCAGCTTTGTTGATCCTGAGAAGGCCAGAATTGAACATTTTGGTTTAGGCTATTTTCATCAGATCAACGACACGGGTTTGGCAAGAGTGTTGCAGCAACCGTTTTTGTTTCGCCACGACCTTGTCTATCCCAGCCGGAGCAGCAGTCATGGTGGGCCCTGTCTGACGACGGCCTCCGCCGAACCATCCGCTGCTGCGGTGATGACTCAGGGTTGGAAGGATGCATTTCTGGGTGGAGCGATCGGCTGCATCCTGGTCGCTTTGGTGATGTGGCCGACCTTGCTGGAACTGATGGCGGCCTGGCGAAATAACGAGGCCTATCAATATGCCTGGCTTGTCATGCCGATGGTCGTGTACCTGCTGGGTTGGCACCGTCCGCAAATAGGTGTGCCGGTTAGCCCGCAACCCGATTTCACCGGTGTTTTCGTGGCGGCTGGTGCTGCCGCCTGCTGGGGCGCTGCGGCCTTGATGAATATCGATGTCGGCCGGCAATTTGCCCTCGTTCTGGCCGTGCAGGGCGTTGCGATGTCGGCGCTGGGCTGGCGTTCCTATTGGCGGCTGTTTCCGACCCTGGCTTTGATGTTTTTGATGATCCCCAGCGGCGACTTGCTGCAGCCTGCATTGCGTATGCTGACGGTCAAGGCCATCGAGCTATTTGCCCTTGTCGCCAACTTGCCGCACAGCGTGGAAGGTTTCGTCATTTTCATTGGCACGCGTCGGTACATCGTGGTCGATGAATGCGCGGGTCTCGCCTATGTGACATTGGCGGTTTTTCTCGCCTATAGTTTTGGCTTATTGCTGTACCGCTCAGTCTTCAAGATTGCGGCCCTGACCCTATTGGGCGCTTTTCTCGGTGTTTTTTCCAACGCGCTTCGTGTCAATGCAATCGTGCTGATCGACTGGGTACGAGGTTCTCAAATGGAGCTGACCGCGCATGGCAATATCCAATGGATGGCGTTGTTCCTGACCCTGGGCTTGCTGTTTTATGTTTTGAGCCAACTAAAAGCCGACGCAACGTCCGTGGCGGCGTTGCTTTCTCCTCCCGAAAGGGCAGATCCGGTACGCCGCTTTGCCCCGGTGCTTGCCGGTCTGTCTGTGCTGTTGATGGCGGGCAGCATCATGGGATTACCCACCGTTGCGCCGCGGCCGCCACATGGGGTGCAGACCGAATTGATTCCACAACGTATATCGGGATGGGAACTCGTCTCCCCGGTAGCGGCCTGGTCCGTCGACCCGCAAAGCAGCACCGAATCTTTGACCTTGACTTACCGCCGCAAAGGTCAAGACATGCAGGTGGTGATCGTCGAAACGCGGTCACCCACTGCAAAATTGCCAGCGTCACGGCTTGCCCCCGGTGACAAGAGCATCTGGCGTGAAGGGCAAGTCCAGAAAGAGACAAGTTGTGTTGCTTCAAACTGCATGACCCTGTTGCATACCACCTGGCAGCGCAACAAGAGTCAGGAACTGCGGCACGTTTATTACGCTTACGGCATTGGCAGCTTCACCACGGATTCCAGGTTGGCGCTACGCGTCGTGCAGGGCTGGCACCGCCTGACCGCAGACCCCGGCAGTCCGCGATTGATCGGGTTTTCTCTTGGTGACAGCGCTCCCGCCATTGATGACCTGGCTGAAGTATTCCGGATGCTTCAATCCGCATTGGAGGCGGGTAATTGATTGCGGCACAGTTTGGTACGCATCCGTTGATACGCTGTATGCGCACGGGTGGGCCGATGGGTTGGCCTCATCGCTGGCGAAACTGCTTGCGATAGGTGGAGGGCGAGGTACCAAAAACCGTCGCGAAGTGCTGGCGCAAAGACACAGCCGAGCCCAGCCCCGTCCCTTGGGCGATGGCGTCGATTGAACGATCGGTGGTCTCCAGCAGGCGCTGAGCGTGCGCCAGACGCTGGTTCAGCAACCACTGGCCTACCGTGACACCGGTGATCTGCCTAAAGTGCCGCGTGAAGGTGCGTCGACCCATGGCAGCGCGCTCTGCCAGTGCGTCCAGGCTGTGTGCCTGATCCAGATGGCGCGTCACCCAGTCCAGGACTCTGGACAGACGGTGACCAGCGCCTGACGCAGTGGGCAGTGCCTGCTCAATGTACTGGGCCTGGCCGCCTTGCCGGTGGGGTGCCAGCACGATGCGCCGAGCCACCCGATTGGCCACATCGGCGCCGCAGTCGCTGCGCAACAGATGCAGGCAGCAGTCCAAGCCTGCTGCCGTGCCTGCCGATGTCACCACGTCGCCTTCATCGACGTACAGCACCTCCGGGTTGACGGCGACGTTCGGGTAGCGCTGCGTAAATAGGCCGGCCAACTGCCAGTGGGTGGTGGCCCGCCGACCGTCAAGCAGTCCCGCCTCGGCAAGTACAAAGGCACCCAGGCACAGACCCACAATGCGCGCACCACGGGCGTGCGCTTGCCGCAAGGCAGCCAGCAGGGCTTCGGGCGGTCGCTCGGTGGGGTCGCGCCATGAAGGCACGATGACTGTGCCCGCCCCAAGCAGCCCTTCCAGGCCGAAAGGCGCTTCAACGCTCAGGCCGGCCGTGCTGCGCAGCGGGCCGCGCTCTGCGGCGCACACCTTCAATGTGAAAGGCGGCGCTCCGACGTCGGTTCGGTCTTCACCGAAAACAAGGCAGGGTACCGACAGGTGAAACAGGCTGATGCCATCAAAGGCCAGCACCGCGACGATGTTCGGGTTCGGCGTGGATTGACTCTTCATGGCCCGATTCTATCGAATATTGTCATTCGGGCCACTTCCGGAAATGCCCGTCCATGGCAACAATCCATGTCATGGGCGGCATGGTTGCCGTCCGCCTACAAGGAACCTGCCATGTCCAACATACCTCACCGCGCTCTGCTTGTCATTGATGTACAGAATGAATACTTCAGCGGAAATTTGCGGATCGAGTACCCGCCGGTGGAACAATCCCTGCCAAACATCGGCCGTGCCATGGACGCCGCGCAAGCGGCCGGCATACCGGTTGTGGTGGTGCAGCACAACGGGTTTGGGCCGGGCACACCGGGCTGGCAGCTGCATGAGGCAGTGGCCAACCGCGCCCATGACCACCATATCAACAAAGCATTGCCCAGTGTTTTTACCGACACCGACTTTGCTGCGTGGCTTGCCAGTCGCCATATTGACACGCTGGTGATCGTTGGTTACATGACCCAGAACTGCAATGCATCCACCATTTTCGAGGCTCGCCATCGCGGCTTGCATGTGGAACTGCTATCCGACGCGACCGGCGCGGTGCCTTATGCCAACCGGGCTGGGCGCGCCAGCGCCGAGGAAATTCACCGCGTGTTCAGCGTGGTGTTTGAATCGAACTTTGCCGCCGTGATGGGTACGGACGAATGGATTGCGGCGGTGGCTGGCGGGCAGGCCACCCAGCGTGACAACGTGATGGCCTCCAACGCGCGTGCACGTGCGGGGGAAGTCAAGATGTCCTAGTGCGCGCCTGCCTGCACTGGTGGCGGGGGCTGCCACAATGTGCCGAGTTGTCGACGCAAGGTGTTTAAAGAAATCCATGAAGTCCCTTGAATCTCAGGCCCGCCGCCATCTGCTCCAACTCGTCGGCGCCAGCGCTGCCACCTTGTGGTTGCCGCGTAGCGCCTGGAGCCAGCCCCGGTTGACCAGCAATCCTTTCACACTGGGCGTGGCCAGTGGGTCGCCCACGTTTGACTCGGTCGTGTTGTGGACGCGCATGGCAGTGCAGGGCTTATTGGGCGAGAGCATCGGGCTTGATCCGGTCATGGTGCGCTGGGAGGTGGCGCATGACGACAAATTCACTCGCATCGTGCAAAGCGGGCAGGCGATCGCCTCACCGGAGCTGGCGCATTCGGTGCACGTGGAGGTGGCGGGTCTGGAGGCCGACCGCTGGTACTTTTACCGCTTCATGACGGGCGATGCTGTCAGCCCGGTGGGGCGTACCCGCACATTCCCCAAGCCGGATGCCGTGGTGGCCAGATTGCGGCTGGGGTACGCCTCCTGTCAGAAGTGGGAGGACGGTTTCTTTACCGCCTGGCGGCATATGCGTGAGGAGAACCTCGACGCGGTGGTGTTTCTGGGTGACTACATCTATGAATACCCCGGCAAGAGCAGCAAAGTGCGTACCCCAACGGGCGGCTGGGTGCTGAGTCTGGACGACTATCGCCAGCGTTATGCGCTGTACAAGGGGGATGCCGATCTGCAGGCCATGCATGCCGCCTGTCCGTGGTTGATGACCTGGGACGATCACGAGGTGCAGAACGACTATGCCAATCTGCAGGCGGGCGACAGCGGCTTCTCGGACCCTTCCTCGCCGGCCAACTTTTTGGCACGCCGGGCGGCCGCCTACCAGGCCTATTACGAGCACATGCCGATGCGCGCCTCGGTCCTGACCCAGGCGGTGGCCGGGCTGGTCAATGGCGCGGAGATGCGCATCTACACCCGTTTGCAGTATGGTCGGCTGGCCTCCCTGTATCTGCTGGATGCCCGGCAATACAAGGACCCGCAGGCCTGCACCAAGGGCGGTGCCCTGGGCTCCAGCACGGTGGACCCCGCCAGTTGCCCCCAATGGAATGACCCCCAACGTACTTTGCTGGGCCTGCAGCAGGAGCGGTGGCTGGATGACGAATTCGCGAAAACCCGGTCCCGGGACACGGACTGGAATGTGGTCGGCCAGCAATCATTGTTTGGCCAGCGTGATTTCAAGGCTGGCGCCGGACAGACGCTCTGGAACGATGGCTGGGATGGCTACGCTGCCGCGCGTATCCGATTGACCGATTCGTTGCGCAAGCACGCGCTGCCGAACCCGGTTCTGCTGGGTGGGGATGTCCACGAAAACTGGGTGGGCCACGTCAAGGCCAATTACGCAGAGGCGAACAGTGCCAGCGTGGGTGTGGAATTTTGCGGCACCAGCATTACCTCGCGCTCGGGCGGCAACGCCAAAACGCCTGAGCGACTGGCCGAGAATCCGCACTTTGTGTTTGCAGACGCACAGCGCAAAGGGTATGGCGTGGTGGAGTTCACACCCAGCCAACTCACCACCACCTTGCGGGTGGTGGATGACGTGACCAGCCGGGACACGAAGATTGAGACGCTGGCCAGGTTCGCGGTACAAACTGGTCGCCCAGTGATTGAGCGCGCCTGACCGCAACGGGTCGCGTCCCTCAGGGGCCTGCTGTCGCGTGGCCGGTGCGTCTTTCGCGCATGCGCTCGGCAATCAGGGAGACCCGGCCGTCGTTGTCCTGGCTCTCCAGGCGCACCGTGAAACCCCACAGGTAGGCCACGTGCTCCAGCACCGCTTTGCTGGATTCATCCAATGGTCTGCGCAGGTGGGCAAAGTGGCGCAGGGTCAAGGACCGGTCGCCCCGCAGGTCCACGTTCCATACCTGGATATTGGGTTCGCGACTGCCCAGGTTGTACTGGTCAGAGAGCTGGCGGCGCAAAGACCGGTAGCCGCTGTCGTCATGAATAGCCTGTATCTGCAACTTCTCGCGGGCGTCATCATCGAGCACCGAGAAGAAGCGAAACTCGCGCATGAGTTGTGGGGAGAGATACTGGGCAATGAAGCTCTCGTCCTTGAAGTTCTGCATGGCAAATTCGAAAGTCTCACGCCAGTCTGACCCGGCGATGTCGGGAAACCACGCGCGGTCCTCATCGCTTGGGTGTTCGCAGATGCGGCGAATGTCTCGCCACATGGCGAAACCGAGTGCGTAAGGGTTGATGCCGGTGTAATGCGGGCTGTTGTAGGGCGGCTGGTACACCACATTGGTGTGCGACTGCAGGAACTCCAGCATGAAGCCGTCCGACAGGGCGCCCTCGTCATAGAGGGTGTTGAGCAGCGTGTAGTGCCAGAAGCAGGCCCAGCCTTCGTTCATGACCTGCGTCTGGCGTTGCGGATAGAAGTACTGCCCGATCTTGCGCACAATGCGGATCACTTCCCGTTGCCAGGGCTCCAGCAAGGGCGCGTTCTTTTCAATGAAGTACAGCAGGTTCTCTTCCGGTTCGGCCGGAAAACGTGCCTCGTGCTCGGTTTCACCCACTTCCATGTGGGGCGGCAAGGTTCGCCACAGGTCGTTGACCTGCGCCTGGAGGTAGTCCGCGCGCTCTTTTTGTCGTAGCGCTTCCTTTGCCAATGAGAGCTTGGGCGAGCGCTTGAAACGGTCAACGCCCAGATTCAGCAGGGAATGGCAGGCATCAAGCAAGCGTTCGACGCTCCTGACGCCGTGTTGCTCTTCGCATCGGGCGATGAACTGCTTGGCAAATACAAGGTAGTCGATGATGGCATCGGCGCTGGTCCACTGTTTGAACAGGTGATTGCCCTTGAAGAAGGAGTTGTGGCCATAGGCAGCATGGGCGATGACCAGGGCCTGCATGGGCAGGGTGTTCTCCTCCATCAGGTAGGCGATGCAGGGGTTGGAATTGATGACGATTTCATAGGCCAGGCCCATCTGCCCACGCTTGTAGCGGTTTTCCGTGGCCAGAAAATGCTTGCCGAAGGACCAGTGGTTGTAATAAACCGGCATGCCGATGGAGGCATAGGCGTCCATCATTTGCTCGGCACTGATGACTTCCAGCAGATGGGGATAGCCGTCCAGCCGGTAGTCGGCGGCGACACGACCTATGGCCTTGTCGTACTGCTCAAGAGCCAAAAAGGTCCACTCGGAACCGACCGGCAGGGAGGGTCCTGGTTTTTTTTGCGCCATGTTGAGCCTAGACCTGTCGTTTGAAAAGATCGAGAAACACGGGGTAAATATCGGCGACCGTGGCGATGCGCCGCATCGCAAAGTGATCGCCATGGCCGGCCTCAAGCCTGGCGTATTCCTGCCACAGGTTCTGGGGTGGCCCTTCCGTGATTTCGATGTAAGCAAAGTATTGTGTGAGCGGCAGCAGCTTTTGTTCCAGGAGCTCGCGGCAACGTGGCGAATCATCGTTCCAGTTGTCGCCGTCCGACGCTTGCGCCCCATAGATGTTCCACAGGCTGCTCGGATAGCGATCGGCAATGATTTTGTGCATGAGTTCCAGAGCGCTGGAGACGACGGTTCCACCCGACTCACGCGACGTGAAGAATTCGTCCTCATCGACCTCGTTGGCCACTGTATGGTGGCGTATGAACACGACATCGATGCGTTCGTAGTTGCGGGTGAGAAAAAGATACAGCAACATGAAAAACCGCTTGGCAATGTTCTTGCGCCCTTCGTCCATGGACCCGGAGACGTCGAGCAGGCAGAACATCACCGCCTGTGTGCTGGGTTGGGGCACCCGGATGCGGTTGGTGTAGCGCAGATCAAACGAGTCCACGAAAGGTACTTTGTCCATTTTGGCGTGCAAACGGACAATCTCGCGGCGCAAGCGTTCAAGCTCGGGGTCATCGTCGGCCAGCTTGTTCTTTTTTTCATCCAGTTCGGCCATCAACGCGCGCAACTGGGCTGCATACGGACCTCCCACCGCAATGCGACGGCCGGCAGCACCCCGCATGGTGCGCGCCAGGTTGATGTTGGTGGGCACGCCGCTTTGGGTATAGCCAGCGCGAACGCGTCGATACTGCTCGACATGGGCCAGCTGCTGTTTGACGAGGTGAGGCAGTGCCAGCTCATCGAAGAAGATGTCCAGGAACTCATCTTTTGTCAGGGTAAAGAGGAACTCGTCGAGCCCCTCTCCGTCCTGGCTGGCCTGTCCCTGTCCCTTGCCCTGTCCACTGCCCCCGCCTTGGGGTCGCTCCACCTGGTCGCCGCTGCTGAAGCGATCATTGCCGGGACGCACTGTCTCCCAGACGCCGCCGCGACCCTGTTCGAACTGGGGCTCTGCGATGTCCTTGCCGGGGATGCCAATTTTTTCGCCGTTCTCGATGTCGCGAATGCCGCGCTTGTTGATGGCGTCAGCGACGGCTTTGCGAATCTGCCCCTTGAAGCGATCAATGAAGCGCCCGCGATTGACCGAGCTTTTGTGCTTGCTGTCGAATCGGCGGTCAATGATCCGCACCGTCATGTGAGGCTCCCGTTCAGTTCATCCGGCCCTGTCCTAGGATGACTTGCGCACCCGCAAGTACCACTCGCATAGCAGCCGCACCTGCTTCTCGGTGTAGCCTTTGCTGATCATGCGGTTCACGAAATCCTTGTGCTTCTTCTGCTCGTCGCCGCTGGCTTTCGTGGTGAATGAAATAACCGGCAGCAATTCTTCGGTGTTGGAGAACATTTTCTTTTCGATGACGGCACGCAGCTTTTCGTAAGAGGTCCAGGCCGGGTTCTGGCCGTCGTGTTTGGCCCGTGCACGCAACACGAAGTTGACCACCTCATTGCGAAAGTCCTTGGGGTTGGAGATGCCGGCAGGTTTTTCGATTTTTTCGAGTTCGCTGTTGAGCGCGCCACGGTCCAGGATCTCGCCCGTGTTGGTGTCGCGGTATTCCTGATCCTGAATCCAGAAGTCGGCGTAGGTCACGTAACGGTCAAAGATGTTCTGGCCATACTCCGAGTAGCTCTCCAGGTAGGCGGTCTGGATTTCCTTGCCGATGAACTCGGCGTAACGGGGCGAGAGGTATTCCTTGAGGTAGCGCATGTACCTGTCGGCCACCTCGGCCGGGAACTGCTCCTGCTCAATCTGCTGCTCCAGCACATACATCAGGTGCACCGGGTTGGCCGCCACCTCGCGGTGGTCAAAGTTGAACACGCGGGAGAGAATCTTGAAAGCGAACCGGGTGGACAGACCCGTCATACCCTCATCCACACCGGCGAAATCGCGGTACTCCTGGTAGCTCTTGGCCTTGGGATCGGTGTCCTTGAGGTTTTCACCGTCATACACGCGCATTTTGGAAAAGATGCTGGAGTTTTCCGGCTCCTTCAAGCGCGACAACACGGAAAACTGCGCCATCATCTTGAGCGTGTCGGGTGCACAAGGGGCCTTGGCCAGCGATGAATTCGCCAACAACTTCTCGTAAATGTGAATCTCGTCTGATACCCGCAATGAATAGGGCACTTTGACAATGTAGATACGGTCAAGAAACGCTTCGTTGTTGCGGTTGTTCTTGAAGCTCAGCCATTCAGCTTCGTTGGAGTGGGCCAGCACCATGCCGTCAAATGGGATCGCGCCAAACCCTTCGGTGCCCTTGTAGTTGCCCTCCTGCGTAGCGGTCAGCAGCGGATGCAGGACCTTGATGGGCGCCTTGAACATCTCCACGAATTCCAGCACGCCGCGATTGGCCAGGCACAGGCCACCAGAGTAGGAGTACGCATCCGGGTCGCTTTGTGAATAGGTCTCCAGCTTGCGTATGTCAATCTTGCCCACCAGGGAAGAAATGTCCTGGTTGTTTTCGTCACCCGGTTCGGTTTTGGACACCGCGATTTGCGAGAGGACGGACGGGCGCAGCTTGACCACCCGAAAGCGCGTGATGTCGCCTCCGAATTCGTGCAGACGTTTCACCGCCCAGGGACTCATGATGGTGCCCAGGTAGCGCCGCGGAATGCCAAAGTCATCTTCCAGCAACTGGGCGTCTTCCATCGGATTGAACAGGCCCAGGGGGGATTCGTGTACCGGCGAACCCTTGATGGCGTAGATCGGCACCATCTCAATCAAATACTTGAGCTTTTCCGCCAGCGATGACTTGCCGCCACCGACCGGGCCGAGCAGGTACAGGATCTGTTTTTTTTCTTCCAGGCCTTGCGCGGCGTGCCGGAAGTAGGAGACGATTTGCTCAATGACTTCCTCCATGCCATAGAGGTCGCGAAAAGCGGGATAGCGCCTGAGCATCTTGTTGGCAAAAATGCGCGACAGCCGGGGTTCGCTGCGGGTGTCTATGAGTTCAGGTTCACCAATGGCCATCAGCATTCGTTCGGCCACACTGGCGTAGGCAGCAGCGTCGCGCTTGCAGAGTTCCAGGTAATCCTGGATCGACATTTCTTCTTCCTGGGCAGCCACAAACCGCCCCTGATACCGCGCGAAGACATTCATGACGACTCTCCTTTGATCGGTGCGTTTCACTGCGGTGAAACGATTTTTCTCATACGGCTTGTCTTATGATTACTTTTCCTGGAATTCGTTGCAAATAAATCTAAGACAAAAAAAAGCCCCGGTCAAGGGGCTTTCCGTAGCTCGCTTCAGTTACTTATTTTGTTACTTATCCTGACTTGCCGGGATTGATCCTGCGCTGGATGTAACGGTCAAACTGATTCAGATGGCAGCCAGCGCCGATCCTTTGGAATGGGGGTCAAAAAGTTTGTGCCCATCGCAGCCGCAGTCGCATGCCCACTTCGCTGGTGTAGCCCACCTCGGCAAAGCGGATGCGGCCCTGAGCATCCACCACAATGAAGGCCGGAACGGAGGCCAGACCGTAGCGTTTGGCAATGTGTCCATCGGCGTCGGTGGCGGTGTGCCAGTCAAGCTGTCGTCGGGTCAGCACACCTTGCACGCGCGCAGCGTCGCCCGATTGCATGGCCACGCTGAGAACAGGCCAGTCGCGGGTGATGCGGCTGACGCTGTTTTCTTCGGTGCGGCAGATGGGGCACCAGTCGGCCCAGAAGTGCAGGGCCACCGCCTGGCCGGGATGTGATGCGCGCCAACTGTCAAAGTCGATGGTGCCGCTGGCTGCCAATGGGCCAGCCGCAGGCGCACTGAAAGCGGGGGCCGGCCCGCTCGGCACGCCCCGGGTTTGCCAGGCGTGAATGCCCGCATAGAGCAGCAGGAACATCAGCAGGGTGCCAATGTGCGATTTCCAGTTCTGACGCAACCCCGCCAACCACCGAGCGGGCCCGCCGGAAAGTCTGTTCAAGTTCATGACCGGCAATGCGGCGGCTTAGTTGAGCACTTCAAGCAGCCGGTCCAGCCCGCCGCTGTCGATGGCCACCATCGCCTGCTCGCGCACTTTGGGCTTGGCGTGGTAGGCCACCGACAAGCCCGCCTCGCCCATCATCGGCAGGTCATTGGCACCGTCGCCCATGGCAATGGTTTGTTTGGGGCTGATGCCGAGTTCTGTGCAGGTCTCCAGCAGCATCTTGCGCTTTTCAGCGCCGTCACAAATGTCGCCCCAGGGCTGGTCAACCATATGGCCGGTGAGCACGCCGTTTTGCACCTCCAGTACGTTGGAGCGTGTGAAGTCGATGCCCAGACGGTCGCGCACGCGGTCGGTGAAATAGGTGAAGCCGCCCGAGACCAGCAGCACTTTCATGCCGGCATTTTTGCACGCCGTAATGAGGTCTGCCGCGCCGGGGTTAAGTTGCAGGCGCTGCGTGAGAACCTGCTCCATATGCGCTACCGTCACGCCCTTGAGCAGGGCCACGCGCTGGCGCAGGCTTTCCTTGTAGTCGGCAATCTCGCCGCGCATGGCCGCCTCGGTGATGGCTGCCACTTCCGCTTTGCGGCCCGCCGCATCGGCGATTTCGTCCACGCACTCAATGTTGATGAGGGTGGAGTCCATGTCGAAGGCGATGAGCTTGAAGTCGCTCAATGACAGGGGTGGGGTAAGACCCTGAACGACCAGGCCGGGGGAAATTTCTTGGGTTTGTGTCATATTGTTTGAGGGTTTCGACAGGCTCCGCCCCATCGTTTTTTTCAGGCGGCGATAGTTTCTGTTTTGGGCTGTCCCAGCGAGCGCAGCACGTCACGCACCATTTGCGCCCGGTCTTTGGCCTGCGGCAGGGCGCGCTCGATGCGCAATTTCTCGTTGCCAGCCAGCTTGATGTGTTTGTTTTTCTGGATCATCTCGATGATCTTCATTGGTTCAATCGGCGGGTTTTTCTTGAAGGTGATGGTGATGACACCGGGGGCGGCATCGACTTTCACCACACCGTAGGGCTTGGCAATCACGCGCAGGCGATGCACGTCGATCAGCGTTTGCGCCTGCGGAGGCAGTTTGCCGAAGCGGTCCACAATTTCCTCCAGCAGCGCGTCGATCTGGTCTGTGTTTTTGGCGGTGGCCAGCTTTTTATAAAAACTCAGGCGCAAATGCACATCGCCGCAGTAGTCGTCCGGCAGCAGGGCCGGGGCGTGCAGGTTGATGTCGGTGGTGACGTTCAGCGGGCTGAGCAGATCGGGCTCGATACCGGCTTTCAGGCAGCGCACCGCCTCGCTCAGCATCTCGTTGTAGAGCTGAAAGCCGACTTCGAGCATGTTGCCGCTCTGGTTTTCACCCAGCACCTCACCGGCGCCGCGAATTTCCAGGTCGTGCATGGCGAGATAAAAGCCTGAGCCCAACTCTTCCATTTGCTGAATCGCATCCAGGCGCTGGCTGGCCTGTTTGGTCAGGCCTTCCAGGTCGGGCACCATCAGGTAGGCATAGGCCTGGTGGTGGCTGCGGCCCACGCGGCCACGCAACTGGTGCAACTGCGCCAGGCCAAACTTGTCGGCCCGGCTCATGACGATGGTGTTGGCAGTCGGCACGTCAATGCCGGTTTCGATGATGGTGGAGCACAGCAGCAGGTTGTAGCGCTGCGCCACAAAGTCGCGCATCACTGCCTCCAGCTGGCGCTCGGGCATCTGACCGTGGGCGACGGCAATGCGGGCTTCCGGCAGCAGTTCCTCCAGCATGGCGCGGCGGTTTTCAATCGTCTCCACCTCGTTGTGCAAAAAGTACACCTGCCCGCCGCGTTTGAGTTCGCGCAGCACGGCCTCGCGGATCACGCCGTTGCCCTCGGTGCGGACAAAGGTCTTGATCGCCAGGCGGCGCTGCGGCGCAGTGGCAATCACGCTCAAGTCACGCAGACCCTCCAACGCCATGCCCAGGGTGCGTGGAATGGGCGTCGCGGTGAGTGTCAGCACATCGACCTCGGCACGCAGGGCCTTCATTTGCTCTTTGTGGCGCACGCCAAAGCGGTGCTCTTCGTCAATGATGAGCAGGCCCAGGTCTTTGAAATGGGTGTCTTTGCTCAGCAGCTTGTGGGTGCCCACCACGATGTCGATGGTGCCGTCGGCAATGCCTTTCATGGCGGCGGTGATTTCCTTGGCCGAGCGGAAACGGCTCATCTCGGCCACTTTCACTGGCCATTTGGAAAAACGGTCCACCAGCGTCTGGTAGTGCTGTTCCGCCAGCAGGGTGGTGGGCGCCAGGAACGCCACCTGCTTGCCACCGGTGATGGCGATGAAGGCAGCGCGCAAAGCCACTTCGGTTTTGCCAAAACCGACGTCGCCGCAGATCAGACGGTCCATCGGGCGCGGGCTGATCATGTCCTGGATGACGGCGTGAATGGCGGCACTCTGGTCCGGTGTTTCCTCAAAGCCGAAGTCGTTGGCGAAGATTTCGTAATCACCTGGCGAGTAACGGAAGGCATGGCCTTCGCGCGCGGCGCGTCGTGCATAAATGTTGAGCAGCTCGGCCGCCGAGTCACGTACCTGCTCGGCCGCTTTGCGCTTGGCCTTCTCCCACTGCCCGGAGCCCAGGCGGTGCAGCGGCGCTTCGTCCGCGCTGACGCCGGTGTAGCGGCTGATGAGCTGTAACTGGCTTACGGGCACGTACAGGGTTGCCTTGTCAGCGTATTCCAGGTGCAGGAATTCCTGCATTTCGGGTTCGCCATTGGCCTGCAAATTCCCGAGGTCCAGGTTGATCAACCCCCGGTAGCGGCCAATGCCGTGGGCTGAATGGACGACGGGGTCGCCCACATTGAGCTCGCTCAGGTCTTTGATGAGCGCCTCGACATCGCTGACCTGCTCCTGCTTTTTGCGTCGGCGGGTGGTGGGGCCGGCGGCGAACAGCTCGGTCTCGGTCACGAAGTCGATACTCTCTTCCAGCCAGGTGAAGCCCGTGTTGAGTGAAGAGGTGGCAATGCCGATGGTCTCGGTACTGCTCTGGAATTCTGCGAGCGAATCAAACGAAGGCGGGCTCAGGTGGCTGGCGTGCAGAAAATCCAGCAGGCTGGTTTTGCGACCTTCGCTTTCCGCCAGAACCAGCACCCGATGCGCCGTGTTGCGGATGTGCTCCTTCAGGCGCGCCAGCGGGTCTTCTGCGCCACGCACCACGGACAGATCACCCAGTCTTTGAAACTGCGCGTTGTCTGCTACATCTTCAATAGCAGGCCGGATTGCCAGCTGGGCATGCTGATTGACCCGCGCATAAAACTGCTCAGTGCCCAGAAACAGGGCCTCCGGTGGCAGCGCCGGGCGCTCGGGGTCTCCTTGCACCAGCCGGTAGCGCTCTTTGGTGTCTTGCCAGAAGTGCTGGAAGGCCGGCTCCAGGTCACCATGCAGCACCACCGTGGCGTCCGGCCCCAGGTAGTCAAACACGGTGGCCGTTTCGTCAAAGAAGAGCGGCAGGTAGTACTCAATACCGGCGGTGGCGACGCCGTTGCCAATGTCTTTGTAGATGCGGCTCTTGGTGGGGTCGCCCTCCAGCAGCTCACGCCAGCGGCTGCGAAAACGCGCGCGGGCCTCGTCGTCCATCGGAAATTCGCGGCCCGGCAGCAGGCGCACTTCGGGTACGGGGTACAGGCTGCGCTGGCTGTCGGGGTCAAAGGTACGGATGCTGTCGATCTCGTCGTCAAACAAATCGACGCGGTAGGGCACGGCGCTGCCCATGGGAAAGAGATCAATCAGCCCGCCACGCACGGCGTATTCGCCGGGGCTGACCACCTGGGTCACGTGGCTGTAGCCGGCCAGGGTCAACTGCGCCTTCAGTTTGGCTTCGTCCAGCTTTTGTTTGACTTTGAAGTGAAAGGTGTAGCCCGCCAGAAAACCCGGGGGCGCCAGCCGGTAGAGCGCAGTGGTGGCGGGCACGATCACCACGTCCGCCCCGGTCTCCTTGTCGCGCTGGCTGATGCGCCATAAAGTGGCCAGCCGTTCGCTGATCAGGTCCTGATGCGGTGAAAAAGAGTCATAGGGCAGGGTTTCCCAGTCGGGGAACAGCGCGCAACGCAGGTCGGGCGCAAAGAAAGCTATTTCGTCCAGCAGGCGCTGGGCATCGGTGGCGTCGGCGGTGACGATGGCCGTCAGCTTGTGGTCGCCCTTCTCGCGCAGGCCCAATTGGGCAAGCAGCAAGGCATCGGCTGAGCCCACGGGGCGGGGCAGGGTGTAGCGTTTGCCCGGGTGCAGTTTGGGTAAATCCATGAATCGCTAGAAGACTACTCGTTGAGTTCAAAAACACAAATACAAAACACCCCCCGCAGACAGGCGGGGGGTGTTTTGC
>OFPG01000006.1_pt1 | contig 28615 bp, 26 predicted proteins | sample 1542501 | NCBI WGS metagenome assembly OFPG01 (sample SAMN05503963, study PRJEB24370) | sediment metagenome | isolation source: lake sediment | place: USA: Lake Hill lake, St. Paul Island, Alaska | collected 2013
TTGACCTGGCGCACCACCTGGCGCGTCCGGGTGTCGATCACGGTCAGCTTCCTGGCCCAGCGTGAAGCCACATAGATGTAGTGCCCATCGGCTGACAGGTCCATGCAATCGGGCCCACTGGGCGCGGGGTAGCTGTCCACCACCGTCATGGTCTGGTAATCGATCTTGCTGATGGTGTCGGCCACCCGGTTGCTGACAAATACGTGGCGCTTGTCGCCGGCACCGCGAAACGCGTGCGCCCCCTCGCCGGTTTTGATCAGTTTGACAAGTTTCGGGGCAGGCCCGGTGACGTCATACACCTCGACGCCTTCGCCACCGGTCAAGCCAATCAGCAGAAACTTGTCATCGGGCGTGCCAAACACGTCGGCCGGCATGGCGCCGGTCTTGCTGCGCCACTTCAGGGTCTGGGTGGGGAGATCGATTGCCACCAGTTCGTCGCTGTCCTGCATCGTGGAATAAACCGTGCTGCTTTTGCTGTCGATCCAGACGTGGCTGGGCGTCTTGCCGGTGGCAATGCGCTTGGCCAGCGTCAGATTGCTGCCATCCCAGTGGTAAATGTCCACGTGATTCAGCCGGTTGGCCGCCGTGACGAACCACTTCATGTCCGGCGAAAAGCGCAACTGATACGGGTCGAGAATGCCACGCACCGTGCGCTGCACCTCGGCTGTTTTCGGGTCCACAAACAACAGGGAATCGCTCAGGGCATTGGCAATGATGAGGGACTTTTCATCGGGCGTGAGGTACAGGTGGTGCGGCTCTTTGCCGGTGGGAATGCGGCGGGTCTCTTTCCAGCTCGTGGGGTCAACCACACTCACGCTGGCGTCGAGCGAATTCAGCACAAAAATGGGGGTGGACTGGGCATGGACCGCCCATGGCGCAAGAGCGATCACACACAGGGCCCCGGCAGCGGATAAATGGGCCGCCAGACGGGTGGCTAAACAGACATGAAAACGGGCAAAAAACGTCACAACAAATCGCTCTCTCAGTAAGCGTCAAGTGTAGCTGGCATCGAATACCCCTCTGTGGGCTCAATCCCGTACCATCGCCATCATGAATTTGATTGAAATCAACGGCGTCAAACTGGAAGTCCAGCGCGTCGGGGCCGGGCCAGCCCGCGAAGATCTGGCACCCCTGGTTTTTTTGCACGAAGGCCTGGGTTCGGTCGCCATGTGGCGTGACTGGCCGCAGGCCCTTTGCCACGCCACCGGACGCGCCGGCTGGGTGTACTCACGCCGGGGCTACGGCCAATCCGACCCGGTGCCCGACGTTCGCAGCACTGGACAGCTGCGACCCGACTACATGCACGAAGAAGCCTGGACGGTACTGCCAGCCCTGCTCAAGGCACTGGCCATCGAGCAGCCGGTGCTGGTGGGCCATTCCGACGGTGGCACCATCGCCCTGCTCTACGCCAGTCGCCATCCCGTTTCTGCCTGTATTGCCATGGCCCCGCATGTGCTGGTGGAGGACGTATCCGTGCGCGCCATTGAACAGGCACGCGCCAGTTTCGAAACCGGCGACCTGCGCGCGCGCCTGGCGCGCTACCATGCCGACGTGGACTGCGCGTTCTGGCAATGGAATGACATCTGGCTCAACCCCGCTTTTCGCGCCTTCGACATCCGCGCGGACTGCACCCGGATTGCAGCACCGGTTCTGGCCCTGCAGGGCGTGGAGGATCCCTACGGCAGCCTGCAGCAAATTGAGCAGATTGACCTGCCAGATGACCAGATAACGCGACGGACGCTGGCGCAATGCGGCCATTCACCGCATCGCGAACAAACCGCGTTGACCACACGCGCCATCACTGATTTTCTGGCCAGCGCCGCATGAACGCGGCCCAGGCACATCAGCCCGAGATGCTGGCCAGATCAGCCTCGCTCAACCAGCGCCACTGACCTGGCGCCAGATCATCGGGCAGCCGCAGGCCGCCAATCTGCGAGCGGTGCAAAGCCTCCACCCGGTTGCTGACCGCGGCCACCATGCGCTTGACCTGGTGATATTTTCCTTCGGTCAGGGTCAGGCGCAGATGATGGCTGGACACCGCCTCACAAGCGGCCGCGCGCACCGGCTTCGGATCATCGTCCAGCACCACGCCGGCCAGCAGCTTTTGCACCTGGGCCTCAGTCAACGGATGCTTGACGGTCACTTCATAGACCTTGGGCACATGGTGGCGTGGTGAGCTCATGCGGTGAATGAACTTGCCGTCGTCCGTCAACAACAACAGCCCGGTGGTGTCCTGATCGAGCCTTCCCACCGCCTGCACCCCCTGTACCGCGCCCTTTTGCGGCCGCAGGCGCAGCGGCGACGGCAGCAGGGTATAGATGCTGGGGTGCGTCGAGGGCTTTTGGGAACACTCGGTGGCGGTGGGTTTGTGCAGCATCACGTAGGCCTTCTCGTGATACGGCCAGTCCACGCCCTGGACCCGGAAACGCAAACCTTCCGCTATGAATTCAGTAGCAGACTCCCTGCATTCGACGGGGGCCAGCGCCTCGTTTGACTCATAAACCTGAACCAGACCCTGCTGGATCAGGCCGGCACACACGCGACGCGTACCGAAACCCTGGGAATAAAGAATGTCTTGTAACTGCATGCCCCGAGTATCGCAACTCTTTGATTTCCAGCAATTGAATACCAGCAGACATAAAAGTTATTCGCCATCAACCATGGAACGGGTGCCGATCGCGGTGGCATGCCGCTTCACGTATGCCCTTGTGCTGATCCCTTGGATTCTGATTGCCTCGATGTGGCTGGACCAATCGTGCTTCGCTTTCTTCATGCTCGCTTCTCCATCTGATTTTCGATGGCCAAAGCATGTCGAATTCAGATTCCGGCGGCAAGTCTGTGGTTCGTGGATCGCTTACGTTTGATCACCCGAAACGGATGCTCCATTTTGGCGAACACACCGGCTTTGAGCTTCTCTGCCTTGTCCAGCATTGCGTCGGCTATCCGTCACATTGGCGCAGCCGAACAAAATTCACGGGCAGCAGCGCCGCATGCAAGACCAAGATCGGCAGCACGCTCGATATTCCATTCGACAAGCCGACTCCGGCGTAGGCGAGAAAGCATATGTTCGAGCAGATTCCGACTGCTCGCAAGTTCACGATGGACTTCATAAAGAAGCTCGCGAAGACAAGGCCCGCGGCCGCCCAGCCCAGAATTTGCATTTCCATTTAATTCTCCTTTTCTTTTGTTGTTGTTTGCGCGCCGGTTGCGCGTGGATGTCAGGCGGATTCAGGCTTGGAACTTTCCCAAGTTCCACCAGGCCCCCGGGGCCATTTTTCGTATGCTGTCTCGTCCTTGTAACTTACCCAAGCTCACACACTCCGAAGAAGCCGTTGCCTGTCATAGACTGGCGGTTTGACGCTGCACAACATGACGCGCCGGGTCACTGACCGTGGACGCGGGGGTCATTCTGTGCTTTTGCTATGGAAGGTGACCTTTTCTTCCAGGTAACAATGGCAACCAGCGCCGCGCATGTGAGGAGATTGCCGAAGAACACCGTTGCCATTGTTGTGTCGTGGACGATATACGCGGCATACAGCACGCCTGTCATGTGGGCCACGGCAAAGTAGCCCCAAGTCAGCCTGGAGACTGAAGCAGCGCCGTTTTGGCATTTCCATGCCGCAAAGATTTGCGGCAAGTAGGCAAGTACCCGGCCGGTGTTGGCCACCACAAAGAGCCATGTAATGATTTCGGAAAAGTTTTCCATGATGCTTACGAACGATAGGCGAGGGGTCAATCGCTTGACTCGGATTTCGGTGCTTCCATGCGCTGGAGCGCCAGCTTCATCCATTGGTTGATCTGCGGCTGCGATGCGCCCCAGTCGTGTCCGTACATCTTCGCTCCATGACGAAGCATGAGAAGCGCGATGCGAGCCGCTTCCGCATGGCCCTGGTCGGCCAGTGAAGCAAAGCGTCCATAGGCGCCCGACCATTTGCCTTTCTTGTACTGCTCCATGGCGTCGTTGAATGCGGCATCAGAGCTTGTGACATTTGCGGTGGCTGTTCCCGTCGCCATTGCCGCAGCTGTACAAAGCAGAAGAATGGCGATCACATAGGGCGGGAACATCGAGGGAGTTAATTGGAGTTTCATAAATATCTGTTGTGGATAGAGAACGTTTTGATGGGATTGGCGTGCGCAATGCAAACGTCGCGATGTCTCACACGGCTCTTTCCGCCTTATCGCGGCGCCTTGACCGGCACCAGACTGAAGTCGCCGGTCGCGGTGGGACACCATGTTTCTTTGATCGAACTGTTGTCAGACGTGGTAGTAGGCCGAAGACATTGGCGAAGAGGGCTCCGGCTCGGCCAGTATTCCTTCGCGGTTGACCACTGAATGGTCGAGCACAGGCATCACTTGCACAGACAGCTCGGTTTTCTCGCGGAGGAGTTCTGTCGAGTTGGCGATAGAGCCGGGCAAGGTGGATGCATTGGATTCACTCATTGATCCGGGCGCGAGCCGAAAGGCGGCGCCGGTCACCAGCAAGATTGAGGCGAGCCCCAGCAAAAGCAGTCCCGCCCAGATCGCCCCTTCGACTGATTTCAAGTTCATAAAATTGTTCATGAATGTCCCCTTAAAGGTCGATAGTGCTTCCCGCACGGAAGCCTGAATCGCCGGTGTTGATTGAGCTTCCTGCTGTAAGCACGTTGGTGCTCCAGTTCCTTGTCCATCTCGGTACGTGTGATCCTAGAGAGAAGCTCCTGGCTTGTATGTCCCCAGAACTAGGGACATGGGCCGCCCTCTGCGGCCGGCGCTTTCTATGTCATAGTGCGAGGATTAAATTGGGAGGCAGAAGTTTGTAGTCAGCCTCGCCGCACAACGCACGGAATATGCTGCCAAACAAATTACATGCGGACCGTTCACTGATCTATGTTGCGCTGGTCGAGGACGATATGGACTTTCAGAGCGCGTTGACTGCGGCCATTGAGTCTGCGCCCGACATGAGGTTGCTGAACGTGGCGAGCACGCGCTCACAGGGCTTGCGGATGCTGGAGCAGGCGCCAGCCCACGTGTTGTTGGTGGACCTGGGTCTGCCCGACGGCTCCGGTATCGATGTGGTCCGCGCAGCGCATGTGCAATGGCCCGAGTGCAACATCATGGTCAGCACCACATTCGGCGACGAAACCCATGTCATGAAGTCGATCGAGGCCGGTGCGTCGGGTTACCTGCTCAAAGACAGTTCCCCGGATGCCATGGTGCTGGAAATCCGTAGTTTGCATGCCGGGGGCAGTCCCATCAGTCCGATGATCGCAAGGCAGCTTTTGATGCGCTTCCGGCCACCAGCTAATGGCGCCACAGAGTTTGTGGTGCGCCGTGACACAAACAAGCAACACGCCGTGCTGTCCGCACGGGAAAGCGAAGTGCTGGAATATATTACCAAGGGTTTTACTTCGAAGGAGATCGCCGCATTGATGTCCGTCTCGCACCACACCGTGCTGACCTACGTGCGGCGCGTTTATGCAAAGCTCGAAGTGAACTCCAGAACCGAAGCAATTTATGAAACACGCATTCAGAAGCTGCGAACGTAGTAGCCGCGCGTTTGCCCAGGTTGTCATTTGACCTGACCTACAAGAACCAATTGTTTTGTTTGGACCCTGGATGAGCAAGAACGATAAATACCTGCGTCTGATGGTTCTGTTGCTGTGCGGTTTGCTCCTGCTGTCAGGCCATGCCTCTGCGGCGGACAAGGTGCTGGACCTCAGCCAGCGTGATCATGATTCGGTTTCGCTGACCGAATACTTCTCCGTCCTCGAAGATCCCACCCAGTCATTGACGCTGGCCGATGTGCAAAAACCTGAAAATATTAACCGGTTCAAAGGGGGCCATGCCCCGACGGAAGCCCTGAATTATGGTCAAACGCGCTCTGCCTACTGGCTGCGCCTGAGCTTGCGCAACGCTTCCGACCAACCCGTGGAACGGATGCTGGAAATCGCCTACGCTGTACTTGCGAATGTCAGCATTTATCAACCGCTGGCGGACGGAGCCTACCAGTCGGTGATGACTGGTGCTAACGCCCCTTTCTCCACGCGCCCCTACCCCAACCGTTTTTTTGTATTTCCGCTGATGCTGCAAGCGCACTCCGAACAAGTGATCTACCTGCGGATTCGGACAGAGGGTTCCTTGCTGGTCCCGGCCAGGCTGTGGGAACCGCATGCTTTTCATACTTACGAACGAGACGACTATGCCGTGCAGGCGTGGTATTTCGGCATGGCCAGCGCGATGATCCTGTTCAACTTTCTGCTCTTCATTGCGCTGCGGGATAGTGTCTACCTGCTGTACGACAGCTTCGTCCTCTTTACGGCGCTCGCCGTATCGGCAGTCGGTGGCCTCGGCAAGGAATTCATTTGGCCTAATACCACGCTGTGGTCGGGTATGTCCGACCACATCTTCTACGTGTGTATGTCTGTGACATTGCTGCTCTTTATGCGCCGCATGCTCAACACGCGGGAGATCGTTCCACGGCTTGACCGGATGATCAAGATCTTTGCCGGCCTCTATCTGCTCCTGCCAATAGGAATTATCGTTTCAATGCAGACTTTCTCCGTTCCAACCAGGCTTTGTATTGTCGCGACGGGACTGCTAATTCTGTGGATTGGAGTCTACTGCGCAGTCTTCAAGCGTCAGCGCATCGCCGTCATTTTCGTAGCGGCCTATTTGATGTACCTGCTCGGACCAATCTTCATTGCTTTGAAGCTCCTCAAGCTGTTGCCTGTCAACTTTCTCACCACGAACGGAATTCTCGTTGGATCGGCGTTTGAAATGTTGCTGATGGCTTTTGCACTGGCCTATCGCTTCAACATGATCCGCCGCCAGGCGACAGAGGATGTGCAACAGGCCAACACCAGTCTGGAACAACGGTTGCAGGCACGCGAAGCCGAGTTGACGCAAAGCCATCAGCGCTTGCGCGAGATTGAACTTCGCCAAACCCTGAGCCAGGAGAGGCAACGCCTGATGCAGGATATACACGATGGCCTGGGTTCATCGCTGACCAGCGCACTGCGCGTGGTGGAACACGGACACATAGATGAAACTGAAGTCGCACAGGTGCTCAAGGGGTGTATCGACGACCTCAAGCTGGCGATCGATTCGATGGAGCCGGTGGAAGCTGATCTGCTGCTGTTGCTCGCGACGCTGCGCTTTCGCTTGGGGCCACGCCTGGAGAGCACCGGTATCGCGCTGCGCTGGGAAGTTCAAGACATCCCTGCGCTCGACTGGCTGGATCCGAAGAATTCGCTGCACATCCTGCGTATCCTGCAAGAGGCCTTCACCAACATCATCAAGCACACGAACGCCACAGAAATCCGGGTTGCAACCGGTGCTGATGCCGATGGGATCATGGTGACGATCACCGATAACGGGCAAGGCTTTGCAGTGGAACGCGCGCTTAAGAGCGGTGGGAAAGGGTTGCCCAACCAGATGCGCCGAGCGCAATCCATCGGTGCTGAAGTCAAGTGGGACTCGGACGATTCCGGTACGCGCCTGACATTGCGGTTACCGATTACACGCCAGGCAAGCTACCTGTGAGCGTCGCCGGCAGCACGCCAGCCAGCAGCCACGGTATGGGGCGATCATTTTGGATAGCTCTATGTCGACTTGCAGTCTGAAACGGTAGTTGACACCGCTGTCCCAATGATCACCCAGATCGGATCCGGCAACAACGCAAGGCGGGGGTGGGGTAGATGTTGGGCGCGACATCAAAAAGTCCGAAGGACGCGGAGCGCCCGGCGTCTACCCCACCCCCGCCGACTCAACCCCAACTCCGTCTTGAATTGCCGTTGATTGAACCGTCAAAAGCTGTGCCAGTATTGAGGCTCAAGGCATTCTTGGGCCAACAGCGCAGTAAATCCCGCGTACAAAACAAAAAGCCGCCCGAAGACGGCTTTTCTGTTACTGCGCAACAAATTACTTGGCGCCCGGTACCTTGCCTTCAACGCCCTTGACGAAGAAGTTCAAGCCGCCCAGGAACTTGTCGTCGGCCGTGGCATCCTTGGCCACCTGCACCTTGCCGGTGTTGTCGGTGATCGGGCCTTTCCAGATGACAAAGCTGCCATCGGCGAGGCCCTTCTTGACCTCTTCCACTTTGGCCTTGGTCTCGGCTGGCACGTCCTCAGCAATGGACACGATGTCGATCGCGCCTTCCTTCACGCCCCACCAGGCGCCGGTGCCGCCGGTCCACTTGCCTTCCAGCGCTTCCCGGGTGGCCTTGATGTAGTACGGACCCCAGTTGATCACGCTTGAGGCCAAATGGGCTTTCGGGCCATAGGCCGTCATGTCGGAATCCCAGCCGAAGGCGCGCTTGCCTTTGGCCTCAGCAGTCTTGAGCACGGCGGGTGAATCGGTGTTCTGGAACAGCACATCAGCGCCACCATTGATCAGCGAGGTCGCCGCTTCCGTTTCCTTCGGTGGGTCAAACCAGCCATTCACCCACACCACTTTGGTCTTGACCTTGGGGTTGCTCGACTGGGCGCCCAGGGTGAATGCGTTGATGTTGCGGATCACTTCAGGAATTGGGATAGAGGCGACGACACCCAGGGTGTTGGTCTTGGTCATCTTGCCGGCAATCACCCCGGCCATGTACGCACCTTCATAGGTACGGCTGTCGTAGGTGCGCATGTTCTCCGCCGTCTTGTAGCCGGTGGCGTGTTCGAACTTTACATCCTTGGTGTCCGCTGCGACCTTGAGCATGGGCTCCATGTAGCCGAACGTCGTGCCGAAAATCAGCTTGTTTTTTCCTTCCGTGGCCAGGTCGCGGATGACGCGTTCTGCGTCAGCAGACTCGGGCACATTCTCGACAAACGAAGTCTTGATCTTGTCACCGAATTCCTTTTCCAGCGCCTTGCGGCCATTGTCGTGCGCGAAGGTCCAGCCACCGTCGCCCACTGGCCCCACATAGGCGAACGCAATCTTCAACGGCTCGGGCTTGGGAGCCGGTGCCGGCGCAGAGGCCACCGACGCAGGTTTTGGGGCGGGCGCCGGCTCTTCCTTCTTGCCGCACCCGACCAACGCGGCAGAGGCCACTGCGGTGAGTGCTGCGATTTTCAGTGAGAGTTTTTGCAGATCGGTCATGTCAATTCCTTCTTGAGAGGGGGTTACGACAGGGTTGAAAAAAGTTCAATTATGAACCGGGGAAAAATCAGGAACCAGGGTAGAAAGGCTTGCCGATCGATGTCGGCATATTGATGCGGATCCACTGCGGATTGCGCGAAATAAGCGCCAGCACCACGATGGTGGCAACGTAAGGCAGCATGGTCAAAAACTGGCTGGAAACCTCGACCCCCACGCCCTGCAAGTGGAACTGCAGCATGGTCACGCCGCCAAACAGATAGGCGCCCAACAACACCCGGGCCGGGCGCCAGGTGGCAAACGTGGTCAGGGCCAGGGCGATCCAGCCCTTGCCCGCCACCATGCCTTCCACCCACAACGGCGTGTAGATGATCGACATGTAGGCACCCGCCAGGCCGCACAGGGCGCCACCGGCGACGACCGCCAGCAATCGGATACGGCGCACCGGGTAGCCCAGCGCATGCGCCGATTCCGGGCTTTCACCCACGCTGCGCAACACCAGGCCGCTGCGCGTACGGTAGAGAAACCAGATCAGGGCCAGGGCGAAGACAACAGTCAGGTACACCAGCGGATGGTGGCGAAACAATGCCGGGCCCACCCAGGGGATATCCGACAGACCCGGGATGGCGAAGCTGGCGCGCTCCGGTATTTTGGCCTGCACGTAGCCCGTACCGACAAATGCCGAAAAACCGGTGCCAAACAGCGTGAGTGCCAGTCCCGTGGCATATTGGTTGGTGTTGAGCCAGATCACCAGCACGCCAAAGATGGCCGCCAGGCCCGCACCCGCGGCCATGCCGGCGGCAAAACCCAGCCAGTCGTTGCCGGTATGGACCACGGTGGCAAAACCGGCGATGGCGGCACACAGCATCATGCCTTCAGCCCCGAGGTTGACGATGCCCACTTTTTCGTTGATCAGCAGGCCCAGCGATGCCAGGGCCAGGACCGTGCCCGCGTTCAGCGTGGCGGCCAGGAGCAGTGCGTAGGATTCCATTACTTGCTCCCCCTGAATGTGAGCCGGTAGTTCACCAGCGTATCGCAGGCCAGCAGACTGAACAGCAGCAGCCCCTGGAATACACCGGTGAGCGATTTGGTCAAGCCCAGGCGCGACTGCGCGAGCTCACCCCCGATGTAGAACATGCTCATCAGGATGGCCGAGAACACCATGCCCACGGGATGCAGGCGCCCCACAAAGGCCACGATGATCGCGGCAAAGCCATATCCCGCTGGCACGTAAGGCGTGAGTTGGCCGATCGGCCCGGTCACCTCCAGCGCGCCCGCCAGACCGGCTGCGCCACCGGAAATGAGAAGGGCCGTCCACAGCGCCTTGCGCGAGGAAAACCCCGCGTAGCGCGCCGCCGCAGGCGCCAGCCCGCCCACCTGCTGCGCAAACCCGGCCCGTGTGCGAAACAGGAATATCCACATGCCCGCCACGCCGGCCAGCGCCAGCACCACGCCAATGCTCACCCGCGAGCCCTGGAACAGGCGCGGAATGCGGGTCGCCGCCTCAAACGTTTTGGTTTGCGGAAAATTGAACCCTTGCGGATCTTTCCACGGGCCCCCCACCATGTAGCTCAGCACCTGCACCGCCACATAGACCAGCATCAGGCTGACCAGAATCTCGTTGGCGTTGAAGCGGTCCCGCAACAGCGCTGTGATGGCCGCCCACAGCATGCCCCCCAGAACCCCGGCCAACACGATGGGCAACACAATCCAGCGGCCCGTGGTCTGGTCTGCCAGCAGGGCAACACCGCCGGCAAAAATGGCGCCAATGACGTACTGTCCCTCGGCACCGATATTCCACACATTGGAGCGAAAACACACGGCCAGCCCCAACGCAATGATCAACAGCGGCGTGGCCTTGACCAGCAGCTCCCCCAGGGCGTAGGCGTTTCGGATCGGTTGCCAGAAAAACATCTCAAGCCCTTTGAGCGGGTCTTTGCCCAGGACGCTGAACATGATGGTGCCAACGATGACCGTGATGACCAGGGCCAGCAGCGGCGAGCCGTAGCTCCAGGCACTGGAAGGCTGGGGGCGCGCTTCAAGCTTGAGCATGGTGACCTCCGCCCTGCTGCGCCTGGCGCATGACGCCCAGATGGGCCTGCACGTCCTCATGCCACAAGCCGCTCATCCACTCGCCAATGCGCTCCACGGTGGCCTCCGCTATCGGAACCGACGGCGAGAGCCGGCCGCGGGCAATCACATGCAGGCGGTCGCTCAGCTCAAACAGTTCATCAAGCTCTTCGCTGACCACCAGCACGGCACAGCCCGCATCGCGCAGGGCCAGGATTTCACCGCGAATCTGCGCCGCCGCGCCGACATCGACACCCCAGGTCGGCTGCGACACGATGAACAGTCGGGGCTTGGCATCAATCTCGCGGCCCACGATGAATTTCTGCAGGTTGCCACCCGAGAGCGAACGCGCCGCCGAACGGGGGCCGCCGGCTTTCACATTGAAGCGCCGGATGATCTCAAAGGCCTGCGCTTCCAGCTGCGCGACCCTGATCCAGCCGCCGCCAAAGCGCGGGTGAGAAATGGATTCCTGGCGTGTGAGCAGCAGGTTGTGCGCCAGCCCCAGCGTCGGCACGGCACCCCGGCCCAAGCGCTCTTCCGGCACAAAATGCAGCCCCAGTTTGCGCCGCCCGCCGGGGTGCAGGCGTGACGCATCCGCCTCGCCAATGCGAATCGACCCGGGGCCTGCACGCACATCTTCACCCGACAGGGCGTAGAGCAATTCTTTCTGGCCGTTGCCGGACACCCCGGCAATGCCCACCACCTCGCCGGCCCGCACTTCCAGCGCGATGCCCTCCAGGTCCACGCCAAACTGGTCTTCCCGGGCGAGCGTGAGGTTCTGCACCCGCAGCACCGGCGCACCGGCCTTGAGCGCGCGATGGGTCAGCTGGGGCGGCTCGGCACCGATCATCATGCTGGAGAGCGAGGCATTGGTCTCCTGTGCCGGATTGCACACGCCGGTGACCCGGCCCCCGCGCAGCACGGTACAGGCATTGCACAGTTCGCGGATCTCGTGCAATTTGTGGCTGATGTACAAAATGCTGCAGCCCTCGCTGGCCAGTTTTTTGAGCACGACAAACAGCTTCTCCACCGCCTGCGGCGTCAGCACCGAGGTGGGCTCGTCCAGAATCAACAGCTGCGGGCCGGTCAGCAGGGCGCGAATGATTTCCACCCGCTGCATTTCGCCCACGCTGAGCGTATGCACCGGCCGGCCGGGATCGATGTCCAGCCCGTATTCCGACGCCTTGGCGGTGATGCTGTGCGTGACTTCAACCAGGCTCAAGCGCTTGCTCAGCCCCAGCCAGACGTTTTCGGCCACGGTGATGGTGTCAAACAGGCTGAAATGCTGGAACACCATGCTGATGCCCAAGGCGCGCGCCTCTTGCGGATTGCGGATGTGCACCGGCTGGCCATTGAACATGACCGTGCCGGCATCCGGCTTGACCGAGCCGTAGATGATTTTCATCAGCGTGGACTTGCCGGCGCCGTTTTCGCCGAGCACCGCATGGGTCTCGCCCGGCATGACGGTGAGGGACACATCGCTGTTGGCGACCACGCCGGGATAGCTTTTGGTGATGCCCGCAAGATGAAGTCGGGGAGTTGTCATGCGGCGGATGATTTCATTATTTCGACTTGGTATGGACTCGTGCTACGAACATGCAAAGTTAATGCCAACTTGATGCCCGCAGGACGGTGATCGTGACGGCGTGTCATCCGTTGGCGCAAACCTTGCGTGCTTTCGGCGGCAACGATGTCATATGCTAGCCCAACTGAATGCCCTTGCGCTGGTGTTTTGCCCTGATTTTGAATTACGCTGGCGATGAAGGAACCGACCATGAACACCAAAACCATTCAATTTGTGCGGCGTGGCGAAATTGTTTCGTTGCGCAATGTAGCACCCACCCGCACGCTGCTGCAGGTGCTGCGAGAAGACCTGAACTGCACCGGCACCAAAGAGGGCTGCAACGAGGGCGACTGCGGCGCCTGCACCGTGGTGCTGGGGGAAGCAGACGGAAACCGCATCAAGTACAGCGCCGTCAACAGCTGCATCCGCCTGGCGCATTCGGTGGACGGCCTGGCGCTGTGGACGGCAGAAGACCTGGCCACTGAGGACGGCACACTGCACCCCGCGCAGCAAGCCATGGTGCAGTGCCACGGCAGCCAATGCGGTTTTTGCACGCCCGGCTTTGTCATGAGCCTGTTTGGCATGTACCAGAACCACGTCTGCCACGACGAACCCATCACCCGCGAACTGGCCAGGGAAGAGCTCTCGGGCAATCTGTGCCGCTGCACCGGCTACCGGCCGATTCTGGACGCCGCACAACGCATGGCCCAACTGCCGCCCGTGCGCATCGATGAAGCCGAGTTGCTACAAAAATTAGAGCTGCTTACGCATAACGGACGGGGGCTAGAGCCAAATTTCTCATATATTTCTCCGCAAACCCTGGCCGCGCTGCTGGCCGCCCGGGCCGCGCACCCCGACGCCCAGATGGTGGCGGGCTGCACCGATGTCGGGCTGTGGATCAACAAGCTGCACCTGCAGTTTGACAAGGTGCTGGACGTGACCCGTGTGAAAGAACTGCGCCGCATTGAAGACTACCCGCACCACATCGCCATTGGCGCGGCCGTCACGCTGACCGACGCCTTTGCCGCATTGATGGCGGACCGCCCGCAGTTGCGCTCTTTTGCCAGCCGCTTTGCCGGCCTGCCGGTACGCAACTCGGGCACACTGGGCGGCAATGTGGCCAACGGCTCACCGATCGGCGACTCAATGCCGCTGCTGATGGCACTGGGCGCCCATGTGGTGCTGATGAGCCAGAGAAACGGGAAAGTGAGCCACCGGGAACTGCCGTTGGAGCAGCTCTACACCGGCTACCGCAAAAACGTCATGGCCGCGGACGAAGTGCTGGCATGGATCAAGGTACCCAAGGCGACGCCTGGGGAACTGTCCAGGGTCTACAAAGTCTCCAAGCGCTTTGACGACGACATCTCTGCCGTCTGCCTGGCCCTGAACCTGCACCTGATGGAGGGCAAAGTGGCGCAGGCGTCCATCGGCGTCGGCGGCGTGGCTGCGACACCGGTGCGGGCAGCCAAAACCGAAGCGGCCCTGACCGGCCAGCCCTGGAACCTGGACACCGTGCAAAAAGCGATGTTCACACTGCGCGGCGAGTTTGCGCCGATCTCGGACATGCGGGCCTCGGCCACCTACCGCGTGCAGGTGCTGGGCAATCTGCTGCAGCGCTTCTGGCTGGAGAGCCAAGGCCTGCAGAGCATCAACCTCGAATCCTTCACACTGGAAGGAGAGCCCGCATGAGCGTCACGAATTTACGCCCCGTTCGCCCTGAGCGGATCGAAGGGTCAGTTTCAACAATGCCGGTCCTGCGCCCGCCGAAGGGCTCAGCCCCAACGGCCTGCGGCACCAGCACACCCCATGAGAGTGCCGTGGCCCAGGTGGCGGGCGCCGCCACCTACGTTGACGACATTCCCGAAGTGCGGGGCACGCTGTACGCCGCACCCATCCTATCAACGCAAGCCCACGGCAAGCTGCGCGGTGTGGACACCAGCGCCGCACGGGCCCTACCGGGCGTGCGGGACGTGATACTGGCGCGGGACATTCCCGGCAACCCCATGCTGGCGGCCTTTGCCGGGGACGAACCCATCTTCGCCATCGACACGGTGCAACACATTGGGCAGGTGGTCGGCGTGGTGGTGGCCGACAGCGTGATGCAGGCCCGCCATGCCGCACGCAAGGTCAAACTCGACATTGAAGCCCTGCCCGCCATTCTGAGCATCAAGGACGCGCTGGCAGCACGTAGCTTTGTGCTGCCGCCGGTTTTTGTGAGCCGTGGTGACGCCGCACAGGCCTTGTCCGAGGCCGCGCACACCCTGAGCGGTACGCTGGAGGTGGGGGGCCAGGAACACTTTTACCTGGAAGGCCAGGTGGCCTACGTGCTGCCGCAGGAGCAGAACCAGTGGGCGGTGTATTCCAGCACGCAGCACCCCGGCGAAGTGCAGCACTGGGTGGCGCACGCCCTCGGGCTGGACAACCACGCGGTGCGCGTGGAATGCCGCCGCATGGGGGGCGGCTTTGGCGGCAAGGAAACGCAGGCCGGGCATCTGGCGGTGTGGGCCGCGATCGCGGCCCACAAAGTCAGGCGCCCGGTCAAACTGCGCCTGGATCGGGATGATGACTTCATGGTGACCGGCAAACGCCACCCGTTTGCCTATGAGTACACGGTAGGGTTTGACGACACCGGGCGCCTGAGTGGACTGAAGCTCATGATGGCCGCCAACTGCGGCTTCAGCGCCGATCTGTCCGGCCCGGTGGCCGACCGCGCCATCTTCCACAGCGACAACGCCTACTTTCTGGAGGACGTGGAGATTGCGTCGTATCGCTGCAAGCTCAACACCCAGAGCCACACGGCGTTTCGCGGCTTTGGCGGACCGCAGGGGGTGATCGTCATCGAGTCCATCATGGGGGACATAGCGCGCCATCTGGGGCTGGACCCGCTGGATGTGCGCCTGCGCAATTTGTACAGCGAAGAGCTGACCACTGGCAGTGCGATCGCGCCACCGCAGGCGCGCAGCACCACCCACTACGGCATGCGTGTCGAAGACAACATCCTGCACCCCTTGCTATCAAAACTGGAGCTGTCGGCGCAGTATCGGCGGCGGCGCGAGGCCATTTCCCTATGGAATTCCAGCAACCCGGTGATCAAGCGCGGCCTTGCCATCACGCCGGTCAAGTTCGGCATTTCCTTCACCGCCACCCTGTTCAACCAGGCCGGTGCGCTGGTGCATGTTTATCTGGATGGCAGCGTCCAGGTAAATCATGGCGGCACCGAGATGGGCCAGGGCCTGAACACCAAGGTGGCGCAGATCGTGGCCGACGAGTTGGGCGTGCCATTCAATCGCGTGCTGGCCACGGCCAGCGACACCAGCAAGATTCCCAATGCCTCGGCCACCGCCGCCTCGGCCGGTACCGACCTGAACGGCCGCGCCGCCCAGTTTGCCGCCCGCCACGTGCGCGACAACCTCAGCGCATTTGTCGGCGGGCTGGACGGCTGTAGCGCCAGTGCCATCCGCTTTGAAGGCGGTCAGATCCTCTCGCCCAAGGTCACGCGCAGCTTCGACGAAGTGGTGAAACTGGCCTACGCCAACCGCATCCAGCTGTGGAGCGACGGCTTTTACCGCACGCCGAAAATCCACTACGACAAGGCCACGCTGACCGGGCGGCCGTTTTATTACTTTGCCTACGGCGCCGCGTGCACCGAAGTGGCGATTGACACCCTGACCGGCGAGAACCGCGTGCTGAAGGTGGACATCCTGCATGACGTGGGCCGCTCCATCAATCCGGCCCTCGACATCGGGCAGATCGAAGGCGGCTTTGTGCAGGGCATGGGCTGGCTCACCACCGAGCAGCTGGTGTGGAGCGACCGGGGCCATCTGAGCACCCACGCCCCCAGCACCTACAAGATTCCCACCGCAGGCGATGTGCCTGCGCACTTCCAGATTGATCTCTGGACTGAACCCAACCGGGAGGACAACGTGTTCGGCAGCAAGGCCGTCGGCGAGCCGCCGTTGATGCTGGCCATCAGCGTGTATGAGGCGCTACGCGACGCCGTGGCGCAGGCACGGCCCGACGGACAACGGGCGCAACTCACGGCGCCCGCGACGGCGGAGAATGTTTTGAGGGCGTTGCAGGCAGGTTGACGTCAAGGCTGAGGTCGCGCCCGCACGCGCCATGACGGGGCCGGTTCAAACCCCCGCCAGCGACCTCAAGCCGCCCGGGTCAACCAGATTCAGGATCCGCCCGGAGCCACTGATCAGGCTGCGCTCACGCAAGTGCCGCAGCACGCGCGACAGCGTCTCGGGGGCAATGCCCAACTGCGCCGCAATGGATCGTTTGCGCTGCTGCAGCAACACGGCCATCACGCCTTTGTCACCGGTCTGTGCATTGCGCAGCAGCCACTCGGCGCAACGGGCCTCGGCGTCCTTCGCCAGCCGGCTGACGGCCAGCTCGGTTTGTTGGCGGTGCGCCATGGCCACATCGTGCAGCACGGCCTGGGCCGGCGCTGCCATGGCTGAGAGCGAACGGCGGAACTCGGCCACCGGCACACGACGCAATGTGACTTCGGTTTCTGCCACGGCATCCACGGGGTTGGGCAGGTTCAGCACGGCAGACGTAGCGTCCAGCCAGCAGGGACCTTCAACCACCCCCAGCTGGTGCTCCATGGCATCGCCCTCCATCACGCCCAATGCAACACGCCCCGACTCCAGGTAGCTGACCCATGGTGACGCGACAGCACGTTTGAGCAGAAGGTCACCCCGGGCGGCGACTTGTCGCTCAGCTGGGGGGGCAATGGTTTGGGCGGATAACATAAACCCGACTTTGCCGCGCTTACCCCCCTCTGTTCTTGAGCGAAATCAAACAACCGCAAGGAAAATGCTCACAAAACGAGCACAGCGCGGAAATCATTGACGTTGGTGAACGTTGGCCCGGTGGTGACCAGATCGCCCAAACCCGCAAAATAGGCATAGGCGTCGTTGCGGTCAAGGTAATCGTCAATTTTCATGCCTTCGAGCAGCGCCCGGCTGAGCGTGGCGGGCTCCACCCAGGCGCCGGCGTTGTCTTCCACGCCATCGATACCGTCGGTATCCGCCGCCAGGGCATACACAGACGCCTGACCCTGCAGGGCCTGGGCCAGCCCCAGGCAGAATTCTCCGGCGCGCCCGCCACGCCCGCGGGACACGCCCGGCGCCAGTGAACGCACGGTCACGGTGGTTTCGCCGCCACTGAGGATGACGCAAGGCCTTTGAAACGGATGGCCTCGATTGGCCACGGCGCGCGCCAGCGCCGCGTGCACTTTGCCCACCTCCCGCGACTCGCCTTCCATCTCATCGCTCAGGATGTATGCCGCCAGGCCGGCCGCGCGGGCGGCATCGGCCGCCGCGTCCAGCGACTGCTGGGGCGTGGCGATCAGGTGAACCTGCGTGTGCGCAAATGCCGGGTCGCCATGCTTGGGGGTTTCCAGCGCGCCATTCACAAGCAAATCGGCCACGGAGCCCGGTACATCAATGTTGTAGCGCTTCAAAATTGATAGCGCATCGGCACAGGTCGTGGCGTCGGCCACGGTCGGCCCGCTGGCAATGATGGAGGGGTCATCACCCGGCACATCGCTGATGGCCAGCGTCACCACCCGCGCCGGGAAGCAGGCCTGGGCCAGGCGCCCGCCCTTGATGCGCGAGAGGTGTTTGCGCACACAGTTCATCTCGGCAATGTTGGCGCCGCTGCTGAGCAACTCCTTGTTGATGCGCTGTTTGTCGGCCAGCGTCAAACCTTCTGCAGGCAGGGTCAGCAGAGCCGAGCCGCCGCCCGATATCAGGCACAGCACCAGGTCGTCTTCTCCCAGCCCTTGCGTCAAGGCCAACATGCGCTGGGCTGCTGCCAGACCTGCCGCATCGGGCACCGGGTGGGCCGCCTCGACCACGTCAATGCGCTGCTTCAAACCCGGGGGGCGCGGTGGAATGTGGTGGTAGCGCGTCACCACCAGCCCCTGTAGCGGCGCATCCTCGGGCCAGAAGGCCTCCACCGCCTGCGCCATGGCGCCAGCGGCCTTGCCGGCGCCCAGCACCAAGGTTCTGCCTTTGGGCGGCGGGGGCAGGAAAGCCTCGGTGTTGTGCAGCGGCAGCGCACGGCGCACGGCTACGGCATAAAGGTGTTCAAGAAACTCGCGCGGATGGGTTGTGGGGTTCATGGCGGTAACAGGATGGGAAAAAGGTTGGGGTATCAAAATGCCTCCAGGCCAATTATGTGTTGCCCCAACCGGTCCCCTCACTGCGCACCCGGCACAATGGCTTGCGCGCCTATTCGATGCTCACCTTGGCGTCCTTCACCAGCTTGGCAAAGCGCTCGGTATCGTCCTTGATTTGCCGGGCCATTTGCGCGGGCGTGTTGCCGATCGGTTCAGCTCCAATGTCGTCCATTTTCTTTTTGAACTCCGGGGAGTTGATGATCTTCACGATCTCGGCATTGAGCCGGGTCACGATGTCGCGCGGCGTAGCGGCGGGTGCCAGCACGCCAAACCAGGTACCCAGATTGAAACCCTTGAGGCCGGACTCATCGAGCGTGGGCACATCAGGCAAGGCCCGCGAGCGCGTGGCAGTCGTCACGGCCAGCGCGCGCAGCTTGCCGGCCTTGATTTGCGGCAGCACGGGCGTGATGGTGTCGAACGACATGGTGATCTGACCACCCAGCAAGTCGGTAGTCAATGGACCGCTGCCCTTGTAGGGCACGTGCAGCAGTTGCACGCCGCCCATGCCTTCGAACTGGGCGCCAATCAGGTGCTGGCCGGTGCCGTTGCCGTTCGACCCAAAAGTCAGCTTGCCAGGTTCCGCCTTGGCCAGTGCCAGCAGTTCCTTGACATTTTTTGCCGGCACGTTCGGGTTGACCACCAGCACGTTGGGCACCAGGGCCACCGTGCTGACCGGCGCGAAGTCCTTCTGGAAGTCATAAGCCAGCTTTTTGTACACGCTGGTGGCAATGGTGTGGTGCACCGCGCCCATCAGCAGCGTGTAGCCGTCGGGCTTGGCCTTGGCCACGTAGTCGGCACCCAGTGTGGAACCGGCACCGGGTTTGCTTTCAACAATCACCGGCTGGCCCAGGCTCCTGGACAGCTCCAGGCCCACGGCGCGGGCCAGCACGTCGGTGGTGCCGCCGGCCGGGAACGGCACGATCAGGCTGATCGGTCTTGACGGCCAGGCTTGCGCCATGGCGTTGCCGCCGGCGAGGCCCAGCGCCAGTACGGCGGCTTGCAGGACAGATGAAAGAGTCAGAATATTTTTGCGCATGGGATGTCTCCTCGGTATGGCTGGAATTGGATAAAACTCAGGCGACCTTTTTTGGGGCCGCGGCACTCCGGATGCGCTGGCAGACGGCCTGTGTCACCTGCTCTGTGGTGGCGACGCCACCCAGGTCGCGCGTGTGCAGCGCCGGGTCGGCGGTCACCTGTTCGATGACTGCCATCAGCGTTTCGGCTGCAACCGCCTCACCCAGGTGCTCCAGCAACATCACACAGCTCCAGAAGGTGCCCACCGGATTGGCCAGGCCCTTGCCCATGATGTCGAAGGCCGAGCCATGAATTGGCTCGAACATGCTGGGATAACGGCGCTCGGGGTCGATGTTGCCGGTGGGCGCAATGCCCAGGCTGCCGGCCAGCGCGGCGGCCAGATCGCTCAGGATGTCGGCGTGCAAATTGGTGGCAACGAGGGTGTCCAGCGTCGCCGGGCGGTTCACCATGCGCGCAGTGGCGGCATCGACCAGCTCCTTGTCCCAGGTGACATCAGGAAATTCTTTCGAAATCTGCACCGCAATCTCGTCCCACATGACCATGGCGTGGCGCTGCGCGTTGGACTTGGTCACCACCGTCAGCAGCTTGCGCGGCCGTGACTGTGCCAGGCGGAAGGCGTAACGCATGATGCGCTCGACACCGGCGCGCGTCATCATCGACACGTCAGTGGCCGCCTCGATCGGGTGGCCCTGGTGAACCCGGCCGCCAACACCGGAATACTCACCCTCGGAGTTTTCACGCACGATGACCCAGTTCAGGTCTTCGGGCTTGCAGCGCTTGAGCGGCCCGTCGATGCCGGGCAGGATACGCGTCGGGCGCACATTGGCGTATTGGTCAAAGCCCTGGCAGATTTTGAGGCGCAGGCCCCACAGGGTGATGTGGTCGGGAATGTGCGGGTCGCCAGCGGAGCCGAACAGGATCGCGTCCTTGTTCCGCAACGCATCCAGGCCGTCCTGCGGCATCATCTCGCCGTGGGCGCGGAACCAGTCGCCACCCCAGCCAAAGTTCTCGAACTCGAACTTGAATGCGCTGCTGGAAGCGGCCAGCGTTTCCAGCACGGTCTGGCCGGCTGGCACCACCTCTTTGCCAATGCCGTCGCCCGGGATGCAGGCAATTTGGTACGTCTTCATGGAATTTCCTCAACGGGTTGCAATGGAGATGAACTTTATGCGCTTCTGGAGTTAACGCACGACGTAAAAGTGAAACCATTGTTGACTATGATTCAACAATGTCAACACCCGCCTCTGCCCCTTCCGAGATGGCCTTCTTCAGCTTGCTGGTACGCGCCGGCAGCCTCTCCGCGACTGCCCGCGAGCTGGATATCACGACCCCGGCGGTCAGCAAGCGGCTGGCCCAGATGGAGGCGCGCCTCGGCGTGCAGCTGCTGCACCGCACCACGCGGCGCATCGGTTTGACACCCGAGGGGGAAATCTACCTGGCCCACGCACGCCGCATCCTGGCTGATATCGACGACATGGAGCAGTTGGTGTCGAGCTCGGTGGCGGCGCCCAAGGGCCTGTTGCGCGTCAACGCCACGTTGGGCTTTGGCCGCAGCCACATCGCACCCCTGATCTCGGACTTTGTCAAACGCTATCCCGATGTGCAGGTGCAACTGCAACTCACCGTGAACCCGCCACCGCTGAGCGAAGATGCGTTCGATGTCTGCATCCGCTTTGGTGAGCCGCCCGACGCGCGCGTGATCGCCCGGCGCATCGCTTCCAACCGGCGCCTGCTGTGCGCCGCACCGGCCTACCTGGCCCGACACGGCACGCCCCAGGTGCCCAACGACCTGGTGCAGCACAACTGCATCGGCATCCGCCAGGGCGACGAGGCCTACGGCATCTGGCGCCTGACATCGGGTAAGCGCACCGAGACCGTCAAGGTGCGCGGCAACCTGAACACCAACGACGGCGAGATTGCCGTGAACTGGGCGCTGGCGGGCCATGGCATTCTGATGCGTGCCGAATGGGACATTGCCAAATACCTGCGCAGCGGGCGGCTGCGCCAGGTGCTGGAGAACTGGCAGACCCCGCCCGCCGATATTCATGCCGTGTACCCACAACGCCTGCAGACGGCGGCGCGGGTGCGTGCTTTTGTGGAATTCGTGGTGCAGGCGTTTACGGCCACCGAACCGGGGTAAGCTGTCACGTCATGCGCACCCTGCTGATCCGCAACGCCCGCTGCATCGCTACTTTCGACGATGCCGACCTCACCCGGGCCCGCGAGTTGCGCAACGCATCCGTGTTCATACGCGATCACCGCATTGAGGCCATCGGCCCCGCCGCCGATCTGCCACAAGGCGCCGACGAGGTGATTGACGCCCGCGACCATCTCGTCACGCCGGGTCTCATCAACACCCATCACCACATGTTCCAGAGCCTGACACGGGCTTTTCCCCCGGTGCAAAACGCCGAACTGTTTGGCTGGCTCGGCGGCCTGTACCCGGTCTGGGCCGGCCTGACGCCAGAGATGGTGCAAGTAAGCACCCAGGTGGCCATGGCCGAGCTGCTGATGAGCGGCTGCACCACCAGCAGCGACCACCTCTACATCTACCCCAACGGCGTGCGGCTGGACGACAGCATTGAAGCCGCTGCCGGGATTGGCATGCGGTTTGTGGCCACGCGCGGCAGCATGAGCGTGGGCCAGTCGCAAGGTGGCCTGCCGCCCGACCGCGTGGTGGAGCAGGAGGCCTTCATCCTGAAAGACACCCAGCGGGTCATCGAGACGTACCACGACGCCACGCATGGCGCCATGGTGAACGTGGCCGTGGCGCCGTGCTCACCCTTCAGCGTGAGCCGCGATCTGATGCGCGAATCCGCCAACCTGGCCCGGGCCTACCAGGTGCGCCTGCACACCCACCTGGCCGAGAACGACCACGACATCGCCTATTCCAGAGAAAAATTCAACTGCACGCCGGCGCAGTACGCGCAAGACCTGGGCTGGCTGGGGCATGACGTGTGGCACGCCCACTGCGTCAAACTGGACGATGCAGGCATAGCGTTATTTGCGAAAACCGGTACCGGCGTGGCGCACTGCCCCTGCAGCAACATGCGGCTGGCCTCGGGCCTCGCACCCATTCGAAAAATGCTGAATGCCGGTGTGCCCGTAGGCCTGGGCGTGGACGGCAGCGCCAGCAACGATGCAGCCCACATGGTGAACGAGGCACGCCAGGCCCTGCTGCTGGCGCGGGTCGGCCGTGCCATGCAGCCGCCCGAGATGCGAGTCGGCGCAGACGGCGAACGCCGCACCTTCTTCGGCTGCGACCTCGGCCCCGCCGAGATGACTGCGCGCGATGCCCTGGCCCTGGCCAGCCGCGGCGGCGCGCAAGTGCTGGGCAGAACCGACATCGGCCACCTGGCACCCGGCATGTGCGCTGATCTGGCCTTGTTCAATCTGAACACGCTCGCCCTTGCCGGCGGCGCCGTGCACGACCCGGTCGGCGCCCTGCTGCTGTGCGCCAGCCCGCAGGCCGCTTACACCGTGGTCAACGGCCGCGTGGTGGTGCGCGAGGGGCAGCTGGCAATGCTGGAACTGGCGCCGCTGGTTGCGCGACACAACACCCTGGCGCTGCAGCTGGCACGGCATTTGCTATAAGTTCGATAGCTGATTGCGCAGTATCGACGGGGTCTGGGTGCCAATAGGGTCAAATACTTTTGAATTACTCGCCCAGGTAAGCGGCACGCACCTTGGGGTCGCTGAGCATTTCTTTGGCGTCGCCCGTCATGGTGACGATGCCGGACTCCATGACATAGCCCCGGTTGGCGATGGCCAGTGCACGGCTGGCGTTTTGTTCCACCAGCAGCACGGTCACGCCCTGCGCATAGACGTCACGCACCACCTCAAAGATCTTGTCCACCATGATGGGTGACAGGCCCATGGACGGCTCGTCCAGCAGCAGCACTTTGGGACGGCTCATCAAGGCGCGGCCCATGGCCAGCATTTGCTGCTCGCCGCCGGACATGGTGCCCGCGAGTTGATCGCGGCGCTCCTTGAGGCGCGGGAAGATGGTGAACACCTTGTCGATGTCGGCCAGGATGTCGGCCTTGTCGTTGCGGATGTAGGCACCCATCTGCAGGTTCTCGACAATGGTCATGCGGGTGAAGACCCCGCGTCCTTCCGGCACCATCGCCAGACCCTGCTTCACCAGGTCCCACGGCCCCTGGCCGCGAATGCTTTTGCCCAGGTACTCGATGTCACCCTCGTTGATGGGCAGGGTGCCGGTAATGGCTTTCATGGTGGTGGTTTTGCCGGCACCGTTGGAGCCGATCAAGGACACCAGTTCGCCCGCGCGTACTTCAAAGTCAACGCCCTTGACGGCCTGGATGCCGCCGTACGCCACTTTGAGGCCCGTCACTTTAAGAAGGATGTTTGTCATGTCAGTCAGTGCCCGCTGGTGCCAAGATAGGCTTCGATTACTTTTTCGTTTTTCTGGACGTCGGCCGGTGTGCCTTCGGCAATCTGCTTGCCATAGTCCAGCACCGTGACGCGATCGCACAGACCCATCACCAGCTTCACATCGTGCTCGATGAGCAAAATGGTGCGGTTGTCATTGCGGATTTTGTCGATCAGTTCGCGCAGCATGACCTTTTCGGTGGCGTTCATGCCGGCGGCGGGCTCATCCAGCGCAATGAGTTGCGGATCGGTCGCCAGCGCCCGGGCAATTTCCAGGCGACGCTGGTCGCCGTAGCTCAGCGTGCGGGCCTTGTAGTCGGCAAACTTGCCAATGCCCACATAGTCCAGCAACTCGTGCGCTCGGCTGGTAATGGCCGCTTCTTCGGCCTTGAAACCCGGCGTGCGAAAAATGGCGCCCAGCAGACCTGAATGGGTACGGATGTGGCGCCCCACCATGACGTTTTCCAGCGCTGTCATTTCGGCAAACAGGCGAATGTTCTGGAAGGTGCGCGCAATACCGGCTTTCGCCACTTCGTGGACCGCCGTGGGCTGATAGGTCTTGCCGGCCAGCTCGAAGCTGCCGCTGTCAGGTGTGTACAGGCCGGTCAGCACATTGAAGAACGTGGTTTTTCCGGCGCCATTGGGGCCGATCAGGCCATAGACCTGGCCACGCTTGATCTTGATGCCGACGTCGCTCAGGGCCTGCAGGCCACCGAATCGTTTGGAAACGCCGGCGACGTTGAGTACAGTGTCTGTCATGTTCGTTCCAGCAAAGTTCAGGTTTTCGGGTTCTGCAGCGACTTGCCGTGATCGGGCGAAGGCCACAAGCCCCGTGGACGCGACAACATGATGCTGATCATGGCCAGCGCAATCAGCAGCTGGCGCAGGATCGCCGAATCAAGCCGCCCGTCGGTCATGGCCTGCAAGGGTCCGGCGACATAGCGCAACACCTCCGGCAAGGCGGACAGCAACACGGCACCCAGAATGACACCCGGCAAATGCCCGATGCCGCCCAGCACCACCATGGCCACAATCATCACCGACTCCATCAGACTGAAGGACTCGGGCGAAATGAAACCCTGGAAAGACGCAAACATGGCGCCCGACACGCCGCCAAAGGTAGCGCCCATGCCGAAGGCCAACAGCTTCAGGTTGCGGGTGTTGATACCCATGGCCTTGGCGGCGATTTCGTCTTCGCGAATCGCCATCCAGGCACGGCCCACCCGTGACAGCTCCAGCCGGTGACAGATCACCACACTGAACACCACCAAGGCCAGGAACAGGTAGTAGTAGAGCGACACCGAAGCCAGCTCGAAGCCGCCGATGCTGACACTCTTGCCCAGGTTGAGCCCGAAGAAGCTCAGCGAGTCAATCTGGTTCAAGCCCTTGGGGCCGTTGGTAATATTGACCGGGTGATCCAGGTTGTTCAGGAACACACGGATGATTTCACCAAAACCCAGGGTGACGATGGCCAGGTAGTCACCACGCAAACGCAGCGTGGGCGCGCCCAGCAGCACGCCAAAGACGCCGGCGATGGCCGCCGCCGCCGGAATCACGATCCAGATCGGCGTGTGTAAACCGTCCGGAAACATGGCTGCAATCGCCGGAAATGTCTCGGTCAGGTGCGGCGATGCCAGCAGGCCATACATGTAAGCGCCAATGGCAAAAAAGGCCACGTAGCCCAAATCCAGCAGGCCGGCGTAGCCCACCACGATATTGAGGCCCAGCGCCAGCAACACGTAGAGCAAGGCCATGTCGGCAATGCGTACCCAGGCGCTGCCAAAGCCCTGCAGCAGCACCGGCAGAATCAGCAATCCGGCAGCCACCACCAGAAAGGGAATTATTTTCTTTTGTTGTTTCACGATGGGCTCCTCAGGCGCGATCTGCCACACGCTCACCCAGCAAGCCCGAGGGCCGCAGCGTCAGCACGATGATCAGAACAATGAACGCAAAAATATCGGAGTAGTGGCTGCCCAGCACGCCACCGGTCAGGGTGCCAATGTAGCCCGCGCCCAGCGATTCAATCAGCCCCAGCAGAATGCCACCCACCACGGCGCCAGCCAGGTTGCCAATGCCGCCAAACACCGCCGCGGTAAAGGCTTTCAGGCCCGGCAAAAAGCCCATGGTGTGCTGCACCGTACCGTAGTTGGCCGCCCACATCACGCCGGCAATCGCCGCCAGGATGGCGCCAATCAGGAAGGTGGCTGAAATCACCACGTCGGGCTTGACGCCCATCAGCGCGGCTACCCGCGGATTTTCGGCCGTGGCGCGCATGGCGCGACCCAACTTGGTGTAATTCACCACATACATCAGTATCGCCAGCGACACCGCGGTCATGGCCAGAATCAGCACCTGTGTCGGCGTGATCACCGCGCCGCCGATATCGATCGGCGTGCGGGGCAACAAGGTGGGATAAGGTTTGTAGTTGGGTTTCCAGATGATCATGGCCAAGGTCTGCAACAGGATGGACATGCCGATGGCGGTGATCAGCGGCGCCAGTTTGGGGCTGTTGCGCAGCGGCCGGTAGGCCACTTTCTCGATCACAAAATTGAGGGCGGCCGCCACCACGCAGGCAATGATCAAGGCGATGAAAAGAATCACATAGCCGGGGGTTCCCGGCATGGCGTCTTTCATCAGGCCAATGATGGTCCAGCTGGTCAAGGCACCGACCATCAGCACCTCACCATGGGCGAAATTGATCAGGCCGATGATGCCGTACACCATGGTGTAGCCCAGCGCTACAAGGGCATACATGCTGCCCAACACCAGACCATTGATGATCTGCTGTATGAAGGTATCCATAAACTTCTCCGATTTTTGGCCGGCGCATGAGTCAGCGGATTGCTGACGAGCGGTGCGGCCTTGTGAGCTCTACCAGTTCTGTAGCAAAAAACCTGCCAACGTAGCGATACCGGCAGATTGGTGGACGCGATTGTAGCGAAGGGGTGTCCGATGCCAGCCCCGCCGCAGCCGGGGTTTACCCTTGCGTGGAAGGACCATCAGCAAGTATTGACAGTCATCAGCCGCCTTGATTGTTCAGTTTTTTCAGCTGACGCAACTTGTCTGCAATCCGGATCTCCAGCCCGCGCTCGACCGGGCGGTAGAAATCGGGCGCAGCCATGCCATCGGGCAAATAGCGTTCACCCGCCGCAAAACCGCCCTCTTCGTCGTGCGCGTAGCGGTAGCCCTTGCCATAGTCCAGTTCCTTCATGAGCTTCGTCGGTGCATTGCGCAGGTGCATGGGCACCGGACGTGTGCCGTCTTTCTTCACAAAGGCCTTGGCCTCGTTGAAGGCCTTGTAAACCGCATTCGACTTCGGGGCGACCGCCAGATACACGACGCATTCGGCCAGCGCCAGTTCACCCTCGGGGGTGCCCAGGCGTTCGTACACCTCGGCCGCATCCAGCGCCAGGCGCAAGGCGCGGGGATCAGCCAGCCCGATGTCTTCGCTCGCCATGCGGATCAGCCGGCGCGCCATGTAGCGCGGGTCGGCACCGCCATCGAGCATGCGCACAAACCAGTACAGCGCGGCGTCCGCGTCGGAGCCACGCACCGATTTGTGCAAGGCCGAAATCGTGTCGTAGAACTGCTCACCGCCCTTGTCGTAGCGGCGCATGCGTTCGCCCAGCACCTTGAGCAGCCACACATCGGTGATCTCGGCCAGCTTCTCCTGCGTCGCGGCCACGGCGAGCGTCTCCAGCGTATTCAGCAGGCGCCGCGCGTCGCCATCCGCGTAGGCGATCAAACGGTCGCTTGCTATCTTTTCAATAGCTGGTATCGCCCCAATGTCGTGGGCCCGGACCACAATTCGTTCAAGATCCTGCTGCGACAAGGGCTGCAGCACATACACCGCCGCCCGCGACAGCAAAGCCGAGTTGACTTCGAACGACGGGTTCTCGGTGGTGGCGCCGATGAAGGTGAACAGGCCACTCTCGACATGCGGCAAAAAGGCATCCTGCTGGCTTTTGTTGAAGCGGTGCACCTCGTCAACGAACACAATCGTGCGCCGGCCCTGCCCGCGCGCCACCTGCGCCTGCTCCACCGCCTCGCGAATGTCCTTGACGCCCCCGAGCACCGCACTGATGGTGATGAACTGCGAGTCAAACGCGTCGGCCATCAGGCGCGCGATCGTGGTTTTGCCGGTGCCCGGCGGACCCCACAGAATGCAGCTGTGCGGCTGGCCGGATTCGAACGCGATGCGCAGCGCCATGCCCTCGCCCAGCAGGTGCTGCTGGCCAATGACTTCGCTTAATGTCTTCGGTCGAAGCCGCTCGGCCAGGGGGGCGTCCGGGGCTTGGGGGGTG
>OFPG01000007.1_pt1 | contig 27749 bp, 21 predicted proteins | sample 1542501 | NCBI WGS metagenome assembly OFPG01 (sample SAMN05503963, study PRJEB24370) | sediment metagenome | isolation source: lake sediment | place: USA: Lake Hill lake, St. Paul Island, Alaska | collected 2013
CAGACCAGGCTGCCTGCTGCTTCTGCTTGACCGCCACCAAATCGATGGCGGGTGGAGGAGATAAGGTTTCCATAATCGTGCTCCTGAAAAAGGGTTTTGTTTCGCCATCACGCGGCGCTGTTTATACGCGGATGATCTGGTCCTTGAGCGAATAGAGAATGGCGAGGACGTCTTTCTTCGAATCCTCGTCTATGCCATTCTTGTTCAACGCCACAAAGATGTCATCAATCACTACCAAAAACTCTTGCTCACTAACGTTCATGCCTTTGTGCGCGGCGAGCATGCCCTTGCCGGTGTAAGTTTGGGGGCCGCCTGAGCCAGTGGTTAAAAACTCACGCGACAACTGTTTGATATGCGCCATGTCTTTGATGTTCTCGAAACGGGTCTTGACGAGGGGATTGGCCAGGTGTGTGGCAATGATGTCGTCCACGAGGCGCGCGATACCGTCTGCGCCGCCCAGTCGTTCGTAAAGTGCAGTAGTCATAGGAAACTCCTTTTGATATTGAGGGTCTTCGCTGATTTCACCGTGATCAAACGCATTCGCGATTCCGGAACACGCCAAGGCATTGCACACCATCGGCATCGCCGCAGGGTCACCACGAAATAGACAAACAGGGAGACAAAAAGGGGGACAACTGCAGATCGCAGGAATAAGATACGTCGATACGGCAACGAGGACAGGCACCGGATATGGACGAACGAAGCAATTCTTTCGGATACTGGCTGCGACGCAGACGCAAAGCGCTTGATTTGACGCAAGACGCGCTTGCGCAAAAAGTCAGTTGCTCGCAGGCCGCCATCAAGAAGATCGAAGCCGAGGAACGCCGGCCGTCGAGGGGGTTGGCCCAACGCCTGGCAGAGCAACTCGCTATTCCCGCGCAGGAGCGGGCGGCGTTTCTGCAGGCCGCCCGTGCCCTGCGAACTTCCGACCGCTTGCCGCTTGACGAATCGCCCATTGATGCACTCACCGCCGCTGACGCAAGCGATGGGCTCGCATTTGCAGGCGAGCAAAAGTCTCCCTTTGTCGGACGCACCAACGAGTACGGGCAGTTCCTCGGTCTGATCGCCAGGCTGACGGCGGGCAGCGGACAGGTGGTACTCATCGAAGGCGAGGCCGGCATCGGCAAGAGCCGACTCATGCATGAAGTAGCGCGCTATGCGCGGCAGCGGGCTTTGCCGACGCTGGTCACAAACTGCTATGAGATCGAGCGCGCGATAGCGTATCAACCGGTCATTGATCTCGCCACGCAGGCGTGCGAGGCCACGTCCGAGGCCCGGCTACGCAGAATCACGCCGATCCTGCTGGCCGAGATCGCCGCGCTGGTGCCAGCCATGGCCGCTCGCCTGGTTGACCGGCTGCCCCTGTCGGCGGATTTTCCCGAGGCGCGGCAGGCGCGCCTGTTTCATGCGCTGGTGCAACTCTTCGACGCGCTGGCGCAAGACCGGCAGTTGATTGTCATGATGGACGACATTCAATGGGCCGACGACGCCAGCCTGCGATTCCTGCATTTTCTCGCGCGGCAGATGGCGAGCCGGCCGGTGCTCCTGGCCTGTGCGTATCGGGACGAGGAGCTGGATAACAACGAACGCCTGGCCGGCCTGGTCGAGAGCCTGCGCCGTGAACCGCATACGCGGCACATGGCGCTGGCGCGGCTCGGGCCAGGCGATACCGAAACGTTGCTCGAACGGCTGAATGACCCGAAACTAAGTGCGCCCGATCTCGCCGCTCGCCTGCACCGTGAAACCGACGGCAATCCGTTTTTCCTCTGGTCGATCATGCACTCGCTGAGTGAGGATGACTGCGCGGTCAGGGATGCGGGCAGCCTGCCACTGCCGGATGCCCTGCGTGACTCGGTGCGTGGGCGCCTGGCCCGCGTGCCGCATGAAGATCGGCCGCTGCTCGACCTGGCAGCGGTGCTGGGCCGTCGCTTTGACTTCGAGACGCTACTCGCGCTGACCCGGGCACCCGAGGAGCGCTTTCTGCAATCCATGGAGTCGCTGGTCAAGCGCCGGCTTTTGCGTGAGGATCAGGAAGGCGGGTTCTATGACTTCAATCACGACAAGGTGCGAGAGGTGGTCTACCGGGACATCGGCATTGCCCGGCGCGTGCTGCTGCATCGAGCGGTGGCTGAGATGCTGGAGCAGCATCCGGAAGGCAAAGTTCATGAGCGCGATGCCCGCCTTGCCGAGCACTATGAGCGCGCCAATGTCTGGCCCAAAGCGCTGCTTTACCTCGGCTTGGCCGCCGACCACGCACAGAAACTATTTGCGATGCGCGAATCGCTGCAATGGTTCGATCGCGCCGTGGCGTTGCTGCAAGCCCATCCGGAGGCCGCAACGCAGGCGCAGCAACGCGCCCTGTACGAGCGGCGTGGCGTGGCGCGAGCGCAGGCAGGCCAGACCGAGGGTGCGGTGGCCGACTTTCAGCGGGTGATCGATGCGGCGCGCGCGCTCGGCGAGCACGAGCATGCGCGCGATGTATTGATTCAACTCGGCATGGCCTATCGACGCGCCGACGCCTACGAGCAGGCCATTGTCTGCCTGGACGATGCGCTCAAGGCGTCGCTGGCCATGGGCGATGAGCGCCATGCGGCCGATACCTTGTACCACTTGGGGACGGTGGCCTGGAGCAATGGCCGTAACGATCTGGCGATCACGTATCACCAGCAGGCGGTGGATATCTGCGAGCGCTTGGCGCTAACTGACCTGGTCGCTGTGCAGGCGTTTCATGGCCGGGGGGAGGCGTATTTCGCCAACGCCGAACCGGCCGCGGCCATTGCCTCTTTTTCGCGTTCACTCGACCTGGCGCGCGGCATCGGCGACAAGAGCTATGAATCGGAGAACCTGATGATGATCGGCTGGGCCTGCACCGGTCACATGGGGCTGGCTGACTACCGGCGCGCCTTGTCGCACTTCGATGCTGCGCTTGCCATCGCGCGAGCCGCCGACCTGCAGTGGCATCTGGGTCCGACACTGATTGGACGCGCCCATGTGCAGGTAGCGCTCGGCAAGTTTGGTGCCGCCTGGGCTGATCTGAACGAAGCGCTACCCCGCCTGGAGACGCTGCGGCTGGTGCGATACCAGATCATGGCGCATGACGCGCTGGGCTGCCTGTTCCTCGATCTGAATCTGCCCGAGCAGGCGTCGCAGCATTTTGAACGAGGCCTGTGCCTCGCGCGCGACGCCGGGATCATGTACTGGCGGCCCAGGCTGCAAGCCAATCTGGTGATCGCACAACTGCGCCTCGGCATGCCAGGGGATCGAGCGGCACTGCAAGCGGCTCAGCAGTACGCGCAAGATCACAGCGAAGCTTGGCTGACGCTGCGCTGTCTGGAGGCGCTCGCCGAGTCGGCGCTGGCGAATGGCGACGCGCACGGGTGCATCACGTATGCGGACCAGCTTCTGTCCCTCGCATCTCGCGGCGACCTGCGGGAGCTGATCGGACAAGCTCATCGCTTGCGCGGCTTGGCATGGCTCGCCGCCCGCGCGCATGAAACTGCATGGAAGGAGTTGACGCTGGCCGTGACGGTGGCCGAACAGATCGGACGAGTCCGGCTCGCGTGGGAGTGCCACCGGGCGCTCGCTCGGGCCGCCGCGGCGCTCGGCGACGGAAATGGCAAAGACAACGGCGAAGCACGCGCACGCGAGATTGCGGATCAAATTGTGAAGAATCTGCGTGGATCGGGTTTGACTGCCAATTTGGAGGCGGATCCGTGAGGCGGTCATGCAAAGCGCCTTTCGCAGTGCCGACCAGCGCTGCTCATTTCTGCGTTTGCTGTGCATGCATCAGCAAATTGCCGGCCAGGTGATCGAGATGATTCAGGGTGCTGCCAAGGAGTTGGTTGCCGGAAATCCCTCGAATCTCGAAACCTAAGCTGGCCCCGTCATTGACACGGAAGCACATGACGGGAATCCAGAGGCACATTAAGCGCTTGGACATGGGGTTAAAACCACTGCTGGCCCACATCAATACGGCGCAAACAGCTACCAAATCAATAGCGGATCTGATCCCGTCCCACGCCTTTGAAGTCAAGGCTGTCGCCGACCTAAAGCAGGAGATCTTTGGCTCCGCGCTGCCCATGTGAGCAATGTCTACATCAACCGCAACCAGATCGGCGCCGTGGTGGGGGTGCAGCCGTTCTCGGCGGCAAAGGCCTCTCCGGCACCGGCCCCAAAGCCGGCGCCCGCACTATTTGAATTGCTTTAGCGTCGAGCAAACCATCGCGGTCAACACAAGGGCGGCGTTGTTGGCAGGGCAACAGAAAAGTCCGGGCTACCCGGGACCGTGAGCGGGCGCTGGCATCTGTGAAGCCGTCGCATCACAAAATATGCGAAAAGGCCGAGTCCAACGTTTCACAAACCGGTTTACCGTGAAATAGTTCATACGCAATTTTGGGCAATTCGTTGACAATTCTCAAAGAATAAAACCGAGTCTTGAATCGTGAGGGCAGCATGCGTACATCCAAATTAAGAAAATTTAGCCATTCAGTGTTGGGCGTGGTCGCCGGATTGCTGTTTGCGGCGGCGGTGCAGGCGACGCCCACGCTCGCGCCCTTGATTGCTGGCAGTGCCGCCTTGGGTAACAGCCAGGTGGGCACGGGGCTGACCGGCAACTGGTACAAAGTTGACGACCAAGCCCACTTCAGCAACTACGTTTATACCGATAGCTTTGGCGTGACTGATCAGATGAAGAACTTCGGGTGGGGCACCGGGTTTTGGTCAACCAGTGACATTGCCCAGTTCACTTCGGGCGCCAACGTCAATCTGATTGCCACCACCACCAGCGTCTCGACGGTCAGCTTTGCCAATGACATTTACAACTCTCTCTACGGGACCGGACTCAGTGGCTGGGCCCAGGATCACGCCCGCCTCCTGGCCCCCATTGTGACGGCCAGCGCAGGGTGTTCATCCTTGGCGGGCGCTGCGGCAGACTGCGCCCAGACCAATTATGCCGCCGTGTTCACGGGCTACGTGTATGTTGCCACCGCCGACAGTTACGACTTTGGTGTTTTTGCCGATGACGGTTTTGCCTTTTCCTTGCTGGGTGCCGGCGGTATCAGCCTGGCTATGGGTCGCGACACAGTGGCTGGCAGCTCGGGACGCAATGCTTACTCGCTAATTGATGCAAATGGCTTGCCAGACTTGTGGCTCGACCCCGGCTATTACGGCATCAACCTCAGTTACTACAACCGCCTGGAAGCTGGTGTGATCGATCTGGGCTGGACCGGAGCGCCGGATAGCTGGCGCACGATTGAACCGGGCAGCCTCTTTCCGAGCAATCAAGTTCCTGAACCGACCAGCTTGAGCTTGATGGCGCTCGCCTTTTTGGGATTCTGGGCAACGCGCAAAAGTAGAGTTGCTCGCCTTCCTCCCGCTTGTGCCTGAAAGGCGCATGCCACGGGCGTCTGGTGACGCCCTGCAAACCCGGTGACTCCCGCGAGTAATCCGGCACTGGCAATTTCATGAGCATCTCCGCTACCAAACTGTTTCTGTCCCTTGGCCTGGCTTTGTCGTCGGCCAGCGCGTTCTCCATGGCATCGGTCAATTACCAGCAAGCCATCACTGATGCCCGTGCTGGCCGATTTGAGGCCGCATTGCCGACGCTGGAGCGCCTGGTGCGGACCCATCCGGGTCGACGCGCATACCAGTATGACTGGATTGCCGTGCTCAGTTGGGCCGATCGTCATGACGAAGCATTGCTGGCCAGCCGCGACCTGCGGTTGACAAAAGCGGTACCCGATTACGTGCTGGCTGCCATCGGCAAATCGGCGCTCAACGCTCAGCAGCCCGCGCGTGCGGTGCAGGCCTATCGGCTGATGGTGGCACGTCAGCCACGCAACGCCGATGCCGCCCTGGGCCTGTCGCTGGCTTTGGGCGCTACCGCGCCCAAAGCACCCAACGCTGCCGTGGCAGAGTTACGCCTGGCGCCGATGGTTGTTGCGACGCCAACCGTCACGCAGGCAACGAACATTGCAAACGATGAGGCGGCCGCGCAGGAGCGCAACGCAGCCCATATCCGCGCGGCGCAAATCCTGCTTGATCAGGATTTCACAGCGGCCCGATATCGTCTGATCGACGCGGCCCTGACCGAGAATGAAGCATTGACGGCACGGGTGGCGCCCACCAACCCGGCGGTGGCGCAACGTCTGCGCCTGGACCACATAGTGGCCTTGCGCCTGCGCGGCAATTTTTCGCAAGCGGTGGACGAATTCAGGGCGCTTGAGGCACAGGGCAGTCCCTTGCCAAGCTACGTCCTGAATGCCACCGCCGATGCCCTGTTGAACCTGCATGAGCCAGAACAGGCCCGTGCCCTGTACCAGCGCTCCCTGGCCAGCGGTCCTGGCAATGGCGGCATCCAAATCGCCTTGATGTACGCAAACTTGGAAGCTGAAAATTTTCCAGGCGTGGAACAGATCGTGCAACAGCGCCTGTCGGATACCCAGCGCAACCCGGCGGCGCGCTTGCTCGACATCTCGGCGCTGCGCTGGGCGGATCGCCTGAATGACGCTGATGTCAAGCTCATGCAATTGAGCGCCGAGTTTCCTGATGATGTTGGCTTTTGGATGGCGCAAGCCGATTTGCTCGCCCAGCGCGGCCTGCCACGCGCTGCTGCCAAGCGTTACCTCGCGGTGCTCGCCGTGGAGCCGGTCAGTCTGAAAGCGCGCGTGGGTCTGGCCGAGGTCACCTGGGCCCAGGGCGCCATTCCTGAAGCCGCCCAATTGGTGGCTCAACTCCGGGCCGAGGCACCAGAACATCCTGCGGTGCAACGCCTGGTGAGCGCCTGGCAGCGCAACCAAAGGCCATTTCTGACCAGCGGCGTGACACGGGGGTTGGGCCAGGGCCCGGTAGACGGCAACAACGACATGACGTGGGCTTCTACCCTGTACAGCGGGCAAACCGAAGAGGGCCTGCGTCTGCTGGCCACCCACCACCTGGCAAGTGCGCAATGGTGGTGGGATAAAGCCCATCGTTACGCGGACTCTGCCAGCCATGAGCGTGCCGGCTTCGGCCTGGAGTGGACGCAGCGCGATCTGCAAATCACAGCCGAACTGGGTAGCGATTTGCGCAATGGGAAGGATCAGGTCTGGGCATTGGGCGCGGGCTGGCAGGTCAACGACCAGTGGTCCATGCGTGCACGCTACGAGAGCCAAGCCAACGACTTCCCGCTCAAAGGGCGGGTACCCGACGTGGAGCCTGGAGCCCCGACTTATTTGTATGCCAGCAAGACCGCCGTGGGCGCGGCTTACCGCTGGAACGAATCGCGTCGGGTGGCCGCTGATTTTTCCAGCTACCGTTTTAACGACGGCAACCAACGGCAGTCACTGGCGGCCAGTTGGTCAGAGCGACTCTATAGCGGCTATGGCCGCACGCTGGATTTGCAGACCGCAGCCTACACCAGTGCCAATAGCCTGCGCGACACCGTTTACTTCAACCCCAGACGTGATCTGGCGCTGTCTGCGACCTTGACCGGCGACTGGCTCGTGTGGCGGCGCTATGACCGCAGCTTCAACCATCGCCTGGCCGTCACGTTGGGCAGCTATCGCCAGCAAAGTGGCGCCGCCTTAGACGACCAGACCTACGGGTGGAATCTATTTCAAGACGTGCACTATGAGCATGAATGGAAAGTGGGGCCTGACCGATCGGTGCGCTATGGCGTCGGCGCGCGCCGGTTTCCCTACGACGGGAATCATGAGACCAACCATTACGCTGATCTGACGCTGAACTGGCGGTTTTGAACCGAGCCCCTGTAAACAATTGCATCTAATGGACATCACGAAAGCATTGAAGTGGAAAACTCATTCATGAGCCCTGTCATTCGGATGGTGTTCGACTTCACTTTTTATTACCCACTGTTCATGTCCTACCTGTGGATGTCCGGTGGTCTTTATTACTATTTTCACTATGAACGGCATGATCCGCCGTTTGACCAGCCACCGCCTCTGCCGGAGTACCCGCCGGTCAGCATCTTGGTACCCTGCCACAACGAGGCGGATTGCATCCACGACACGGTGGCCGCGTTACTGGCGATTGATTACCCTGAATATGAGATCCTGTTGATCGATGATGGCAGTACCGACCTCAGCCCCCAGCTCATGGACCAACTGGCACGGCAGGATGCGCGCATTCGGGTGATTCATCTGGCGAACAACCAGGGTAAGGCCGTAGGGCTCAACACGGCGGCCATGATGGCCCGATACGATTTCTTCCTGTGCATTGATGGCGACTCCATCGTGGACCCGAACTGCTTGCGCTGGATGATGCGTCACCACACGGCGGGCCCCCGTGTGGGTGCGGTGACCGGCAATCCGCGTATTCGCACCCGCTCCACCTTACTGGGGCGCATCCAGGTGGGTGAGTTTTCTTCCATCATCGGCTTGATCAAGCGGGCCCACCGCACCTATGGCAAGGTGTTTACCGTGTCTGGTGTGATGGTGTGTTTCCGGCGCGCTGCTTTGCACAATGTTGGCTACTGGAACCCGCACGCATTGACGGAAGACATTGACATCAGCTGGCGCCTGCAAATGCACCATTGGGATGTGCGCTTCGAGCCCGCAGCCCTGTGCTGGATTCTGATGCCCGAGACTTTCCGAGGTTTATGGCGACAGCGCCTGCGCTGGTCCATGGGTGGCAGCCAGGTGCTGTTCGGCCAGTTGGGATTTTTCCGTAAGTGGCAACACCGTCGCATGCTTCCGGTGTATATCGAATATTTCACCAGCGTGATTTGGGCCTATACGATGGCGGCCATGATCCTGCTGTGGGTGGCAGGCCAACTCATCACATTGCCGCCCGCTTTGTCGGTGAATACCCTGATTCCCGGCTGGAACGGCCTGGTGATTGGCACCACCTGTTTACTGCAGTTTGCCGTCAGTATGTTTCTCGATCGAAAATATGAGAGGGGCTTGGGCCGTTATTACTACTGGATGATCTGGTATCCGCTGGCCTACTGGATGCTCAATGTGGCGACAACCCTGGTCGCCATTCCCAAGGTCATTCTGCGGGGGCGTCGCCGCGCTACGTGGAAAAGCCCGGATCGCGGACTGCAGCCATGAAAACACCGCTCATCATCGAACGTCCGGATCTGCAGGCGTGGCAGCAAAAGGCGGTGTTTGGCGTAGTGACCGCCGCCTTCTGGATCGCCTGGTTTTATCTTTGGCTACCTCTTATTACCTTGTTGGGCTGGTTGTTTTTTGGATACCAGTTCCAATTTCACATGATCAAGCTCAAGGGCTACGAAGGTTTTCTGAACCTGCTGGCAGTTTATGCGCTGGTGATCATTGCTATGGGAGGGGCTCTGATCGCCTGGGCCATCTACAACCACTTTAGATTTCGCGGCATGGATCGACGTAAGCCAGCCGCCCCCCCAAGCGACCCGCAGCTGGGCGATTTCTTGAATCAACCCGCGTTTTTTTTTGAGCAATGGCGCTCGTACGCTATCGTGACGGCTGACCACGACAGCCAGGGTAACATTACTCGCGTCGATCCGGTCGATATTGACGTTGTGTGATGCGCGAGTGATGACGCGACAGAGCCGGACACGCATCCGGGTTTGAAGCATTGACAGTCGAATTGGGCAGGGGGTCGCCGCAAAAGTGCCAGCTTGTCCCGCCATCCTGCGTCGCACCACCAGCATTTGCCTACAAGAAATGCTACAGACTGCCTACATCCTGGCCAGCCTGAAAAAGCTAAAGTTCCTGCATCTCCAGCGTCATGGAGAGGTCCGGTCATTCTGGTTTATTCCTCAGTTTGCCAAAGGAGTCACTATGAAAAAGTCACACCGAATAATTGCCAACCTGTTCGTGGCAGCCGCATCGCTGGCGACAGCGGTTGGCGCGCAGGCACAAAGCAGCACGTCCAGCCCCAGCAGCGCTTACGCGATGTACGGTTCCGGCAATAGCTACCTCGGCCTGAACGCCGGGCAGTCCAATTTCTCGCTGGGCAGCGGCACCGGCCTCTTTGGATCCGACAAATACGACACGGCTTACAACGTTTACGCGGGTAGTTACTTCAACCGCAACTTCGGTTTTGAGTTTGGCTACACCGATTTCGGCAGCGTCAGCCGCGCCGGCGGGAAAACGAAGGCCGATGGCATCAATCTGAGCCTGGTCGGCAGACTGCCGCTGAGCGATTCGTTCAATCTGCTGGGCAAGCTCGGCACGACCTACGGCCGTACAGAGGTGTCGTCAGCCGCCGGCTCAGGCGTCACTGCGGGCAGCGAGAACGAATTCGGCTGGTCGTATGGCGTGGGTGCTGAATATTCGTTCAATCCGCAGTGGTCGGCTGTGCTTCAGTACGACGAGCATGAGCTGAAATTTGCTGGCGGCGGTCGTGACCGCATCAGCGCTACCAGCCTGGGTCTGCGTTATCGCTTCTAAGCGTCTCGCAGACCCCGGGCGGCAGTTCGGATTGGCCAGGCCCGGGGTATGTTCATGCGGACGCCGGAATGGCCTATCCGCTATTCGTTCAGGCTCTTGTGGCACCGGCCACAGGTATCAGTGTCGGCTGTTTGCGTTGACCGCCCGTTAGCAACCGGACTGCGAACCAGGCCAGGAACAGGGTGCCGATGGCGAACACCACATCGCCCGGTACCCGCATCCACACCAGGGTTTCCATGAGGTGTGAGTGAATGACCTCTGGGGAGCGGGCAAACCACATGCCCTTGGTGACGCTGGCCCAGGCCTGGTAGATGCCGGCCGGCACCAGTGAGATGAACACCATCATGGCCAGGCCAATATTGAGCGACCAGAACATCGGGGCGAGCAGTCGGTCTGACCAGGCGGCACGATCGGACAGGCCGCGCAGGCAAAACAGCAACAGACCGATACCCAGCATGCCGTAGACACCGAACAGCGCGGCATGGCCGTGCGCCGCCGTCATGTTGAGGCCTTGCATGTAATACAGCGCGATTGGCGTATTGATCGAGAAACCCAGCAAGCCAGCGCCCACCACGTTCCAGAAGCCGACCGCGATGAAACACAGGATCGACCACTTGTAGGTTTGCACCCAGGGCGCCGCTTTGGAGCGCTGGTAGTTGCGCCAGGCTTCAACCCCGATCATCGCCAACGGAACCACCTCCAGTGCCGAGAACATGGCGCCGATGGCAATCACGAAGGTCGGTGTGCCGGTGAAGTACAGGTGATGCAAGGTGCCCAGAATGCCTCCGAACAGGAATACGATGGTTTCCAGCACGATCGCGTTGTTCGCGCTTGAGGCGCGGATCAAGCCCAGACGCGTGAACAACAGGGCAATGACTGCAGTGGCGAACACTTCAAAAAAGCCTTCCACCCACAGGTGCACCAACCACCAGCGCCAGTACTCGATCATCGAATAGTGCGTATGCTTGCCCCAGGTCAGGGACGTCGCATAGAAGCCGCCGATGCACAAGGCGGCCAGGAACACCATCGCAATCAGACCGCGACTCTCAGACGGCGTTTTCAGCGCAGGCCACAGTCCGCGTCCCAACAGGGTGACCCAGAACAGCAAGCCGATGAACAGCAGCACTTGCCAGACGCGGCCCATGCTGGTGAATTCCAGGCCTTGATTGCCGATCCAGAAGCTGAAATCATTGCCCAGGTGCTGCAAGCTGCCGAGCCAGCCGAAGGCGGTGGAGCCGACCACGATGAACAGCAAGGCATAGAACAGCACGTCGACACCGAGCTTCTGGTATTTCGGCTCATGTCCCGAGATCGCCGGTGCGATATACAAGCCGGTGGCCAGCCACGCGGTCGCAATCCACAGGACCGCAAACTGGGTATGGATGGTGCGGCTTACCGTGAAGGGCAGAATCTGCGCCAGCGGGAAGCCGAAGAAGCTCTGGCCCTCGACCGCATAGTGGGCGGTAATCACGCCCATGCCGACCTGCGCCAGGATCAGGCCAATCACCACATAGAAGTATTTCCGGGTGGCCTTCATGGACGGCGTCGGCTTCAGATCGAACAGCGGATCGGTTTTGGGCGGGGTCGGGTCGCGGTCTTCTTTGCTGACCGAGTGGTAAAAAATCATCCCCGCAATGGCGGCGATCATGAAAATAATGCTGGCAATCGACCAGATGCCGGCACCCGCGGTCGGGGTGTTGTCGACCAGTGGTTCATGCGGCCAGTTGCTGGTATAGCTCAGATCGGTTTCGCCGGGGCGGTCGGTGGCGGCCGACCAGGCCGACCAGAACATGAAGGCCGGCAGCGCTTGCAGATCAAGCGGGTCGGGCAGGGACCCGGCGTTCATCGCGTACTGTTCGCGCAGTTTGTCCAGTGACGGGTCGCTGCCAAACAGACTGACGTAATGCGCCACGACTTGTGTGACAGCCTCGGCGCGCTCGGGCGAGAGCGTGATGGTCTCGGTCCTGGCGTCAAACGTGTTGCGCCGCATCTCGCTCTTGAGCCGGGCGTTCAGTTCGGCTTGCTGTCCGACGCTTAACTGCTCAAAAGGCTTGCCGAAATCACGTTGTGCCCACACTGCACGCAGTGCCAGCGCTTCGCGATGCAGCCAGTCGGCCGACCAATCCGGTGCGACATAACTGCCATGGCCCCAGACGGACCCCAGCTGCTGACCGCCGGCGGAAAGCCACGCTTCCTGACCGCGTTGGACCTGTCCTTGCGAGAACAGCACCGTGCCCTTGGTACTGATGACCTGTTTTGGAATGGGTGGCGCGGTCAGGTAAATCTCGGTTCCGACCCAGCCTAAAACGGCAAAAGAAAGTACACAGATGACGGCGAGCCAAGTCCAGAGTTTGCGCGTGGCGTGCATGAATTGATTCCCTATGGGTGAAGTTGAAAAGTGAATGGGTGGGCGGTTGAATCGAATGCCGCCATAGATGCATGTTATCTGCATCTATAAAAAGATGCAAATAAAGTACCGCTTTTGCAAAGGGGCTTTGCTTCAACGAGCATGAGCCTAAAATAATTTCCCGGGCACAGGTTTTCTGCCATCATCGCCATGACAGGGCACGGATGGGATGTGCACGGGCCAGTTCGAAGCACATCCCGCGTGCAAAAAGATCGCTTCGGTTTTTTCTAGGTCGCCGCCAGGAGCAGAAATGGGTCAACGTGGTCACTTCGCCTCTGCACTTGTAGATGACGACGAATCGGCCGTCTTCAGGGTCATGCTCGATCACCTGCCGGTGGGCATTTGCCTGTTTGACCGGGATTACAGACTGCTGGCCATCAACCGCTTGTTGGTTGACATGCTCGATTTTCCCTCGAGCATGTTCGAGAGCAGTCTGCCCACGCTGGAAGAGTTGACTTTTTTCAATGCCCTGCGTGGCGAATACGGCGCGGGTGACCCACACGAACAAACGCATGAGCGCATGGCGCTGGCGCGCCAGGGCCACGCACACCGTTTTCAGCGCACCCGGCCCAACGGACAAGTGCTGGAAATCATCGGCGCACCCTTGCCCAAAGGGGGCTTCATCAGCATCTACACCGACATCACCGAGCAAAAGATCATTGAGCAAGAACTCAGGCGTCAAAGCGAAGTGTTCCAGACGCTGGTGGACAACATTCCAGGTGGTGTCACACTGTTTGGCGCCGACCAACGCTTGTTGGCCTACAACAAGGAATACGCCCGTTTGCTTGATTTTCCGCCCGAGCTGTTCGAAGAAAATCCAACGCTGGAACGCTTTTTTCGCTACAACGCGGCACGTGGCGAATATGGCAACGGCGACGCCGAGGCGCAGGTTCAGCAATTGCTGCAGCGCGCACGCCAGCATCAGGCGCATCAGTTCAAACGCACCCGTCCCAACGGCACCATTCTTGAAGTGCGTGGCCTGCCACTGGCTGACGGCGGCTTTGTCACGATCTACACCGATGTGACAGAACAGCACCGCGCGGCTGAGGCCATCGAACGTCTCGCCCACCGCGACATGCTCACCGGCCTGGCCAACCGCTACACGCTGGAGGCACGGTTGGACCAACTGGTGGCCGACGCCCACAGGCACGACCGGCGTCTGGCGGTCATGTTCCTGGACATGGACAACTTCAAGGCCATCAATGACACACTGGGACATGGCATCGGTGACCAGTTTTTATGCGAAATTGCCCGGCGTCTGAGTGGGACCGTGCGTGAAAACGACATCGTGGCCCGACTCGGCGGAGATGAATTTGTGGTGGTGCTGGCCGAAGTCGCCGATCCCCAGGACGCCGCGACCGTTGCCTCGAAGATCATTGCTGCCCTGAACCAGCCCATAGAAATTGACAGGCATGCGTTACGTGCATCGGCCTCCATCGGGATTTGTTTCTATCCGCAAGACGGGCGAGACAGGGGCGCACTCATGCAAAGTGCGGACATCGCCATGTACCATGCCAAGAACGCTGGCAAGGGTGTGTTTCATTTCTTCAACGCCGCCATGATGATTGCGGCGAGCAAGCGCCTGGAGTTGGAGCGCGCCCTGCGGGAAGCGGTCAGCCAGCAGTAGTTTGTGCTCGACTACCAGCCCCAGCTTGACGTCGCGGGTCAGCGTGCCATTGGCGTGGAGGCTTTGATCCGGTGGCAAAAGCCCGCGGACGAACTGATTCCTCCCAGCGACTTCATCGCGCTGGCAGAGGAGCTTGGCTTGATCAGCGAGATCGGCGACTGGGCCTTGCGCACCGCCTGTCAGACACTGGCGCGCTGGCGCCAGCGCGGCCTGCCCGAGCTGACCATGGCGGTCAATCTGAGCGCCTGGGGCTGATCCGCACCCAGGGGGTGCGCGTGGCGATTGACGATTTTGGCACTGGCTATTCCTCCCTCGCTTATCTCAAACGCCTGCCGCTGGACTACCTCAAGCTCGACCGTGCGTTTGTGCAAGACCTGGAGACCGACAGCAACGATGCAGCCATCTGCGCCGCCACCATCGGACTGGCTCACACCTGAACCTGAGCGCCCAAGGCGGCACTGTGCTGCACATCCTGCGCTGGAGTTGCGGCATGTCAAACCCGGCTCCAGAATACGTGACACGATGCTTGTCAAACAAGCCCACGACAAAGACATTGGCGTCGAGATGGCCGAATTTCCCACCGGTACCCCTTGTTTCTCTTCGGCGGCCAGTGTTCTTGTTGCGCATTGACGTTGACATGAGGAACGATCATGTTCGCTGGTGACCATGACATTGAACGTGCAGTCGTTGAACTGGAGGTGTTCCTTCCCGGGCCGCTGCGACCACTCGCACGCATCGCCTACGACTACCGGTGGTCGTGGTCTGCCGATGGCGCAGCCATGTTCGAGGCGATTGATCCTGAACGGTGGGCGCGCACCGGGCACAATCCGCGGCGCCTGCTTACCGAGACACACCCGTCGATGCTTCAGCGCGCCGCCCAGGACGCCGGGTTTGTCGGCTGGGTCAACCGCGTGGGAATCGAGCTTGAAACAGACCGGGCCCGACCGTGGCAAGGGGGCGCGGTCAGCCCGGAGCGCCCGGTCGCGTTCTGCTGTTCCGAGTTCGGTGTGCACGGCTCGCTGCCGATCTATTCTGGCGGACTCGGCGTGCTCGCCGGCGATATCCTGAAGGAGGCCTCCGACCTCGCGCTGCCGATGGTGGGCGTCGGTCTCATGTATCGCACGGGCTATTTCCACCAGCGCATCGACGTGACAGGTTTCCAGTACGAGTACTGGCTTGATGCCGATCCCGAGCGACTGCCGTGCGTGAAGGTCACCGGCGCTGATGGGCGGCCGGTCACGGTTATGGTGCCGATCAATGATGAAAATGTGGCGGCGCAAGTTTGGCGGGTCGACGTGGGTCGCGTGCCTCTCTACCTGCTCGACACCGATCTTCCCCAGAACAGCCAGGTCGGCCGATGGGTCACCTCGCGTCTCTACGAGAGCAACCGAGCGATCCGGTTGGCCCAGTACGCCGTGCTGGGCGTAGGCGGGGTGCGTGCGTTGCGCGCGCTCGGCATCGAGCCGGCCGTCTACCACCTGAACGAGGGGCACCCGGTGCTCGGGGTGTTCGAATTGCTGGCCCAGGCCCAGGCCCAGGCTGGGAGCGGGGCCGACGACGCGTGGCGACGCGTGCGCGAGCAGGTGGTGTTCACGACCCACACCCCCGTGCCAGCCGGCAATGAGACCTACCAGCGGCCGGAGGTATTGACGATGCTTGGCCGGATCGCCGATCTGGTCGGTGACCGCGAGCGCTTTCTGGCCATGGGTCGTGTTGACCCCACCAACCCCGACCAACCCATGAGCATGAATGTGCTGGCGTTACGGGCCAGTCGCCATGCCAATGCCGTCAGCCGGCGGCATGGCCAGGTCGCCCGCGCGATGTGGCAGCCGCTGTTCCCCGGCCGCGCGGTCGCAGACGTCCCGATCACCCATGTCACCAACGGCGTGCATGTACCCACCTGGCTGCACGGTCCGATGCGCGATTTGCTCGACCGGCACCTGGGCAACGGCTGGCTGAGCCGCGCTGACGAGCCTGCGACCTGGGCGCCGGTTCGTGACATCCCGGCGGCGGAATTGTGGGCGGCGCGCTGTGCCGCGCGTGCGCAGCTGGTAGACATGGTCACGCGTCGTGCCACCAGCGACCGGCTGCGTCGCGGTGATCCTCTCGACTACGCGGAGGCCCCCAGCAGCGGCTTTGACCCTGACCGGCTCACCATCGGCTTCGCCCGGCGACTCGCTACCTACAAACGCCTGCACCTCGTCGCGCTGCTGCCAGAGCGTGCGCTCGCCCTGATTGGCGGTGTGCGCCCCGTGCAGTTCGTGTTTGCCGGCAAGGCCCATCCCGACGACACCGGCGCGAAAGAGGTGGTCCGCCAGGTGTTCTCGCTGAAACGGGCGCCGAGTGTCGCCGGGCGAGCCGCCTTCCTGGAAGACTACGACATTCCCCTCGCCGGACACCTCGTGGCCGGATGTGATGTGTGGATCAATGTGCCACGGCCGCCGAATGAGGCCAGTGGGACCAGCGGCATGAAGTCGTGCCTGGGCGGCGGTCTGCAGCTGTCGGTCCTTGACGGCTGGTGGGCGGAGGCTTGGGACGGGAGCAACGGATGGGCGATCAATGGTGATGTGGACGATAACGCCCAGGCGCAGGACCAACGCGACGCTCGCGCCATGTTCGACCTGCTGGAGCAGGAGGTGGTTCCCATGTTCCACGAGCGCGACGCCGACGGTGTCCCGCAGCGATGGGTGGCCATGATGCGCCGCAGCCTGCTGACGAACGGGCCCCGCTTTTCGGCTACCAGAATGGTCCGCGAATATGCCGACCGGGTGTACCGACGCGGCTGAGCGCCGGGGGCTCGCTGCGCTGACGGCATCTTGGGTGACATTCATTCTGTTACCAATCTTGCAAAACCGGTGGAGACTTTCAAAAGCAGGGCTTGTACCATGAACTTTTAAAGGAATTCACATGGCCATATCTCCTCACTTCTTCAACAAACGCGAACCTGAAACATCACTTGTGCGCCAAGGCGCATCTGCGCCGAACGCCAGTGGCTATGGTGCTGCAAGCAGCGCCAGCATTCAACAAACAGCCGCGCTCAATGCGGTGAATTCTGTCCCTCCGATTCCAGCGGCGAAGGAGGGCGGCAGCAAGCTGACGGTGGGCCCCAACATCAAGCTCAAAGGGGTGGAAATCACCGATTGCGACACGCTGGTGGTTGAAGGCATGGTGGAAGCGACCATGGATTCACGGGTGATCCAGATTTCGGAACATGGTGCCTTCAAAGGCTCGGCCGAGATCGACATCGCCGAGATTCATGGCCAGTTCGATGGCAACCTGACGGTACGCCAAAAGTTGACGATCTATGCCACTGGCAGAGTCACCGGCAACATTCGCTACGGAAAAATAGTGATCGAAGAGGGCGGACAGCTCACGGGCGATATCCAGTTCGGTGCCATGCAGGTGCCCAAAACCGGCAGCGTGGAGAAACCGGGTTTGTCCGTAGCCAGGTAAGGCGCGTGACAAATGGGGCGGCCATAACGAGCGAGAAAGTTGTTAATTTTTTCGCATCAGGGTGCTCTTGCCAAACAGCGATGCCAGCAAGTCCACAGCCACCTCAGCCGTGCGGTTGCGCACGTCGAATGCCGGGTTGAGCTCCATGACGTCGAGTGAGGCCAGCCGTCCGGTGTCGGCAATCATTTCCATGCAAAGCTGCGCTTCGCGGTAGGTCGGGCCGCCGCGCACCGTGGTGCCCACGCCGGGGGCAATGTCGGGGTCCAGAAAATCCACGTCAAAGCTCACATGCAGGTGCGTGTTGGCGTCCACCAGCGCCAGCGCCAACTCCATCGCCGAGCGCATGCCCAACTCATCGATGTAGCGCATGTCAAACACATCCAGACCGGCTTCATGGACCAGGCGTTTTTCACCTTCATCCACACTGCGAATGCCGATCTGGCGCACCCATTTGGGGTTGATGGCGGGAGTGTGTCCACCGAGTTCGGTCAAGGCCCGGGGGCCGTAGCCACACAGACAAGCCAGTGGCATGCCGTGCAGGTTGCCGCTGGGGGTGAGGGTGTGGGTGTTGAAGTCGGCATGGGCATCCAGCCACAGCACGCGCAGCTTTTTGCCCGCCTCGCGGCAATGGCGGGCCACTGCACTGATCGAGCCGATGCCCAGGCAGTGGTCACCGCCCAGCAGGATGGGCAGGCGGCCCTGGCCGAGTTCTGCATACACCGCATCATGCACGACGGTGTTCCACGCCACCACTTCATCAAGGTGACGGTAACCATGCACTGGCGGCAGCCACGGGTTGCGGGGGCCGCTGAGGTTGCCCCGATCGAGCACCTGCAGGCCCAGGCTTTGCAGCACCGGCGTGATATGGGCGACACGCAGGGCTTCCGGCCCCATGCTGGCACCGCGGCTGCCCGCACCAATGTCGGTGGGGGCGCCGATCAGGCTGATATTGTGGTTCATGGTGCGGTCAGCCCTCCTTGTAAAAATGCAGTGTATTCGCCCTGGTGGCAGCTGCCAGCAGCAGCGGGTGCTTGGCTGGTTTCCTGCCTGCCGACTACCCGGTCGCGTCCGCCTTGTTTGGCCAGGTACATGCGCTGGTCGGCCAGATCGACCAACACTTTCCAGTCTGTGACCGCATCGGCGTTGCGCTCGGCGATGCCAATGCTGGCGGTCAGCGGCGTGCTGTCGGGGCGCATGCCAAAACCAATGCTGCGCATGCGCAACAGGGCTGCCTCGGCCTGAATCAGATCGGTGTTGGGCATGATCAGCAGAAATTCCTCGCCGCCCCAGCGCGCCAGCATATCGCCACGGCGCAGATGGCTGCTGACGATGCCGGTCATGTCGAGCAGCGCCTTGTCGCCCGCTTCATGACCGAACTGGTCGTTGATGCTTTTGAAGTGATCCAGATCGATGAAGGCGATCGACAGCGCTGCATCGCTGCGACTGGCGATGGTGAATTGCAGCTCCAGCACTTCCTCGCCGCTGGAGCGCGAAAAAACACCGGTCAGCGGGTCGCGGATGGCTTGGCGCACCAGTGCAATCATGAACGCCAGCTGGCTCATGCTGGCCAGCGTCGCGACACCGGTGATCAGCAACAGCAGCCAGAATGCGCCGGCGAATGACGGCCAGTCGAGCGTGGCCCAGCGTAGCGAGCCGGCGATGCCCTGGGCGATCAGAATCGGGCTGGCGATCACCAGGTTCTCCAGCAGGGTGAGCGGAAAGACGGCCAGTCCGGCCAGCAGCACGAACGGTAAAAAGGCGTAACCGGCACCGATAGCGGCCGAGATGCCAGCCAATTGGTAGTGGCTGAGCAGCGTGTAGGAGGCTACATAAAAAATGGTCGGAATGGCAAACAGCAACGCCAGCGCGCGATAGGCATCGAACAGGTCCCCGCTGGGCCGGTATTTCAGCAACAGGGTGGTGAAGGCCGCGCAGGCCATCAGCCGCATTACGGCCAGGTTCAGCCACAGCGGAAAAGGGAAGACGATCAGATCGACCAGGCTCCAGAGCGGCGTCAATACCGCGAACAGGAATGCGAACAGGCGCACCCGGTCGACGATCATGATTGCGCGGCGCCGCGCCAGCAAAGACAGGTGCCGGTGCGGTGAAACCAGCCAGATTAGCTCAGTCGGTTTCAGTTCTGCGGGAATCAGGCCGGCCAGTCTTTGCCAGACGAAGTCTGTAATGCGCTGCAGGATCATTTTTTGGGTCTCGTCGGGTCGCCAGGCTGGTCAACCAGCCATCAAAGCATTATGGAATCTGACAGTCAGAAGCTGGTCCACTCATCATCGCCATTGGCAGGGGGGCTGCTGGCTGACAGCTTGGGTGCGTGGGCTTGCGCAAGGGCCTTCGGTTTGCTTGTGGCGCCTTTGAATCCCTGGGGGGCACGTTTTTCAGTACCGTTGAACGCCAGGTTCTTTGGCGCCGCCGAGCGAGCTGCAACGGCCGGTGGCTCCGCACTGTGATGGTATGAAGCACCTGCCGCCAGTTTAAACACCGCCACCGTGCCGACCAGGTCTTGCGCCTGCGATTTGAGGCTGGAGGCGGCGGCGGCCATCTCTTCCACCAATGCGGCGTTTTGCTGCGTCACCTGGTCCATTTGCGAAACCGCCTCGCCCACCTGGGACACGCCCTGGCTTTGCTCGTTGCTGGCGGCACTGATCTCGCCCATGAGGTCGGTCACGCGTTTGATGGAACTCACGACCTCGGACATGGTGGTGCCGGCCTGATCGACCAGCGCGGTACCTTGCTCCACCCGCTCCACGCTGGCATTGATCAGGCTCTTGATCTCCTTGGCGGCGTCGGCCGAGCGCCCGGCCAGACTGCGCACTTCGCTGGCCACCACCGCAAAGCCCCGGCCCTGCTCGCCAGCGCGGGCCGCTTCCACCGCGGCGTTGAGCGCCAGGATGTTGGTCTGAAAGGCAATGCCATCAATCACACTGATGATGTCGGAGATCTTTTTGGAGCTGTCATTGATGCCCTTCATGGTGTCCACCACCTGGGCTACCACCTCACCGCCCCGCACGGCCACGGTACTGGCGTTCAGGGCCAGCTGGTTGGCCTGGCGGGCGCTGTCGGCGTTTTGCTTGACGGTGGAGCTGAGCTCTTCCATCGAGGCGGCGGTTTCCTCCAGCGCGCTGGCCTGCTGCTCGGTGCGGCTTGAGAGGTCATGGTTGCCCGAAGCAATCTGCGCACTGGCGGTGGCTACGCTCTCGGAGCCCGAGCGTACGCTGGAGACGACTTTGGCCAGGTTATCCTGCATCGCCGACAGCGCCTGAAGCAGTTGGGCCACTTCATCCCGGCCCTTCGAGTGAATGGTTTGATTCAGGTCGCCTTGGGCCACGGCATTGGAGACTTCCACCGCATGGCGCAGTGAGCGGGAGATGCTGCGAATCAGGGCCGCACCGAACAGAATGGCAAATAACACGCCTGCCACGATGGAAATGATAGAGACAATCCGGATCGTGGCGTAGCGTTCCACGGCGGCGGCATAGCCCTTCCTGGCGTCGTCGAGCTGGAATTTCATCAATGCTTCAATGCCTTCGTTCACCGGGCCATAAAGTGGGCGAACTGCCTCCACCACCAGGCGATTGGCTTCGTTGATGTCGTTGGCACGCAGGGCGGCCACGGCAGGTCGGAGGCCCTGTTGCACGAACTTGCTGCGGCTCTCGGCGAAGGCCCTGGCGATCCTGGCCTCGTTCGGGTCCAGTGTGGTGGCCATGTAAACATCCCAGACCTTGCTGATGGTGGCGATGTTGGCCTCCACTTCCGCGGTATTCGGGGTGATCGTCTGGGGCGTTGGCGTGACCAGTGAAACGGCAATGGCCAGGCGGTTGCGCAACAGCAATTTCTGGATCTCGGAAATCTGCCCCGTGGGCACCAGGCGTTCTTCGTACACCGAACGCAGCGATTCGTTGGATTGGACGATGCCGAACAGGCCTACGCTACCAATGGCGATCAGCAAGGTTGACAGGATGCCCATCAGAATAATCAGGCGCGTGGATATTTTCAGGTTGTTCAAGATGTGTCTCCTCCAAAAAAATGGTTACTCAAGTAGTGCTGACCTGCAGGGCCAGTTCTTCAAATTCACGCAAAGGCATGGGCTTGCCCCACAAGTAGCCCTGGTAAGTCAGGCAACCAAATCGCTCAAGGCAGGCACGCTGCTCTTCGGTCTCCACGCCCTCGGCGATCACGGCAACCCCCAGGTTGTTGGCCATGCCGATGATGGTTTGCACAATGACGGCGTCGTTGTGGTTGGTGACAATGTTGCGCACAAAACTGCGGTCGATCTTGAGTTGCTGAATGGGCAGCTTGGTCAGGTGCGCCAGCGAGGAATACCCGGTGCCAAAGTCGTCCATCGAAAAGTGGATGCCCTGCCGGTTCAAGGCCTTCATCTTGTCGATGGTGTCAACAATGTTGTGTAACACCAGGCTTTCAGTCAGCTCCAGCTTGAGCCTTTGCGGGTTGATGCCGGTTTGTGCCAATACCCGGCCCACCACATCAACAAAGTCAGGCTGACGAAACTGGCGGGCGCTGACGTTGACCGAGAGCAGAAATTTTTCTGTCACCGGGTCAGCCGCCCAAAGCTTGAGCTGCTCACACGCTGTGCGCAATACCCATTCGCCAATCGGCAGGATGAGTCCGGTTTCTTCGGCCATTGGAATAAACCGGTCGGGCAATACCAGGCCCTGTTGGGGGTGCTCCCAGCGCAGCAACACTTCAGCCCCCAGTACGCCATCCAGGTTGTCCATCTGGATCTGGTAGTACAACTGGAACTGATTGTTGGGCAGGGCGTTGCGCAGTTCGGACTCCAGGGCAATGTGTGTTTCCAGTGATGCCTGTATTTGTGGGTCGTAAAAGCACAGGGTGTTGCGCCCGCTGCTCTTGGCCTGGTACATGGCGGTGTCCGCGCGTTTGAGAATGTCATTGATGGTGGCGTTCTGGCCGAAAAACAGACACAAGCCAATGCTGGCCGAACTGTGATGAAGCTGGTTTGCCAGCATGCAAGGCTGGTTGATGGCCGCCAGGATTTTTGCGCCCGCCCTGTCCGCCTGCAGAGCGGCATTCGCCTCGTCCGGGCTCAAATCAACCAGAATGATGATGAACTCGTCCCCCCCCAGACGGGCGACTGTGTCGGCCTGGCGCACGCAGGACTGGATGCGCAGTGCTGTTTCTACCAGCAGGCGGTCACCGACGTTATGGCCACGGGTATCGTTGATGCTCTTGAAATTGTCCAGATCGATTATCAGCACGGCGCCGTAGAGATGGTTGCGCGTGCTCACTGACAGTGCCTGTTGCAGTCGGTCACGCAGCAGGCGCCGGTTGGCCAGCTTGGTAAGGGGGTCGTAGAACGCGAGCTGGTGAATGGCCGCCTCATCCGCCCCCAGTTTGGTCTGCATGTTCCTGAGCGCCAGCATCACCTTGCTGATTTCGTCCCTGCCCTCAATGGTGATGGGGGCGTCATACTGGCCACTCGAGATGCTTTTGAAAATGGCAATCACCTGTTGAAGCGGATTGACGATGGACGTGGTCAGAATCAGACCCAGCCAGCTCATGATGAGGATCGCCATGCCCAGCACGCCGAGTGCCAGCAGGCGCGTGTTTTCATAGCGTTTGACACCATGGGTGTAGGCTTCACGCGCCATGTCGAAATGCAGTTGGTTCAGGGCTTGCAGGGCGGGGCCGGCGTGGTCGTAAAGCGCATGGGCCGTGGTCGACAGCATTTTCGTTTGCTCGTAATTGGCAGTCCGCAACGACACGACAGCAGGTAGCAGCGCCTCGTCGATGAAGGTGCCGCGGCTTTTGGCAAACCGGTTCGCCAGTATTATTTCGGCGGGCGTTAGCGGGGTGGACATGTAGCTATGCCACATCGATCCGATGGTTTTGATGTTCTTTTCTATGGCATTGGCCGCCAGGAAGGCGACCCCCCTGTCCAGCACGAGCGTGGGGTGCTGGTCAGCGCCGACACCGATGCTGACCTCACTCAGGGCGACCTGCAGCAGCAATCGGTTGGTCAGCATGAGCTTGGCAATTTCGGCCAGTTGCTGTACCGGCACCATGCGATCTTCATAGACCGATCGCAGGCTTTCTTTTGACGCTGCCAGTCCCAGAATGCCTGCGGCCGCCAGCAGCAGCGCGACTATCGCCGCCAGGCCCATCAGCGTGAACAGGCGCACGCCAATGTTGACGTTCAGCAACAGTCGGGTGACCCGAAAATTAATATTCGCAAGTAGATTGAACACGCGTGCTCCAGTCCTTGCAGGGGACTGGTCGTTACTTTCTGCGTTGCGCATCAGGCGCTCACAGACGGGTTAACGAGGCGTGTTCTTGGCCTCAACGGCTTGGAGCCGGGGTCAGGGGCAACCAAGTTGGACGTGAAGTTGCACTTATATCAGGATTTTTTGGTATTTGTCAAAACTGGCAGCTTGGTTGCATGTTTTATAAATTCAGCGCCTCCCCGGCGTGGATGATCTCCCCGGCCAGGTCTGCCATCTTTCTTCGGCGGGTTCGCGCTGATTTGCGCAGCAGCTCAAAAGCATCGCTGCGTTTGAGGCGGTATTGCATCATGGTGATGCCTACGGCGATGCTGATGTCGCGTTCGCTGTCCAGCGCAGCCTGCAGTTGTTGCCGGGCAGTGCGCAACTCCTGCAGTTCATTGGCGCGCGCCAGCGCGGCCTCAATGGCGGGTACCAGTTGTGCTGTATCCTGCGGCTTGACGACATAAGCCAGTGCGCCGCAGAGAGCGGCTTGTTCGACAGTGTGTGGGTCACTGTAGGCGCTCAGCATCATGAACGGGATGTGGTCGAGTTCGCGCAGGCGCTGGGCAAGGTGCAAACCACCCTTGCCGGGCATGCATACATCCAGAATGGCCAGATCGGGCCGCTCACCGCCCGCCAGCCATGCCTCGGCGTCCTCGGCTGATTCGGCGGTCGTGACACCATAGCCAGCATCGGTGAGGCCGCTGGCAATCATGGCAAGTACCAGGCGGTCGTCTTCAACAACAAGAAGTTGCTTGCCTGGAATGGGTACCTTGTCGGCTGTCATGGGGGTTCTTTCGGATGGAGGGAAATGACGGGCGGCGCCAGCTCCAGCAAGGTCATGACCTGGTCGCCGTGCTGTTCCCGGACAAGGCGGGCACCGTGGCGTGGCATCAGTGCCGTGATCAACTGCAGGCCGCTGTGGGGTTTGTCGGTCTGCATGTAATCGGGTGCCAGCTGCCCCCCGTTGGTGATCTTGATCTGCAACATATCTGGCTCGGCACCTTTTCGCAATGTGATGCTCACATGGCCGAAAGCCTTGCCCCCGTGTTTGACGGCGTTCACCACCAGTTCATTGATCACCAGGGCGAGGGGCACTGCTTCCTTCTCGACAATGACGCAGGGTGTCCACAGGGGCGGGATGTCTACGGTTACAGGTGTTTGCCACAGGTTCTGAATTTCGTCGGCAATGGCGCTGGTCAGTTCGCAGAGTCGAACCGACGATGTGTCGGTACGACCCTGCAGCCAGTGGATGACGGAGATGCCCTGCACCTGGCCGATCGCCTGATTGATGGGGTCGGCCGTCTCGGGGTGCTTTTGGGCAAACTGGCGCAGCAGGCCCGTGATGCCCTGCAGGTTGTTCTTGATACGGTGATGCACTTCACGCACCAGTGTGTCGCGTTGGGTGGCCTCGCTGAGCAGGCGATCTGCCTCCTGCTGCTTCTGGCGGGTGATGTTGACATGTGTGACGACGAAATGCGTGATGTGGCCATGCTCGTCCTTGACAGCGGTGCTGGTGAGCCATTGCGGAAAGACTTCGCCGTTCTTGCGTTTGTGCCAAACTTCTGCATGCCATGAGCCATCCCGTCGCGCCGTATCCCAGGCGGCGTCATAAAAGGCGGGTGGGTGTCGATCCGACTGCATGAGGGCGGTGGTCTTGCCAACCACTTCCTCATTGGTGTAACCCATGATGCGCGTGAAGCTGTGGTTTGTGCGCAAGATGACCCGTTTGGCGTCCGTAACGATCATGCCCTCCTGGCATTCGAATGCGATGGCGGCGATGCGCAACTCCTGTTCGGCTTGCTTGCGCTCGGTGATGTCGGTGGAAATTCCGCACAGCGCATAGATTTCGCCCGTTTCATTGCGCAGCGGGAGCTTGTGGCTCAGAGTGGTAAAGGTGCGCCCATCAATGAGTTTGAGGTTGGTCTCATCTGTTTCCAGCGTCCTTCCTTCCTTCAGAACCAGGCGATCGTTGTTGGACAATTGCGCCACGGTGTCAGCATCAAAGAATTTTTCATCGGTCTGACCCAGGATCTCATCCGTCGACGCACCGAAGCATTCGCGCAACGGCCGGTTGGCGAACAGATAGCGACCTTGCGTATCTTTGAGGTAAATGCAGGCCTCCACGTTTTCCAGAATTTTGGAAAGCTTGCTTTCGCTTTGCTTCAATGCTTCTTCCCGTTGTGCCAGGGTTTTCAGCAACCGGTTGAAGCCACCGATCAACTGGCCGATTTCGTCTTGCCTGGCGATGGGCAAGGGCTGGGGAAGCTGGTTGGTATCCGACATGGTGACCAGCGTTCTTGCGGCCGCCAGCATCGGTGCCAGTTGGCGCCTTAACATCCACCAGGTGAGGATACCCGCCAGCAGGGTTAGGCCGATCGTGGCCAGCAGCATGCGCTGCTGCAGGGAGTGGACAGGCGCAAAGGCTTCCACAGTCGGCAATGACGCTACCACGTACCAACCCGCCGCAGGGACTTCTGCGGAAGAAGACAGCACCTCTGCGCCAAGTGGATTGATTGCTACACCAGAGGTCCCGCGGCCCTGAAGAAAAAGGTCGAACGACGGGTTGACGCCGAGGGCAGGGATCACTTCCATGATGCGGCTTTTGTCGGTGGCGGTGACAACCAGCCGGGACTGCGGTGCGACAAGCAGGTGATAGCCGCCGGTCTGGCCGTAATGGCTTTCCGCAATCCTGTCCAGAAAACTGGGCTGGCCCAGGTTGGTCACGCCCCCCAACGCACCGATCACTTTGCCCTGCGTATCGCGAATGGGCACCGCGATGCCGAAGACTGGAGCCGGCAGCTTTTTGCCCATGACCGGCTGGCCTACTGTTGCTTTTCCCTTTCTGAGCACGCTCGCTACGCAATCTCTGTCCATGAAATTGACGCCGATTCGTCCTATGGACAATTGGGAATCAGCGATCGCGGTGCCATCCAACTGGTAGACGACGACGCCAGCATTGAACAGGTCTTGAAGTACCGGGCGCTGTTCCAGGAGTGCCTGCAAAGCCGCCGTATTGCCCGAAATGGCCGGGGCAATTGTTTTGGCAACTGTCTCCAGCGCTCTCAACCGGTCGTCCAGCGCGTGACTGACCGCAGCCGCTATGAAAGAAGCCGTCGAGGACTGTTGCTCACCCAGCAAACGCTCCATGTCCTCGCGCAGCATCTGGCTGGCGTAGTACCACAGCGACCAGAGACTCGCCAGGAAAATGGCCAGCGTGGTGAGGGTGATTCTGGTCTTGAGAGACTGCCGCGGGAGAACCGTCGAAGTCATGCCGGTCTTGATCTTTGGACGTGTCGTTGGGTTTCAGGAATGGCCACGGTGTTCCGTGCCTGCGTGGTCAGCTTGACGTCACACATAAGTATAAAGAGGGCGCGTGTTGGTGTCTGGCCGATAGCAGGTAGAGTTGCCTGATTTCCTGACCTTTTCGGAGTTTTCATGTCGCTTGACGTCTTGTTGCAATCCTTGGGTGTAAGCCCGCACGCCTGCCGCGGTGGCATGCTGCCCACCCGTTCCCCGATCGACGGCGCGGTCATCGCCCAAGTGCCGGTCACGCCGCTGGCGGATGTGGCGGAGAGCTGCGAGCGCGCCCATGCAGCCTACCAGATCGGAAGAGCGTCGTGTAGGGAAAG
>OFPG01000008.1_pt1 | contig 27747 bp, 23 predicted proteins | sample 1542501 | NCBI WGS metagenome assembly OFPG01 (sample SAMN05503963, study PRJEB24370) | sediment metagenome | isolation source: lake sediment | place: USA: Lake Hill lake, St. Paul Island, Alaska | collected 2013
TGTCGAAGCGCGGCGCATTCAGCTTCTGCCAGACCTTGACCAGGTCGCGGTCGGCGCCCTGCATCAGGCCGTCCAGCATTTCGACCACGTCCAGGCGCGCGCCCAAGGTGCTGTAGACGGTGCCCATCTCCAGGCCGATGATGCCGCCGCCCAGGATCAGCATGCGCTTGGGAACTTCCTTCAATGCCAGGGCGCCGGTGCTGTCGACCACGCGCGGGTCGTCGGGCATGAAGGGCAGGCGCACCGCTTGGCTGCCCGCCGCAATGATGGCCTTCTTGAACGCAATGGTCTGCGTCTTGCCGGTTTTGTCCTGGCTGGTGCCGGTGGTTTCTTCTACCTGCACGTGGTTGGCACCGACGAACGCGCCGTAGCCGCGCACCACGGTCACCTTGCGCATCTTGGCCATGGCAGCCAGGCCACCGGTGAGTTTGCCGACGACTTTTTCTTTGTGGCCACGCAGCATGTCCACATTCACCTTGGGCGCGCCAAAGTCAACGCCCAGCTTCGCCATGTGGCTCACCTCGTCCATCACGGCGGCCACATGCAAGAGCGCCTTGGACGGGATGCAGCCCACGTTCAGGCAGACGCCGCCCAGTGCGGCGTAGCGTTCGACCAGGATCACTTTGAGGCCGAGGTCGGCGGCGCGAAAGGCAGCGGAATAGCCGCCGGGGCCGGCACCGAGCACCAGCAGGTCGCACTCCAGATCGGCGCTGCCGGCGAAGGCAGCGGCGGCCGGTGCCGGTTTAGACGCAACATTTGCTATGTTTTGTGTAGCTGCTGGCGCAATAGTGGCGGGGGCTGTCGCCTGTTTTGATTCAGGGACCGGCGCTGCCACCTCGCCCGCCGCTTCCAGCACCAGCACCACAGAGCCTTGCTTGACCTTGTCGCCGAGCTTGACCTTGAGTTCCTTCACCACGCCGCCGTGGCTGGAGGGGATCTCCATGGAGGCCTTGTCGCTCTCCACGGTGATCAGGCTCTGCTCGGGTTTGACGGTGTCGCCGGGCTTGACCATCAATTCGATGACGGTCACTTCGGCGAAGTCACCGATGTCGGGTACCTGGATGTCGATGGATGCCATGTGTCGTCTCTCTTCTTATTTCGTCTTCAACTTGACCGTGAACACTTCAATCGGTCCGGCGGAATTTTTGTCGAACTCGCAGCCGGCGTGCACACCAATGCTGGCGAGCTCGCGGGCGGTCTTGGCATGGGCCCAAGACGCGTGCATGGCCCCGAGCGCAAAACCGCGCCCCGAGCCGATGCCCCAGAACTCATTGAACTCAAACACTTCGCGGTAGCTGTACAGGCCATAAATACCGGTGGCGTTGGCAATCAGCACGCTGAACTGGCTGGACTCATAGGGATCGTTGTCGTCTTCCTTGGTCTGCAGAAAAAATGTTTCTTTCAGCAGCGGATGCAACCGCGTGAAAGTGTCAAACACTTCGTCCTTGCTGCCCAGTTTGAGCTGGTCTTTGGGCAAGGCCATCATGGCCTTGCGCAACACCGGGAAGTGCGCCACCGTGCCCGCAATGCCGACGTAGCTCACGCCAGCCGGCGTGTCCACCTTGAACAGTTTGCTGTTGGGCTCGAACCGATGGCTCAGCCGCGTATCGCCAAAGGTGATCAGCGTGTCTGCCGCGATCGCCACCTGGCCCGCCTTCTTGACCACGACCACGGTCGTCACAACGAATACTCCGTGTTCGTCATAGCAACACCCGACGGAAGTCACCCAGGATCTGGCCCAGGTAGACGTTAAAGCGCGCCGCCGCCGCGCCATCGACCACGCGATGGTCCCAGCTCAGCGAGAGCGGCAGCATCAGGCGCGGCTGGAAGGCCTTGCCGTCCCACACCGGCTCGATGGTGGACTTGCAGACACCCAGAATCGCCACCTCGGGCGCATTGATGATGGGCGTGAAATAACGCCCGCCAATGCCACCCAGGCTGGAGATCGTGAAACAGGCACCCGACATTTCACCGGGGCTGAGCTTGCCCTCGCGTGCCTTCTTGGCCAGCTCGCTCATCTCCTGCGAGATTTGCATGACGCCTTTTTTGTCGGCATCCTTGATCACGGGCACCATCAGGCCATTGGGCGTGTCCGCCGCAAAGGCAATATGAAAGTACTGCTTCAGGACGATCTGGTCGCCGTCGAGGCTGGAATTGAACTCGGGAAATTTCTTGAGCGCGGCGACGCAGGCCTTGATCAGGAAGGCCAGCATGGTGACCTTGATGCCGCTTTTTTCATTCTCTTTGTTGGTGGCGACGCGGAAGGCTTCGAGGTCGGTGATGTCGCAGTCATCGTGGTTGGTGACGTGCGGAATCATGACCCAGTTGCGGTGCAGGTTGGCGCCGCTGATCTTCTTGATGCGCGACATGTCCTTGCGTTCCACCGGGCCAAACTTGGCGAAGTCGACCTTGGGCCAGGGAATCAGACCCAGGCCAGCGCCATCAGCGCCCGCGGCAGGCGCTGCGCTCTTGACCTGTGCCGCCGCCAGGGTTTGAACCGCGCCACTCATCACGGAACGGGTAAACGCCTGGACGTCGGCGTCGGTGATGCGGCCTTTCAAGCCGCTGCCTTTGACCTCAAGCAAGGGCACGCCCAGTTCACGGGCGAATTTGCGCACCGAAGGCGAGGCATGGGGCAGATTGCCCTGTGGGGCGGTCGGGTTGTGCGCGGGCACGGCAAGCGCGGCGGCGGCTGGGACGGATGCTGTAGCAGTAACTGGAGCCGCTACTGTTGGCGCCACCGCAGCCGCCGGGGCCACGCCCTCCAGAATCGCCAACAAGTCCCCCACATTGATCTTGTCGCCAACCTTGACCTTGAGCTCCTTGAGTACACCGGCGCTGCTGGCGGGAATCTCCATCGCGGCCTTGTCGGATTCGACGGTGATCAGGGACTGCTCCAGCCGGATGTTGTCGCCCGGCTTGACCATGATCTCGATCACGGCCACGTCCTTGAAGTCGCCAATGTCGGGCACGCGAACTTCCACCGGGCCGGTACTGGACGCTACAGAACTAGTAGCTGTCGACGCAATAACGACGGGGGCTACAGCCTGTTTTTGTTCAAGCGCAGGGGCAGCAGGCGCTGCTGCGGCGGCCGCGCTGGCGACATCAGCCACTTCCAGCAGCAGCACCAGTGAACCTTCTTTCACCTTGTCACCGAGCGCCACCTTGAGTTCCCTGACCACGCCAGCGTGGCTGGACGGGATTTCCATCGAGGCTTTGTCCGACTCCACCGTGATCAGGGACTGCTCGGCCTTCACGGTATCGCCGGGTTTGACCATCAGCTCAATCACCGTCACCTCGGCGAAGTCACCAATATCCGGCACTTTGATTTCTACTAAAGACATGCGTGTCTCCTTGTTCTTTTTTAGCCGTGATCAGGCGTAGAGCGGGTTGATCTTGTCGGCATTGATACCGTACTTCTTGATCGCCTCTGCCACTTTCGCCACCGGCACGGTGCCCTCTTCGCTTAGGGCCTTGAGCGCGGCCACCACGATGTAGTGGCGATTCACCTCGAAATGCTCGCGCAGCTTGCTGCGGAAATCGCTGCGGCCAAACCCGTCGGTGCCCAGCACTTTGTAAGTGCGACCCTTCGGGATAAAAGGGCGAATCTGCTCGGCATACGCCTTCATGTAGTCGGTGGACGCCACCACCGGGCCGGCGTGCTTTTCGAGTTGCTGGCCGACGAACGACACGCGCGGGGTTTCCAGCGGGTGCAGCAAGTTGAAACGCTCGGCATCCTGCCCGTCACGGGTCAGCTCGTTGAAGCTGGGGCAGCTCCAGACGTTGGCGGCCACGCCCCAATCTTTCTCCAGCAGCTCCTGCGCTGCAATGGATTCGCGCAGGATGGTGCCGGAGCCCAGCAGCTGCACGCGCGGCGTCAGTTTGGCGCCTTCCTTGCACAGGTACATGCCCTTGATGATCTGCTCTTCAGTGCCCGCAGTGAGGCCGGGCATGGGGTAGTTTTCATTGAGCAGCGTGATGTAGTAATACACGTTGTCCTGCTTCTCCACCATGCGCTTCAAGCCATGGTGCAGGATGACGCCCACTTCGTGCGCGAAGGTCGGGTCGTAGCTGATGCAATTGGGAATCGTGCCGGCCATGATGTGGCTGTGGCCGTCTTCGTGCTGCAGGCCTTCGCCATTGAGCGTGGTGCGTCCCGAGGTGCCGCCCAGCAGGAAGCCGCGTGCCTGCATGTCACCGGCCGCCCAGGCCAGGTCACCCACGCGCTGGAAGCCGAACATGGAGTAGTACACATAGAACGGCACCATGATGCGGTTGTTGGTGCTGTAGCTGGTGGCCGCCGCAATCCAGCTGCTCATACCGCCCGCTTCATTGATGCCTTCCTGCAGGATCTGACCCTTGGTGTCTTCCTTGTAGTACATCACCTGGTCTTTGTCGACCGGGGTGTATTTCTGGCCTTCCGGGTTGTAAATGCCGATCTGGCGGAACAGCCCTTCCATGCCGAAGGTGCGCGCCTCGTCCACCAGGATGGGCACGACACGGGGCCCGAGCGCCTGGTCGCGCAACAGCGTGGTCAGGAAGCGCACATACGCCTGCGTGGTGGAGATCTCGCGGCCTTCAGCGGTCGGGTCGAGCACGGCTTTGAAGGTTTCCAGCGAGGGCACGGTAAATTGCTCGTCGGCTTTGGTACGGCGGTGCGGCAAATAGCCACCCAGGGCCTTGCGGCGCTCATGCAGGTACTGCATTTCTGGCGTATCGTCAGCCGGCTTGTAGAACGGCAGCTTGGACAACTCGCTGTCCGGAATCGGAATGTTGAAGCGGTCGCGGAAGATTTTGATGTCCTCATCGGTCAGCTTCTTGGTCTGGTGCACGGCGTTTTTGCCCTCACCGCTCTTGCCCATGCCAAAGCCCTTGACGGTCTTGATCAACAGCACGGTCGGCTGGCCTTCATGTTTGACGGCAGCGGCGTAAGCGGCATAGACCTTTTTCGGATCGTGCCCACCTCGGCGCAAGGCCCATATTTCGTCGTCGCTCATGTGCGCGACCATCTCCAGCGTCTTGGGATCGCGGCCAAAGAAATGCTTGCGCACATAGGCGCCGTCGTTGGCTTTGAAGGACTGGTAGTCACCATCCAGCGTGTCCATCATCAGCTTGCGCAAGGCGCCATCCTTGTCACGCGCCAGCAAGGGATCCCAATCACTGCCCCATATCAATTTGATGACGTTCCAGCCAGCACCACGGAACTCGCCTTCAAGCTCCTGAATAATCTTGCCATTGCCGCGCACCGGACCATCCAGACGCTGCAGATTGCAGTTGATGACAAAAATGAGGTTGTCCAGCTTCTCGCGAGCCGCCAGGCCGATAGCCCCCAAAGATTCGACTTCGTCCATTTCGCCATCGCCGCAAAACACCCAGACCTTGCGGTTGGCGGTGTCGGCAATACCGCGTGCGTGCAAGTATTTGAGGAAACGTGCCTGGTAAATCGCCATCAGGGGCCCCAGGCCCATGGACACGGTCGGGAATTGCCAGAACTCGGGCATCAGTTTCGGGTGCGGATAGCTGGACAGGCCTTTGCCGCCCACCTCCTGGCGGAAATTGAGCAGTTGCTCTTCCGTCAAGCGCCCTTCCAGATAGGCGCGCGCGTAGACGCCGGGCGACACGTGGCCCTGAATGTAGAGGCAGTCACCGCCATGGGTTTCGCTCTCGGCATGCCAGAAGTGATTGAAGCCCGCGCCAAACATATGGGCCAGAGACGCGAACGAACCAATGTGCCCGCCCAAATCGCCGCCATCTACCGGGTGGTGGCGATTGGCCTTGACCACCATGGCCATGGCATTCCAGCGCATGTAGGAACGCAGACGTTCCTCGATTTCGATGTTGCCGGGGCAACGCTCTTCCTGATCAGCCTCAATGGTGTTGACATAGCCCGTATTGGCCGAAAACGGCATATCGATGCTGCTCTGGCGCGCGTGCTCCAGCAACTGCTCAAGCAAAAAATGGGCGCGCTCAGGGCCTTCACTCTGGATGACGGCGGACAACGCGTCCATCCATTCACGGGTTTCCTGACTGTCCGCATCATGGGCGGCGGAGCCGAATAAATTCTCGGGAACTGCTGACATGCTTGTCTCCTGGGGCTTTTGCGTAATTTAGTACCGTCTATCTATTTTCACACAATTATTTAAATATTTCAAATCATGCCGAATGATTTCACAATACGATATTTAAAATAGAGCAAATTCGCCCCGCATTGCTGCATGGGAGCAGTGCGTCACCTACACTTCACGCCATGCCTTTGCCCCGTCCGATTTCACTCCCCAGTCCCATGAACCTGCCCCCGGTGGCCCGGTTGCGGCGCTGGTGGCGGCACTTGACACCGCAACGGCAGGACCGCTTCGCCGTGCTGGCGCCACTCGCCGCTGTGCTGCTGTTTCTGGCAGCCATCGTGACAGCGTTTGGTTATTTGCGCCTGGAAGAAATTGACCGCGAACAGGAAGCGGTCAAGCGGGATCTGGAATACACGCAGCAGCGTCTTCGTCTGCGCCTGCTGGAGCGACAGGAGCAGCTCATGCGCATCGCCCGTGAGGTGTCCAACCGTGAACTCGATGCCGACGAGTTCGAGAGTCGGGCAGAGACGATGATCAACCAGTACCCCGAGTTGCAGGGCCTGAGCTGGATCGATGACCGTCGGCGCATCAAAGCCAGCTTCGGCACCGCCAGCCTGTCGGCCAATCAACTTAGAGAGGTGGGGAGCACGCTCAAGACGGGCGAAACCGAAAGCACCTACAGCCTGGCGCGGGAACTGCAGCAACCCATTTACTCACAGAGCGTGGCGTCAGTGGACACCCCTGCCATGCTGCAATTGCACATTCCCTTGAGTGACCGTGCGCGTTTTTTGGGTGTTGTGCTGGCCGAGTACTCGGTGGACGGCTTGTTTCGCTATGGTGTACCGGCCGAAGTGTCGGCCCGTTACGCAATCTCATTTCATGATGCCAAAGGTGGCCTGCTGGCGGGCACCAGCATTCCGGCGCGCAACCCGGCCACCCGTCTGCTGCCGTGGGACAGCCCGGTCAACGCCTACGAGGTGCCGGTATCACCAGTGGGCAACGGCCTTGTCATACGGGCCCAGGCCTACCGCACCTCACTGGGCGTGATCGGCAGCGGACTGTTCTGGCTGGTCACCGCCCTGAGCGCGATGACGGCCTGGATGCTGATCGCCAACTGGCGCCATACCCGGCGCCGCCTGCAGGCCCAGCAGGCGCTGATATCTGAAACAGCCTTCCGTCGAGCCATGGAAAACTCCATGTTGACAGGCATGCGGGCACTGGATCTGCAGGGCCGCATCACCTATGTCAACGCGGCTTTTTGCCAGATGACGGGTTGGAGTGAGTCCGACCTGGTGGGGCGAACCGCGCCCTTCCCCTATTGGCCGGAGGAAGATCGCGACACGCTGACCTCCCGGCTGGAAGAGGAACTGACAGGAAAAACCCTGCCAAGCGGCATTCAAGTGCGCGTCAAGCGCCAGAATGGTGTCATCTTTGACGCCCGGCTGTACGTCTCACCGCTGATTGACGCCCGTGGCACGCAAACCGGCTGGATGACCTCGATGACGGACATTACCGAACCCAACCGGATTCGCGAGCAACTGTCGGCATCGCATGAACGTTTCACCACCGTCCTGGAAGCGCTGGACGCCTCCATCTCGGTGGCGCCACTGGGCAGCGACGAGTTGTTGTTTGCCAACAAGCTGTACCGTCAGTGGTTCGGCACGCAGGCCGGAGGGCATCTGCAACTGGTAGCCCAGGCTGGCGTGCCAGTGTCGCTCCCCAGCGATGAGTCCCTGGACGACGTCGACGCATTCGCCGGCCTGCCCACCAACTCGCTGCCCGACACCGAAGCGGAAAGTGCAGAGATCTATCTGGAAGCGTTGGGCAAATGGCTGGAGGTCCGCACCCGTTATCTCAGCTGGGTCGATGGCCGCCTGGCGCAGATGGTGATTGCCACCGACATCACGGCACGCCGTCTCGCCGAAGAACAGTCTGCGGCACAGACCGAGCGCGCCCAGACCGCCAGCCGCCTGATCACCATGGGTGAAATGGCGTCCAGCGTGGCGCATGAGCTGAACCAGCCGCTCACCGCCATCAACAACTACTGCAACGGCATGGTGTCGCGCATCAAGGCCCAGCAAATCAGCGAAGAGGACTTGCTGGGTGCGCTGGAGAAAACCGCCAAGCAGGCGCAGCGCGCCGGCCAGATCATTCAGCGCATTCGCTCTTTCGTCAAACGCAGCGAACCCAATCGTTCGTTCTCGCAAATCGCGGGCATGGTGGATGAAGCGGTTGAACTGGCCGAAATTGAAATGCGTCGCCGCAACGTGCGGCTCACTCACTATGCGGCGCCCCGCATGCCGGCACTGCTGGTGGACCCGATTCTGATCGAGCAGGTATTGGTCAACCTGCTCAAGAATGCGGCCGAGTCGGTTGACTCTGCACAGCGACCCACTGCGCAACGCAGCGTCAAATTGCGGGTGGCGCCCAAGCTGGTGGATGACAAACCGGTGATTGAATTCATGGTCATGGATACCGGCCGGGGGCTTGCGCCCGAAGTGATGGCGCGGTTGTATGAAGCTTTTTATTCCACCAAGGCCGATGGCATGGGCATCGGCCTGAGCCTGTGCCGCTCGATCGTGGAATCGCACCTGGGACGGATGAAGGCCGAGAACATCTACAATGGCGCCGAGGTGACAGGCTGCTGTTTCTCGTTCTGGATCCCCGTAACGGAATCCCTGCTGCCCAAGACACAGCTCCCGCACAGACAACCAAGGACACCCGGTTAAATCCAGGTTACAGCATGAGTTTGATACCGAAAAAAGGCACGGTTTACGTAGTGGATGACGACGAAGCGGTCCGCGACTCGCTTCAGTGGCTGCTGGAAGGCAAGGATTACCGGGTTCGCTGCTTTGAATCCGCCGAGTCATTTTTGAGCCGCTACGACGCCCGCGAGGTGGCTTGTTTGATTGTCGACATCCGCATGGGCGGCATGACCGGCCTGGAGCTGCAAAGCCGCCTGCTGGAGAGCCGCTCGCCGCTGCCCATCGTGTTCATCACCGGCCACGGTGACGTGCCCATGGCCGTGGACACCATGAAAAAGGGCGCGATGGACTTCATCCAGAAACCCTTCAAGGAGGACCAACTGGTGTCCCTGGTGGAGCGCATGCTGGACCAGGCCAGAGACGCCTTCGCCGAGCACCAGAGTGCGGCCAGCCGCGGTGCGCTCATGGCGCGGCTGACGCTGCGCGAAGCACAGGTACTTGAGCGCATTGTGGCCGGGCGCCTGAACAAGCAGATTGCCGACGACCTCGGGATAAGCATCAAAACGGTGGAGGCGCACCGCGCCAACATCATGGAAAAGCTCAACGCCAATACGGTGGCCGACCTCCTGAAAATTGCTTTGGGACAAACCGCCGCCAAAGCTTGAGACGCTTCAACGAATAGCAATATGCGCCCGCCCGACAAGGATTAGCGGGCGTTTTTACTTTTACAACCCAACCATGACCGCCCAAATAATCGATGGAAATGCCCTTTCAAGGCAACTGCGCACCGAAGTGACCGAGCGAGCCCTCGCCCTGAAGGCCAAAGGCACAACGCCGGGCCTCGCCGTGGTGCTGGTCGGAGACAACCCGGCCAGCCAGGTCTATGTACGCAACAAAGTCAAGGCCTGTCACGAAGCGGGCCTGCATTCGGTGCTCGAACAATACGCAGAAAACCTGAGCGAAGCTGAATTGTTGGCGCGCGTGGATGCGCTCAACAAGGACCCGGCCATTCACGGCATCCTGGTGCAACTGCCGCTGCCCGCCCACATCGATGCGCAAAAGGTCATCGAGGCAATTTCGCCCGCCAAGGACGTGGATGGCTTTCACATCGCCAGCGCCGGCGCCCTGATGACCGGCATGCCCGGCTTCTGGCCCTGCACGCCCTATGGGTGCATGAAGATGCTCGAATCCATCAACTACGACCTGCGCGGCAAACACGCCGTGGTCATTGGCCGCAGCAACATCGTGGGCAAGCCCATGGCGCTCATGCTGCTCCAGAAGCATGCCACCGTCACCATCTGCCATAGCGCCACCCAGAACCTGAAAGCGCAGACGCTGCAGGCCGATGTCATCGTCGCCGCAGTCGGCAAGCGCAATGTCCTGACGGCTGACATGGTCAAGCCCGGTGCCGTCGTCATTGATGTTGGCATGAACCGCAACGATGAAGGAAAACTGTGCGGAGACGTTGATTTTGCAGGTGTGAAAGAGGTCGCCGGCTTTATTACCCCGGTGCCCGGTGGGGTCGGTCCCATGACGATTACGATGTTGCTCGTCAACACGCTTGAAGCGGCTGAACGCGCCGCCTGATGTGACCCTCACGCTCGGCACCAAGGTGTCCTTGCGGCCCGGCGCCGGCCTCCCTTGAATTGGCGGCTCCAGGCCGCAAAATAGGACTTATGAACAACCCCCTGCTCTCTTTCGACGACCTGCCCCTTTTTGACCGGATTGTCCCCGAACACGTGGCGCCGGCCATCGACCAGTTGCTCGCACAGGCGAACGCCGCGCTGGAAACCGTCACGGCGCCCGAATTCCCGGCGCGCTGGAACGACATCGCGAGCGTGCTGGATGTTTCAACCGAAAAGCTGGGGCGCGCCTGGGGTGCGGTGAGTCACTTGAACAGCGTGGCCGATACGCCCGAGCTGCGAGCGGCCTACAACGAAGCCCTGCCCAAAGTCACCGAGTTTTTCACCCGCCTGGGCGCAGACGAGCGACTGTATGCCAAATACAAGGCGATCGATACCGCCACACTCAACGTCGAGCAACGCCAGGCCCACAAGAATGCCATGCGCAATTTTGTGCTGGGCGGCGCGGAACTGGTCGGAGCCGACCGTGAGCGTTTTGCGGCGATTCAGGAACGCCAGGCCGAGCTGGGTCAGAAGTTCAGCGAGAACGCGCTGGACGCGACCGACGCCTTTGCCTACTACGCCGACGCCTCCGAACTTGATGGTGTGCCGGATGACGTGCAGCAGGCTGCCCTGGCCGCCGCCAAAGCAGAAGGCAAGGAGGGTTTCAAGCTCACGCTCAAAATGCCGTGTTATCTGCCCGTCATGCAGTTTTCCCGCAGCAGCGCCCTGCGCGAAAAGCTTTACCGCGCCTACGTCACAAGAGCGTCTGACCAAGCCGATGTTGACACCCGCAAATTCGACAACTCCCCCCTGATTGCCGAGATGTTGGCGTTGCGCCTGGAAGAAGCCAGGCTGCTGGGCTACCGCAACTTCGGCGAACTCTCGGTCGTTCCGAAAATGGCGGAGTCGCCGCAGCACGTCATCACCTTTTTGCGCGACCTGGCCGCCAAGGCGCGGCCTTACGCCGAGAAAGACCTGGCCGACCTGCGCGAATTTGCGACGCAGCATCTGAACCTGCCGAATCCGCAGGCGTGGGATTGGCCCTACGTGAGCGAAAAGCTCAAGGAAGCACGCTACGCCTTCAGCGAGCAGGAAGTCAAACAGTACTTCATCGCGCCCAAGGTGTTGGCAGGGCTGTTCAGGATCGTTGAAACGCTCTTTGACGTGATCATCAAAAAAGATACGGCGCCGGTATGGCACCCCAGCGTCGAGTTCTACCGGATTGAGCGCGCAGGCAGTCTGGTGGGCCAGTTCTATCTGGATCCTTCAGCACGCACCGGCAAGCGCGGCGGCGCCTGGATGGACGACGTACGCGGCCGCTGGTTGCGTCCGGACACCCATCAACTGCAAACGCCGGTGGCCCACCTGGTCTGCAATTTTGCCGACGGCGTGAACGGCAAACCGGCGCTGCTCACGCATGACGATGTCACCACCCTGTTTCATGAATTTGGTCATGGCCTGCACCACCTGCTGTCTCAGGTCAATGAGCGCGACGTGTCCGGCATCAGCGGCGTGGAATGGGATGCGGTGGAACTGCCCAGCCAGTTCATGGAGAATTTCTGCTGGGAATGGGACGTGCTGCGACAGATGACGGCCCATGTGGATACGGGTGAGCCCCTGCCCCGCGCGCTGTTCGACAAAATGCTGGCAGCCAAGAACTTCCAGAGTGGCATGCAGACCCTGCGGCAAATCGAGTTCTCGCTGTTTGACATGTTGCTGCACACAGCCCACGATCCCGCCCTTGACCTGATGCCCCTGCTGGCGCAGGTTCGCGCCGAAGTGGCAGTGCTCCAACCGCCAGACTGGAGCCGCACGGCGCATACCTTCAGCCATATTTTTGCGGGCGGCTATGCGGCCGGCTATTACAGCTATAAATGGGCAGAAGTATTGAGTGCCGATGCCTATGCCGCCTTTGAGGAAACAGTCGGTAACGACGGTTTGCCAAATGTCGAAACCGGTAGAAAATACCGGCAAGCCATTCTGGAAGCAGGGGGCAGCCGCCCTGCCATTGAATCGTTCAAGGCCTTTCGCGGGCGCGAGCCCAACTTGGATGCCTTGTTGCGACACCAAGGTATGGCAGAACAAAAGTGTAGGGATTTATCTTGAGAAACACAAGCCATCCGACCCGTCTGAAAAATCTGACTGCCTGTGCGGCAGTCTGTGCTGCGATGCTGCTCACGGCCAGCCATGCGCTAGCCCAGACGGTCTACCGTGTTGTCGGACCCGACGGACGCGTCACCTTCTCCGACAAACCCCCCGCAGCGGCCGACAAGGCCACCGCCACGGGTGCGGGTGGCAAGCCTGTTGGCGGCGGCGGTGCGTCGCTGCCATTCGAACTGCGCCAGGTGGCCAGCAAATACCCGGTGACGCTTTACACCTCCAGCAACTGTGCCCCCTGTGGCTCGGGCCGCGCGCTGCTGAGCAGCCGTGGTATTCCATTTGCCGAGAAAACCGTCAATACACCCGAAGACGCCCAAGCGCTGCAACGCCTCAGCGGCGAGAGCTCGCTGCCCTTTTTGACCATTGGCAGCCAGCAGATCAAGGGCTACTCTGATTTGGAGTGGACGCAGTTTCTGAACGCCGCCGGTTATCCCCAATCGTCCACCTTGCCCGCCAGTTACCGCAACCCCGCCGCAACGCCGCTGGTCACGGTGCAAAAACCAGCCCCTGCAGCCAAACCTGAGGAAACCCAGACTCAGCGCGCGCCCGCGGAGCCAGGCAGCCCACCGGTGGACACCACGTCCAATCCAGCGGGCATCAAGTTTTGATCAGTTGGGGACAGAGCTAAAGGTCTGTCCCACAAAGTTTCAGAAGGTCAGCGTCTTGACGCCACCGGGCGTACCCAGCAGACAAACCTGCGCCTTCTGAAAAGCAAACACGCCCACAGTCACCACCCCCGGCCACTGATTCACCTGTGACTCAAAGGCGAGCGGATCGGTAATCTGCAAGCCCGTCACATCCAGGAGGATCTGGCCGTTGTCTGTCAACAGCGGCTTACCTCCATTGAAGCGCACCTTGGCCTGGCCCCCCATCGCCGCAAACTGGCGTATCACCCGCTGCGCGGCCATCGGAATGACCTCGACCGGTAGGGGATAGTTGCCCAGCGTCTTGACCAGTTTCGACTCATCCGCAATGCAGACAAACTTGCGCGACTGGGCCGCCACAATCTTCTCGCGCGTGAGTGCTGCGCCGCCCCCTTTGACCATGAAGCCCTGCCCATCGATCTCGTCGGCACCGTCGATGTAAACCGACAACTCTTCAACATCATTGGAATCAAACACCGGAATACCGAGCGCCTGCAGGCGCTCGGTGCTGGCCACGGAGCTGGACACGGCGCCCTTGATCTGGTTTTTCATGGAGGCCAGTGCGTCAATGAATTTGTTAACAGTGGAGCCTGTGCCCACGCCGACAATCTCACCCGGCACCACGTATTGCAGGGCCGCCTGGCCGACCAGGGTTTTGAGTTCGTCTTGTGTGCGCATGGCGCCTGTTTGGGAGCTGGAGTTTGTCATCTGGGAAAATCGGGTGAGTTATGGAAACTTCATAAAGAAACTTTGCAGGAATTATCCGATGTCTCTCGTCCCCTATGCCCTCGCCCGCCCGTTTTTATTTAGCCTCGATCCCGAGACGGCCCACGAGTTGACCCTGCACGCCCTGGCTCGCATACAGGGCACCCCCTTGCAGCTGGCCTATTGCGCAGGCCGCGTCGACGACCCGGTCACGCTGGCAGGCCTGGCCTTTCCCAATCGGGTGGGCCTGGCGGCCGGACTGGACAAAAACGCAAGATGCATTGACGGGCTGGGCGCCATGGGCTTCGGTTTTGTCGAAGTGGGCACCGTCACCCCCCTGGCACAGCCGGGCAACCCCAAACCCCGCATGTTTCGCCTGCCCAAGGCCCAAGCCCTGATCAACCGTTTCGGATTCAACAACGAGGGGCTGGACGCCTTCATTGCCAACGTCAAACGCTCCTCCTTGTATCGGCAACGCCAGAACACCGCCAAAGGGAAAGCGCCGCCGATGCTGCTGGGTCTGAATATCGGCAAGAATGCCGCCACCCCCATCGAGCGCGCCACCGATGACTACCTGGCCTGCCTGGACGGCGTCTACCCCTATGCCGACTACGTCACCATCAATATATCCAGCCCCAACACCAAAAACCTGCGCGCGCTGCAAAGCGATGAAGCGCTGGATAGCCTGCTCGGCGCCATTGCACACCGTCGCGAAGCGCTGGCCACGCAACATGGCAAACGCACGCCGATCTTCGTCAAAATCGCACCGGACCTTGATGTTGCCCAGGTGGATGTGATTGCCGCCACCTTGAAGCGCCACAGCATGGACGGCGTGATCGCCACCAACACCACACTCAATCGCGACGCCGTCGAGGGCCTGGCACACGCCGAGGAGGCCGGCGGCCTGTCGGGCGCGCCCGTGCTGGCCATGAGCAACCGCGTCATCACGCAGCTTCGCGCTGCGTTGGGCCAAGGCTTTCCGATCATTGGCGTGGGCGGCATCCTGAGTGCTGACGATGCGGTGAGCAAAATCAGGGCCGGCGCCGATGTGGTGCAGATCTACACCGGCCTGATTTACAAGGGCCCGGCGCTGGTGAAGCAGGCCGCAGCTCTAATCAAAAAGACTTTCTAGCCCTCGTACATAGTCTCCAATCGCCAGCGCACTGGTCAAGCCCGGCGACTCAATGCCAAACAGGTTGACCAGGCCCGGCACGCCATGGTCGGCGGGGCCCTGAATCAGAAAGTCAGCTGCGGCCTCATCTGGCGCGTGAATTTTGGGGCGAATGCCGGCATAACCCGGAATCAGCGCGCCGTCTTCAAGCGCCGGCCAATACTTGCGCACCTCGGCATAAAACGCGTCACCGCGCGCCGGATCGACCGCCAGATCATCGGCTGAACTGACCCATTGCACGTCGGGGCCAAACTTGGCCTGGCCGCCCAGATCCAGCGTGAGATGCACGCCCAACCCTGCGGCTTGCGGCACCGGATAGATCAAATGACTAAACGGCGCGCGGCTTGAGAGCGTGAAGTAATTCCCCTTGGCAAACCAGGCACGCGGTACATGGCGGGGGTCCAGCCCCTTGAAGCAACCGGCCAGCGCCGGGGCCTGCAGGCCAGCGGCGTTCACCACGGTTTTTGCCTGCAGGCAGGTGCCATCATTCGCTATCAAATTAATAGCTGATTGCGCACATTCTGCGTGGGCTAGCGGCGAATTCAGCACAACCATGCCACCGGCATTCTCCACATCCCCCTGCAGCGCCAGCATCAGGGCGTGACTGTCCACAATGCCGGTGCTGGGCGAGTAAACCGCCGCTTCGCACATCAACTGGGGCTCCATGGCACGGGCTTGCGCGCCGGTCAGCATCACCAGATCGTTGACGCCGTTGCGTGCCGCCTTGTCCACAATGCCCTGCAACTGCGCCAGCTGCTCCGCTGCTGTTGCCACAATCAGTTTGCCGCACCGCCGGTGGCCAATGCCACGCTCGGCGCAATAGTCGTACATCTTGGCTTTTCCCTGCACACACAGGCGGGCCTTGAGCGAGCCGGGTGCGTAATAGATGCCCGCATGAATCACCTCGCTATTGCGCGAACTGGTGCCCGTGCCAATGGCGGATGCCGCTTCCAGCACCATGACCTCGCGCCCGGCCAGCGCGAGCGCGCGTGCCACGGCCAGCCCGACGACACCGGCGCCGATGACGACGCATTCCACTTGATCCATGATTCAGGCTTGTTGAAAAAACTTAGAGCGCACGCGGATCGGTTTGCAGCAGCAATGCCACCAGCGATCGCAGACTCGTCTGCAACGCTGCAAAACCCTCGGTGATTTCCAGCGTCTCTTCATTCATGTACAGCTTGCGATTGATCTCCACCTGGATGCTGTGGCGCTGGCGCGCCGGATCACTGTGGCGACGCACCAGCTCAACGCCCTTGTAGGGGTGGTTATAGGACACGCTGTAGCCCAAGCCCGACAAATGCTCACAGATTTGTCGCGACAGATGACGGGAAGCCGTGGACTCATCGCGGTTCCCGATCACGAAGTCGGCATGGGCCTCACCCGGAAAATCCGTGGCATGGCTGGCCGCCACGGCTGGCATGGAATGGCAATTGAGGTGGATGCTGTAACCGTGGCGCGCATGGGCCGCATCAATCGCGGCCCCGACCGCGGCATGGTAGGGTCGCCAGCAATTGGCGATGCGCTCGCGCACTTCTGCCACCGACAGTTGGCGCTCATAAATGGGAATACCGTCATCCGTCATGCGCCAGATCAGACCCTTGCCGAGCCGGACCTTGGACAACACCAGTGGGTCAGTCTCGACCGGATCCGGCCAGGCTTCGCCAAACAGCGTTGTATCGATCTCGGTGATGTTGCGGTTGGCATCCAGGTAACTGCGCGGGAAATGCGCCTCGATCCAGGCCACGCCCAGGTCCGGAGCAAACTCATAGAGCTTTTCCACGTGGGTGTCTTCGGCCCGGCGCAGCCTGGCCAGATCACATGAAAAACCGAAATCAATCGGATACCGGGTGCCACTGTGGGGCGAATCGAGCACCAGCGGGGTTGTGCCCGGTAAAAAGTGAACCAATGAAGTCATGCGCAAATCGCCCCTGAAAAATCTGAACAGTCCGCTTCAGGCTGCGGGCAGCATGACAAGGCGCCCGACCTCGTCGCTACGCGAAGCATCGGCCAGCCTGAACGTCGACACCAGCTGCGCCAATCGCTGCGCCTGCTCGCGCAGGCTTTCAGCGGCGGCAGCCGACTGCTCCACCAGTGCCGCATTCTGCTGCGTCATCTGGTCGAGTTCCATCACCGAGGTATTCACCTGGGAGATGCCGTCGCTTTGCTCGGATGATGCGGCAGAAATCTCACCCATAATGTCGGACACGCGTTTTACCGAACTCACAATCTCGGTCATGGTTTTCCCGGCATCGGCCACCAGCCGGGAACCGGAATCCACCTTTTCGACCGAAACGCCGATCAGGTTTTTGATTTCTTTGGCCGCCTCCGCAGAGCGCCCCGCCAGACTGCGCACCTCACTGGCCACCACGGCGAAGCCCCGCCCCTGCTCCCCGGCCCGGGCCGCCTCTACCGCGGCATTCAAAGCCAGAATATTGGTCTGGAACGCAATGCCATCAATGACGCCGATGATGTCGGATATTTTTCGCGCGCTGGTGTTGATCTCGTCCATCGTGGAGACCACCTGTGCCACCACAGTCCCCCCCCGAACCGCCACTTCTGTGGCCGATGCCACGAGTTGATTGGCCTGGCGTGCGGCGTCGGCAGATTGCCTGACGGTGCCCGTCAGCTGATCGGTGGAAGACGCCGCGCGCTGCAGATTGGTCGCGGTCTGCTCGGTACGGTTGGCCAGATCCTGATTGCCGGTCGCAATTTCGGCGCTGGCAAGACGAATGGATTCGGAAGAATCGAGTACCGTGGAGATGGACTGATTCAGCTGCGTTGTCATCGAGCCCAGTGCCCGCATCAGGTCACCCACCTCGTCCTGGCGCTGGCTGACGGCATCAACGTTCAGGTTGCCGCCGGCGACCTCATTGGCGACCTCAGCAGCGCGCGCAAGTTCAGTCACTATCTTCCGTTGCATCATCCACGATAACCAGACTGCTATGCCAGCGGCAAGCAGACCCACCACAGCCAGGATCCAATTGGCAGTACGCGAGCGTTGCTGAGAAGCCGCGATGGACCTGTCGGAATCCACCTCGACGCGACCCACAATCAAACCCATGGTTTTGGCCACCATGGTGAACGTGGCATCCGCGGCCTGCATAGAGGCAATACCGGTTACCGGGTCCCCCGCGGCTATTTCTATTGAAGAGTCGGCCTGCCCTGCGTACTTGTCGATTTGCCTGTACAAATCTGCCACCGCGGTACGCAGCTCGACATCGGCGCCCGCAGGGGCCATGGCGCCGACCACCCGTTTAACACCGTTCAGCTGTTTGGCGAGGTCAGCCCGAATGGCCTTGACTTTGAGCTCATCCATCGAGCCAATGACAGAAACCGTACGGTAGACACTTGTATGTACCTGGGCCAATTGCTGCTGTGCTGAACCAATGGTTTTGAAGTCTTCCAGACCGGCTTTCGAACTTGCCTGGCCCTTGTTCACCTCCTGGCTCATCAACACGGCATTGATCTGACCAGATACCAGGACAACCACCGCAGTCAAGAGGGGCGCGGCCAGCAATTTCATTCCCAACTTCATGTCATCTCCAGAAGGAAATCCACCTCGATAGCGGACCGTCCGTTGTTTGCACAGATGATACCCACCTGCACGTGGTTTCGAGTTTAGTGTTTACCTGTGTTGAAGTGAATCAAATGGGAGACACCGATGACTGGTTTTCTGCGACCAACGCCACATCCCGATGTACCATTCCGGCCGCAACGCGAATCAGACCACCCGAAGGAAGCCGGCATGACAGACTTTGCAATTGAAAACATCCGGATTGATCCGGAAATTGGCGACGGCATTTCATTCATGGTGGATATCCACGGCGTGGCACATCGATTCTTTGTCAGTCGGGAGACACTGGGCGAGGTGGAACGCACCCTGCTCACCAACAATCACGACATGGTGGCTTCATTTGAGCGCCAGACCGATAAAGTCAGGCAAGCCATCTCAAATACGCTGAAGCTCGGTACAAGTCACAACATCACGTTCCTGAAAACAGCGTTTTTTTAACTGAGTCGACGTCAAACGTATTGAGGGAGCAAGAAAAGCAAAAAAGGACTTACGATTTCTCGTAAGTCCTTGATTTGTAACCAATAAATTGGTGGGCAGTGCAAGTTTCGAACTTGCGACCCCTGCAGTGTGAATGCAGTGCTCTACCCCTGAGCTAACCGCCCTGAATTTGTTTCAGGAAAGCCTTGGATTATGCCATATTTTCAGGCCGCTGCGCGCCATATCGTCTTGTCACCACTGGCTTTATCAATCTGCTTGAGAACATCGTCATGGGCGGCGATCTCCTGGTCGTTGGCAGCCAACACCGGCAAATCAATGGCGCGCAGGTCAATCTGCACAACGCTGGGGCCCGTGCTGTCAGCCGACCCCAGATCAATCAGCAAGGCGTCTTGCCCGCGTGTCAGGTTGATGTACACATCGGCCAGCAGTTCGGCATCAAGCAGAGCACCGTGCAAGGTCCGCCCCGAATTGTCAACGCCCAGCCGGTCGCACAGCGCATTCAGTGAATTGCGCTTGCCGGGGAACATTTCCTTGGCCATGACCAGGGTGTCGGTCACGCTGGCCACAAATTCCTTGAACAGCGGGCGGCCGATCAACTCCAGTTCCTTGTTCAGAAACCCGACGTCAAACGCCGCATTGTGGATGATGACGTCGGCGCCCTGCAGGTATTCCAGAAGATCGTCTGCCACCGCTTCGAACTTGGGCTTATCCCTCAGGAACTCAGTCGTAATTCCGTGCACCTTCAGCGCCTCTTCATGGCTGTCGCGCCCAGGGTTCAGGTAGAAGTGCCTGTTGTTGCCGGTCAGTTTACGGTTGAACAACTCGACACAGCCGATTTCAATGACACGGTCGCCGTTGTCGGCCGACAGGCCCGTTGTTTCGGTATCCAGAAAGATTTGACGCATAAAGACCTTGACAGAAATATCGGTGTGCGGGGCGAGCGACGGTCAGTGACCTTCCTTGACCTGGTTGATGGAGTATTTGGGGATCTCCACCACCACATCCTGTTGTGCGAGAACGGCCTGGCAGCTCAAGCGCGATAGAGGCTCCAGACCCCAAGCCCGATCCAGCAGGTCTTCTTCATTTTCATCGGGTGCGTTGAGCGACGAATACCCTTCGCGCACGATAACGTGGCAAGTGGTGCAGGCACAAACCATGTCACACGCGTGCTCGATCTTGATGTTGTTGTCCAGCAGGGCCTCACAAATCGAGGTGCCGGCGGGCGCTGAAATTTGGGCGCCCTGCGGACAGTACTCGGGGTGCGGCAGTATTTTGATGATGGGCATGTGTTTTTCCAGTAGGTCTGATTCAGACCGTCTCAATGTTCTTGCCAGCCAGCGCTTTCTGAATGCCCCGGTTCATACGCATCGCGGCGAACGCCTCGGTGCCCTTGGCAAGCGCCTGGGTGGCGGCCTCAATGAGGGCGGCATCCTCCAGCGGTCGTGCAGCCTTGACCGCTGCCATCAAGGCATCAATTTCGGCACGCTCGGTGTCAGACAGCAAGTCACCGTCCGCTGCCAGTGCGCTCTGCGTCGCCAGCTGCATGCGGTCGCCATCGACGCGGGCCTCGACCAGCGCACGGGCTTTCATGTCGGCCTCGGCGGTGGTGAAGCTGTCTTGCAGCATCCTGGCAATCTGATCGTCACCCAACCCGTAGGAGGGCTTGACGTCAATCCGGGCCTCCACACCACTGATCTGTTCCTTGGCACTGACATTCAACAAGCCATCGGCGTCCACCGTGAAGGTGACGCGGATGCGCGCGGCCCCGGCGGCCATCGGTGGAATGCCGCGCAACTCGAATCGGGCCAGACTGCGGCAGTCCGCCACCAGATCACGCTCGCCCTGCACCACATGCAGCGCCAGCGCAGTCTGTCCATCCTTGTAGGTGGTGAAGTCCTGCGCCTTGGCCGTCGGAATGGTTTCGTTGCGCGGCACGATGCGCTCCACCAGGCCGCCCATGGTCTCGATGCCGAGCGACAGGGGAATCACGTCCAGCAGCAGCAAATCACCCGCCGTGTTGTTGCCCGCCAACTGGTTGGCCTGAATAGCGGCGCCCAAGGCCACGACTTCATCGGGGTTGAGGTTGGTCAGTGGCTCACGGCCAAAGAGAGTGGCAACGGCTTTTTGTATTTGCGGCATGCGAGTGGAGCCGCCCACCATCACCACGCCCTTGACCTCATCCACGGTCAACCTTGCATCACGCAAGGCTTTGCGCACCGCAACGATGGTTCGGGCGGTCAAGCTGCCCGTCACCGCCTCAAACTGTGCAACAGTGACATCAAATGTGACCGTGGCCCCCGCCAATATTGCGTTAAATGCTACTGAATTTGTAGCAGACAAGGCTTCCTTGCAGGCACGTGCTGCCACCTTGACTGCCGCCTTGTCAGAGGAGTTAAGCGCCTGCACGCCACACTGCGCCGACACCCATTCAACCAGGGCATGGTCGTAGTCGTCGCCGCCCAGCGCCGAGTCGCCCCCCGTGGCGACCACTTCAAAAACACCCTGCGTCAGCCGCAAAATAGAGATGTCAAAGGTGCCGCCGCCCAGATCGTAGATGGCATAAACGCCTTCGCTGGCGTTGTCCAGTCCATACGCAATGGCGGCCGCAGTAGGCTCATTAATAAGCCGCAGCACATTCAGGCCTGCCAGTTGCGCGGCGTCTTTGGTGGCCTGGCGCTGGGCGTCATCAAAATAAGCCGGTACCGTGATCACGGCGCCATAAAGATCATCGCCAAACGTGTCTTCGGCACGGTAGCGCAAGGTGGCCAGAATATCGGCGCTCACCTCGACCGGCGATTTTTCGCCCTGCACGGTCTGCAGCCCGAGCATGCCCGGATGTTCAACAAAACGGTAGGGCAGCTTGTCATGCCCGGCCACATCCGAGAGGCTGCGCCCCATGAAGCGCTTGACCGAGGCGATCGTATTTTCGGGGTCCAGCGCCAGTGACTCCTGGGCGTCAAAGCCGATCTGACGACCACCGCCTTCGAGGTAGCGGACCACGGACGGCAAGATGACACGGCCCTGTGCGTCAGGCAGGCATTCGGCCACACCATGGCGCACGGCGGCCACCAGGGAGTGGGTCGTACCCAGATCAATGCCCACCGCCACGCGCCGCTGGTGCGGATTGGGAGACTGACCGGGTTCGGAAATTTGTAGAAGCGCCATGATTATTTTTTTTTGGGATCGAGGTGCTATTGTCCCCGGTCTGCAGTGTCCATTCGGTCGAGGCGGGCTTCAACATCGCTGGCGAAGCGCTCGATGAACATCAGCGCCCTCACCTGTTGCACCGCCCCTCTGTAATCCTGCTGCACATCCAGCAGTTGGCTGCATTTTTGCAAGGCTTCCCGCCGGGCCGCAATAACTTGCGTACCAAGATCATCGAGATCAGCGGCGCTACGAGCCTCATCCAGTGCCTCGCGCCAGGCCATTTGCTGCATCAGGAACTCTGTCGGCATGGCCGTGTTGTTCTCGGCATTCACAGGGGCCGCGTTCAACTCACACAGGTAGGCAGCGCGCTTGAGTGGATCCTTGAGCCGCTGGTAGGCTTCATTGATGCGCACGGACCACTGCATGGACAGACGCTGCGCTGCAGCTCCCTGTGCGGCAAACTTGTCGGGGTGAGCCTCACGCTGCAAGTCTTTCCATCGGGCGTCAATCGCCGCGCGGTCTTGCGCAAATTGGGGTGCAAGACCAAACAGTTCGAAATCGCTGGACTGGAGATTCACACCCGAAACGACTCGCCGCAGCCGCAGCGATCACGCTCTTTGGGGTTGTTGAACTTGAAGCCTTCATTCAGGCCTTCGCGGACAAAATCAAGCTCGGTGCCATCGAGGTAGGCAAAACTTTTCGGCTCAATCAATACCTTGACGCCATGGCCTTCAAACACCATGTCTTCAGGTTCGATTTCGTCCACATACTCAAGTTTGTAAGCCAGGCCCGAGCAGCCTGTGGTCTTGACACCCAGCCGTACACCCACACCCTTGCCACGTTTGGCAAGGTAACGGGTGACGTGCCGGGCAGCAGCTTCAGTCAGCGTAACGGCCATGTCAGTGCGTCTGTGATGCGTTGTGTTTTTGTCGGTAGTCGTTCACCGCCGCCTTGATGGCGTCTTCTGCCAGGATGGAGCAGTGAATCTTGACGGGTGGCAAGGCCAGCTCTTCGGCGATCTCGCTGTTTTTGAGCGCTGCCGCCTGGTCCAGCGTCTTGCCTTTGACCCATTCTGTCACCAGCGAAGACGAGGCAATGGCAGAGCCACAACCGTAGGTCTTAAAGCGCGCATCTTCAATCACCCCGGTTTGCGGGTTGACCTTGATCTGCAGCTTCATGACGTCGCCGCAGGCGGGCGCACCTACCATGCCGGTGCCTACGGAATCATCGCCCTTGTCGAACGAGCCGACGTTGCGGGGGTTTTCATAGTGGTCAACGACCTTTTCGGAATATGCCATTTTGTTTCTCCTGTTTGTCAGTGAGCAGCCCACTGAATGGTGCTGATATCAATGCCTTCTTTGTACATGTCCCACAGGGGGCTCAAGTCACGCAGTTTGGCGACGTTGAGTTTGATGGTGTCAATCGCGTAATCGATTTCCGCTTCGGTGGTGTAGCGGCCGATCGTCATGCGCAGGCTGCTGTGCGCCAGCTCATCGCTGCGACCCAAAGCGCGCAGCACATAACTGGGCTCCAGGCTGGCCGATGTACACGCCGAGCCGCTGGAAACGGCCAGCCCCTTGATGCCCATGATCAGGGATTCGCCTTCCACATAGTTGAAGCTCATGTTCAGGTTGTGCGGCACGCGTTTTTCAAGATGGCCGTTGATGAACACCTGCTCGACGTCTTTGAGGCCTGCCAACATGCGGTCATGCAGCGCACGAATCCGCACGTTCTCGCCCGCCATCTCTGCTTTGGCAATACGGTAGGCCTCGCCCATGCCCACAATCTGGTGCGTTGGCAAGGTACCCGATCGCATACCCCGCTCATGTCCACCGCCGTGCATCTGTGCCTCAATGCGCACACGCGGCTTGCGACGCACAAACAGGGCGCCAATGCCCTTGGGACCATAAGTCTTGTGTGAAGTCAGGCTCATCAGGTCGACCGGCAACTGACTCAAGTCAACGTCGACCCGCCCCGTGGCCTGCGCCGCATCGACGTGGAAAATAACGCCTTTTTCGCGACAGATGGCGCCGATTGCGGCAATGTCCTGGATCACGCCAATTTCATTGTTGACGAACATGACGCTGGCCAGAATGGTGTCCGGACGAATAGCGGCCTTGAAAGCTTCCAGATCGAGCAGTCCATCCGGCTGCACCTCCAGATAGGTCACTTCAAATCCCTGGCGTTCCAGTTCGCGACAGGTGTCCAGCACCGCTTTGTGCTCGGTCTTGACGGTGATGATGTGCCGGCCCTTGGTTTTATAGAAGCCGGCCGCGCCCTTCAGCGCCAAATTGATGGATTCGGTAGCCCCGGAGGTCCAGACAATTTCACGTGGGTCGGCGCCAACGAGAGCCGCCACCTGCTCGCGGGCCTTCTCAACCGCGGCTTCGGCTTCCCAACCCCAGGCATGACTGCGCGATGCGGGGTTGCCAAAGTGTTGGCGCAACCAGGGAATCATGGCATCCACCACCCGCTCGTCGCAGGGGGTGGTGGCGCTGTAGTCCATGTAAATCGGAAAGTGAGGTGTGGAATCCATGGCTGGCTCGCTGCTGGCTAAACAAAAACAATAATCAGATCTTGGAAAACGCGTTGCCCAAGGCGAACACCGAGTTTGGCACATTGACGCGGATGGGTTTGGACACCGGCATCGCGGAAATGGCGCGCTTCACGCTGGGCTTGTCTTCCACTTGCAGGCCTTTGGCCAACTGGTCATCCACCAGCTTTTGCAGGGTCACGGAGTCCAGAAACTCCACCATCCGCACATTGAGCGCCGTCCAGAGATCATGCGTCATGCAGCGCGCACCTTCGCCCAGGCAATTTTCCTTGCCGGCGCAGTGGGTGGCGTCAATAGGTTCGTCCACCGAGGTGATGATGTCGGCCACGGTGATCTCCGCCGGATTGCGGGCCAGGGTGTAACCACCACCCGGGCCACGGGTGGATTCGACCAACTCATGCCGGCGCAACTTGCCGAACAGTTGCTCAAGGTAGGACAGGGAAATCTGCTGGCGCTGGCTGATGGCGGCCAGGGTCACCGGGCCATTGCTCTGGCGCAGACCCAGATCAATCATCGCTGTCACCGCAAAGCGGCCTTTTGTAGTGAGACGCATGGCAAACTCCTTCAGTCGTATTTGGTTGACTATTTAACTCAAGTATAACAATAAACCCAGTAATTTGCTCGGGTAATTAGACTACTCAGTCACATTTTCGGACTTTTGCCATTGGATGCGATAACCAGCACATTGTCGCTCCCCGATGCACCAAAGGCCTGCTCCTTCAAAATACCCAGTTGATCACGCACCCGGGCCGCTTTTTCGAACTCCAGGTTGCGCGCGTGCTCCAGCATCAGCTTCTCCAGACGCTTGATTTCACGGGATATGTCTTTCTCGCTCATGTCCTCCACCTGCGCCCTGGCAATCGCATCGCGCTCCAGTTTTTCGGCCTCTTTGCCCGCCTTTTCGCTGTAAACCCCATCAATCAAGTCCCTGACCTGCTTGACGATCGAGCGCGGCGTGATGCCATGGGCTTCGTTGTACGCCACCTGCTTGACCCGCCGCCGCTCAGTCTCGCCCATTGCCTTCTTCATCGATTCGGTGACCTTGTCAGCGTACAGGATCGCCCGGCCATTCAGATTGCGCGCAGCCCGGCCAATGGTCTGGATCAGCGAGCGCTCGGAGCGCAAGAAGCCCTCCTTGTCCGCGTCCAGGATCGCCACCAGGCTGACCTCCGGGATGTCCAGCCCCTCGCGCAGCAGGTTGATACCCACCAGCACATCAAAGGTACCCAGCCGCAGGTCGCGCAAGATTTCCACCCGTTCCACCGTGTCCACGTCGCTGTGCAGGTAGCGCACTTTCACGCCGTTGTCGCTCAGGTAGTCGGTCAGCTGCTCGGCCATGCGCTTGGTCAGCGTGGTGATCAGCACCCGCTCGTGCTTTTCCACCCGGATGCGGATCTCCTGCAAGACGTCGTCCACCTGGTTCGTGGCCGGGCGCACCTCCACTTCGGGGTCCACCAGCCCGGTGGGGCGCACCAGCTGCTCCACCACCTGGCCCGCATGGTCTTTTTCCCACTGGGCGGGCGTCGCCGACACAAAGATGGCTTGGCGCATCTTGGTCTCGAACTCTTCAAACTTGAGCGGGCGGTTGTCCAGCGCGCTGGGCAGGCGAAAACCATATTCCACCAGCGTGGTCTTGCGCGCACGATCGCCGTTGTACATGCCGGTAAACTGGCCAATGAGCACATGGCTTTCGTCCAGGAACATGATCGCGTCCTTGGGCAGGTAGTCGGTCAGCGTGGCGGGCGGCTCGCCGGGGGCGGCGCCGCTGAGGTGGCGGGTGTAGTTCTCGATGCCCTTGCAGTGCCCTACTTCGCTGAGCATTTCCAGATCAAAGCGGGTGCGCTGCTCCAGCCGCTGGGCTTCGACCAGCTTGCCCTGGCTCACGAATTCCTTCACGCGGTCAGACAGCTCGACCTTGATGGTCTCCACCGCGGCCAGCACCTTGTCACGCGGGGTGACGTAGTGGCTGCTGGGGTACACGGTAAAGCGCGGAATTTTCTGTCGGATGCGACCGGTGAGCGGGTCGAACAGCTGCAGCGACTCGATCTCGTCGTCAAACAGTTCGATGCGGATCGCCATCTCGCTGTGCTCGGCCGGAAACACGTCGATCGTGTCGCCGCGCACACGGAACTTGCCGCGCGAAAAATCGGCGTCGTTGCGCTGGTATTGCATGCGCACCAGTTGGGCGATCACGTCGCGCTGGCCCATTTTGTCACCTGCGCGCAGGGTCATCACCATCTGGTGGTAGGCCTCGGGCTGGCCAATGCCGTAGATGGCCGACACCGTGGCCACGATCACGACGTCGCGCCGCTCCAGCACGCTTTTGGTACAGGAGAGGCGCATCTGTTCGATGTGCTCGTTGATGGCCGAGTCTTTTTCGATGAACAGGTCGCGCTGCGGCACATAGGCCTCGGGCTGGTAGTAGTCGTAATAGCTGACGAAATACTCCACCGCATTTTTCGGAAAAAACTCGCGGAACTCGCTGTAGAGCTGTGCCGCCAACGTTTTGTTGGGCGCAAACACAATGGCCGGGCGGCCCAGGCGGGCAATCACATTGGCCATGGTGAAGGTCTTGCCCGAGCCAGTCACACCCAGCAGGGTCTGGAACACCTCGCCGTCAGTAACTCCCTCGACCAGCTTGTCGATGGCTTCGGGCTGGTCGCCGGCGGGCGGATAGGGCTGGTACAGCTCAAATGGCGAGCCGGGAAAACTGACGAATTTTCCCGCGGCCGGACTGGCCAACGCCCCCTCCTTGGCGCCAACAGATTCGCCCTTGTCAAATTCAGAAACGTCTTGCATGGAAACTCGATCCCGGCCCGGTAAAATTCAGGGCAACCCAAAAGAATACGCCATTTCGGCCATTGCGTGCCAGCGCTCCCTGAGATTGCCTTCATTGGGGGCGGATTGCACGGAAAATCCGGAATGACCTCGCCCGTTAATTACTGCTAAAGGACCC
>OFPG01000009.1_pt1 | contig 27256 bp, 27 predicted proteins | sample 1542501 | NCBI WGS metagenome assembly OFPG01 (sample SAMN05503963, study PRJEB24370) | sediment metagenome | isolation source: lake sediment | place: USA: Lake Hill lake, St. Paul Island, Alaska | collected 2013
CGTTTACGTCGGTTCGGGCGACAGCTGGTTGTACAAAATCGACGCGGCGACAGGCACGATCCTCTGGAAGACGCTCACCGGCGGAGCCATCAACTCCTCGCCCACCGTGGTGAATGGCGTCGTCTACGTCGGTTCAGACGACAAGGGGATATACAGTCTTGACGCGCTGACAGGTGCAGTCCAGTGGGAGACGCTCACCGGCGGAGCTGTCAACTCCTCGCCCACCGTGGTGAATGGCTCCGTTTACGTCGGTTCGGACGACAAGGGGATATACAACCTTGACGCGGTGACAGGTGCAGTCCAGTGGGAGACGCTCACCGGCGGAGCCATCAACTCCTCGCCCACCGTGGTGAATGGCGTCGTCTACGTCGGTTCAGACGACAGCCGCATCTACGCGCTCGACGCGGCTGCCGTCCCCGAACCCGCTACGCTCGCCCTACTCGGCGTCGGCCTCGCCGGACTCGCCTTCTCGCGCCGCAAGCAGTAACATATTCCGCACCAACACGGGCCCCGCTCTGCAATGACCAACTCAGTTCGGGCGCATTGCGGAACGACTGTTTCCGCTCAGGCGAGCGGCCCGTGCGGGTCGAATGCTGGCCATCGCTTTTCCACTGCGGATGACCGGTATGAAAGTAACCGCTGTCATTCGAAGGCGTGCCCCTGAGTGACTCATGTTGGCCGGAAACAGCCCTTCAGGTCTGCACAGCGCCCCGCCTGTCAGTGGTGGTGCCCATGCTCTCCATGCACGTGCCGGTGCGCAATCTCTTCTTCGGTGGCGGCGCGAACCTCCATCACCGTGACGGCAAAGCGCAAGGCCTTGCCCGCCAGCGCGTGGTTGCCGTCCAGCATGACCTTGTCGCCCTTGATCTTCATGACGGTGAACACGTGCGCGTGCCCGTCTTCGCCCCGGCCTTCCAGTTGCCCACCCACCTTCACGCCCGGTGGAAACTGGGTCTTGGGGATGGTCTGCACCAGACTCTCGTCGCGCAGGCCAAAGGCATCCTGCGGCTGCAGGTCAAGCGTCATCTGGTAGCCCGGCATCTTGCCCTCCAGGGCCTCTTCGATCTTGGGGAAGGTGTTGCCATAGCCCCCATGCAGGTAAACCATCGGCTCACTGCTCTCCTCAAGAAGTTTGCCATTGGTATCGGCCACCTTGTAGCGCAAGGTGACGGCTGTGTCTTTTTCGATTTTCATAGGTGTGCTTGAGTTGGTAAGGTGATTATCAGGGCGCCATTTTCGCGCATTCGCTCGCCGGACTGTAAGTGGGCGCAGGCGGCTGACGGCTTGCTTATTCTGCATCAAATTGGCATCTAGCCCCCGTAAAATATGCGCAAGCAGCTATCCTTTTAATAGCAAAAGGCAGCAACCCCTTCAGCATGCAGGGTTACCTGCGGCGCGGCGCCGGCGAAGGTGAAATAATTGCGCCATCTATTTACTGGGACTATGGACATGAGTAACACGCAACAACGCATCGACGAACTGGTCAAATCCAACGAGGTCGTCCTTTTCATGAAAGGTACCGCCAGTTTTCCCCAGTGTGGCTTCTCAGGCCGCGCCATCCAGGTCTTGAAGGCCTGTGGTGTCGATCCGAAGGCGCTGAAGACCGTGAACGTGCTGGAAGACGACGAAATTCGCGCCGGCATCAAGGACTACAGCAACTGGCCGACCATTCCGCAGCTCTACGTCAAGGGTGAGTTCATTGGCGGATCGGACATCATGATGGAGATGTACGAGAACGGTGAACTGCAGCAGGCGCTGGCGCCAAAGGCCTGACGTTCCCACGTTCACGCCGGGCAACACCCGGCGCGCAGGCAGGCGCTGCCGGCCTCATCCAAAGCCACCTTGCGGTGGCTTTTTTTTGTATCTTTTCAAACAATGTCACTAAACCGGGGCTTTATTCCGTTAAAGGTGGGCACAACTTATGCTTGAATGAGCTTGTGGTTCTTGGTTCGAAGTTATTGCCCAGGAGGCCGTGATGGAATCTCGCAGTCTTGTTCCGCAGTCTTCACCCTTTCGCTTGCCGGTGGCGCAGATGCGCCGCGTGTTCCAGCCCGATGAGGTCGAGCGCAAGCTGGCCAAGCTGCCGGAGCACGAACACGACAACCTGCGTGCCACCTACCGACGCATGCTGGAGCGCGGGCCGCAACGCTTTCAGGTCAAACCCTCGGGCGTGCCGGACATGGCAAGCCTCTACCACTCGCTGCCCAATTTCACCGAGGTACTGGATGACGTTAAACGCCATGTGGCGCTGGCCGAGCACAGCCGCGACGGGCTGGAAGTCACGCCCATCCTGCTGCTCGGGCCACCCGGCATTGGCAAAACCCATTTCGCCAAAAAACTGGCCGACCTGCTGGGCACCGGCATGAGCCTGGTGCCCATGAGCTCCATGACGGCCGGCTGGCTGTTGTCGGGCTCATCCTCGCAATGGAAAGGCGCCAAACCCGGCAAGGTGTTCGAGGCGCTGGTGGATGGCGAATATGCCAACCCGGTGATCGTGGTGGACGAGATTGACAAAGCCAGTGGCGACGCGCAGTACGACCCGCTGGGCGCGCTGTACAGCCTGCTGGAGCACGACACGGCGCAAAGCTTCACCGACGAGTTTGCCGAGGTGGCCATCGACGCCAGCCAGGTGATCTGGATCACGACGGCGAACGACGAGCGCGCCATCCCCGAGCCGATTTTGAACCGCATGAACGTGTTCACGGTAGAGGCCCCTTCCCTGGAGGCCGCGCGCCAGATTGCCCGCAACCTGTACCAAACCATTCGCAGCGAACATGGCTGGGGCGAGCATTTTGCGCCCGAGCCGCAGGATGATGTGCTTGATCAGCTGTGTGAACTGGCCCCGCGGGAAATGCGCCGCGCCCTGATGACCGGGTTTGGCAACGCCCAACTGGACAAACGCGATGAAATCAGCGTGGCCGACCTGCCCAAGGCCGGCCTCAAGAAAGGGCAGATCGGTTTTTTGCAGTGAGCCCCTTCACGCAAGACGACGGGGTTTTACTCAGGCGGGGTAAATTCCCACAGCCTTTTGGCGCCCAGCACGGCGTTCGGATACGGCGCCTTGCCGCGTGAGCCGTTGTAGCGGCCCAGCGCCAGGAACAGATCGCCTTTTTCGCGGTCCAGGTAGTGGCGCAGGATCACGCAGCCAAAGCGCAAGTTGGTTTGCATGTGAAACAGCTTGCCCGCATCGCCATCGCCCAGCACACGCGTCCAGAACGGCATGACCTGCATGTAGCCGCGTGCGCCCACGCTGGAGACGGCAAATTTGCGGAAATTGCTTTCCACCTGGACCAGGCCCAGGACCAGGGCCGGATCCAGGCCGGCGCGCCGACTTTCGTACCAGATGGTTTGAAGAAACTCCTTGCGAACGTTCCAGTCCGGTTTTTTCTTCTTGAGGCGTTCGCTCGCGCCACCCAACCAGCGCAGGTACTTGAGGCGGGTCTCGGTATCGGGAAATTCCGATATCGGCGGGGCATGATTGGAAATGGCGGAGCTTAAAGCGGTGCGCACTGAATCTACCAGCGGCTCCTCCATCTGGCGGCCCGCTTTTGCCGGCTCATGGATGGACAGCCATCCGAGCCCTGAAACCAGCGACAAGAGACTGACTCGCCTCGAAACCACTCCGGCCACCCCAGGCAAGGTCACGCCGCCAGTCTGGATTGGATCAAGCCCAGAATTTCAGTGACGCTCACCGCAGTCGCTGCCGCGTCACGGCGATGCTGGTACTCGACTTCCCCCGCTTTCAGACCGCGATCACCGATGGTGACGCGGTGTGGCACGCCAATCAGCTCCCAGTCGGCAAACATCGCGCCAGGGCGCTCACCCCGGTCATCCAGGATCACGTCCACACCCGCGGCCAGCAGGTCACCATAGAGCTTGTCGGCGGCGGCTTTGACATCGGGGAAGCGGTCCGGGCTGATCGGGCACAGCACCACGGTAAAGGGCGCCAGCGCGTCAGGCCAGATGATGCCGCGCTCGTCGTGGTTTTGTTCAATGGCAGCCGCCGGCAAACGGGTGATGCCAATGCCGTAGCAACCCATTTCCATGAACTGGGGCTTGCCGTTGACGTCCAAAAAAGTGGCGTTCATGGCCCGGCTGTATTTGGTGCCCAGGTAGAACACATGACCCACCTCGATGCCGCGCTCGATCGCCAGCACGCCCTGGCCATCGGGCGATGCGTCACCGGCCACGACGTTGCGTATGTCGGCCACCAGGTCGGGCTCGGGCAGGTCACGTACCCAGTTGACGCCGGTGATGTGGAAATCCACCTCGTTGGCGCCGCAAATCCAGTCGCTCATGACCGCCACTTCACGATCGGCCACGACCTTGACCGGCTTCTTCATGTTGATCAGACCCAGGTAGCCTGGTTTGCAGCCGAAGTGCACTTCAATTTCTTCCTGCGTGGCAAAGCGGAATCCGCCTTCCATGCCAGGAACCTTGTTGGCCTTGACCTCATTCATGTCGTGATCGCCACGCAGCAGCAGCAGCCAGATCTGGGTCTTGACCACTTCTTCATAGTCATTGAGTTCGTCGGTCGCCAGCACCAAGGATTTGACGGTCTGTTGCAGCGGCACTTTCAGGTACTCAGCCACATCCGCACAGGTACTTTTGCCAGGGGTCGCCGTCTTCGTCATCGGCTGCGCCGGAGCCTTGCGCGCGCCCTGCGGCGGCAAGGCCTCGGCTTTTTCCATGTTCGCCGCATAGTCACTGGTCGGGCAATAGACGATCGCATCCTCACCGGTGGCGGCAATCACCTGGAATTCCTCGCTCAAATCACCGCCAATGGCACCGCTGTCGGCCGCGACGGCACGGTAGGTGAGTCCAAACCGGTCGAAAATCCGGCGGTAAGCCTGTGCCATCACCTGGTAACTGGCCTTGGCGGACGTCTGGTCGCGGTCAAAGCTGTAGGCGTCTTTCATGATGAATTCACGCCCACGCATCAGGCCAAAGCGCGGGCGGCGCTCGTCGCGGAATTTGGTCTGGATCTGGTAGAAATTTTTTGGCAACTGTTTGTAACTTTTTATTTCCTGACGCGCGATGTCCGTCACCACTTCTTCGCTCGTCGGCTGCACCACAAAATCACGACCATGACGGTCCTTGATGCGCAGCAATTCGGGGCCCATCTTGGCAAAACGGCCGGTCTCCTGCCAGAGCTCGGCCGGCTGCACCACCGGCATGCTCAGCTCCACCGCACCAGCGCGGTTCATTTCTTCGCGCACGATGGCCTCCACCTTGCGCACCACGCGCAGGCCCATGGGCATCAGGCTGTAGATGCCGGCGCCGAGCTTTTTGATCATGCCGGCACGCATCATCAGCTTGTGGCTCACCACCTCGGCGTCCGCAGGCGCTTCTTTGAGGGTGGAAATGAAGAATTGGGAGGCTTTCATGGCGGGAATCCGGGAGTAACTAAGGGCGGCGCCCCTTGATGCGCAGCGCTTGCTGTGCATAATGGACGAAGTTTAAAAATTGGGGTTTGATTATGCTTGACCGGGACGGCTTTAGGCCCAACGTCGGCATCGTCCTGCTCAACCAGAAAAATCAGGTGTTCTGGGGCAAGCGAATTCGTACGCACTCCTGGCAGTTTCCGCAGGGTGGCATTGACCGGGGAGAAACCCCCGAGCAGGCCATGGTTCGCGAACTGCACGAGGAAGTGGGGCTCCATCGTGAGCATATTCGCATTGTGGCCCGCACCCGAGACTGGTTGCGCTACGAGGTGCCGGACAGATACATCCGCCGCGACGCGCGCGGCCATTACAAAGGCCAGAAACAGATCTGGTACTTGCTCCAACTGACAGGTCACGACTGGGATTTGAACCTGCGCGCCACCGAGCACCCGGAGTTCGATGCCTGGCGCTGGAACGACTACTGGGTGCCACTGGATGCCGTGGTGGAATTCAAACGCGGCGTGTACGAGATGGCGCTGACTGAGCTGGCCCGCTATTTACCGCGCAACGAACACAGAAACCGGTTCCTGCGACAGGGCAACCGGCTGCACGAACAGGACCCAACCCACGAGACAATGCCGGGCACTAATTTTGATCTGCCGCCCGGGGGCACGTTCGAGCCCAATGCGCCAACCGGCTATTGGCCTGAAAATCCAGAGAGAACAAATGAAGTTTGAAAAGCTTTTATGGCTTGGTCTGACGCTGGTGGCGCTCAGTAGTTCTGCACAAATGGTCACAGACCCCGACTGGAAAGAAACCGAGGTACCGCCACCCCCATCGTTCAGCAAGGACAAGCTGATTCCGATCGAGATGCCGAAATATGTCTCCCTGCGGTTGGGTGTCGATCCGGCAACTTTGGCAATTACTCCTGAGGGCATCGTCCGCTATGTGGTGGTGGCGGTCAGTGCGACGGGCTCGATCAATGCGATGTATGAGGGGATTCGATGCGCGACCGGGGAAGTCAAGACTTATGCCCGGTACACGTCAAACGGGCAATGGTCTTCGGTTCAAGATCCGCAATGGCAGGGCCTCAACGACAAGCTCCCATCCAGGCATGCGATGGCCCTTGCAAGGCAAGGAGTCTGTGTGGGCCGGTCTGCGGCAGCCAGTTCGGTCGCAGCGATTGTCAACGCGCTGAAATACCCGAAGCGGGAGCCGTAAGGTCAAGACCTTACCTGCAGCAGTTGAGGTGCGGATTTACCGGGTCAGCACCAGATTGTCCCGATGCACCATTTCCGGTTCTGCGGCATAGCCCAGCAGTTTTTCAAATTCGCCGGAGGGCTTGCGGCAAATAAGCCGCGCTTCGGCGCTGGCGTAGTTGGCCAGCCCCCGCGCAATTTCGATACCCTGTGCATCACGCACGGCGATCACATCGCCGCGTGAAAAATCGCCGTCCACGGCCGTCATGCCGATCGGCAACAGGCTTTTGCCCTCATCCTGCAGCTTCGCTACAGCGCCGGCATCCACCGTCACCGACCCGCGCAGCTGAAGATGATCGGCAATCCACTGTTTGCGCGCCTGCGTTTTCTGCGTCTGTGCCACCAGCAGCGTCCCGATCGACTCCCCCTGGGTCAACCGCACCAAGACGTCAGGCTCGCGTCCCCAGGCGATTACGGTGGAGGCACCCGAACCGGCAGCCCGCTTGGCCGCCAGTATCTTGGTGATCATGCCGCCGCGCCCGAGACTCGATCCAGCGCCGCCTGCCATGGCCTCCAGCGCCGGGTCCCCCGCCTTGGCCTCATGCACAAACTGCGCTCCCGCGTCCTTGCGCGGGTCCGCCGTAAAGAGCCCTTTTTGGTCAGTCAGAATGACCAACGCGTCCGCCTCCACCAGGTTCGCCACCAGCGCACCCAAGGTGTCGTTGTCGCCGAACTTGATTTCGTCGTTGACCACGGTGTCGTTTTCATTGATGACCGGCACGACGCCCAGCTTGAGCAGGGTCAACAGGGTGGAGCGCGCGTTGAGATAGCGCTCGCGATCGGCCAGATCAGCGTGGGTCAGCAGCACCTGCGCGCTGCCCAAACCGTTTTCACGCAACTTGGTCTCATACATGTGCGCCAGCCCCATCTGACCGACAGCAGCGGCCGCCTGCAACTCATGGATTTCGTGCGGTCGACTGGTCCAGCCCAGCCGCTTCATGCCTTCGGCTATGGCGCCGCTGGACACCATGATGACTTCACGCCCGCCACGCACCAGCAGGGACATCTGACGACACCATTCACCGATCGCTGTCTCGTCCAGCCCCCGCCCCTCATTGGTCACCAGGCTGGAGCCTACTTTAACGACAATGCGTCCTGCATCACGCAACACAAGCGAACTAGTTTCTATGGTCATTTTGGCCTGTTGCCCCCGTCATACAAGCGCAATGCGCTATCAAATTAATAGCGTCTGCGTGTTATTCGGGATCTACCGCAAAACGGGGGTCCACGGCTTCCGGCGTCTGTTCGGCTTTCTGCTGAGCCTTCACGTGCTGATAGACGGTTTTGATCAGGGATTCACACCCTTCACGCGTGAGCGCTGAAATCTCAAACACCGGCCCCTTGAACTTGAGGCGTTTGACAAAGTCCTTGACGAGCGCCGCGCGTTCTTCAACGGGAATCATGTCCAGCTTGTTGAGGACCAGCCAACGGGGCTTGTTGTACAGCGCCGGATCGTACTTCTTGAGCTCGTTCACAATCGCTTTGGCTTGCGCGACGGTGTCGACGCCCTCGTCAAAAGGTGCCATGTCGATCACATGCAGCAGCAGTCGCGTACGCTGCAAGTGGCGCAGGAAAAGATGACCCAGGCCGGCGCCTTCAGACGCACCTTCGATCAAACCAGGCAGATCTGCCACCACGAAGCTCTGCTCCGGCCCCACACGCACGACGCCCAAATTGGGGTGCAAGGTGGTGAAAGGGTAATCGGCAATGCGCGGACGCGCGTTGGAGATGGCGGAGATCAGCGTGGATTTGCCCGCATTGGGCATGCCGAGCAGTCCCACGTCGGCCAGCACCTTCAGTTCAAGTTTCAGATGGCGCTTTTCACCCGGCCAGCCCGGGGTTTTCTGCCGTGGCGCACGATTGATGGCGCTTTTGAAACGCATGTTGCCAAAACCGCCATCGCCACCTTTGGCAATGGTGATCACTTCGCCCGGTGTAATCAACTCAAACAGCACCTCACCGGTTTCGGCATCCGTGATGATGGTGCCAACCGGCATTTTCAGGATGATGTCGTCGCCAGCCGCGCCAAACATGTCGGAGCCCATGCCGTGCTCACCACGCTTGGCATCATGCCGTCTGGAAAAGCGATAGTCCACCAGGGTATTCAGATTGGGGTCGGCCACGGCAAAGACATGGCCGCCACGCCCGCCGTCGCCACCATTGGGGCCGCCGAACTCTTTGTATTTTTCATGGCGAAACGAGACGCAGCCAGCTCCTCCATCTCCCGCAGAGACGTCAATATAGGCTTCGTCAACGAATTTCATGATTTCATTCCATTTAAGGAATCAGGCTTTATAAACGAAAAACCCCGCGCTGGGCGCAGGGTCTCAATTGGGAGTTCCCAGCAACTTAGGCCGAGATAACGCTCACCGTCTGCTTGTTCAATGCACCTTTGGTGGCAAACAATACATTGCCATCAACCAGTGCAAACAGCGTGTGATCCTTGCCGATGCCGACATTGGTCCCGGGGTGGAACTTGGTGCCACGTTGGCGAACGATGATGGCGCCAGCGCCGATCAACTCACCACCGAATTTTTTCACACCGAGCATCTTGGGCTTGGAATCGCGCCCATTTCGCGTAGAGCCGCCGCCTTTTTTCTGTGCCATGATCCGTACCTCTTAAGCCACAATCGCACCAATCAGCAGTTCAGTGAACTGTTGACGATGACCTTGACGTTTTTGGTAATGCTTGCGACGACGCATTTTGAAAATGCTGACCTTGTCGTGCTTGCCGTGAGCCAATACTGTGACACTCACGGTTGCGCCGGACACCAAGGGAGTACCCACTTTCAGATCTGCGCCGTTGCCGACCGCCAGAACCTCGTTGAACACAATCTCTTGGCCTACGTCCGCAGCAATCTGTTCTACTTTAATTTTTTCGCCGGCTGCAACCCGATATTGCTTGCCGCCGGTTTTTATGACCGCGTACATGTTGACCTCTTCAATTTAGCTCCGGGAACGAATTTTCACAGAGCCCAGCACTATAGCACAGGGCGGCCCTTACAGCAATCGGTCCGATGCCATCGGGAATTCAGCGCGTTCAGGTTCCTATAATCCCGGCACACAACTGGTTATTTGTCTTGCAAGCTACTCCATCCAGCCCCGCTCCTTCAATGTCAATCATCGCGCAGGACATGCGTGAGGTTGATCAGGTCATCGCCCGCCGACTGGACTCCGGGGTGCCCCTTATAGGCCAGGTATCGCGTTACATCATCGCAGCGGGCGGCAAGCGGTTGAGACCGGCCCTCCTGTTGCTGACATGCGGGGCATTGGGCTACCGTGGCGATCAGCGCTTCAACCTGGCGGCTGTGGTGGAGTTCATTCATACCGCGACCCTGCTGCACGATGACGTCGTCGACGACTCCGCCTTGCGCCGGGGCAACGCCACAGCCAATGAAATGTTCGGCAACCCGGCCAGTGTGCTGGTCGGCGACTTCCTGTACTCCCGCGCCTTCCAGATGATGGTCGACGCCCAGGACATGCGCGTGATGCAAGTGCTGGCCGATGCCACCAACGTCATCGCGGAAGGGGAAGTGCTGCAGTTGATGAACATGCACAACGCCGCACTGGATGAGGCCGGGTATCTCCAGGTCATCCGGTCCAAAACGGCCAAATTGTTCGAGGCCAGCGCCAGAGTCGGGGCGATTCTCGCCGGCAGCTCGGCTGAGATGGAAAAAGCTTGCGCCGATTATGGCCAGGCACTCGGCACCGCGTTCCAGGTCATTGATGACGTGCTTGATTACACCGGCGACGCGGATGTCATGGGCAAGAGTCTGGGCGACGACCTGCGCGAAGGCAAAACCACCCTGCCTTTGATTGCAGCCATGCAACGGGGCACGTCCAGCCAAAGAGACGTGATCAAGACAGCGATTGAGACGGGGGGCGTGTCGATGCTGGATCAAGTGGTCGACATCGTGAAAACAACAGGTGCACTGGAGGTGGCTCGGCTGGCAGCGACGCAGGAGGCGCATCGGGCGATCGCCGCCGCCAGACAACTTCCGCCCGGCCCTCACGCTGACTGTTTGATACAATTATCTGCTCAGCTGCTTGAGCGTCAGTATTGACACTGCGGGCGAGCACCAATAGAGAAATACGAAATATCGGAATGTGGCGCAGCCTGGTAGCGCACTTCGTTCGGGACGAAGGGGTCGGAGGTTCGAATCCTCTCATTCCGACCAGCCATTATTTGTTGTCAAACAACATCCTGCAGCCTGGTCTCGTGGCCTTTTGATTTACATCGCCCAGGCAATCGGCGATGATCAGACGAGTCACTTCCTGACGTAGGACATTCTTGGGCTATGGCCGCAGTCGATACCACTCATCGTGAATCTCCCCCCACCGCCCTACCGGGGCTGGGCCGCGCCCTGATTCTGGCGGGGAAACTGGGGCAAAAATCGGCGGAAGAAATCTACCGCAAAGCCGAAAGTGGTCGCACCAGCTTTATCGCCGAACTCACGGGCTCCGGGGCGGTGTCGGCATCTGATCTGGCTCACACCATGTCTTCCGCATTTGCGGCACCCTTGGTGGATCTGGATGCCATTGATCCGCAACGCCTTCCGAAAGGCCTTCTGGACGGAAAAATTTGCCATGACTACCGCGTTGTAGTCTTGAGCAAACGAAATAACCGGCTGATCGTGGCCACCGCAGACCCTTCCGACAGCCAAGCGGTCGAAAAAATCAAGTTCGCCACCCAGCTGGGCGTTGACTGGGTCATTGCCGAATACGACAAGCTGCTGAAACTGGTCACGGCCAACGCGACGACCGCGTCGGAAACGATGGACAACATCATCGGCAGTGACTTCGAGTTCGATGAGGCTTCGACAGAAGCCATCACGGAAAGCTCGGAAGCCACAACTTCCGAAGTGGAGGATGCGCCGGTCGTCAAGTTTTTGCACAAGATGCTGCTGGACGCCTTCAGCATGCGCGCCTCCGATCTGCACTTTGAACCTTATGAGCACAATTACCGTGTCCGGTTCCGGATTGACGGGGAGCTCAGGGAAATCGCCGCGCCTCCCATCGCCATCAAAGACAAGCTGGCTTCGCGCATCAAGGTGATTTCGAGAATGGACATCTCGGAGAAACGGGTTCCGCAAGACGGCAAGATGAAACTGAAGGTCGGACCCGATCGGGTCATCGACTTCCGGGTCAGCACCTTGCCCACGCTGTTCGGCGAGAAAATTGTGATCCGGATACTCGACCCGAGCAGCGCCAGGTTGGGTATTGATGCCCTGGGTTACGAGCCCGAAGAAAAAGAAAGGCTGGTACAAGCCATTGCCAGACCGTACGGGATGGTACTGGTCACCGGGCCTACCGGCTCCGGAAAAACTGTCTCTCTTTACACCTGCCTGAACATGCTGAACAAGCCGGGCGTGAACATCGCCACGGCCGAAGATCCCTGCGAGATCAATTTGCCGGGCGTGAATCAGGTCAATGTCAACGATAAAGCCGGCCTCACTTTTGCGGTGGCGCTCAAATCATTCCTGCGGCAGGATCCCGACATCATCATGGTGGGCGAGATTCGCGACCTTGAAACCGCTGACATCTCCATCAAGGCCGCCCAGACGGGTCACCTGGTGCTCTCCACGCTGCACACCAACGACGCACCCACAACGCTGACACGCATGCGGAACATGGGTATTGCGCCCTTTAACATCGCCTCCAGCGTGATCCTCATTACGGCGCAGCGACTGGCACGTCGTCTGTGCCCGAACTGCAAAGCCCCGATCGACATCCCCAAAAAGGCGCTGATCGATGCCGGCTACGATGACGATGAACTCGATGTGCCCTGGGTTTCGTATCGAGCCGTCGGCTGCTCCATGTGCAACAACGGCTACAAAGGACGCGTTGGCCTGTACCAGGTCATGCCTATCAGCGAAGAAATCCAGCGCATCATCCTGCGCGATGGAAGCGCCATGGATATCGCAGAGCAAGCCAAACGCGAAGGTGTGCGCACACTCAGGCAAGCCGGCCTGCACAAGGCTAAACAGGGTTTGACTTCGCTGGAAGAAGTGCTCGCCGTGACCAATGAATAAACCGAGAATACAGAGGAGCATATGGCAACTGCAAAGCTGAAAGGCGCCAAAGAGTTTGTCTTTGAGTGGCAAGGCAAAGACCGCAACGGCAAACAGGTACGCGGTGAAACAAGAGCGGCCGGAGAGAACCAGGTCCAGGCGGCCCTGCGTCGCCAGGGCGTCATGCCGACCAAGATCAAGCGGCGCAGAATGCGCTCCGGGAAATCCATCAAGCCGAAGGATCTCGCCATCTTCACACGCCAGCTCGCCACCATGATGAAGGCGGGGGTTCCCCTGCTGCAGGCCTTTGACATCGTGGGCCGCGGAAACCCCAACCCCAGCGTCACCAAGCTGCTCAACGATATCCGTACCGATGTGGAAACGGGCACCTCACTGAGCGTGGCATTTCGCAAGTACCCGCTGTATTTCGACAATCTCTATTGCAATCTGATCGAAGCCGGCGAATCCGCCGGTATTTTGGACCAGCTGTTGGACCGTCTTGCGGTTTACATGGAGAAAACAGAGGCCATCAAGTCGAAAATCAAGTCGGCCCTGATGTATCCCATCTCGGTCCTGATCGTTGCCTTTGTCGTCACGGCCGTCATCATGATTTTCGTGGTGCCGGCATTCAAGGAGGTGTTCTCCAATTTTGGGGCCGACCTTCCTGGACCAACGCTCGTCGTGATTGCCATCAGTGAAATTTTTGTCAAGTACTGGTGGCTGATTTTTGGCGGTATCTTCGGCGGTTTTTACTTTTTCATGCAGGCGTGGAGACGCAACGAAAAAATGCAGCATGTGATGGACCGCATCATGCTGAAAATGCCGATTTTTGGCACCTTGGTCGACAAATCGTGCATTGCGCGCTGGACCCGAACCCTGTCCACCATGTTTGCGGCGGGCGTGCCTCTGGTGGAAGCGCTTGACTCAGTGGGCGGTGCCGCCGGAAATTCTGTGTATGAGATTGCTACCAAGAAGATTCAGCAAGAGGTTTCAACAGGTACCGCACTGACCGTTGCCATGACCAATGCCAATCTCTTTCCGTCCATGGTCCTGCAAATGTGCGCCATTGGCGAAGAGTCGGGTTCGGTCGACCACATGCTCGGCAAGGCCGCTGATTTTTACGAAGCCGAAGTTGACGACATGGTGGCGGGCATCTCCAGCCTGATGGAGCCCATCATCATTGTGATTCTGGGCACCGTGATTGGCGGCATTGTGGTGGCCATGTACCTGCCCATCTTCAAACTGGGTCAGGTTGTCTGATGCCGGTTTCACAATGGTTTGACGCGACCCTTTTCGGCGTTCTGGGTTTGCTGATTGGCAGCTTTCTCAATGTGGTGATTTACCGGCTGCCCATCATGCTTGACGCGCAATGGAAAGCCGAGTGTGCCGAACTGGCCGGAAAAGAATCACCTGTTGCCGAGAAATTCAACTTGATGGTGCCGCGCTCCCGGTGCCAAAAATGCGGCCATCAAATCCGGTGGTATGAAAACATTCCCATCGTGAGTTACCTGTTCTTGCGGGGGAAATGCTCGGTCTGCGGGGTGCCTATCAGCCTGCGCTACCCGCTGGTGGAGATCGCAACAGGCGCGTTGTTTTTTTATTGCGGCTGGAAATGGGGTGCAACCCCGACCGCCCTCGTCTGGAGCGGCTTTGCCGCATCTGTTCTGGCGCTGGCCTTGATAGATTGGGACACCACGCTCTTGCCGGATGACATCACCTTGCCCCTGCTGTGGAGTGGCCTGATCGTGGCCGCGCTGCAATGGACAACAGTGAGCCTGTCAGCGGCGATCTGGGGCGCCGTCGCCGGCTATATGTCACTGTGGCTGATCTATTGGGCCTTCAAGCTGATCACCGGCAAGGAAGGCATGGGCTTCGGTGATTTCAAGCTTTTTGCCGCCTTGGGTGCATGGTTCGGCTGGCAGGCACTGGTGCCCATCATTCTGATGGCCTCGGTCATTGGCGCCGTCGTGGGAATTGCCATGAAGTTCTCCAGCGGTTTGCGGGAGGGCGGCTACGTGCCTTTCGGACCCTTTCTGGCAGGCTCCGGGCTGACTGCGATGATTTTTGGCGCAGGCTCAATTCTTCGCATCTTTGGGCTGTAAGCCATGGCGTCCGTGGTCCGGCTTGGACTGACCGGCGGCATTGGCAGCGGCAAGAGTACCGTTGCCCGACTCCTGGCTGATAGAGGTGCAGCCGTCGTGGATGCCGATGCCATTGCGCGGGAGCTGACGGCACCAGGAGGTCTGGCCATGTCAGCGATTGCTGCCACTTTTGGTCAGGATTTCATCACTCCGGCTGGCGCATTGGACCGGGAGAAAATGCGGGCCCTTGTCTATACCGACCCCACGGCGCGCCAGCGGCTGGAGTCCATCATTCACCCCTTGGTGGGATTGGAAACACAAAGCCAGGCATCATCCGCCGCCAGCCAGGGACGTTCCTGCCTCGTCTTTGACATTCCCCTGCTGGTTGAATCCCCCAGCTGGCGTCAAAAGGTGGATCATGTGCTGGTCGTGGATTGCACGCCGGATGTTCAGATCAGCCGAGTGATGGCTCGCAGCCAATTGACGCGCAACGACGTCGAAAAAATTATCTCCTCTCAGGCTGGGCGGGAACGCCGTCTCTGCGCGGCTGACACGGTCATTTTCAACGCAGGCCTGTCGTTTGAGGAACTGGCTGACGAGGTCCGCCAAATATCACATCGCTTCGGGCTATCATCTGCGTAGCATCTGGCCTACCGAAAAAATCAGCGTGATCCTTTACGAATATCCCTTTAACGAGCGCATTCGCACTTATTTGCGACTCGAGCACCTCTTTCTTCGCCTGACAGAACTTGTCTCGCGCGACGAAGCGCTGGACCACCACTACGCACTCACCACCATCTTCGAAGTCATGGATGTGGGTGCACGTGCCGACCTCAAATCAGATGTCCTCAAGGATCTGGATAAGCAAAAACACATTCTTGACGGTTATCGGGGCAATCCAGCCATCGCGGAAGGTGTTCTTGATGACGTGATCAACCGGCTGGACAGCTGCTTTCTGGCCTTGAACAGTCTCCCCGGCAAAGCGGGCCAATCCCTGACCGAGAACGACTGGCTCATGAGCATCCGGAGCCGCGTCGGAATTCCTGGCGGAACCTGCGAATTCGACCTGCCGGCCTACTATGCATGGCAGCACAAAACCGGTATCCAGCGCCGAAGTGATCTGGTGCGCTGGGCCTCCACGCTGACGCCTCTTGCGGACTCGATTCATGTCTTGCTCAAGCTGTTGCGGGATTCCGGCGCGCCGCAAAAAGTCATTGCCAACGGTGGGCAGTTTCAACAAAATCTGCCCCAGGGCAGGACGTTTCAGTTGCTGCGTCTGAAGCTGGACTCGTCGCTGGACTTGATCCCGGAGATCAGCGGCAATCGACTCATGGTGTCCATCCGACTCATGCGCCATGGGGACGATGACAGGCTCCATGCGTGCGGTGAAGACGCCGCTTTTGAACTCACCCTGTGTTCATGAAGCCAGGGGACCCGACCACACCAGGACAGCCTAAACTGGTCACCTGTCCCACCTGCGGTGGCGACAGCGTGTACGCGCCCTCCAACCCGTTCCGCCCTTTCTGCAGCGAGCGCTGCAAAAATATCGATCTAGGCGCGTGGGCCAGTGAAGATTTCCGCATGCCCACCACGGGCCTGCCGGAAGATCAGAAAACTGACGATGAGCAGTAGCCTGCTATTTATACAAATAGTGGCTCCAGCCCACGGTATATATGCCTAAGCAGCTACAAAATAAGTAGCACCCTTAAACCCCTGCTCCTCCGCAAGCCATTGCAGAACCGGCACCGTGCCCGGCAACACGGGTTCGACCTGTACCGGCAAATGCTGCCAGGAAAACGACTGGGCCTCCCGCATCTGCAGGTCACCCGTCCAGTTGAAGACCTTGCAAAAGCTCAAGCGAACCAGCGCATGGGGATAGTCCACCATGTCCACCTTCCATAGCGTTGCCGGACCAATGAGGATGCCGAGTTCTTCATGCAATTCACGCTGCAAGGCCTGCTCTACCGTTTCGCCCGCCTCCAGCTTGCCACCAGGAAACTCCCAGTAACCTGCGTAGACCTTGCCTGCCGGTCTGGAGGTGAGCAAGAAGTCGCCATCCGGCCGGATCAGAACACCTACCGCGACATCGACGACTGCCCGATCAGTGCCACCCTCGCGCGGAAGCTCGGCGTCAGCAACCAGTATCGGCGTGTTCATGCACTGGCAGCATGTTTGCCCGCATAGTCACGCGCAAACTGGTAAGCCACGCGGCCGCTGCGCGAGCCCCGCTCCAGCGCCCACACCAGGGCTTCCGGTCTCGCGGCTTCAATGGCCGGTGCGAGAACCCCGAAAGAGGACAGCCACTGCGCCACGATGGTGAGGTACTCATTCTGGGTGAACGGGTAAAAGCTGACCCACAAACCGAAGCGCTCAGACAGGGAGATTTTTTCTTCCACCACTTCGCCCGGGTGAACCTCTCCGTCTTCCGTATGCGTATAGCTGAGGTTTTCCTTCATGTACTCCGGCAACAGATGCCGCCGGTTGCTGGTAGCGTAAATCAGTACATTGGGTGTGGTGGCAGCGACCGAACCATCCAGGATGGACTTGAGGGCTTTGTAGCCTGGCTCACCGTCTTCAAAACTCAGGTCATCGCAAAACACGATGAATTTCTCAGGACGGTCGGACACGACGTCCACGATATCGGGAAGGTCGATCAAATCAGCCTTGTCGACCTCGATCAGCCGCAACCCACGCGCTGCGTATTCGTGCAGACAGGCTTTGATCAGCGACGACTTGCCGGTACCCCGGGCGCCCGTCAGCAGCACGTTGTTGGCTGGTTTGCCGCTGACAAACTGCAGGGTGTTGAGCTGGATCTTTTCCTTTTGCGGCTCGATTTCCTTCAAGTCCGACAAGCGCATGGCACCCACATGGCGAACCGGCTCCAGTGAGCCATGGCCCGAGCTGCGTTTGCGGTAGCGGTAGGCCACGGAGGCCGTCCAGTCCGGCTGCGAGAGTGCCTGTGGCAGAACCGATTCAATACGGCTGATGAGTTGCTCGGCACGCAGCAGCAAGTGCTCAAACTTTTCGTTCATGAGCGGTAGTCCGCGTTGATCGTGACGTAGTCATGGCTGAGGTCACACGTCCAAACCGTGTCTACCGCATCACCGCGCCCCAGCACCACCCGCACCGTGATCTCGCTCTGTTTCATGACCCGCTGGCCATCTTCCTCGCGATACAGCGGATTGCGACCGCCTTGCACCGCCACATGCACATCGTCCAGGTACAAATCAATGCCGGTCTGCTCCAGATCGTGAATGCCGGCATAGCCGACAGCCGCCAGGATGCGTCCCAGGTTCGGGTCGCTGGCGAAGAAAGCGGTCTTCACCAGCGGTGAGTGGGCAATGGCATAGGCCACCTGGCGGCACTCCTCCTGTGTTTTTCCGCCTTCCACCTTGATTGCTATAAATTTTGTAGCGCCCTCGCCATCTCGCACGATGGCTTGCGCCAATTTTTGTGCAACTCCCATCATGGCGGCCTTGAGTGCCCGACCCTCCACACTGCTCAGAGAATCAATCGTCGCATGGGCCACCTTGTTGGTGGCAATGAGCACAAACGAGTCATTTGTAGACGTGTCGCCATCCACGGTCACCCGATTGAATGAACCCTCGGCCAGTTCCGTCGCCAGCTGGTGCATCAGTGCCTGGCTGACACAGGCGTCGGTTGCCATGAACCCCAGCATGGTCGCCATATTGGGCCGAATCATGCCAGCCCCCTTGCTGATGCCTGTGATGCTCACCAGGGCGCCGCCGATCATCACCTGCGTGCCAAAAGCCTTGGCCACCGTGTCGGTGGTCATGATGCCCTCAGAAGCGCGCAGCCAATTGTCTTCGCGCGCGTCCGCCAAGGCACCCGCAAGCCCGGCCTCGATACGCTCAACCGGCAAGGACTCCATGATGACGCCGGTCGAAAACGGTAAAACCTCTTGGGGTGAGAGTTTGAGCTTGTCGGCCAGTGCCACGCAAGTGCGCAACGCGCGGGCCCTTCCCTCTTCACCCGTGCCGGCGTTGGCGTTGCCGGTATTGATGAGCATGGCCCGAACACCCGCGCCGCTGGCCAGATGCTCCCGACATATCTGCACCGGGGCGGCGCAAAACCGGTTCTGGGTGAATACACCCGACACCGACGCCCCCTTGTCGATCAATACGACGGTCAGGTCTTTGCGGTTGGCCTTGCGTATCCCGGCTTCAGTGACGCCTATACGCACACCCGAGACGGGATAAAGTTCTGCCGGATTGGGGGCGGGCAAGTTAACAGACATTATTTTCCTTCAGATGAAGACCGGATTATCCAAATATTTGTACCGCAAAAAGCAATCGGGCCGTGGAAATAATCCAGGGCCCGATTGTTCCGTGCGTGTTGACCCTAAACCAGCTTGCCGTGGCAGTGCTTGTATTTTTTTCCACTGCCACAAGGACATAGTTCATTGCGACCAACCCGCGGAACGGTGCCACCCATGGCCAGCGGTCTTCTGTTGACCGTCTCTTCGTCAATGATCGTTTCAACCTCGCCGGTTTCAGTCGGCGCCGTATAGGTCACATTGGCAATACTCTCACCGCGGCTCTCCATCTCCTCGGCCGCCTGTTCCAGTTGCTCATTGGATTGAATCTTGACCGTCATCAGCACCTTGGTGACGTCATTTTTGACAGAGTCAAGCAACTGGCCGAACAGCTCGAACGCCTCGCGCTTGTATTCCTGTTTGGGTTGCTTCTGGGCGTAACCGCGCAAATGAATGCCCTGGCGCAAATAATCCAGGGAGCTCAGGTGTTCGCGCCAATGCGTATCAATGCTCTGCAGCAATACCATGCGTTCGAACTGGGTGAAATTGTCACCGCCGACCTGCTCCACCTTGGCCGCAAATACCTTGTTGGCTTCGCTGCGCACAGTGTCCAGAAGATCTTCATCCGTGATGGCACTTGCCGTACTCACCTGCTGCTGCAATGGCAGCGTCACTTGCCATTCGTCGGACAATACCTTTTCCAGCGTCGCGATATCCCACTGCTCTTCGACCGACTCGGCCGGTACGTATTGACGCACCAAATCATTGAAACAGCCTTCACGCAAAGACGTAATCTGCGCCGACAGATCGGCTGCATCCAGTATTTCGTTACGTTGCTGGTAAATCACCTTGCGCTGGTCATTGGACACGTCGTCATACTCAAGCAGCTGCTTGCGCATGTCGAAATTGCGTGCTTCGACCTTGCGTTGCGCGCTCTCGATGCTGCGCGTCACGATGCCGGCCTCGATGGCTTCACCATCCGGCATTTTGAGCCGGTCCATGATGGCCTTGACCCGGTCACCGGCAAAAATACGCATCAGCGAATCATCAAGACTCAAATAGAAGCGCGACGAACCCGGGTCGCCCTGACGGCCCGAACGGCCGCGCAACTGGTTGTCAATCCGGCGCGACTCGTGCCGCTCCGTGGCAATGATGCGTAGCCCGCCCAACGCCTTGACCTGCTCGTGAACCACCGCCCATTCCGCACGTATGGCATCAATCTGTTGCTGCTTCTGCGCCGCGTCCAGCGATTCATCAGCCTCCACCGCTTCCACCGCCTGGCTTATGTTGCCACCCAGCACAATGTCTGTTCCACGACCCGCCATGTTGGTGGCGATGGTGATCATTTTGGGGCGCCCGGCCTGGGCCACGATATCGGCTTCCCGCGCATGCTGCTTGGCATTCAGCACCTGGTGTGGCAACTTTTCTTTCTCCAGGAGCTGCGCAATGATTTCCGAGTTCTCGATGGAGGTGGTTCCGACCAGCACCGGCTGGCCCCGCTCGTAGCACTCCCGGATATCCTTGATGGCTGCTTCGTATTTTTCACGCGTAGTCTTGTAGACACGATCAAGCTGGTCTTCCCGCCTGCTGGGGCGGTTGGGCGGCATCACCACCGTTTCAAGTCCGTATATTTCCTGGAATTCATAGGCTTCGGTATCAGCTGTACCCGTCATGCCTGCCAACTTGCCGTAAAGGCGGAAATAGTTCTGAAAAGTAATCGACGCCATCGTCTGGTTTTCAGGCTGAATGACGACACCTTCCTTGGCTTCAACGGCCTGGTGCAGGCCCTCGCTCCAGCGCCGACCCGACATCAAGCGACCCGTGAACTCGTCCACGATCACGATCTCGCCATCCTGCACCACGTAATGCTGATCGCGGTGATACAGGTGGTTGGCACGCAGGGCCGCATACAGGTGATGCATCAGCGTGATATTGGCTGGATCGTAAAGCGTTGCGCCCTCAGGAATCAGTCCCAGGTCGAAAAGAATACGCTCAGCGTTCTCATGACCCTGTTCAGTCAGGAAAACCTGATGGCTTTTTTCGTCCAGCGTGAAGTCACCAGGCTTGGTAATTCCTTCCCCAGTGCGCGGGTCGGCTTCGCCTTCCTGCTGGTGCAACAGGGGAACCACTTTGTTGATCGCAATGTAAAGGTCGGTGTGGTCTTCCGCCTGGCCGCTGATGATGAGCGGTGTGCGCGCTTCGTCAATCAGGATGGAATCGACCTCGTCAACAATGGCGTAATTGAGGCCACGCTGGACACGGTCGGCCACCTCATAGACCATGTTGTCGCGCAGGTAGTCAAAACCGTACTCATTATTGGTGCCGTAGGTAATGTCGGCACGGTAAGCGGCCTGCTTTTCCTCACGCGCCATGTTCGGCAAATTGATGCCAACGGTCAAGCCCAGAAAATTGTAGAGCTTGCCCATCCACTGCGCGTCCCGATTGGCCAGATAGTCATTCACCGTCACGACGTGAACACCCTCGCCTGTCAAGGCGTTGAGATACACCGGTAACGTCGCCGTCAATGTTTTTCCCTCACCGGTTCCCATTTCAGAAATCTTGCCGTTGTGCAGCGACATGCCCCCCAGCAACTGCACATCGAAATGGCGCATTTTCATCACACGCTTGGAGCCCTCACGCACCACGGCAAACGCCTCTGGCAACAAAGCATCCAGCGGTTCTCCTCTCGCAATGCGCTCCTTGAACGCCTGCGTCTTGCCACGCAAATCGTCGTCGGACAGCTTCTCAAGCTCGGCTTCCATCGCATTGATGCGAACCACGCCGGCGCGGTATTGTTTGAGCAGGCGGTCATTGCGACTGCCGAAAATTTTGGTGAGAATATTGGTGGCCATGAATGCAAGTCGGATCAGCCAGCCCACTTGGGCCAACAGAGCAGCGCAATCCTTTTTCTAATCTGGATGAAATGGGGTCACTGTCGCGAAATGCAACCGTTTGAACGGAATACGCAGCGCTGAGAAAACCAACCGCGTGATTTTACCTTTGCCCGGGCAGGCGTCTTTCGGGGGAAGCTGACTGCGCCACCCCAACAGCGTGGGCCGGGGTTACAAGCTTGGCCAATTGCTGATTGGGCAGGTTGTAGCCAGCCGCCAGAAACTTCTGCGGATCTTGTGGAATCCCCTGCACCAAAACCTCAAAATGCAAATGCGTTCCGGTAGATCGTCCAGTGGTTCCCACCTCGGCAATTTTCTGACCACGCTTGATCAAGTCGCCTTTCTTGACCAGTGTTTTGGAGGCATGGGCATAACGTGTGATCAGGTCATTGCCATGATCAACTTCGATCATGTTCCCATAAGCCGGATGAAACTCCTGTGTCACCACAACACCGCCGGCAGCAGCCAATATGGGGGTCCCGTAACCCGCCTGGTAGTCCAGTCCAGTGTGAAGCGCCGAGCGCCCTGTAAAAGGATCAATGCGCCAGCCAAACAGGGAACCCAGGTTGCCCGTCGCCACCGGTTGTCGCGTGGGCACCATCATGTTGCGGATTTTCTGATCAAACAGGCGGGATTCCATCACTGTCATCAGGTCGGTGCGTTGATCCGTCAGGCGATCAAGATCTGCCAGTGTGGCTTGCAGCTCTTCCATCGACAATGGGCGGCCCGACACCAGCGCACCGCCCTGGCCGGGCTTCATCCTGATCTCGGCGGGATTGACGCCAGCCAAGCCCGAAACACGCTCACCCAAGGATTCAAGCTGCGTCATTTTCGCCTGCATTTCGCCCAGCTTGCGCGCCAACACGTCCAGGTTCTCGCGCATAAACCGATCGCGCTGCTCAAACTCATCCTTGATGACCAGCCTGAGCAGCGTGCCCACCACTGGCCACCCTTCTCTGGCGCCCTTCAGAAACACCCAGTGGTACAGGCCAGCGGCCACCAGCATCAAGGTGAATGACGCCAGCAAGGCGGCCAAAAGCAGCTTGGTGCCACTGAGGTGCATCGCGCGACTCTTGGCGAGCCATGCATCCGTGATAATCAATTGCATTCGGATATCCCCTCAACAACTTGCTTATGAACCGCCGCCAACATTCAGTCACGCTGCTGCAGGCCAGTCAGGACTCGCCAACTCTGGCCCGACTGACTGAGCTCACCCGTGACTCGGTCGCACGACTCAAGGCGATTGAATCCCTCATTCCCGGTTCACTGCGTCCAGCCGTCAAAGCAGGCCCGATTGAAGGCCCGGTCTGGTGCCTTATTTTGGACAACAACGCCGCAGCAGCAAAAATTCGGCAGATTTTGCCCGCGCTTGAATCTCATTTGCGGGTCAAGGGATGGGAGGTTAACTCAATTCGGCTGAAGGTCCAAATCACACGTGACCGGTAATTTCACACGCGATGGTTGCCTCGCGCCAGCCTGAAAAAATAAATGGTGCCGATTATCGGATTCGAACTGATGACCTACCGCTTACAAGGCGGTTGCTCTACCAACTGAGCTAAATCGGCACTGCTTGTATTTTACTGGACTCTTCGTGAGTCTCGGCGACAAGCGCTTATTATTTCACCCGTTTCAGCGCAGGCCTCGGACCTGTTGTTGGTGGCCGCGGCGGAACTGGCTCGTCATTTGACTCATCCTGTCGCCGATCCGATTCGACGCTCGACAACTGAACCACTTTGTCCTCCGACCCTGCCGCATAAGCAACGTCTGGCACAGAAACCAGATTTGTCGGGGACGACGCCCCTGTCTTGGCACCTTTTGGCGGGCCCAGGGGGAAAGCCATGCCCTGACCATTTTCCCGGGCGTAAATCGCACTGACCTGGTTCACTGGCACCATAATCTCCCGCGCAGTACCAGCGAAGCGGGCTTTGAACTCGATGAAGTCGTTGCCCAGCTTGAGTGAACTCGTCGCGTCGAAGCTGATGTTGAGAACAATCTCCCCGTCTTTCACGTACTCGCGGGGGACCTGCACACTGTCGTCCACTGCCACGGCCACATAAGGCGTGAAACCGTTGTCGGTGCACCACTCGTACAAGGCCCGGATCAGGTAAGGGCGAGTGGACGTCACGTCTGGAGCGTCAATCATCGGTCTTGGGCAACGCGCTTATTTGCGCATCACTTTCTCTGAAGGTGTCAACGCTTCAATATAGGCCGGGCGCGAGAAAATACGCTCGGCATATTTAAGCAGGGGTGCTGCATTTTTGCTGAGATCGATGCCGTAGTAATCCAGACGCCACAGCAAGGGTGCAATGGCCACGTCAAGCATGGAGAAGCCGTCACCCAGCATGTACTTGTTCTTCAGAAATACCGGGGCAAGTTGTGTCAGGCGGTCGCGGATGTGCGCGCGCGCCTTTTCCAATACCTTTTCATTGCTCTTGGCGGCGCGGGACTCCAATGTGGACACATGGACAAACAATTCCTTCTCAAAATTGAGCAGGAACAGTCGCACGCGGGCCCGATCCACTGGATCGCCGGGCATCAACTGGGGGTGAGGAAAACGCTCGTCAATATATTCATTGATGATGTTTGATTCGTACAAAATCAAATCGCGTTCGACCAGGATGGGCACCTGGCCGTATGGATTCATCACATTGATGTCTTCGGGCTTGTTGTACAGATCCACGTCGCGAATCTCAAAATCCATGCCTTTTTCAAACAGGACGAAACGGCAACGGTGGGAAAACGGGCAGGTAGTACCTGAATACAACACCATCATGGCGGGGCTCCTAAAAATCAAAAAGAGTGGGATGCTTCATGCAATCCCACTCCGAGAAGCTCAAGCCACGCTTTGTGAAGCAAGACCCAAGCCGTTTATCTGTGCTACTTGATGTCTTTCCAGTAGGCGGCGTTGAGTCGCCAGGCGATAACCGTGAACACACCGAGGAACAGCAAAACCCAGACGCCCACACGAACGCGCGTGTTTTGAATCGGTTCACCCATCCACTGCAAATAGCTCACCAGGTCGCCAATCGACTGATCGTATTGCAGAGGTGTCATGGTGCCGGGCTTGAGTTGCTCCCAGCCTTTGAAGACCTGCACCTCGTGGCCATGCTCCTTGATTGCCTCATAGACCGGACGACGGTCCCCCTGGAGTTCCCACAGGACGTGTGGCATCGCCACATTGGGGAACACCAGATTATTCCATCCGGTAGGTTTTTCTGCGTCTTTGTAAAAGGTTCGCATGTAGGTGTACAGGTAATCAGCACCCGTTCCACCGGCGCCAGCACGCGAGCGGGCGATCACCGTAAGATCGGGCGGATTGACTCCGAACCAGCCCTTGGCCTGCTGAGGATCAATGGCCGACTTCATGGTTTCGCCGACCTTGGCATTGGTCACCAAGAGGTTGTCCTTGATTTGCTGCTCGGTCAAACCGATGTCTTGCAGGCGATTGAAACGCATGAAAGCTGCCGAGTGGCAATTCAAACAATAGTTGACAAACAGTTTGGCGCCATTTTGCAGGGCCGCCATGTCAGTGGTGTTGTTGGGCGCTTTGTCCCACACCGGTCCGCCGACATTGGCTTGCACGCCAAGTGTCAAACCAAACGTCAGCATCAAACCGAGAATAATTTTTTTTGTGAAACCCATGGTATTCATGATTTTTTCTCCTGTTCAATGCGCCGTGAAGGTGACACGATCCGGCACCGGCTTCGTCTTTCCAATACGGCTCCACCAAGGCATCAGCAAGAAAAATCCAAAGTAGAACAGGGTTCCTGCCTGCGAGACACGGCCACCGATGGCAGAGGGAGGCTGCATGCCCAAATAGCCCAGCACCAGGAAGTCAACCACGAAAACTGCATACAGGTACTTGTGCCAATCCGGCCGATACCGAATGGACTTGACCGCGCTGTTGTCCAGCCAAGGCAGGAAAAACAGAATCACAACACCGCCGCCCATGGCGACGACGCCCCAGAATTTGGCATCAATGGCGAGCATCATGGCGACGATAACGACCGCCGCACCCACGACAAGACCCTTGAACAGATTGGGCATCCTGACTTTCGCCACACTCAATACTGCACCGGCCAGCACACAGGCAATCAGCGCGTACATCATCTCGCTCGTCACGGCACGCAGCATCGAGTAGTAAGGCGTGAAATACCAGACGGGAGCGATATGCAATGGCGTTTGGAACGGATCCGCCGGGATGAAGTTGTTGTATTCAAGGAAATAGCCACCCAGCTCCGGCGCGAAGAAGACGATCGCGGTGAATACCATCAAGAACATGCTGACCGCAAAAATGTCGTGCACGGTGTAGTACGGATGGAAAGGGATGCCGTCCAGAGGAATGCCGTCCGGACCCTTGTTGGCCTTGATTTCGATGCCATCCGGGTTAAGGGAGCCCACTTCATGCAGCGCAATGATGTGCGCGACGACCAAGCCCAGCAGCACCAGCGGCACGGCAATGACATGGAAACTGAAAAAGCGGTTCAGCGTGGCATCGCCCACCACAAAGTCACCCCGAATCAGCAGCGCCAGATCCGGACCAATGAATGGAATGGCAGAAAACAGATTGACAATCACCTGTGCGCCCCAGTAGCTCATCTGCCCCCAAGGCAACAAATAACCCATGAAAGCTTCTGCCATCAGCGCCAGGAAAATGGCGCAACCAAAGATCCAGATCAGTTCACGGGGCTTGCGATAACTTCCGTAGATCAGTCCACGGAACATGTGCAGATAAACCACCACAAAGAAAGCCGACGCGCCAGTGGAATGCATGTAGCGAATCAACCAGCCCCAAGGCACATCGCGCATGATGTATTCAACCGAACCGAACGCCAGCGCGGCATCAGGCTTGTAGTGCATCGTCAGAAAAATGCCCGTGACAATCTGAATCACCAGCACCAACAGCGAGAGTGAGCCAAAAATGTACCAAAAGTTAAAATTCTTGGACGCGTAGTACTCGCTCATGTGCTCTTTAAAGAGCTTGGACGCCGGAAACCGGTTGTCCACCCAGTTAAGCAGCTTTTCGCCTGCAGGAGCGTTCGGGGAGATTTCGTGGAATTCAGCCATGTTGTTCGTCCTTAGGCTTTCTTGTCGTCACCAATGAGCAACTTGGTCTCAGAGAGGTACATATGCGGCGGGACTTCGAGGTTGTCCGGTGCAGGTTTGTTCTTGAAGACCCGGCCGGCCAAATCGAAGGTGGAACCGTGGCAGGGACAAAAGAAGCCACCCTGCCAGTCGTCGGGCAGGGAAGGCTGGGCGCCAGTCTGAAACTTGTCGGATGGCGAGCACCCCAGGTGAGTGCAAATACCCAGATCGGAAGAGCACACGTCTGAACTCCAGTCACAGAGACTATC